>Ga0335074_10008058_pt1 | contig 14637 bp, 9 predicted proteins | sample Lox_Sample_23_FD_206715 | JGI IMG/M metagenome (GOLD analysis project Ga0335074, IMG submission 206715) | Soil microbial communities from Loxahatchee National Wildlife Refuge, Florida, United States - Lox_Sample_2.3 | ecosystem: Environmental > Terrestrial > Soil > Wetlands | place: USA: Florida...
TCACGGCCGCCGTATTGGCCTACGTGCCGCCGGCGCTGGTATTCACGCCATGGGCCTGGTCCAACTCCGGGCCATTGGCGGTGCAGTTCTCGCGGCCGCTTCTTTATGCTGTTTTTTTCTTTGCCGGGGTGGGAATCGGCGCCGGCGGCATCGATAACGGCCTGATTGCAGCCGACGGCGGACTGGCGCGGCGGTGGTGGCTATGGCTCGCGGCGGCGCTGGCAACGTTGTTTCTATGGATGGGCGTGACGTCGTTGACGCTCGAAGGTCCGGCGCCGATCGCGATCGAGGTCGTCTCCGATCTGAGTTTCGCGTTGGCCTGCGCCGCCGGCTGCTCCTTCTTGATTGCCGCAAGCCTCCGCTTCGGCCTCAAGCGATCGCCTGCGCTCGCCAGCTTGTCGGCCAATGCCTACAGCCTCTATGTCGTGCACTACGTTTTCGTCGTCTGGCTGCAATACGCGTTGCTGTCTTCGAATTTGCCTGCCGTGGTCAAGGCGCCGATTGTTTTCGTCATTACGCTGGCGATCAGCTGGGTCATTATCTTGGCGGTTCGACGTGTTCCGCTCGCCGCGCGGCTGATCGGCGCGCCGGCTCCCGCAGCGGCAGTATCGGCAGCGCGCGCGCCGGCTTTTGCAGGCTTATACGCCCGGCTTCGGCAGATCGTCTCGCCGTAGCACAATGAACCGGACATCCGGCGCCCGATTTTCCGAAACGATCATGCGCCCACGAAAACGATAGAATGCCGATCGATTCAATCTAAAGCGATTGCGCCGATGCGTGTCGATACAGCCCGCGGGTAAATGGGCGTAATAATGTTTGAACCTTGCGACGCGGATGTTATGTGGTCGCACGAAACTCGCGACCGCTGATGCGATCGAGGCCGCGATTTTTGTGAAGACCTTGTGACACCGCAGAAGCGAACGGGACGGCGTCGGTATGCGACTGAGCGTGCCAATTTCGGTCGGCGGCTGGGGCCGTTTCTTCAGCCGCTGGGACGTGCTCGCTGTCCTGCTGATCCTCGGGCTGCTGGTCTTTTTGGCCGAGGCGAGCCGTCACCTGTTGCAGCCATTGTCGGAGCTGCAGCGTCGGCCGGTATCGCTCGATCCCGCCAACCTGCCCGAATACGCCGCGCGCACGACCCTTCGCATGCTCATCGCCATGGCGCTGTCGTTGATCTTCACCTTCACCTACGCGACGCTCGCGGCCAAGAACAAGCGGGCGGAACGGCTATTGGTGCCGCTGCTCGACATTCTCCAGTCGGTGCCGATTCTCGGCTTCATCTCGATCACTGTCGTTTTTTTCATGGCGCTCGCGCCGGGCCGGGTGCTGGGCGCCGAATTCGCCGCCATTTTTGCGATTTTCACCAGCCAAGCCTGGAACATGGCGTTCAGCTTCTATCAATCGCTGCGTACGGTGCCGACCGAGCTTGTCGAAGCGTCGCGCAATTTTCGGCTGAGCCCGTGGATGAGCTTTTGGCGGGTCGACGTGCCCTTCGCCATGCCGCAGCTGATCTGGAACATGATGATGTCCATGTCGGGAAGCTGGTTCTTCGTCGTCGCTTCCGAAGCGATCAGCGTCGGCAACACGACGATCACGCTGCCCGGCGTCGGCTCTTACATCGCGCTCGCCATCGAGCATCGCGACCTCACCGCGGTAGGCTATGCCATCGCCACCATGCTGATCGTGATCCTGATCTACGACCAGCTGTTGTTCCGGACGCTGGTGGCGTGGGCGGATCGCTTTCGCTTCGAGCAGGAACCCGGGGCGCTGCCGCCGCACTCGTGGGTGTTCGATGTTCTTCGCCGCTCCCGGCTGATCGACCGGCTCACCCGGCCGTTCGCCGTGTTGTGGCGGCGTTTGCTGCTGGCGCGCTGGCCGGAGCGCGCCGATCCGGCGAAACGGGAAGCGCCGGCGTCGCGTCATCCCTGGATCACGTTCCAATGGACTGCGATCGTTGCCGGGCTCGCCGCATTTGCGCTCTGGCAGGTCGGCCACTTCATCACCCAAGACATCACGCTCGCCGACGTGGCCACCGCGCTGCTGCTTGGGTTGGCGACGTTGAGCCGCATTGTTGTACTGATCGCCTTGGCAAGCGTGATCTGGGTGCCGATCGGCGTCTGGGTCGGCACCCGGCCGCAGGTCGCCAATTTGGTCCAACCGGTGGCGCAGTTTCTCGCCGCCTTTCCGGCCAATCTGCTGTTTCCGATCGTGGTATCGGCAATCGTCGCGCTCAAGCTCGATCCGGACATCTGGCTGAGCCCGCTGATGATTCTCGGCACGCAATGGTACATTCTCTTTAACGTCGTCGCCGGCGCCGGCGCGATCCCGGCCGAATTGCGCGCCGCGGCCGTCAATTTCCGCGTCCGCGGCTGGCTGTGGTGGCGGCGAATCGCGCTTCCCGCGGTGCTGCCGTATTACGTGACCGGCGCCATCACCGCGTCTGGCGGATCGTGGAACGCAAGCATCGTCGCCGAGGTCGCGAGCTGGGGCAATGAACACCTCGAAGCGCACGGCCTCGGCGCCTATATCGCGAGAGAAACGGAAGCCGGCGATTTCCACCGCATCGTGCTCGGCATTGCCATCATGAGCCTGTTCGTCGTCGTCATCAATCGCACGTTCTGGCGTCCGCTCTACCTTTACGCGGAACGCAAGTTCCGGCTTGGCTAAAGGCCCTCACATGAACACCGCGCTCCTCAATATTCACGCGCTGCGCCAGACCTTCCCGCGCGCCGACGGCGGCGAGCTTCTGGTGCTCGACGGCATCGATCTGGAGCTGGCGCAGGGGCAGATTGTCGGGCTCCTTGGCCGCACCGGATCCGGCAAATCGACGTTGCTGCGCTCCATCGCCGGTTTGATGCCGCCGTCGTCCGGCACCATCACCTATCTCGGCCAGCCTGTCGTCGCTCCGGCGCCTGGCATCGCCATGGTGTTCCAGGGCTTTGCATTATTTCCCTGGCTGACGGTATTGGAGAATGTCCAACTCGGGCTTGAGGCGCTCGGCCTGCCTGAAGTGGAAATCAGAAAGCGCGCTCTTGCCGCCATCGATCTTATCGGGCTCGACGGTTACGAGTCCGCTTATCCGCGCGAATTGTCGGGCGGCATGCGCCAGCGCGTCGGCTTCGCCCGCGCGCTCGTCGTCCATCCCAACATTCTGTTGATGGACGAGCCGTTCTCGGCGCTCGATGTGCTCACCGCGGAAACCTTGCGCACCGACTTTCTCGAACTCTGGGGCGACGGCAAATTGCCGATCAAGGGCGTCGTCCTGGTAACCCACAATATCGAGGAAGCCGTGCTGATGTGCGATCGCATCCTGTTGTTCTCGGCCAATCCCGGCCGCATCATTCGCGAGATCGCCGTCGACCTCAAGCAGCCGCGCAACCGTCTCGATCCGCGCTTCCACGATCTGGTCGAGAAAATTTACGTAGCCATGACCGCGCGCACGCCGGCGCCGCCGCGCATTGGCACCGCGGCCGCCACCGTGGCGACGACCATCGACACCATCCTGCCGCGTGTCTCCGCGAACCTGTTGTCCGGCTTTCTTGAAGCCCTGGCGGCCGAGCCCTACAACGGCAAGGCCGATTTGCCGGTGATCGCCGACGAGCTGCACCTGGAGGTCGACGATCTGTTCCCGGTCTCTGACGCGTTGCAATTGTTGCACCTCGTCGAGGTCGAAGGCGGCGACATCAAGCTCACCGATATCGGCAAGCAATTCGTCGAAGCCGGCACCGACGATCGCAAAAAAATATTCCAGCGCCAGCTGCTGTCTTACGTACCGCTCGCCGCCCATATTCGCCGCGTACTGCAGGAACGCGCCAATCACGTAGCGCCGAAGAGCCGCTTCTTTGACGAGCTGGAAGATCATATGAGCACCGAAGACGCCGAGCAGACGCTGCGTTCGGTCACCGCTTGGGCCCGCTACGCCGAAGCGTTCGCCTATGACGACGATTCACAAACCTTCAGCTTGGAGAATCCGACTTAAAGCGCGATGGCTTGATCTTCGAACCGCCATCCTGCTGCAAATGTCTCCAAGTGTCGTCTTATCGCGTGTCCGAACGCAAAGCCGGGTTCCTCTTTTGCTAGACACGCTTTAATCTGCGCCAATCTATGCGGCGCTGCGCCGCGCCCTGACCGCGATCGAGAGCAACGCGCGCTCGGCGATGGTCTCGGCGAGCGCGGGCGTGCGCCGCGAGGCCAGGACCGCTTCGGCAAGCTCAGCCATGGCGGCGGTCAGCCGCGGCGCGCTCCACTGCTTGAGCGCCGCCGCGACCATGTCCTTGCGGCGAAAGTGCACCGGCGGCACCAAATTGTCGACCGAGAAGCGTCCGCCGCCCGCTTCGATCGCGGTGCGCCATTTGTGCAGTTGCGCGAGTTGGCGCTGGGCGCCGAAGAAGATCGAACCGACCGAAGTGCCGGCGGTGCGCACTTTGGCGAGGTGGGTCTCTACATCGGCCGGTCGCCCGGCAAATGCCGCATCGACCAGATCGTCGACCTCGAGCCCAGAAGCGTCGGATACGATGGCGGTGACGTCGCTGACATCGATCTCGGCGCGGCCACGCGCGTACAGTGCGAGCTTGTGCAGCTCGCTGCGCGAGGCCGCCCTGTCGCCGCCCAACAAAGGGATAAGGATGTCGCGGGCGTCCGGCTTAAGCACGAGGTCGGCGGTGCGCATCTCGTTGTCGATGAGCCGTGCCAGATCCCGCTCGCCGTCGGGATAGCAAGGCAAAGCCGCGGCGTTTTTGGCCCGCTCGCACAACACGCGCAACGGTGCATTGCGGCGCAGATCGCCGGCTTCGATCACCACGCGGCACTCGATCGCCGACAGCGCAAGCAGTGCCTCTACCGCCGGCGCGATATTGCGGCTGCCGGCCTTCACCCGCACCGCCCGCCGCCCGCCGAACAACGGGATGGTTTGGGCTTCTTCGACCAGCCGCGCCGGCGCGCCGGCCAACTCCTCGCCTTCGATACGCACCAGCGAGAACGGATCGTTCGGATCGTCGACCGACGCCTTGACCAACGCGTTGACGCGCTCGCTGACAAGGCCGGCGTCTTGACCGAAGACGAGAACGAGCGGCCGCGCCGGGTCGGGGCGGGTCACGAAAGCATCAACGTCGGCGGTCTTGATGGCGACCATTGCCACTCCAGAGGCGCATTTCCGAGGTGCCGTCCAGCACCATCATCGCAACCGCGCGCGTCTTCGGCGCATCAGGTGCCGGCGACGAAGTACGAGGCGAGCCGGTTTCTTATGGTCTCGGCGACGACCTCGACCGCATGATCCTCCGCGTCGCGCCGCGCGCGCTGCCCGGCGAAGCGCTGCTCCGGACCGGGGATGTCGTAGTCGACATGCGAAAATGCGCTATCGCTGACGACGACCTTGCCGGTCGCGATCTCGACCAGCCGGTAACTCACCACGACGGATTCGATCTGCGTGTCCGGCCGCCCACTGACCGGATCGACATAAGCGGTAAACTGCGAACCTCCGACGGTGACAATGAGGTGATAAGTCGGCGCGAAGGTGTTGGCGCCATTGTGCAGATCGAATTGCAAGGCATTGCGCATGCCGACGGCGAGACGCTCATCGGGCGTGCCTTTTTTCGCTTTGATCTCCGGGATCTCGATTTCGATACCGGCGAACTTGTCTTGTACGCTCTCACCGCCCGGCGCCGGGCCTCTGCCGTAAAGCGGCTGCCAGCAGCCTGCGGTCAATCCGGCCGCGGCGAGCACGACGGCGACCCGGATGACCCCATGCCATTGGCGAAGCTGTCGAACCTTATGCCACCACATTGACGATCCGCTGCGGCACGATGATCACCTTCTTCGGTGCCTTGCCGTCGAGTACCTTTTTTACCGCATCCAGTGCCAGAACGGCAGTCTCAATTTCGGCCGTTCCCGCGTCGCGCTTGACGGTTACGTCGGCGCGCTTCTTGCCGTTGATCTGCACCGGCAGCGTCAGCGTATCCTCGATCAGCAGCTCGCGCTCGACCTGCGGCCAGTCCGTTTGCGCGACCAGCGTTGCGTGGCCCAGCGCGGCCCAGCACTCTTCGGCAAGATGCGGCATCATGGGGGCGAATAATTGCACGAGAACGGTAACCGCTTCGTGCATGGCCCAACGGAAGTCGGGACTGCGGGAGGGGTCCGACCCTGCGTCGGTTTCGACATCGCCGATCGCCGCGCTTATCCTGTTGGCGAACTCGTAGATATGGGCCACGCAAACATTGAAGTGCAGCTTTTCGATGTCATCGGTGACCTTGGCCAGGGCCTGATGGGTCGCCTTGCGCAGCGCCGCCGCGGCCGGCGAGAAGGCGCGCGGCCGTTCGACCGGAGCCGCTCGCGCAATCTCGGCCGCCTCACTCACCAACCGCCACAGCCGTTGCACGAAGCGCCAGGCGCCTTGCACGCCTTTTTCCGTCCAGTTGACGTCACGCTCTGGCGGTGAATCCGACAGCATGAACCAGCGCGCAACGTCGGCGCCGTATTCGCCGATGATGTCGTCGGGATCGACCGTGTTGCGCTTCGACTTCGACATCTTCTCGATCGGGCCGATCTCCACCGGCTCGTCGGTCGCGATCAGGCTGGCGCGGCGCGCCTCGCCGTCGCCCGTCACTTTCACCTCTGCAGGCGCCACCCAGTCGCCGTTCGCCCGCCGATAGGTCTCGTGCACCACCATTCCTTGCGTGAACAGGCCGGCGAACGGCTCGTCGAGCCCGACATGGCCGGTCCGCTTCATCGCCCGGGTGAAAAACCGGCTGTAGAGCAGATGCAGGATCGCGTGCTCGATGCCGCCGATGTATTGGTCGACCGGCATCCATTCATCGACCATCGGCCGGTCGGTCGGCGCCGTCTCGATCCACGGATCGGTGAAGCGCTCGAAATACCAGGACGAGTCGACGAAGGTGTCCATCGTATCCGTCTCGCGTACCGCCTTGTTGCCGCAACGCGGGCAGGCGACGTGCTTCCAGGTCGGATGGCGATCGAGCGGATTGCCGGGATGATCGAAGGTTACGTCCTCAGGCAGCGTGACCGGCAGATCTTTTTGCGCCACCGGCACCACGCCGCAGGCTTGGCAATGGATGACTGGGATCGGGCAGCCCCAGTAGCGCTGTCGCGAGATGCCCCAGTCGCGCAAGCGGAAATTGATTTGGCGCTCCGCAACCCCCGCCCATCCATTCTCCGCTTGCGGGGACGGGATGGGACGGGAGCTACCCTCTTTGGAAGTGGGAGGAGGAGGGTCGGATCGCGGTACACGACCCGGCGGGGGGTGGTCCGCCGCCTCTTCGAGGCCCGATGATTTCGTTCTAAGTGGCGACCTCATTGATGTCTCTCCCCCTATTTGGGGGGGCACGCCGGATTCGCCGGGCCGTGCTTGTTGCGTGCGTGCTTGCGGCCACGGGCGCTTTTCGTTCTCAAGCCTGCGGGCCACTTCTTGCTTCGCTTGCGCGATCGTCATGCCGTCGAGAAAACGCGAGTTGATCAGGCGCCCATCGCCGTCATAGGCGGTGTCGGTGATGATGAAGGTTTTCGCGTCCTGACCCGGCGGGCAGACCACCGGAGTGTTGCCGAGGCCGTATTTGGTGGCGAAATCGAGGTCGCGCTGGTCGTGCGCCGGGCAGCCGAAAATGGCGCCGGTGCCGTACTCCATAACAATAAAATTGGCGACATAGACAGGCAGCTTCCACGCCGGATCGAACGGATGCAAAGCCTTGATGTCGGTGTCGAAGCCGAGCTTCTCGGCGGTGTCGATCTCGGCCTGCGCGGTGCCGTGCCGCCGGCACTCATCGATGAACGCCGCGAGCTGCGGATTTTTCTTCGCCGCTGCGGCGGCGAGCGGATGATCCGGTGCCAGCGCCATGAACTTGGCGCCGAACAAGGTATCCGGCCGCGTGGTGAAAACCTGCAATTCACTTTCGCCGTTCGGCGTTGTCGCTTGATCGAGCGCGAAACGGATCAGCAGTCCTTCCGAGCGGCCGATCCAGTTCTTCTGCATCAGCCGCACTTTTTCCGGCCAACGCTCGAGCGTGTCGAGCGCATCAAGCAGCGACTGCGCGTATTCGGTGATCTTGAAAAACCACTGCGTCAGCTCACGCTGTTCGACGATCGCCCCGGAGCGCCAGCCGCGGCCGTCGATCACCTGCTCGTTCGCCAGCACGGTCTGGTCGACCGGGTCCCAGTTGACCTTCGATTGGCGCCGCTCGACCAGCCCGGCGCTCAGAAAATCCAGGAACATCCTCTGCTGGTGCTTGTAGTAGGCCGGATCGCAGGTGGCGATTTCGCGGCTCCAGTCGAGCGACAGCCCCATGGATTTGAGCTGTGCCTTCATCACGGCGATGTTCTGATAGGTCCATGCCTTGGGATGAACCTTGCGCTCCATGGCGGCGTTTTCCGCCGGCATGCCGAAGGCGTCCCAACCCATCGGATGCAGCACGCAAAAGCCCATCGCCCGCTTCACCCGCGCCACCACGTCGCCCATGGTGTAGTTGCGGACATGGCCCATATGGATGCGCCCCGACGGATAGGGGAACATCTCGAGCACGTAGTATTTCGGCCGCGGGTCGCCGTTCTTCGTGGCGAAGATGCCGCGCTCGTCCCAAATTTTCTGCCAGCGGGCCTCCGCCTCGGCGGCGTTGTAGCGTTCGTTAGCCATCGGCGATCGTAGGTTGTTTCGCGCCTTAACTGGAGCTTGGCGACGTGGCACGAAAGAGCACGGCGGGTCAATGCGATGTCCCGCTTTCGCTTGCGCGCGAGGCTTAATTCTTCGCGCCGGGAAAGGCTGCCGCCGCTGCGGTCGGCATCTTCGGCGTCGTTTCGGCGCGGAACGCCCTGGACCGCAAGGCCGCTCACGGCTTAATGGTCGCTGCAAAACGACAAGGGGAGGAAGCCGCTATGAGCGACGAGGCATTGCAATCACGGCTCGAGCGGCTGCTCGACCGCACCGAGATTTTCGACCTCGTGCGGTTCGAGCGACTGTGCCGCGACCAACGCGATTTCGCCGGCATGATCGCATGCTACGTGCCGGACGCGCCGGTGCGCACCTCCTGGTTCGACGGCACGGTGGAGGATTTCGCCGAAGCTTCGCGCAAGAAGATGTCGTCGGGCAGCAGCCAGGCCAAGCATTGGATCATGCCGGCGCGCCTCGAGATCAAGGACGGCCGCGCGCTGGTCGAATCGCCGGCTGTCATCTTCGACCGGATGACCTTCGACGGCATCGAATTCGACATATTTCAGTATTGCCGGTTCTTCTCGCGCGTCATCAAGACCGAAGCTGCCTGGAAGCTCGGCTCGTTCGAGGGCATCTATCAGCGCGACCGGATCGAGACCGTCGATCCGCGCCAGGCGCCGCCGGTGGATTGGACGATCGTCGCCACGCTGCGCCCGTCCTACAAGTTCATGGGCTACACCCAGATCAAGCGCGGCTACACGCTCAACCCCGAGCTTCTCGGCGACGATCGGCCCGATCTCGTCGCGGCGTTCTACGCGCGCGAGCAGCAATGGCTGGAAACCGGCCGGTAACATCCGTTAGCCTGGGCAGGAATGGAATTGCTGCCATGCAAAAGCATGGTCAGGCTGGCGCCATGCGCGGCCGAGCGCAACTCTTTCGCCATCGTCCGCCGCCGAGAAAATTGTTCTGAAATCGGCGTGAATTGGCGTAAGCGCATTCTTTTCGAACCCGCCGGTCGCGGTGCGTTGGCCGTTGCACATGCAGTTACCGCTTCGCGCCTACTGCCCGCGACACTTGCGCGTTGTTATGCGCCACACCATGTCGCCGTCACACCATGCCGGGCCGATTCATCTTCTGGAGGGATTATCAATGTCGTTGTTGTTCGCGCCGACCAAACTCGGTTCGCTCACGCTGCAAAATCGTGTGGTCATGTCGCCGATGACGCGTAATCGGGCGATCGGCAATGTGCCGAACGATTTGATGGTTGAGTATTACAAAGACCGGGCATCCGCCGGCCTGATCATCACCGAAGGCACGTCGCCGTCGCCCAACGGGCTCGGCTATCCACGCATTCCCGGCGCCTTTTCCGCCGCGCAACTCGCGGGCTGGAAGAAAATAACGGATGCGGTTCACGCCAAGGGCGCGAAGATTTTCCTGCAGTTGATGCACACCGGCCGCATCGGCCACCCCAACAATCTGCCGGCCGGCGCCAACGTCATCGCGCCGTCGGCAGCCGCGGCGGCCGGCGAGATGTACACCGATGCCGAGGGACCAAAGTCACATCCAACGCCGAAGGCGATGACGGATGCCGACCTTAAAACCACGCTGGGCGAATACGTCCAAGCGGCCAAGAACGCGGTGGCCGCCGGCTTCGATGGCGTCGAACTTCATGGGGCCAACGGTTATCTGCTCGAACAATTCATCCGGCCGAATTCCAATCGACGGACCGATGCGTATGGCGGACCGATCGAAAACCGCGCGCGCTTCGTGCTTGAGGTCGTCGAGGCGGTGATCGCGGCGATCGGCAAGGACAAAGTCGGCATTCGGCTGTCGCCTTACGGCGCGTTCAACGACATGCCGGCGTATCCGCAGATGGAAGCCGACTATGCCTATCTGGCGCGGGAGCTCAGCGCTCGCGGGCTTGTCTACATCCATCTGGTCGATCATTCATCGATGGGCGCGCCGGTTGTGCCCGCCTCGATCAAGGATACGTTCCGCAAGGCGTTCAAAGGCGTGCTCATTCTCTCCGGTGGTTACGACGTCGCGCGCGCCGAAGCCGATCTTGCTGCCGGCAAGGCCGACCTGATCGCCTTCGGGCGTCCGTTCCTGGCCAATCCGGATATCATCGAGCGCTGGAAAACAGGTGCGTCGATCAATGCGCCCGACCCGACGACATTCTACACGCCCGGACCGAAAGGCTATACCGATTACCCGGCGCTGACCAAACAGCCGCAACCGGCTTAAAAATCACGCCGCGATCGGGGCGCCGGCGGCAGCGAGCAAGCCGAGATGATAGTCGGCGTCACCGAACAGCGCATCGATCATGGTGACGCGCTTGAAGTAATGGCCGACCTTGGCCTCCATGGTCATGCCGATGCCGCCGTGGATCTGAATGGCCGCCTGGCCGACGATGCGGCCGGAGCGGCCAATCTGCACTTTCGCCGCGGAAATCGCCGCGCGCCGCTCGCGCGCGTCGTCCGCCGTCGCCATCATAGTCGCCAGCATGGCCATGCTGCGCGCCTGTTCGAGCGCGATCAGCATATCGGCGGCGCGGTGCTGTAACGCCTGGAAGCTGCCGATGGCGACGCCGAATTGCTTTCGCATCTTCATGTAGTCGACGGTCGTTTCGTGCATCGCGGCCATGGCGCCGACCGCTTCGGCGGCGAGCGCAGCGATCGCTTCATCGGCAACGCGCTCGATGAGCGGGAAGGCAGCGCCGGGCTCACCGATCGCGGCGGCATCCGCGATTCGTACATTGCTTAATGTCACTTCAGCAGCGCGCAGCCTATCGACCGTGGCATAGCCGCGCGTTGTCACGCCCTGCGCCGCGGCATCGACCACGAAAAGCCCCAATCCGTCGCGCTCGTTGTGTTCGCCGGACAGCCGCGCCGAAACGATGAATTTTTGCGCGCTGTCGCCATGCAGGACGAGACTCTTGGCGCCGTCGAGCACGTAGCTTGAACCTTCGCGGCGTGCCGTTACGGCCACGTCGGCGAGATCGAAGCGCGATTGTCGCTCGGCATGGGCGAAAGCGAGGATGAGATCGCCGGCGGCGACCTGCGGCAGGAGCTTGGCGCGGAGCGCGTCGGTGCCGCCGAGGCGCAAAAGTCCGCCGGCGAGGACGACGGTGGCAAGATACGGCTCCAGCGCCAGCGCCCGGCCGATCTGCTCCATCACGATCATGGTTTCGACCGGGCCGCCGGCCGAACCGCCATGCTCTTCATCGAACGCCAATCCGAGCAGCCCGAGCTCGGCGTAACGCACCCAAAGCGCGCGGCTATAGCCGCCCGGTTCCTGCGCGTAACGCTGGCGCGCGGCGAACGCGTAATGATCGGTAAACAACCGCTCGACACTGCGTTGCAACAGTCGCTGCTCGTCGTTCAGCGCGAAGTCCATGCCACCGGCTCAAGAATTTTCCGCTCATTCCCGCGTCAGCGGGAATCCGGCAGTGGGTTTCAACATTGCGGTGAATCCACTCGGTCCCCGCTTTCGCGGGGACGAGCGGATGAAAGACTGATCGATTTCATCGTCACAACCCCAAAATCGCCTTGGCGATGATGTTCTTCTGAATTTCGTTCGAGCCGCCATAGATCGAAATCTTGCGCGCGTTGAAATAGTCCGGCGCCAACGGCCCGGCCCAATCGGGGCCGATCGGCGGCTCGTTCCAGCGCTCGCTTTCGTCATGCGGAACTTGATCGGGCAACGCATAGGGGCCGACGACCTCGAGCAAAAGCTCGGTGATGGTCTGCTGAATTTCCGAGCCTTTGATCTTGAGAATCGATGAGGCGGGATCGGGTTTGGCGTTGCCGTTGCGGCCACGCTCGGCGGCGTCGGCGGCGGCCGCGACGACACGCAATTGCGTCATCTCCAGCGCCTTCAATTCGACTTCGACGGCGGCGATCTTGGCGCGAAAGCGCTCGTCGGCGATAAGCGGCTTGCCGCCCGCGTGTTCGAGCGCGGCGAGTTCTTTGAGGCGGCGGATGCGCGCCTTGGAAATGCCGACCCGGGCGATGCTGCTCCTTTCATTGCCGAGCAGAAACTTGGCGTAGTCCCAGCCGCGGTTCTCCTGGCCGATCAGATTCTCGGCCGGCACCCTCACGTCGTCGAAAAAGACTTCGTTGACTTCGTGGCCGCCGTCGATGGTCTGGATCGGGCGCACGGTGATGCCCTGCGTCTTCATGTCGATCAGAAGAAACGAAATGCCTTCCTGCTTCTTGGCGGCAGGTTCCGTGCGCACCAGACAGAAGATCCAGTCGGCGTATTGCGCCAGCGTGGTCCATGTCTTCTGGCCGTTGACAATATAGTGGCCGCCGACGCGCCTGGCGGAGGTTTTCAGCGAGGCGAGATCGGAGCCGGCGCCCGGCTCGGAGAAACCCTGGCACCACCAATCGTCGAGATTGGCGATACGCGGCAGGAAGCGCTGTTTCTGCGTCTCGTTGCCGAAGGCGATGATGACCGGGCCGACCATGTAGGCGCCGAACGGCAGCGGTTCGGGCGCCGGCGCCTGCTGCATCTCGTCGCGGAACAGATAAAGCTCGACCGGGCCCCAGCCGGTGCCGCCCCATTGCGTCGGCCAGTGCGGCACCGCCCAGCCTTTGGCGTTGAGGATGCGCTGCCACGCCACGATGTCGTCTTTTGCGAGGTGGCGGCCCTCGATCATCTTGGCGCGGATCGCCGGCGGCAGCTTATCGCGCATGAAAGTGCGCACATCCGCGCGGAACGCGCTCTCTTCCGGGGTGAAGCGAAGATCCATGTTTTAATCCTCCGAATTTAAGTCCTCCGGAAATGTGCGCCCTGGAATAAAGTCTCCCGAAATGCGGCAAAGAAACACCGGCAAGAGATGCCGCGCACCATCTTCAGAAGGATGCATTGCCGGGTCAAGCCCAGGGTAATGCTGTTCTTCCCACCGGCAGTTCCATCGCGCAAACGACCCAGGAATAATTCGTGCGCAGCTTTATCGACAGCGCACCACAATTTTGACGCCCTTTGACAAGGTGTGCGCAAATTTCCGTCATGCGCAAGTCGGCAAAAATTTTTGCGTTGGTCATGCAACCGCCACGCGGCTCAGGCATTAGCGCCGCAAGCACGTACATCCGAACAGCAGACAAACGGCGTAACCCACAAGTCAGCGGTCGGTGTTCAGCGTCCGAAAGGCCGCGATTTCTCTACTGCGGCAACCATCGCATCCGCGGTGAATGCTTTGTCGTCTCAGGCTGAGGGGCGAGGCGATCTATCAAGGAGAATCTACATGATGGCCTATCAAGACCTGCAACACCCGCAGCAGCAGTCACCGTTGCAAAATCCACTGTACTGGAACGGCGTGAACCCGCAGCAAATGGGTTGGCTCAATCCGCAACTTGCTCAAACAACCGGACTTGGTTCCGGATTCGGCCAGGCCGCGTACGGACAACAATTCGGCCAGTATGGCGGTCAGCATTTCGGTCAACCGAACATCGGGGCGTGGGGATCCAGCGCCGGTTGGGGCGGCTGGGGTGGCTTCGGTCAGCACCGCCAGTTGTCGCAGAACGACGTCGGCGACGTGGTGCGTCAACTGGTACCGCTGTTGCCGCAATTGCTCGCGCAAGCGCAGCCGCAGGCGGCATTCGGTCACGGCTTCGGTGGCGGCACCCACGGTCAGCTTTATGGACAGCGGATGCTGACGCAGCAGGACGTCAACGAGGTGGTGCGGCAGATCCTGCCCGTCCTGCCGCAAATCGTCGGCGCGCTGCAGGGTCAAGGAACCATGTCAGGAATGCTACAAGGAACTTTGCAAGGGCCGCTGCAGGCCGCGGCCATGTACGGCGGACTTAACACGCCGTATGCAACGCAGAATTCGCTCGGCCAGTTTGCCAATCCGCTGCAACAGCAACCGTTCGGCCAATACTGGCCGCAAACGCCGCCGGCATTCGACGCGCAACCTTGGAGCCAGCAAGCCTGGGGCCAGCAAGCGTGGGGCCAGCGCAACCTGACCCAGCACGATGTCA
>Ga0335074_10008059_pt1 | contig 14637 bp, 12 predicted proteins | sample Lox_Sample_23_FD_206715 | JGI IMG/M metagenome (GOLD analysis project Ga0335074, IMG submission 206715) | Soil microbial communities from Loxahatchee National Wildlife Refuge, Florida, United States - Lox_Sample_2.3 | ecosystem: Environmental > Terrestrial > Soil > Wetlands | place: USA...
CCACGTCCGCGGCGCTCGTGAACACCCAAGGCTTGCCGACCGCCTGCTCGAACTCGGCGAGTGCGGCCGTGAACACCTCGATGCTCATGCCCTGCGGAGGTCTCATCCTCGGCTCCTCGGCGCGATGCAATGATTTATACAAAAGTATAAAAGCCTTTGCAACGGCCGCGAAGGCCGGGTCGGATGCCGCCATCGACCTCCGCCGGGCAAGCACGCGCGACGACCTCCAGGGCCCGCGTGCACCGCAAGTCGCATCCCTCGTGTGTGCGAATGGGGACACCGAAATTGGTATGATCACCCCGGCAGGCAGTCGATCGTCGGGTTCGCGGTGAGTCGCTCGCCCGATGCCGCGAGGTGAAAAACGCGCCGGCGCAGCCGCACGACCGGTCCTCATCATGGCGCAGTCAACCGACACCACCGAAACGCGCAGCGCAGCAGAGGAACCGGTCCTGCCGCCGCCGCAGCGCAAGCGCAGGCTTAGTGGACGAACGCTCCTGATCGGCGTCGTGGCGCTGGTGGCGCTGGCGGCGGTCGTCGTCTATTACCTCGTGTTCGTCGCACCGTACGAGTCCACGGACGATGCGTTCATCGACGGCTACACGACGCTGGTGAGCGCGCGCGTGCCAGGTCAGGTCCTGCGACTCCTCGTTCGCGATAATCAGAATGTCCACCAGGGCCAGGTGCTGATTCAGCTCGATCCACGCGACTATGAGGCAAGTCTCGCGCAGGCTCGCGCGGCCCTCGCGTCCGCGCACAGCGAGGAGGCGCAAGCGCGCGCGCAGCTCGCCGTCTCGGAAGCCCGAGTGTCGCAAGCGGGCGCGACCGAGACCGTGGCCGAGGCGGATGCGCAGCGCGCGAACAACGACCTCAGGCGATACGAGTCGGTCGAGAAACGCGCCGTCTCGAAGACTGTCCTGGATCAGATCACGACCCAGGCGCGGGCGACCGCGGCGCAGCTACGCGCGGCCCGCAGTCAGCTCAGCGGCGCGCGCGCCGAGGTGACACTGAGCCAGGCGGCGATTCAGACGGCGGCGGCCGCCGTCAGGCTGGCCGAAGCGAGGGTACGGCAGGCCGAGCTCAATCTCTCTTACACGACGATCATCGCTCCGGTGGATGGTCGCGTCACGGCGCGCACGGTCGCGGCCGGCAACTATGTGCAGCCGGGACAGGGGCTGCTCGCGCTCGTGCCCAAGTACGTCTGGGTGACCGCAAATTTCAAGGAAACCCAGCTCACTCACATGCGGCCAGGCCAGCCCGCGGAGCTGCGCCTCGATGCCTATCCGGACTACACGCTCAAAGGTCACGTGGACAGCCTGCAGACCGGCACGGGGGCTCGCTTCAGCCTGTTGCCACCGGAGAACGCCGTCGGCAACTACGTCAAGGTGGTGCAGCGCGTGCCCGTCAAGATCGTGTTCGAGGGCTCCTTGCCGAAGGGGCTCGACATCGCGCCGGGCATGTCCGTCGTGCCGTGGGTGAAGGTCAAGTGAGCGCCGCAGCCCCGACAATCGACGCCGAATGGCGACCCCGCTTCAATCCCTGGTTGATCGCGATCCCGGTGATGCTCGCAACCTTCATGGTGATACTCGACACGTCCATCGTCGTCGTCGCACTGCCCTACATCGCCGGCAACCTCGGTGCGACGCAGGATGAGTCCACGTGGGTGCTCACGAGCTATCTGGTCGCGAACGCCGTCATCCTGCCGGCGAGCGCCTGGCTTTCGAGCTTCTTCGGCCGCAAGAACTTTCTGATCGTCTGTACGATCGTGTTTACGGTCGCCTCCGCGACTTGCGGCATTGCCGTCAGCATGTCGATGCTGGTGGTCGCCCGCGTGCTCCAGGGTATCGGCGGGGGGGCGATGCAACCGCTCTCGCAGGCCATTCTGCTCGAGAGCTTTCCGCCGACCCAGCGGGGCACGGCCACCGCGCTCTTCGGTCTTGGCGTCGTGGTCGCACCGATCATCGGTCCCACGCTCGGCGGCTGGCTGACCGATCAGTACTCCTGGCGCTGGACCTTTTACATCAATCTCCCGGTTGGGATCCTCGCCACGGTGCTGATGTTGATGATGATCGAAGACCCGCCGTACATTCGTGCCGCCCGACCGCGTCGGATCGACGCGGCGGGCTTTGCCTTCATGGCGCTGTTTCTCGCCACCTTGCAGGTCGTGCTCGACAAGGGACAGGACGCGGACTGGTTCGCGGCGGTCTGGCTGCGCTGGCTCGCCGGCATTTCCGCCGTATCGCTGGTCACGTTCATCATCCGCGAATTCCTGATCGATCACCCCATCGTCGATCTGCGCATCTTCGGTAACCGCAATTTCGCCGTGAGTGCGGTCCTCTTCGGGCTCTTTGGTCTGTCGGTCTACGCGCTTATCACCCTGCAGCCGCTGTTTCTGCAGTCGCTGCTCGGCTATCCTGCCTTCGATGCCGGTCTCTCGGTGACGCCGCGGGGCATCGGGGCCCTCGCCGCACTGCTGCTCGTCGGCGCGCTCTTACCAAGAGTCAACGCGAAATTCCTGGTCGCCATCGGCTTCGGTCTGACGGCGGTCGCGAGTTTCCTCTTGAGCCGGCTCACGCTGCAGATCTCGATGAGCAGCGTCGTGCTCGCAAACATCTTGTCGGGGCTCGGCACGAGCTTCATCTTCGTGCCGCTCACGACCCTTGCGATCGGAACGCTTCGCAACGAGCAGATCGGGAATGCGACCGGCATGCAGAATCTCGTGCGCAACGTGGGTGGCAGCATCGGGCTTTCCTACGTCGCGACCATGCTGCAGCGCTACGCGCAGGTGCACCAAGCTCTGATGGTCGGACACTTGTCGCAGGTAAGTCCCCAGTACCAAGCACGGCTCGGCCTGTTACAGAGGCTTTTCGAGCGCGGCTTCACCGCTCCGGATGCCTTCCTCAAAGCCCGAGGAATGCTCTACAACGGGCTACTGCAGCAGTCCTCGTACTGGGCCTTCGTGGATCTGTTCTTCGTGGTTGCGGTGCTCAGTGCGGCGTGCATCGTCCTCGTGCCGATTTTCCGCAGGCCCGTCACGGTTCATGCCGTGTCCGTGGGCGAGTGAGCCGAGCCAACCCCATGCGAGAAATATTGATTCTGGATCGGGAGTTCGGCGCCGGTGGTAGCACGATCGGCGAGCGGCTCGCACAACGGCTGAACTGGAGGCTCTTTGATGAGGAGCTCACCCGCGAGGTTGCGGCATTGGCGCGCATCCCGGTCGATGTTTGCCGCCGGCGCGAAGAGCGGATCGATCCCTGGCTGCAGCGCCTGGTCAACGTCATCTGGCGAGGTACCTTCGACCGCAACCTGCCCTCGCCCGATCTCGCGATCCTCGACACGGATCGCCTGGTCCGCCTCATCGAGCAAGCGGTCCTCAACGCCGCGCAAAGCAAGCCGTGCGTGATCGTCGGGCGGGGTGCCCCCCACTTCCTCCGCGGGCGCCCCGATACCTTGTCGGTCTTTCTCTACGCCTCCCGCGAGCTCCGATTTCGCAGAGTGCTCCCGCGCGTCGGCGGCGACCAGCGCGAGGCCGTGGAGCTGGTGGACAAAGTGGACGAGGACCGCAAGAAGTTCGTCAAGCACCACCTCGGTTACGAGTGGCCGAACCGCCACCTCTTCCATGTGATGCTGAATACGGGCATCGGCGATGACGAGACCGTCGAGAGTATTCTGCACCTCCTCGAGACCGTCAATCGATCGGAGCAGAAGGTCACGGCATGAGGAGCCGCACACTCGGGTGGGGAGCCGCGGTCGCGCTTCTTGCGGGGTGCACGGTGGGACCGAACTATAAGCCACCGGGCGCGCAGGCCCCCATCAAGTGGGCGACGCCGCTCGCGGGAGGCGAATCGGATGCTCCCGCCGCTCTCGCGTCGTGGTGGACGAGCTTCAAGGATCCCGACCTCAACGCCCTCGTGGGCACCGCGGTCCGCTCGAACCTGACACTGCGAGTGGCGGAAGAGCACGTACGCGAGGCACGCGCCGCGCGTGAAGTGGTCGCCGGCGGCCGATGGCCGTCGGCCGACGCCTCGGTCGCGTACTCCAAGAACCGCTACGGCGCCAACGCCTACCCGCCGCTCGGTCTTTTTCCGGGGATCCCGCTCGACTACGATCTCTACACCGTAGGATTCGATGCAGCATGGGAACTCGATCTCTTCGGCGGCGTCCGGCGCGCCGTCGAGGCCTCGAGCGCCGAGGTCGGCGCAGCGCAGTACGCGTGGCGCGACGTGCTCGTTTCGGTTCTGGCCGAGGTCGCACGCAACTACATCGATGCGCGCGCGTACCAGGAACGCCTCGACATCACGCGGCAGAACATCGCAGCTCAGCAGGGCATCCTCGAGCTCACCCGCAGCCGGTATCACAGCGGTCTCGCGAGCGACCTCGAGGTTGAGCAGGCGACGGCGCTGCTCACGACCACGCAGGCAGAGGTGCCCGCACTCGAGAGTGGCTTCGCGCAATCGGTGCATCATCTCTCGGTACTCCTCGGCGAGAACCCGGGCGCCATGCTCGAGACGATGTCCGGGGCAAAGCCCATTCCCCTCACGCCACCGGCGGTACCCGTCGGCCTGCCTTCCGATCTGCTCCAGCGCCGCCCGGACGTGCAGCGCGCGGAGCGCGAGCTCGCCGCATCCACCGCCGCGATCGGGGTGGCGCAGGCGGATTTGTTTCCGAAGTTTTCACTCGTGGGGGCGCTCGGGATCACGAGCACCTCGACCGGCAACCTGCTCGAGTACGCGAGCCGCTATTGGTCGGCCGGCCCGACGGTGCAGTGGAATCTTTTTCAGGGCGGGAGCCTCCGCGCCAACGTGCGTGTCCAGCAGGCGCGTGCGGAGCAGGCCCTCGACACCTACCGGCAAACGGTGCTCGTCGCGCTCGAGGACGCCGAGAACGCCCTCGTCGCGTATGCCAAGGAACAGACCCGCCGACGATCATTGGCGCAGTCGGTGCAGTCGAGCGAGGCGGCATTTCACCTCTCCTCCGACCTCTACCGGAGCGGCCTCGTCGATTTTTTGAACGTGCTCGATGCCGAGCGGACGCTCTACGCCGCCCAAGACGCCCTGGTCGGGAGCACCGAGTCGGTATCGCTCGATCTGGTGCAGCTCTACAAGGCCCTGGGCGGCGGCTGGCCCGAGGACCCGACGCCCGAGCGTGGTCCCTGAGGCCTGCACGGCGGCCTAAGCCGCCGCCGGCTCGCCGAACCGATTGGCCTGGGCCTGCCCCTTTCCAACCAAGCCCCAGAGCGTGCAGCACCATGGCCGGGAAGAGCAGCATCACGAGGACCCACTCGCCATTGCGGCCCTTGACCAGGAAAAAGTAGAGCGCTGCCACGGCCAGCAGGGGAAGGAGGGCGCCGACGAAACCGCCGCGCGAGGTGCGACCCGTGGGGTTCGCGAACAGGCTTTCGTAGCTCGTGACGCCCTCCCCACGTTCGCCCAGCGTCAGGACGTGCCGCTGCAGCGCACCCCGATAATAATCGACATAGGCCAACATCAAGAGACCGTTGAGCGCGAAGGCGACGAGGGCCAAGGCCGCCTCGAGGGGCTGGTGCTCGAGGATCACGGCCCAGTAGACCGCGCAGACGCAGATCGGCATCACCACGCACAGCGCCGCCGCGACGAAGACGCCCCCGAGGATCAGCGCTCCCGTCACCAGCTGAATCACCATGGCGACGTCGAGGAGCCCGCTGTGGAGGAGGGCCGCCATCAACTGGACGGCGAGCCCCCGTGCCCGGTCGGCTCGGCATAGAGCGACGCGAAGAAGTGATTGGCGCCGTTCGCCACCATCCACGCGCCGAAAACCAGGCGGCCCGCAAGAACGAGGCGCTTCATCGTCCGGCCACGGCAGGCTGGGCGGCGCTCGGCGCAGCAGTGACGCCGCCGGCTTCGTTGTGTTCGGCCATCCTGCGTGGCGCTCGTTGTGGAGCGCAGATTAGGCGCCGTGCGCGCCATTGTAAATGGCGTCCGTTGCGAACTCCCGAGTGATCTTCGTACTATTGCCGCAGGATTCGAGTCGTCTTCGATAACAGCAAGAGGGGAGTCGTCATGAAGCGCACCGTTCTCGTGTCGATCGTCGCGGGACTCGTTCTCGGCTCCGCGCAGCTGCTCGCGCAGGAGCCCGTGGTCGGAGTGGCCGATCCCGACGCCCTGTTCCACAGCTCCGATCCGAAGCTCGACACCAACCTGCAGGCGGCCTACCACATCGTCAAGGACCTGATCGAGTCGGCGCACTGGGAAATGGCCGACCGTTATCTCACCGAGCGCTACATACAGCACAATCCGAATGCGGCCTCCGGCCGCGCGGGCGTCGTGTACTACTTCACCAAGGTCGTCAAAGCCAAACCCAGACCGATCCCGGCGAAGATGCACACCAAGATCGTCTCGGTGCTCGCCCAGGGCGACTTCGTCGTGGTGGCCTACCCACGCGAACACAAGGATGCGAAGGACCCCACAAAGAGCTATACGACGACCTGGTTCGACATGTGGCGCTTCGTCGACGGCAAGGCGGACGAGCACTGGGATCCGGCGACGCGGCAGTGAGACTCGATGCGTGACGCTCGCAGCAGCCGCGCCGGTGCCAACACCCGGCCGTGGGTTTCCTGGCTGTGGCTCGTGATTCTGGCGAGTCAGGCGCGCGGGGTCGAGGCGCAGAGTCTCAACGCCCTGTACGCCGATTCGCACCAGCCGGACGTGTCGGGTGTGTGGCTCGCCACGGGCTATTTCACGCTGTCACCGGAGCGGGCTTTGCCCTCGCTCGAGCCACCCTATGACGCCCTGTACGCCAAGCGCATGAAGGCCTTCAATGCGGGAGCCCCGATCGATGACGTGACGGCCGATTGCCTGCCGCCGGGCATGCCGCACATCATGGTCGTGCCGTACCCGTTCGAGATCGTGCAAACACCGGGGCGCGTGCTGTTCCTGTTCGAGTACGCAGGTCAGCTGCGGCGAATCTACCTGGACGGGCGGCGCCCCTCCGATGACGATGATCCCACCTATTACGGCTTCTCGACCGGTCATTGGGAGGGCTCCTCGCTCGTCATCCAAACGACGCATATCCGGGCGGACACCCAGGACGATTTCAGCGGACTGCCTCATAGCGATGCACTCGTCATTACCGAGCGACTCCATCGGGTTGATCACGATACGCTCGAGGATGAGATCACGCTGACCGACCCCAAGGCCTATGCACATTCGTTCACCGTCACCCGCCGCTACCACCTGCATCCGACCTGGACGATCGGGGAATACGTCTGTGAGGAAAACAACCGCAACGCGGCTGGCGCGAACGGCGTGACCGGCTTCGGCGTACCGCCGGCCTCGAAAAAATAGCGCCGAGCGGCAGGACAGAAGATAGAGAACCAGCGATGAGGTACTCGGGGAAGCTGCGGTTTGCGCTTGCGGCCGGGATCGCGGCACTCGGCCTCAACGGCGCGCCCGCGACCGCGCATCATTCCTTTGCGATGTTCGATCAGCGCAACGTACGGGTGCTCGAGGGCACGGTGCTGCAGTTCCAGTGGACGAACCCGCACGTGTGGATCCAGCTGCAGGTTGCCGCTGCGCGCGGGGGGTCCGCGGAATGGGGCGTCGAATGCACGAGCGTGAACATGCTCAAGAGGCAAGGCTGGCATCACGACTCGCTGCATCCGGGTGACCGCGTGAAGCTCATCCTGCGACCCCTGCGCGATGGGTCGCACGGGGGTCAGCTCGCCAAGCTCCTCGAGATCAATGGGAGCCCCTCGAATCTGGTGAGTTATCACTGAGCGACGGCGGAGAGGTAGGCATGAACACTTTCACCAACAGACGGGGTCCGATCGGGATAGGTGCGTTTGGTTTCGCCTCGTGCCTGGCGCTGGTGTTGAGCTCGGCCGTGCAGGCGCAAGCGATGACGGCGAAAGCGCTCATCGAGCGCGCGCAGATCGAGGATTTGATCACACGTTACTACTACAATTTCGGCAAACCGAATTCCGAGAGCTTCGCCGATTTCTACGCGGACGACGCCGAGCTGATCCTCGGGGCCACCCACTTCAAAGGGAAGGACGGGATCGCCAAGGCCTATGCTCGCAGCGGCGGGCGCGGACCACCCCGCAAAGCGTATTCCTTCAACGTCACGATCAGTAACCCGCTCATCGTCGTGCACGGCGACACGGCGACCTCTCAGTTGATCTTCACGGAATTCCTGATCGAAAAGCAGGGCGATGCACCGCGCATCATCACGCAGGGCCGCGAATACGCCGCGTTCGTCAAGGTGAACGGCGAGTGGCGTTACAAGACGCGCCAGATCAAGGGCGGCACCGAACCGCCGGAAGGCTGGAAGGAGTAGGGGGCTCGCGAGCTGCGCAGTGCGTGTCCTCAAGCTGCCAGCCGCCACCCAATGCCTTGAAGATGGCAACCTGATCCTGAATGAGCGTCGCGTCCTCGGCGGCGACGGCAGCATCGAGGGCAACGAGGGATTGCTCCGTCGTGAGCAGGTCGAGCGTGCTCAGGGAGCCGGCGGCGAAGCCGTCGCGGGCGATCTCGAAGGCCCTGCGTATCTTGTCCCGGGCATCGCCTAGCGCTTGCCGATTGGCGAGCGCCGCCCCGTACAAGGTGAGTGCCTGCTCGGTCTCCTTGAGCGCATTCAGGACGACCGAATCGAACGAGGCGAGCGCCGCGACCTGGGCGGCTTTCGCCTGTCGGACCCGTGCGCGCGGCCCCGCCTGATTGGGAAACGTCCAGCTGATCGAGGGGCCGACACCCCAGGCTTGCCCGATATTCGTGTTGAGCAGGGAAACCTGTGTCGCAACACCTCCAAAGAACCCGCTCAGGTGGATCGTGGGGTAGAGGTCCGCCGTCGCCACACCGATCTCCGCCGTCGCCACGGCGAGCCGCCGTTCGGCTTGACGCACATCGGGACGCCGCCGGATGAGGCTGCGGCCGTCGCCGACCGGAATGAGCGAGGCGAGATGGGGTGGCGCGCCGCAGGCCTCGAGACCCTTCGGGGCCTCAACCGGCGTGCGCCCGAGCAAGGCGGTGAGCTCGAACAGTGCGGCCCTTCGTTCCCCTTCGAGCTGCGGAATGCTGGCGCGAACCTGGGCGACGATCGCTTGTGCGCGGTCAACGTCGTACGGTGAGCCGGCGCCAGCTGCGAAGCGCTGGCGAGTGATCTCGGCCTCGCGGCTCACCACCGCGAATGAATGGTGGGCAACATCGAGTTGCTCGCCGAGGGCGCAGATCGCCGCGTATGCGCGCGTCGTCTCTGCGGCAACGACGACGCGTACACTGTCGCGCGTCGCCGCCACGGCCTCGGTATTGGCGTTCGCGGCCTCAATCGCTCGGTGCACGCGGCCGAACAGGTCGACCTCGTACGCGGCCTGGAAGATATCTTCGAAGATCCAGAGTGTTTGGGGCGGGCGGCCCGTGAGCTCGAGGATCTCATCCGTGGTGGGATCTCGCCCGTACAGCCCGCCGGCCACTACGCCCGTGGAGGGGTAACGAGCGGCGTGGACTTCGGAGGTGATCGCACGAGCCGCCGCGAGGTTCGCCGCGGCTGCGGCAAGATCGCGATTGGCTCTGAGTGCCTCCTGCACGAGCTCATCCAGGCGTGGATCGTTGTAGAGCTTCCACCAGGCATCCGGAGGCGGTGTCGGGGTCTCGATGGCACGGTTCAGGGACGCAAGCGATGCGTCGGCGCCTTCCGGCAGGGGTGGTGCGCGATAGTTCGGTCCCACGTGGCACGCCGTGAGCGACACGGCGGCGGCCAGGGTGAGGATGCGGCGGGGAAGGATGCGCCGACCGATCATGACGGCTTCGGTCCCCGCACGGGGAACAGCGGCGGGGCGGATGCCGGCCCGGCAGGAGCGGCGCCCCGCAGCACGACGATCAACAGTGCGATGGCGGTCAGGAACGCGATCGCGACGAAGCTGTCCATCACGGCCTGAGTCGTCGCCGCGGCTCGCACGGTGTTGCTCAGCACCTCGGCGCCGCGGTGGAGGGCGCCTTGCGGATTGAAGGTGCGAGCGGTGATGGCGCCGTAAGCGCGTACACGCTCGAGGACCTGCGCACTACCGCGCTCGACGTGCAGTCCAATCAGGTTGGAGGCGAGCTGCTCGCGCACCCGAGCGAACGTGGTCACGAACGCCGTCCCGATCTCTCCGCCCATGAGGCGGGCGGTTTGCAGCACGGCGCCGAAGGTGAGCGCATCCTGGGGCTTCAAGTGCAGGATGCCGAGGAACACCACACCCGAGAGCGCAAAACTCTGTCCGAGTGCCTGCAGGAGCGCGGACGGCAGAAACTGCGTCGTGCCCCAGAGCGGCGTGAGATTGTACGCCACCATCAAACAGGCCACGCTGATGAAGATGAAGCCGATCGAGGAGACCACCCGCGGATCCGAGCGGCGCAGCATCAATGCGGCGAGTGGACAGAACAGGAGCTGGGGCGCGGCGATCCACACCAGCGCTTGACCGACCTCGAGGTCGCGATAGCCGCGCACCGACCCAAGATACAGTGGTATCAGGTAGCTCGTGGACTGGATCGTGAGGCGCAAGAAGGCGATCAGCACGAAGAGGCTGGGCAAGGGTGAGCCAAAGACGACCCTGAGGTCCACCAGGGGGCGAGGCGTGCGCGCCTCGTGGATCAGAAAGGCGGCGAGGAGCAGGGCGCCCGCGAGGAGTAGTCCCCAGATCAGTCCCGAGTTCAGCCAATCGAGTCGGTTGCCTTGATCGAGCGCGGCGTAAACGAGCGCGAGCCCGGCGCCGCCCGTGAGAAGCGCGAATGGGTCGTACGGCGGGCGCACCGTGACCGGCCGCACGGCCGCTCCCGTGCGCAGACACACCGACATGAGTAGCGCCAGCGGCACGTTCTGCCAGAAGATCCATCGCCATGAGTGATGCTCCACATACCAGCCCTCGAGTGAGGCGGAGATGTTGAGCGATAGCTCGAGATTGAGCGCATAAATCGCGATGCCGAATGCCCAGTACTTGGGCGGCGTGTTGAGCAGGATGAAGCTCAGGGTGAGGGGAATGAAGAACCCGGTCGCGAGTCCCCCGAGAAACTGCATGACGAGCAGCATCGGCAGTGTCGCGGAGAAGGGCGTGAGAAGGGAGATCACCGCGAACGAGATCGAGGACCAGATCAGGACCCGGCGGGGACCGTATGCGGCGCCCATCCAGATCGCCACGAGCACGACGAACATCTGGGCGACCGTTTGCGCGGTCGTGATCCAGGCGCCTTCGTCGAAGCCGGCGCTCACCGCGCCGCGGATGTCGGCGAGACCGTAGGAGGAGAGGCGACCGTTCAGCGTGGAGATGAACGTGCCCAATAAAACCGCGACCAATCCGAGCCACGGGATGGAGGTGGGCGGCGAGGGCAGTTGCGGGGCGATGCAGCCGCGTTGCGTCACGGTGGTCGGGGGAGCGCTCATCAGCGCCGACCGTCGCGGGCATCGATGCGCGCTTCGACGGACATGCCGGGGACCAGGCGGTCGGCCAGGCCATCCGCGTCGTCGATCACGATCTTGACGGGAATGCGCTGCACGACCTTGGTGAAATTACCCGTCGCATTGTCGGGCGGGAGCAGGGCGAACTCCGCGCCCGAGGCGGGCGAGAAGGCCTGCAAGTGCCCGCGCAGCGTGTGACCGGGAAAGGTGTCCACGCGGATTTCGGCCTGCTGTCCGACGGCCATATGCGTGAGCTGCGTCTCTTTGTAGTTCGCGATCACCCACACGTTCGGCAGGGGCGCGAGGGTCGTGATCTGAGTGCCGACACCGACCAGCTCTCCGGGTTTGACCTGTCGCTGCCCGATGACGCCGTCCTGGGGTGCGATGATCGTGGTGTATTGCAGGTTCAGCTGGGCGGTGACGAGCGCCGCGCGTGCCCCTGCGATCGTGGCCTCACTTTGCGCGAGCTGTGCCTCGAGAACGGGCAACTGTCGCTCGGCCGCCTGTGCCAGCGCACGATCCTCGGCGAGCTGCGCGAGCAGTTGCCGACGGGTCGTCGCGAGCTTCTCGCCCGCCTCGACGGAGGAGGAACCCGTCTTGAAGAGACGTTGCTGCCGCGCGATGTCGCGCGCGTTCTGTTCGGTCAGGGCGAGTGTCGAGGCGACGACCGCCCGCGCGGCGGCGACATTCGCCAGCTGCAACGCATGCTGCGCTTTCAAGGCACGGGCCTGCGCATCGGCGGATGCGATATTGGCCTCGACCTCGGCCACCGTCGCGCGATAATCGTCGTCGACGAGCTGCGCGAGCACTTGTCCCTTGTGCACTCGCTCATAGTCCTGGATGGGGAGGTCGCGGATGTAGCCCGCGACCTTGGCGGAGATCGGTGTCAGGTCAGCCTGCAGGTAAGCATCGTTCGTGGTCTGCCATCCCTCGCCGCCTTCCCAGCGATTCCAGTTCGTCGATATGACGATGATGATCGCGATCGCCACGAGAAAGACCAGGGATCGCCACGCGAACTCGAATAGTTTGTTCCAATCGAGATGTGTGCTCATCCGTATAGAACTCGGCTTGATCGCGTGGGCCGAGATCTTTCATTCGGCGTTGCGATGCACGAAGATCGCTATCGATCCCGTCGGTACTGTAGCACGGCCCTTCGTCAGGCGACCGCGCGGACGGAATTGCGCTCGTACAAATATAGAGACGAACATACAAGAATGCGGCAGCCATTCACTGAACCGGTGCCCGTCGGTCGCATAGCGAGGCCCACCGACACCTTCGTCCAATGGAGGCGCGACTCGCGAAGTGCTGAGCTGGGGGCGGGGGGCGAAGAGGGGTGGCCAGGTCTCACGACTCCCGCGATGCGCGTGTGCACGATTGCGGGTAGTGTGCGAACTGCGCGGATGCATTTCTTGGAACACAGGCGAGGCTCCGGGTAGGTTAGGGGAACGAGGCGCCATGTCACCAGGAGCCATGCCGAGGACTGTATCCATCTTTGCTTGCATCCTGCGGGGGCGCATTGCGATCGCCGTCGCATTCCTCATCCTGGCCGTGGCCGGCATGTACGGCGCCATGCGCGTGCCGGATGATCCGGCGATCGACAGTCTGATCACGGCTCACGATCCGGTCGCGCGCGCGACCGTCGAATTCGAGCATCTGTTCCCCGAGGGCGAGCAGGCGCTCGTCATGCTCGAGGCAGCGGACCCGTTGAGTCCCGCGGCGGTGCAGGCCGCCGACCGGCTCGAGCGTGAGCTCGCCAGGATTCCACATGTGGCCCCGCACAGCCTCATCGACGTTTATCGTCCCGGGGGATCGCCAGGGGAAATGAGTCCCGTCGAGGCGGCGCGTCTGCGCGCGTTCGCGACCGGAACGTCGCTCTTCCGTCGTGCCGGCCTCCTCGGGGATCACTATCTCGGCATTGCGCTCGAGCTGCGCGTGAGTTCGCCGGCCGAGCGCGACCGCGCTCTCAAGGCGATCGATTCGCTCGTGCTGCCGCTCAAAGGTTCGGACGGACCGTTCACCGGCGTGCGGCGCGTCGGATCTCCGTGGTTGGACGCCTGGCTCGAGCGACAGACCGGCACGGCCACGACGCACTTCATGCCCCTGTTTGGTCTGTTCCTCATGACGCTCGTGCTGATCGTATTCCGCTCCTGGCGAACGCTCGCCGCCATGGTGCTCACCCTCGGCGCGGTCCTCGCGATCGCCATGGGTCTCGCGGATCTGCTCGGCTGGTCGCACACCGTGATCTCGACGATCGTGCCGCTCACGGTGCTGGTGACCGCGACCTCGACGCTCGTGTACCTGCATTCGCGCTATATCGAGCCGGACGATGCGCCGACCCTCCTCGAGCACCATGCACGGGCGCTCGCGAACAAATTGCTCCCATGCACCGCCTCGATGTTCGCGGCGGCGGTGGGCTTCGGCGCGCTCGCGATTTCGGACATTCGGCCCGTGCGCGAGATGGGGCTGTGGACCGCGTGCGGGCTCATCGTCGCGTGGGTCGGATGCTTCACGCTGTTCCCGGCTCTGCAGTCGCTCCTGCGTACGCCGCTGCGCTCGACGAAAGTCTCGGCAAGTAAGTGGTTCGGCGGCTTTGTGAAGTTCCTGATTCCCACGAGCCGCCGCTACCGCTGGCCACTCGTGAGCGGTGCGCTCGTGCTGATGCTGTGTGGGGCGGTGGCTCTGTTCGGCATTCCGGGCGTTCTCGCACCCCTGGCACTCGAGACGGACGTGTTGACGTACGTCAACCCGAGCGAGAGCGTGGCGAAGGATACGCGTTATTTCGAGCAATCGAACGGGCTCGATGTCGTCGAGCTTTGGGTACATACCGCGCCCGGCCACGTTCTGGACCCGGGCTTCTTGCGCGCTCTGGAGCGATTGACCAGCGAACTGGAGCGTGATCCTCGCATCACCGCGGTCAACGGTCCGACCTCCGCGCTCCGCTGGGCGCTCTATGTCCAAACCGGCTCCGATCAGTTGCCGACTTCCCGGTCCGCGTGGCCGCAGCTCGCTGCCGCTCTCAAGCAAATCGTGCTGACCGAGCCCACGGCGCGTGCCTATGTCGATGTGGCGACGCTGGCCGATGTGCGGCTCAGCATCCGCGGACGCGCGAAGCTTTTTGGTCCCGTCGGCGCGCTGCCCCGGTTTGTGGAGCACGCATGGACGGCCGCCCAGGCGCAGGATCCGGCGCTGCGTGGCGCGCGCGGTGAGGTGGTCGGCAAGGGCGTCCTCGGCGCT
>Ga0335074_10008060_pt1 | contig 14637 bp, 16 predicted proteins | sample Lox_Sample_23_FD_206715 | JGI IMG/M metagenome (GOLD analysis project Ga0335074, IMG submission 206715) | Soil microbial communities from Loxahatchee National Wildlife Refuge, Florida, United States - Lox_Sample_2.3 | ecosystem: Environmental > Terrestrial > Soil > Wetlands | place: USA...
GATGACCGCCGTGTGGATCGAGCGGTAGTCATTGTCCTTGGGCGTGGCGATGTAGTCGTCGAACTCGCCGGGGATATAGGACCACAGCCCGTGCACCACCCCGAGCGCGGCGTAGCAGTCGGGGATGCTGCCCACCACGATGCGCACGGCGCGCACGTCGAACAGCTGCTCGAAGGCCACGTGCTTGCGCCGCATCTTGTTCCAGATGCTGTAGATGTGCTTGGGCCGTCCGTAGACGGCCAGCGGCTCGATGCCCGCGGCGCGCAGCTCGGTGCGGATACGCTCGCACAGCGCCTCGATGTAGCGCTCGCGGTCCACGCGCCGCTCGGCGAGCGCCTGCGCAGTGCGGTGATAATCCTCGGGCTCCAGGTAGCGGAAGGCGAGGTCCTCGAGCTCCCATTTGAGATTCCAGACCCCGAGTCGGTTCGCGAGCGGGGCGATGATGGCTCGCGTCTCGAGCGCCAGACGGCGCTGCTCCTCGGGTGGCAGCTCGCGCGCGTGGCGCAGCCGCACGAGCTGCTCGGCGAGGCGCGCGACCACCAGGCGCGGATCGGCCGCTACGGCGAGCAGCATCTTGCGCAGCACCTCCGCCTGTCCCGCGTGCAGCGCCTGCTGCCCCTGCTGCGTCTGCTGCGCGGACCAGCCCTCCGGCAGGCGCAGCACCCCGAGCCGCTCGAGCGCCTCTGCGAGCCGCAGGACATCCGCGCCAACCGCGGCCTCGAGCGAAGAGCCGCCGGCGCGTGCCGTGGCGGGCGTGCGGGGCGGCGCCGAGGCGGCGGCGCCCTCGGCCCGCAGCGGTGCCGTGGTGTCTGCGGCCGGCGACGGTGCCGCTCCGGTCAGGCGCACCCAGTGCACCAAGGTGGCCACGGCGAGGTCCGGATCCTGGGTCAGCGCACCGGCGGCCGCGGCGGCCTCCGACCCCTCGGCGAGCAGCGCCTCGCGCACGCCGAGTCCGCCCAGGGCGCGGCGTGCGGCTGCGACTCGCTGCTCGACCTGCGGGGGTGCGTAACTTGCGGTTTCCATGCTGTCGGCTCGGGGTCTTCCGGCTATCATTAAAGGTATGGCCGGTCACAGCAAGTGCGTCGGGCGCCGTGGCGGGAGCCGCGTCGGGAGCCGCGTCGGGAGCCGTGGCGGCAGCCCCGGCGGCGGCCGCGCTGCGCCACGGCCGGACTCACCCCGGAGACCATGACGCGCTACGCGGGCAAGTCCTGGCGCGCCTTTCGGCCCGGCGCGGCGGCCGCCGTCACGCGCGCACCGGCGGCCGCGCGGGTGCTGGGGCTCGATCCCGGCTCGCAGCGCACCGGCTTCGGCATCATCGACTGCAGCGCCGGCAGCGAGCGCCACGTCGTCAGCGGCTGCATCGACGTGGTGGGCGTGGAGATGGTCGGGCGGTTGCAGCGTATCTATGCGGCGATCAGCGCGCTGGTGGTCGAGCACCGGCCGGACGCGATCGCGATCGAGCGAGTCTTCATTCACCGCAATCCCGACAGCGCGCTGAAGCTCGGCCAGGCGCGCGGGGTGGCGCTGTGCGCCGCCGCCGGCGCCGGCGCGAGCGTGCACGAGTATGCACCGCGAGCGATCAAGCTGGCGGTCACGGGGTTCGGCGCGGCCGCCAAGCCGCAGGTCGCGCAGATGGTGCGCACGCTGCTGCGACTGTCCCGCACGCCGCAGTCCGACGCCGCGGACGCGCTGGCGGTGGCGCTGTGCCACGCGCAGACGCGGCGCCTCGCGACGCTCGGCGCGGTCGCCTGAGCCGTGATCGGGTCGCTCGCAGGCGTGCTGACCTTGAAGTCACCGCCGCAGCTGTCGATCGAGGTGGGCGGCGTCGGCTACGAGATCGAGGCGCCGATGTCCACGTTCTACGACCTGCCCGCCCTCGGCGAGCGCGTGCGCCTGCTCACCCACCTGGTGGTGCGCGAGGATGCGCACGTGCTGTACGGATTTGCGACCGAGGCGGAGCGGCGACTGTTCCGCAGCCTGTTGAAAGTGGCGGGCGTGGGACCGCGCACCGCGCTTGCGATCCTCTCGGGCATGAGCAGCGCCGCGTTCACGCGGGCGGTACAGGAGCAGGACGCGGCGGCGCTGACGCGCATCCCCGGAGTGGGCCGCAAGACCGCCGAGCGGCTGATCGTCGAGATGCGTGACCGGCTGAGCGCCGCGGCCGCGCAGCTGGTGAGTCCGGCCGGCGGCGCATCCCCCGCGGGCGCGCAGGCCGAGGCCTTCAGCGCGCTGGTGGCGCTCGGCTACAAGCCGCAGGAGGCGACGCGCATGCTCAAGGCCGCGGGCGCGGCGGGCAACGGGGGTGCCGCAGGCAATGCCGGCGTCGCCGGCAATGCTGGCGCCGGGGGCAGCGCCGCCGGCAGCGCCGGCGCGCTCAGCACCGAGGAGCTGATCCGCCGGGCGCTGCAGGGGGCCGTGCGCGAATGAGCGCCGCCGAATCACCGCGGCTGATGAACGCGAGTGCCCAGGCGCACGACGATGCCGTGGACAAGGCCATCCGGCCGCGCCTGCTGGCCGAGTACGTCGGCCAGGAAGCGGTGAAGTCGCAGCTGTCGATCTTCATCGATGCGGCCCGCGGGCGCGGCGAGGCGCTCGATCATGTGCTGATCTTCGGCCCACCGGGACTGGGCAAGACCACGCTCGCGCACATCGTGGCCGCGGAGCTCGGCGTGAATCTGCGCCAGACCGCCGGTCCCGTGCTCGAGCGGCCCGGGGACCTGGCGGCGCTCCTGACGAACCTGCAGCCGCGCGATCTGCTGTTCATCGATGAGATCCATCGGCTCAGTCCCGTGGTCGAGGAGGTCCTCTACCCGGCGATGGAGGACTACCAGCTCGACATCATGATCGGCGAGGGTCCCGGGGCGCGCTCGATCAAGCTGAACCTGCCGCCCTTCACGCTGGTGGGCGCGACCACGCGCGCGGGGCTGCTGACCTCGCCGCTGCGCGATCGCTTCGGCATCGTGCAGCGCCTGGAGTTCTACCAGGTGGCGGAGATCGAGCGCATCGTGTGCCGCTCGGCGGACATTCTCGGCGTCGCGGTCTCCGCGGCCGGGGCGCTGCGCATCGCGCAGCGCTCGCGCGGTACCCCGCGCATCGCCAACCGGCTGCTGCGCCGGGTGCGCGACTTCGCGCAGGTGAAGGCCGACGGGCGCATCGAGGAGGCGGTCGCGCAGGCGGCGCTCGATCTGCTGCAGGTCGACCCCGAGGGGCTGGATGCGCTCGACCGCAAGCTGCTGCTGACGATCATGGAGAAATTCGACGGCGGGCCGGTGGGCATCGACAGCCTGTCGGCGGCGATCGGCGAGGAGCGCGGCACCCTCGAGGACGTGATCGAGCCGTTTCTGATCCAGCAGGGATTCGTGGCGCGCACGGCGCGCGGGCGCGTGGCCACGCGGCTGGCCTGGCAGCACTTCGGCCTGCGTGTGCCCGAGCGCGCCGCGGCCAATCTGCCGCTGTTCGGCGAGGGCGCTTGAGCGGCTTCACCTGGCGCTCGCGGGTGTACTGGGAGGACACCGACGCCGGTGGGATTGTTTACTATGCGAACTATTTTCGGTTTCTGGAGCGGGCGCGCACCGAATGGCTGCGCGGCAGCGGCGTCTCGCAGCGCGCGCTCGCGCTCGACCCCGGGGTGGTGTTCTCGGTGGTGGCGCTGCAGGCGCACTATCACCGGCCGGCGAGGCTCGACGACGTGCTGCTGATCAGCTGCGAGCCGCAGCGGCAGGGCGGGGCGAGCATCGAGTTCAAGCAGCGCATCTGGCGCGGACCCGCGGGCGCCGCCGGCGCGGGCGAGGAGCTGCTGCTGACCGCGAGCGTGCGCGTGGCCTGCCTGGATGCGCGCACGATGAAACCGCGACGCTTGCCGGCTGTCATAGCCGGAGGGTTGCCGTGAGCCGGAGAGGGCCGTGAGCCGGCGATGGCCGTGGACGGGTCGTCGAGGAGCCGGGAGTGACTTCGCGATGCAACTCCAGGCAAGGAGCGGGTGATGGGCGGCGACGTATCGATCATTCGCCTGGTGGTACAGGCGAGCCTGGTGGTCCAGATCGTCATGGGCATCCTGCTGGCGGCCTCGCTGACCTCGTGGGCGATCATCTTTCGCAAGCGCATGGTCGTGCGTCGCGCGCGGCGCGAGGCGGACCGATTCGAGAACACCTTCTGGTCCGGCGGGGATCTGAGCTCGCTGTACCGGGCCATCGAGTCGCGCGGCGGGGCCACCGGCATCGAGAGCATCTTCGAGTTCGGGTTCCGCGAGTTCGCGCGCCTGCGCCAGCAGGGCGGAGTGGCAGCCGACATGCTGCTCGAAGGCTCGCGGCGCGCGATGCGCGTGGCGCAGCTGAAGGAGACCGAGCGGCTCGAGCACAGCCTCGCCACGCTCGCGACCGTCGGCTCGACCAGCCCCTACGTGGGGCTGTTCGGCACCGTGTGGGGCATCATGAGCGCCTTCAGCAACCTGGGTAACGTACAGCAGGCGACGCTCGCCAACGTTGCACCGGGCATCGCCGAGGCGCTGATCGCCACGGCCTTCGGCCTGTTCGCGGCGATTCCCGCGGTGGTGGCCTACAACCGCTACGCCGATCAGGTCAGCCGCCTGGAGCTGCGTTACGACGGCTTCATCGAGGAGCTCTCCACGATCCTGCAGCGCCACGCCGGCCGCGGTGCAGTCTCCGCCACGGCCGCGATGCCGGCCGCAGGCGCATCGGCTGCGTCGCTGGCGGCGCATCCGTCGATCGGGAGACTGTGATGCCCGCCGTCAATCGGGGCAAGCGCCGGTTGATGGGGGAGATCAACGTGGTGCCTTACATCGATGTCATGCTGGTGCTGCTGATCATTTTCATGATCACGGCGCCGCTGCTGACACAGGGCATCAAGGTGGACCTGCCCAAGGCCCCCGCCGAGCCGCTGTCGCTGCAGCGGAACCAGGACCCGCTGGTATTGTCCATCGATTCGCGGGGCCGGCTGTATCTGAACGTCGGCGCACACCCGCGCGAGCCCATCGACGATCAGACGGCGCTGATCCGCGCAACCGTTGCACTGCAGCGCAATCCCGAGCGTGCCGTGCTGGTGAACGGGGACCAGGCCGTCAACTATGGCCGCGTCGTGCAGGCAATGGTGCTGTTGCAGCAGGCCGGCGCGCGTCAGGTGGGCTTCGAGACCGAGGCGCCGGCCGTGCGGCGGTGATGGGTGATGGGTGATGGATGATCGATGATGGGCGATCCGCCGCGATGATGCCGGTGCTGGCGCGCTCATGGTGACGCGCACGGGCGAGCCCATGCAGGAGCGCGGCAGCGACCGCGTGCTGTCGATCCTGCTGTCCATCGCGGTTCACGCCGTGATCGTGGGGGCGCTGCTGTGGGGCTGGTGGGAATATCGCGCGCCGCCGAGTCCACCGCCGACGCTGGCGATCCAGGCGACGGTCGTGCGGCATGCGACGCAGCCGCGTGCGCCCGCGCCGGTGCCCACCCCGACGCCGGCGCCCGCGCCACCCCCGCCGACGCCGGCGGTGCCGAGTCAGGCGCAGCTCGCGCAGCAGCGCGCGGCCGAGCAGGCCGCCGCGAAGGCCGCAGCCGAGCGGGCCGCACAGGCGGCCGCCGCCCAGGCCGCAGCCCGGGAGGCCGCTGCCCGGGAGGCGCAGGCGAAGGCCGCGCGCGCGGCCGCGGCCGAGCAACAGGCCGAGGCGCAGCGCAGGGCCGAGGCGGCGCGCGAGGCCGAGGCGGCGCGCGAGGCGAAACTCGCCGCCGAGCGCAAGGCGAAGGAGCAGGCCGAAGAGAGGGCCAAGCAGGAGGCGGCCCGTGAGGCGCAGCAGCTCGCGCAGCAGCTGAAGGCCGAGCAGGCCCAGCGGCAGGCCCAGCAGCAGCGCGTCTCGGACCTGCAGCAGCAGATGCAGGCCGAGGAGCGGTTGGATGCGCTCAGGCAGGGACCGGCCGAGACCGACTATGTGGATGCGATCTCGGCGCGCATCGAGCGCTTCTGGGTGCGTCCGGCCAGTGCCCAGCCGGGCGTGAAATGCATCGTGCACCTGACGCAGATCCCCGGTGGAGAGATCACCCACGTGGAGGTCGAGAATTGCAATGGGGACGAAGCGGTGCGTCAGTCGGTGGAGACCGCCGCCTACCGGGCCTCACCCCTGCCCGCACCCTCCGATCCGGCATTGTTTGATCCCAACATCACTGTTACCTTCGCACCCGACCAATGAATCCGACTACCGATCGACGAGCGCCCGTGATGCGGGCACGGTCCACCGGTGCCCGCAGGCGCACGCCGGCGTGGCTCGTGGCCGTGGCGGCTGCGCTGCTGGCGGCGCCGCTGGCGCTGCTGCTGCCGCGCGTGGCGCGCGCGGATCTGCAGGTGCTGATCACCAAGGGCGTGTCCAATCCGATTCCGATCGCGGTGGTGCCGTTCGCGCAGACGCCCGCGGACGGCGGATTCGATGTCGCCGCGGTGGTACAGCACGACCTGGAAGGCAGTGGCCGCTTCCGCCTGATGGCGCGGCGGGACATGCGCGCGACCCCGAGCACCGCGGCGCAGGTGCAGGCGGCGGACTGGCGCGCCGCCGGCAACGACTACGTGCTGGTGGGACGCGTGAGCTCCCCCTCGGCCGGCGTGCTCGACGTCGACTGCGATCTGATCAACACCGCCACCGGCCAGCCGGTGGGCAGCAAGCGCTTCATCGCGAGCCTCGCGAGCCTGCGCAACGCCGCGCACCAGGTCAGCGACTTCGTCTACCAGCAGATTCTCGGCGTGCGCGGGGCGTTCGCAACCCGCATCGCCTACGTGTCGCTGACCGGCACCCCCCCCATGCAGCGCTACCAGCTGATCGTCGCGGACGCGGACGGGGAGAATCCGCACGTCATCTTCGAGTCCGGCCGGCCGATCATGTCTCCGGCGTGGTCGGCGGACGGACAGTGGATCGCGTATGTGTCGTTCGAGAATCGCCTGTCTGCGGTGTACGTGCAGCGCCTGAGCACCGGCGAGCGGCGGCTCGTGTCCGCCCGCGCGGGCGTGAACGACGCGCCGGCCTTCTCCCCGGACGGCAGGCAGCTCGCGCTGACGCTCTCGGGCAGCGGCGGCAACCTGGACATCTGGCTGCTCGATCTGGCCACGCAGCGCCTGACGCGGCTCACGGACGACCCGGCGATCGATACCGAGCCGGCATGGAGCCCCGATGGGCGCAGCATCTACTTCACCTCCGATCGCGCCGGCGGACCGCAGATCTACAAGCTCGACGTCGCCAATCCCTCGCGCGTGGAGCGCATCACCTTCGGCTCGAGCTATGATGCGCATCCGGCAGTCTCGCCGGACGGCAAGCGCATCGCCTTCATCACGCTCGATGGCAACAATTACCGCATCGCCGTGCAGGATCTATCCTCCGGCACGGTGATGGTGCTGTCGCACGGACACCTGGACCAATCGCCGAGCTTCGCGCCCAACGGGGCCACCATCATCTATACCTCCCGGGACGGGGACATGGATACGCTGCAGACGGTATCGGTCGATGGCCTGGTGACGCAGCGTCTCTCGGACCAGGGAGAGGTGCGTGAGCCCGTCTGGGGTCCATTCACGAACTAGGAGCTGCCGCGACAGGGCGGCGACAACTGGAGTCATCACATGCACAAATCCGTTCTCGTGTGGATCGCCGTACTCAGCGTGGCGCTCGTGGCCGGCTGCAGTCACAAAACGCGACCGACTCCGGCCGGCGCGAACAGCGCGGTGCCGGCCGGGCAGTCGTCGGAGACCGCCGGAGCGGGCGAGAATTCCGCCAACGCCGCGCAGCAGGCCGGCGTCGCCAACGGCACCGGTCCGGGCGTGCAGGGCCCGAGCGCCCCGCAGCTGCAGGAGCGCACGATCTACTTCGACTTCGACAGCAGCGAGATCAAGCCCGAATACAACGACGTGATCGCCGCACATGCGCGCTATCTGGTGGCCAATCCGAACATCCGTGTGCGCCTGGAGGGCAATACGGACGAGCGCGGCTCGCGCGAGTACAATATAGGCTTGGGTGAGCGCCGCGCTCAGGCGGTGCGGCAGGCCCTGATGCTGCAGGGGGTCGCCGATGCGCAGATCACCACCGTGAGCTACGGCGAGGAGCACCCGGCCGTCACCGGCCACAACGAGGCGGCCTGGGCCAAGAATCGGCGGGTGGACATCGTCTACCTGAACTGAGCGCTGAGCGCCGACCCCCGGCATCGAGGTATTGCCCCATGGCGCCACCGATCCATCGCCCCGAGCGAAGCCGGCTGCCGCTGGTGGCCTGCCTGCCGGTGGCGGCCACGCTGTTGATCCTCGCCGGCTGCGAAACCGCCCCGCCGCAGCCGGATCCGACGCAGGTGCGACTCAACGACATGGACCAGCGTCTCACGCGCGTGGAGCGTGTGGTCAGCAACCAGAGCCTGGTGCAGCTGTCGCAGCACGTCGATGAGCTGGACGCGCAGCTGCGGGAACTGCGCGGCGAGGTCGAGGAGCTGCAGAACGGCAATGACGAGCTGAGCAAGCAGCAACGTGATTTCTACTCGGATCTGGACCGGCGCGTGGCAGCGCTAGAGGCCGCAGCCCGGGCGGGCGCCGCCGGTGCGAGCGCAGCCGCGGGCGGTGCGCCCGGCGCCGCGGGTCCCGCGGGCGCAGCGGCAAACGCCGGCGCGGGGGCGGGGGCGGGGGGTGCGCCCGCTGCGGTGGCGAGCGCCAACGCCGGCGGGGCGGCCGGCGGGGATCAGGCCGCCTATGAGCGCGCCTTCGATACACTCAAGTCCGCCGACTATGGGGCGGCGGTCATGCAGTTCATGGATTTTCTACGCACCTATCCGCACAGCGAGCTGGCCGACAACGCGCAGTACTGGCTCGGCGAGGCCTACTACGTGCAGCGGGACTACGACGATGCCGCGGCGGCGTTCAGCGCGGTCGGGCAGAACTATCCGCAGTCGCGCAAGGCGCCGGACGCGCTGCTGAAGCTCGGGTATACGCAGTACGACCAGCAGAAGCTCGCGGACGCGCGCGCGACGCTCAATCAGGTCATTCGGATGTACCCGATGAGTGACGCCGCCAGGCTCGCGAGGCAGCGCCTGGCGCAGATGGGGCAGGCAACGCCCTAGCGGGTCACAGGATGAGCAGCGCGAGCACGCGCCTGAAGCTGACGGAGATCTTCTACTCACTGCAGGGCGAGGCCGACAGCGCCGGGATTCCCACGGTATTCGTGCGTCTGACCGGCTGTCCGCTGCGCTGCCAGTACTGCGACACGAGCTATGCGTTCCACGGCGGGGACTGGAGCGAGCTGCCCGCGATCCTCGAGCGGGTGGCGGCCTACGGCGCCACACACGTGTGCGTGACCGGCGGTGAGCCGCTCGCGCAGCCGGGATGTCTCGTGCTGCTGGCGGCGCTCGCCGACGCCGGCTATCGCGTGTCGCTCGAGACCAGCGGCGCGCTGCCGATCGAGGCGGTGGATCCGCGCGTCATCCGCGTGGTGGACGTCAAGACGCCCGGCTCGGGCGAGGAGCGGCGCAATCGCTACGAGCAGCTGGCGCTGCTGCGACCCGAGGAGCAGATCAAGTTCGTGCTGTGCGATCGGGCCGACTACGAGTGGGGGCGTGAGAAGCTCGCCTCCCTGCAGCTGGCGCGCCGCTGCCAGGTGCTGTTCTCTCCGAGTCACGAGCAGCTGCCGGCGCGTCAGCTGGCCGAGTGGATTCTCGAGGATCGACTGCCGGTACGCTTTCAGATCCAGCTGCACAAGTATTTGTGGGGCGACGTGCCGGGGCGCTGAGCGGTGAGCGGCGCGGCAGCGGAGCCCGGTGTGCACGGGCGGACCACGACGGCGCGCGCCGTGGTACTGCTCTCGGGAGGACTGGACTCGGCCACGGCACTGGCGATCGCGCATGCACGGGGCTGGCAGTGCCATGCGTTGTCGGTGGCGTACGGCCAGCGCCACCTGGCCGAGCTCGACGCCGCGGCACGCGTGGCGGCGGCGCTCGGGGCGCGCGAGCATCGCGTGATGCAGGTGGATCTGGCCGGTATCGGCGGCTCGGCCCTGACCGACCCGGGGCTCGCGGTACCGGAGAGTCCCACCTCCGGCATTCCCATCACCTACGTGCCGGCGCGCAACACGCTGCTGCTGGCGCTGGGGCTCGGATGGGCCGAGGTGCTCGGCGCGCGGCGACTGGTGATCGGGGTCAACGTGCTCGACTCCTCGGGCTATCCGGACTGCCGTCCCGAGTTCGTGCGCGCCTTCGAGGCGCTGGCGCGGGTGGCCACCAAGGCCGGCGTCGAGGGCATGGAGTTCGAGGTATGTGCGCCGCTGATCGCCATGAGCAAGGCACAGATCATTCGCGCCGGGCTCGCTCTCGGGGTGGACTACAGCCTGACCGTATCCTGCTACCAGGCCGATGCCGAGGGCCGCGCCTGCGGACGGTGCGACGCCTGCCGCCTGCGGCGCGAGGGCTTCATCGCCGCGGCAGTTCCCGATCCGACGCGCTATCGCTGAAGCCCGCCGGTGCGGGCCCGCGTGCCATTGGTTATGATGCGCGCCCCGACGGTCGGGCTCGGCCAGCGCCTCGCCGACGGCCGGTGGGTCGGTAGCTCAGTCGGTAGAGCAGCGCCCTTTTAAGGCGTTGGTCGTGGGTTCGAGCCCCACCCGACCCACCATTGACTCACTTCCAGAGACTTCCGGTACTATCCGGTCTCGTGTTCCAGCGAGCCTGACCTCATTGAAAGATCAGGTGTCATAGAAGATTTATTTTCCGCGGACGTCCTGAAGCGCTCCTTGACAGCCGGCCTCAGCGGGTGCTCGCACGCTGACCGAGACTGCCTACCCCGAGATCACTCTCGAGTGGGCCAGATCACGTCATGAATTTGCTCGCCATCCGCTTGCCCATGGCATCGATCCGTCGGCGTTGAAGACTGCACTTGGCAAGCACATCTTCCGTATAGCCATGCGGGAGTGGGAGAGAGCACAAGGTAGCACACACGTCGGCATCTATATTTGCCCACTGTGCCGCGCGAATCGGTCTTGGCCTGGAAGGCCTATTCGGTTCGCGTTACGGTTTTCAATTCTTTCTCGTCGGCGTGTCCTGACCGGGTATAGGGGGATCAAGCGCCATCCGCTCGCAGTCAGGTCATCTCGTGGTTATACCGCGCTGCCTCTGCGGGAATTTCCACATCATCCAATGCGGCGATCTCTTCCTGGCTGAGGTCGGATACGTGCATAGCACGCCGATCGAGGCTTCGAAGCCGGCGGTACTCTTCGGCCGACACGAGCACGACGTCGTCCCGACCGTGACTAGTCACGATCACCGCCTCGCGGTGAGCAATGCCACGTAGCCGACCGAACTCGCGCTGAAACTCGCTGGCAGGAACTCGTGCCATAAACACTCCAGTTAGGCTCGATTCGGATTATACGTAAAACACGAATTTAGATGCCTTAGTGCCGGCTCTACGCGCGACGTCTGCCAATAACGTCCGTTAACAGCCACCTCCTGACTGGGGCCACGGCGGGGGCATCGCCTTCAAACCGAATGTTTTCGGCATATAAATCAGATGGTTGGGGTGAGAACGCGGTGGCCGCCCGACCCAATTACAACAATACGTTGGATGCTGACGCTTCTGTTCATGGATCGCATGCACGCAGTCGCGCGGCGATCTCCATGGCATCGATCCAGCGCATCGGGAGCCCGCTGACCGGCAAGGTCTCCTGCCGCGTGCAGATCCGAGTCAAGGGTCGACCGGCCGTTCCCGACCCCCTTGCGGACACCGGCGAGCGGCCGCTGTCGGGGCGGATCACGACGCGGCTGTCAGCCCTTGATGAGTGCCTCGCGCAGTGATTCAATTTTGTCGTGGGCGTGCTCCCTGTGAAGCTCTCCCAGCAGCTTCTCCTTCAGCGCCACATGATAATGCTGCCGAAGTACACCCAGTGTGCGCGGCGGCGCCACAACGAACAGCTGCGCGATCTTGCCGGTCAGCACTTCGTGGTTGAGCCAAGCAGCGACTGCGGCCTCGAAGCTTTCTTCCTGGTTCTGTTTATCGACGCGTCGGTCGTGGAGGCGCTGCTGATCCTTGTTGTCCTGACCGGTATGCTGGTGTCGGGCGGCGCTCTCCTCGTGACCGTGCACGTCCGGCTCTGGCAGCTCCAGCAGCTGCAGGTGCAGTTCGTCGCCGGTGTTGCGGAACAGTCGCAGCTCGCGGCCGTCGGTGACAGCGATGGTCGTGCCGTGGGGGTATTGCATGAGTGATCTCTGGGAAACAGGAGGTGCAGGATACGCTACCCCAGGAGCCGCCGAGCACCAGCCACCGCGGAATCTTGAGATGTTTTCGCAGGAGCTCGATGTCGGAAATCAGATTGTCGGTGGTATTGTCAGAGAGCGCCGTATCTGATGCGGCCGCATGTGGTCGGCTGCGCCCACAGCCGCGCTGATCGAAAAGGATGATGCGATACTTCGCCGGATCGAACAGTCTCCGATGCCAGGTGGTGCAGCCAGACCCGGGCCCGCCATGCAGGACGAGGGCAGGCTTTCCCTCCGGGTTGCCGCAGACCTCCCAGTACACGGCCTCATTGGCTGCCACCGGCAGCATCCCCTGGGCGTAGGGCTCGGCTTCTGGATAGAGGCTCGGCATCTAGAGCAATCGCGTCTCGGCATCGCCGGGTGCAACCAAAGCGCCGGCAGACTTTTGCCATTTTACCGCGCGGCCTGCCTTGGCGGCTCCCACCAAACGCTCAAGCGACCCACTCCGGGATGGGTCGCAGTCTAGCCCTTCCCCGGCAGCGTCTTTATCCAGTGCAGCAGCGGCCCGGTCAGTTGGTGATCGGGCGTGCCGACCGCCATGCCCTCGGAGAAGTGGTTGGAGTCCCTCAACTCCACAGACTTGGGGCAGCGACTCTTGGTCCGGCACAAGCCGTCGATCAGGGCGGTGGCCGTGGCTCTCATCGGCTTCGGATCGAACTCCGCATAGCCATAGAACAACGGGTACGGACTGGCGGTCAGGCGTTTGATCTGCCCGGACGCCGAGTCTAGGTCTGTGTCCTTGCCATAGTAGGGATTCGGGCGGGCGCCCGGAGTGGTGGAATAGGCCGGCGATAGCATGATCACACCTATGACAGAGGACGCCTCCGCGCCCCGCACCTCGGGGTGGGCGGCGTAGTCGGCGACCTGATTGGCGCCGGCCGAATGGCCGAAGAGCACGATGCGGTTGGGGTCGCCGCCGTAGCGCGCAATATTGGCCACAGTCCAAGCGATCGCCGAGGCCAAATCCTTGACGCCAGCCGGCCAGGGGTTCTTTGGCGCCAGGCGATAGTCGATATTGACTCCGACCATGCCATTCTTGGCCGCCCACAGGGTGATGTTGTCGGGATAGAAGGCGCCGTGTTTGTCGCCACGCGTGAAGCCGCCGCCGTGCACGAACAGCAGCACCGGCAGCCGCTTGCCCTTGGCCTCGTCTGACGCGAACACGTCGAGCTTCTGCAGGGGGTCGGAGCCATAGGCGATGTCCCGCTGGATGCTCACGCCCGCCCAGGCGCTCTTCGGGAACATAGGTGCGTAGAGCCGGCCGATCGTGGGGTCCATGGCCTGCCCCGCGGCGCGGACCTTCGCGGCGATGTTGGCGGGGACCTGAGCGCTGCTCGCCGTGGCGAGCACTGCAAAGCTGCACGCGGCCGCGATGAGTCCTGGTTTCATCTGATCCTCCCGAGGGTCCGATGTCTCACTGGCTTTGAGACAGGTAGCATAGGGGCGAGTTTGAAAGGCCGTCAATCCGAAGTTGGTGCCTAAGGCAGGGCGGCCCGCCTGTTTCGCTGCGCATGCTGTCGGCCTGCTGGATTCCAGCTCAAGGTCCGATCAAAGAATGTGCTCGCGCCGCGTATGGAGCGCGCGCTCGCGTGGTCAACACTACGGACACGGCCAGGCAGATTCGTCACCGCTCGTACGTCCAACGGCGGTGATTCGTTGGTGGCGTCGATCCGGTCCTGAAGCGAAGCCACCCGAATCGCAGTCGAGGCCATGTTCGAGGTCACGGCTCATCGCCGCTTCCAGACTGCAGCCGCACGACGATCAGATCGCTTGTAATGCGACGGCTACGGGTACACGTGCGGCTCTCAGAGCCGGCAGAAACCCGCTGAGTACGCCGATGCTGAGCGCCCAGCCGACGCCCAGGTAAGCAAGAGAAGCCGTCACTGCGAGGTGAATGGTCGTTCCAAGGGGACTGGCCTGCAGTCCGTTGAAAAAGGCCCATGCGAGGAGCGCGCCGATCAGGGCGCCGGGCAGCGCAAGCAGGATCGACTCCGACAGAACCGAGGCAATGATCGATGCACCGCCGAAGCCCATCGCGCGCAGCGTGGCCAACTCCAGACGGCGGCTATCGATGATCGCATACAAGGAGTTGGCCGCCCCGATGGTAGCTGCCAATGCCATAATGCCACCGATGAAGTAGCTGACAAAGTTCAGGATGCCGTTGACCTGTCGCGTTTCATCCTCGACCACCTGCGCTTCGGTTCTGGCACGCACGCCAAGCGACGGGTTTGCATTGAGCGCAGCGGTTAGATCCTTAAGGGATGCCGGCGACTGCAGCATCACATTCACTTCATTGTATGTGGTGCGGCCGAAGCTGGATAGGGTCGTGTCGGCATCTGCATAGACTGTACAGGCGCCCTCGCTGCGTCCGAGATCGAAG
>Ga0335074_10008062_pt1 | contig 14635 bp, 13 predicted proteins | sample Lox_Sample_23_FD_206715 | JGI IMG/M metagenome (GOLD analysis project Ga0335074, IMG submission 206715) | Soil microbial communities from Loxahatchee National Wildlife Refuge, Florida, United States - Lox_Sample_2.3 | ecosystem: Environmental > Terrestrial > Soil > Wetlands | place: USA...
TAGGCGAAACAGCATCCGCGTGTCAAACGTATCTTGGAGCATGAGAAGCCTGCGCATGTGGCCCGTCTACGCAATCCTGACGGCAATGGCCGTCCTGCCGGCTGCCGGTTGTGCATTCGACCAGGATCGGATCACGGAACCCTTTCACGCGGCCGTCGACAAGTCGCCCGCCACCCTCGAAGTGCACAATGCGGTAGGCGCGATCGAAATCGATGCGTGGGATAAGCCCAGCGTCGAAATCGACGCCCAAAAGCGCGGCACGAGCCTCGACGACGTCCACGCGATCGCCATCTCGGTGCAGCAAGCGGGATCGACGCTGGTCATCACCTCCCACTTCCCCTCCGGTGTTTCAAACTGCCGCGTGGACTACACGATTCACGCACCTGCCGCCGCGAATCTCGACCTGGAACAGAGTGTAGGTGCGATCCGCAGCACCGGCTTCACGGGAAACTTCGACGCATCGACGAGCACCGGCGCGATCGCCTCGACGATGGCGGCGCTGGGCGGGACGCAGAGCGTGAAGGTTCACGTCGGCGTCGGCGCAATCTCACTCGACATCCCGCCGTCGAGCAGTGCCGCAATTTCCGCATCGACGTCGGTCGGCGCAATCAAGAGCGATTTCCCGCTCACCCTCCAGCGCAACGTCGTCGGTGAGACCGCGTCCGGCTCGATCGGGAAAGGAGACGCGCGCGTCGATCTGTCGATTGCGACGGGCGCGATTGCCGTCAGACGCGAATAGCGCCGGATGCAGCCTTCCGAGCTCGGCATCGAAACCATCCTCGTTCATGGCGATCGTACTGACGCGTCCGGATCGGCGGTAACGCCGCCGATCTATCAAACCTCGACCTTTGTCTTCGACGACGCTGATGCCATGGCGGCAGCTTCGCAAACGCCCACCTTCGAGCGTTTCTACACCCGGTACGGGAATCCGAATCACGGCGCCGTCGAACGGATTCTCGCTGCGATCGAGGGCGGCGAAGCGGCAATGGTCAGCGCCTCAGGCATGGGTGCGATCGCCGCGACGGTGGTCGCGCTGACCGCCGCCGGATCGCACGTCGTTGCGCAGCGCATGATCTACGACGGGACGCGCGCACTGCTGAGCAGCATTCTCTCCCGGTTCGGCGTCGAGGTAACGTTCGTCGATCAGCACGACTCGCGGGCTTTCGCCGATGCAATGCGTCCGAACACGCGCTTAGTGATGCTCGAGTCGCCTAGCAACCCACTTCTCGGTATTACCGACGTCGCCGCTGTATGCGCCATCGCGCATGGCGCCGGCGCGCTCGTGAGCATCGACAGCACGATCGCCACGCCGGTAAATCAGCGCCCGCTCGATCTCGGCGCGGACGTCGTCTTGCACAGCGCGACGAAGTATCTCGGCGGCCATTCCGATCTGATCGCAGGCGTGGTGGTTTCGTCGCGCGAGCTCATCGCACGGATTTGGGAGACGCATCATATTCTTGGTTCCACGCTCGGGCCGTTCGAAGCATGGCTTCTCTTGCGCGGTTTGCGCACGCTCGAAATGCGCGTTGAGCATCACAATCGCAATGCGCTTGCCGTCGCCCGTGCGATGGAAGCGCACCCGCGCGTGACGCGTGTCTACTATCCGGGACTCGATTCGCACCCGGGACACGCAATAGCAAAACGTCAAATGCGTGGCTTCGGCGGATTGGTCAGCATCGAGATCGACGGGACGTTCGACGATGCTCGGGGCGTGATCGACCGTTTGCAGCTCTTCCATTCCGCGGCGAGCCTGGGCGGCGTTGAATCGTTGGTCGCGCAACCCGCGGCGATGTGGCCCAGTTCGAGTACCTCCGCCGACGCGCGCGCGATGGGCATCATCCCGTCGCTGTTGCGTCTTTCGATCGGCATCGAGCGTGCCGAGGATCTCGTTGCCGACCTGCGCCGGGCACTCGGTGGCTGATAGAAAACCTTGGGAATCCGAGATCGAAGTCGATGCGCCGCTCGCGCAGCGATTGATTGTCGCACAATTCCCCCACCTTAGCGGCGCGACCGTACGCGGTATCGGCTCCGGCTGGGACAACGCAGCGTTTCTGGTCGACGAGCACCTCGTGTTCCGGTTTCCGCAGCGCGCGATCGCGGCGCCGCTGATGCGCAAGGAGCTCACGGCGCTGCCGCTCATTGCGCCGCACGTGCCGTATGCGGTTCCGAGACCAATCTACGCCGGTGAACCATGCGACGACTATCCCTGGGACTTCGGCGGCTACGAGATCGTGCTCGGCGTCACGGCGTGCTCGCGCGATCTTTCCGACGCTGACCGGCGGACTCTCGCGGGCGACCTCGGGCGCTTCTTGCGCGCTTTGCACGATATCGACCCGCGGCCGCTGCGCGATGCGGGACTTCCCGGCGATACGATCGGGAAGCTCGATCCGCATCGGCTCAACCTTGACGAGCCGCCGCTCGAGGGGACGAAGCGCGTCGTACACGGCGACCTCCAGGCTCGCCACCTCTTGCTCGACCAACGCAATCGGCTGTGCGGAATTATCGATTGGGGTGACGTGCACGACGGCCTTGCGGCCGTCGACCTCTCCGTCGTCCACATGACGATCCCCGCTGAATATCACGACGAATTCTTCGCCGTCTACGGCGCCGTCGACGAACGCAGCTGGCGATTCGCGCGCTACCGAGCGCGCCACCACGCAGGGTTTGCACTGGAATCAGCGCTCGCCCGAGGCGACAGGGGGTTGCAGCAGGCGTCGCAACTCGCACTTACGTACACGTCGGCATGATTAGCGCGATCGTCACCGCCCTTGCGATGCTTGTTGCGCAAGCCACCGTGCAACCAGCCCCGTCGCCATCGGCCACACCGGATGTGCCGGTCTACGTCGGCAATCCCGCAACGCATTTCACTATCGAAAAGCGGATCGAAGGATTCGATCCCGATGGCGACGCGCGCTTGCTTCTCGTGGCGCACTTCCTCGATGCGAACAATCAGCCGACGACGATCCTCGCCAATAGCGATCTCGATTGGAAGGCCGATCGCGGGCACGTGCAGTGGCAAAATCGGATGCGGTACGGCTCACCCGCTGCCATCGTACTCGTCGATACCGACGGTCCGATCGTTGCCACGATCCACGCGAACATGCCGGCACTCGGGACGGTCGTCGTTCACACCGACACGCGTGAATGGACGCAGCCACGCACGGTCGCCGAAGCGCTTGGTCCGCACATGGTGCAAATCGGTTGGTTCCCGCGAGCCACGACCTCGGTACGCCTCATTCGCATCGACGGTCGCGCTCACCGCGCGGCAATCGCTACGCTGCCGCCCGGTTCGTCGACGTACCGCGACGTGACTGTGCGGCCCGGCGCTCATTACGAGTATGTCGTCAGGCAGGGCAGCGACGTCGCAAAACTTCCGGTGACGGTGCCGGGGCCGTTGCTTTCGACGAGCATCGGCGATGCCGCAGGCAAAGGCATGTGGCTCTACTGGTCGGTCAATCCACTCGATGACAATTATTACGGTAAGCTGGACCCGAAGGCTATCATCGATCAAGCCGTCAAGGCGGGACTGCACTATGTTGAGGTGCGCACGGCGTACGGCGCACACTGGCTGATTCCGCCGGCAGCCAAACCGACGATTGACGCGATCGTCGACGGCTTAGCCGCGCACGGCATCGTATCGATCGGCTGGACCGTTCCGCGGGAGGTGACTTTTGAGGACCTCTCGGCATCGATGCGCACGATCGACTATCGCACCGCGCATGGGACGGCACTGCACGGAATTGCGCTCGATCTCGAACGGGGCGATGATTTTCTCGGCGCCGATCCGCACGGACTCGCTGCACTATGGATGTATGAGAAGTACTTGCGCGAGGCGGTAGGGCCCCACTATTTAATCGTCGCGACGGTCGAAGATCCGTCGCTCGAGCATCTCGACAATACGATGTATCCCTTTCGCGAGATTGCGCGATACGCGGACGTGCTGCAACCGATGGCCTATTGGCGCATGATGGCCCGCCACGTGACGCTCTCCCCCGATGTCGTGCGCGAGATGATGCAGCGCTCGTACACGACGTTGCTCGAACAGGCCGGACGAACGATGCCGGTTTCGATCGGCGGTCAGACGACGGCCGAGGGCCGCAACGGTTTTCCGCCGGCCGACGAGATCAGCGCGAGCTTACAGGCGAGCAAAGCCGCCGGTGCAATCGGCGTGTGCTTCTTCGATTGGGATGGAACGCAGCCGTACCAGTGGAACGCAATCGGCGAATTTCAGTGGGCTTTGAAATAGTTCGCCAGGTTCGCCTTATCGTCAATCTCCACGTCGATCTCGCCCTTGGCCGAAGTGAGTATCGTCGTCACACCGGGACCGTGGCCCGCCACGAACGAGCCACCGTGCACCACGACGCCGACTGAGATCGCACCGCTGCGGTAGATCCGCCCAAATGAATTGTCCGCGTCGCTGATTGCGACGAGGTCACCCAGCCGCAGCTCGCGCAGTCCGTACTTCTCCGCTACCTCGTCGTCGAAGGTTTGAATGTCGTAGTCGCCGCGTACCACGGTCGAGCGGCCTAGGCCCGAGCCCATGACCGATGCCGGGGCGATACGTGCCACCGGCACGCGCAGCCGCCCGTTTCGGATCTCCAGCGCCATGCGATTCATCAAATCGGGATCGAGGTTGAATGCGCGGATCTCCGGCAGATCCAAAAAGCGCAACCCCAGACCGCACGACCACACCGTGATCTTGTCACCAATCGTCATGCGTCGCATGACCTCCGGGCTGAAGTCGATCATCACGTGTTCGACGCCGCCGTGCTTACCGGTCACACGGCCGCGTTCACCCTTCGCGTCGCCGGACGACACGACCGCTTCATTGCCGATGCACGAAAGCACGTTGAGAGTAGTGTTCAAACGATCGTCGGGGTGCCGCAGGGTGACCGCCGGCTCGATGTGATCGGCCATGAACGCAAACGCCGAGGCGCCGATACGCACGTTCGGCGTGATACCGCCGACTGCGGGAACGATAAACGGCCGGCCGTCGAAACTCACGTCGTACAGCCCGGAATTCAGCAGCATTGGAGCGATCTCGCCGGTAACGGCGCAGACCACCAGCTCCTCGCGGTTAATACGTAAAGACAACGGACTCGCTCCCCGCGGGCGCGAACCACCCGACCGAAGCTCTCTTATGCAAATTCGAAAGCACTTCCGCTTTGAAGCGGCTCACGTACTTCCGTATCACCCCGGCAAATGTGCCCGCTTGCATGGGCATTCCTACCGGCTCGAGGTAGCAGTGCGCGGACCTTTACAAGCCGATGGAGCGGCACGGGGCATGATCGCCGATTTCGACACCATCAAGGCGGTCGTACGCGCCGAGGCGATCGACGTGCTCGACCACCAAAACCTCAATGATTTTCTGGAAAACCCCACGGCCGAGCAGATCGTGATGTGGATTTGGCGGCGCCTCGATTCGCAACTCACCGGACTCGACGAGCTGGTGCTCTGGGAAACGCCGACGAGCTGCGCGGTGTTGCGCCGGTCGGACTTCGGGCCTGGAGCGTGACGGGCGTCGCACGATGTTACAGCTAGCCGAGATCTTTTACAGCATTCAGGGCGAAGGCATGTGGAGCGGTACCCCGGCGGTGTTCGTGCGCCTCGCGGGCTGCAATCTTGCCTGCGATTTTTGCGACACCGATTACTCGTTGAAGTTCTTCGCCGGCGTTGACGACGTGGTGCGCGCGGTACGTGCGGAGGGCGGGGATTGCCCGATGGTCATTCTCACCGGCGGAGAGCCGCTGGCCCAAGCCGACACGCCCGAGTTGATCGATGCGCTGCGCCGCGACGGGCGCCGCGTGCACATCGAGTCGAACGGTACCGTCTTCACCGAACTCCCCGACGACGTGTGGTTGTGCGTCTCGCCGAAAGAACGGGTCGATCCGCGCATGGCGCAGCGCGCGAACGAAGCCAAGCTAATCGTCGACGAGCGCGTTCCGGAAGAGCACCTTGCGCTCTTCGCCGGTATGCCGGTGATTCTACTCCAGCCCGAGGGCAACAAACGCAAGAACGTGGAGCTTGCGCTCGAATATGCCAAGGCACACCCGGAGCGCTTTCGGCTATCTCTCCAGACGCATAAGATGATCGGAGTGCGATGATTCTTCTCGTGTGCGCGGTTGCGCAAGAACTTGATTGGCTCGGTCCGCGTGCCGGCGTCCAGACGCTGGTGTGCGGCCTCGGGCCGGTGGACGCGGCGGTACGGGTGACGCGCGCGCTCGCCGCGCAGCGCTACGATATGGTGGTCAACGCCGGCATCGCCGGGGCATTTCCCGGCGTAGCGCATGTCGGCGACGGCGTGGTCGTGGGCGAAGAGCTCTTCGAAATACAACAGGAGACCGGTGCGCCGCTCGTCCTGCCGCCGGGCAGTCTCATCGCCGATCGCGTGCCGGCCGATTCGCATTTGATCGAAGCCATTACCGCGCTCGGATTTCCGCTCGTCCGGGGTATTACCGTTTCGCACGTGACCGCTACTTCCGCGACCGCGCAGCGATTACACGCGCGTGGCGCCGAAATCGAATCGATGGAAGGCTTCGCCGTCATGCGCGCGGCACAGCTTGCGAACGTTCCGGCAATCGAGGTACGCGGCATCTCGAACATCGTCGGCGTGCGTGCCGACGGCGAGTGGGATTTCGCCGCCGGAATCACCGGGCTTCGCCGCGTGCTTAACGCAACGCTCGATCTCCTCCACACCGCACCAGCCCATGCCGAGTAGCTCCGTTCGTACCCACACGCTGGCGTACTCGCCCTGCCCCAACGACACCTATATCTTTGCCGCCCTTACCAACCGGCTGCTCGTCGATGCACCGCCCGTGCGCGTACATTTCGCCGACATCGAAGAACTCAACGCCGCTGCCGCGCGTGCCGAGCACGAGCTTACTAAAGTGAGCTACGGCGCGATTCCATATCTCATGGATCGCTACCGCATTTTGCGTTCGGGAGGCGCGCTCGGTCGAGGTTGCGGACCACTCGTGATAACGCGGCCGGGCGTTGCCGCGACGCTTGCCGCAGTGACGGACCTGCACGTCGCGATCCCGGGCGAGCGGACGACGGCGTTCATGCTGCTGCAGCTCGCGCTAGGCTCGCGTCCGCGCACGACTCAGATGCGTTTCGACGCGATTATCCCCGCGGTCGCGCGCGGCGAGGTCGACGCAGGGCTGATCATTCACGAGTCGCGTTTTACGTATCAGGATGCCGGTCTCGTGAGCGTCGCCGACCTTGGCGATTGGTGGGAGTCGGTGACCGGCATGCCGATCCCGCTCGGCGCGATCCTCGCGCGCAACGATCTCGGCGAGGAACGCGCGAGCGCGGTCGGCGCAGCGATCCGCGAGAGTCTGACCTACGCGCGCATCCATCCTGAGGCAATCATGCCGTTCGTGCGCGAGCACGCGTTCGAAATGAGCGACGAGGTAATGCGCAAACACATCGATCTCTACGTCAACCAGTACAGCGATGACATCGGCGACGACGGGATCGCGGCCGTCAACGAGCTTTTTGCGCGCGCGCGCACAGCCGGCATTCTGGACGCCGATGCAACGCCGCGTTTTTCTTAGTCTCTTAGGCGCGGTACCGCTGCTTGGAACGGCGGTGCCGCCGGCCAATATCTCCCTGGGTGACGAGATCTTTTTGACCCAGACCTGGCGCGAGTTGGGCCGCCGGCGCATCGGCGTGATCACCAATCAAACCGGTGTCACCTCGCGCCTGGAATCGCTCGTCGACGCGATCCGCCGGAATGCCGCGCTGCACCTGACGGCGATATATGCGCCCGAACACGGCTTTCGCGGCGATCGAACCGCAGGTGCGTACGTTCCCTCTTACGTCGATGCAGCGACCGGCCTGCCCGTCTATAGTCTGTATGGCCCGACGCGTCATCCGACCGAGGCGATGTTGCGCAACGTCGACGTGCTGCTCTTCGACATCCAGGACGTCGGCTCGCGCGCCTACACCTTCATATCGACGATGGCGTACGCGATGCAGGGCGCCGCGGCGCACGACAAAGAGTTCTGGGTGCTCGATCGCCCCAACCCCGTCGGCGGCGATATGATCGAGGGCCCGGTGCTCGAGCCAAGTGAGGAATCGTTCATCGGACTCTATCCGATCGCAATGCGACACGGTATGACGATCGGCGAGCTCGCGCGACTCTTCAACGATCGCTTTGCGATCGGTGCGAAATTGCGCGTCATTTCGATGCGAGGCTACACACGCACGATGATTTGGCCCGATACGGGCCTGCAGTGGGTCCAAAGCTCGCCGAACATCCCAACCTGGCAGACGACCTTTCCCTACTTGGCGACCGGCCTGATCGATAATGCCGGCGTGAACGGCGGCGTGGGCACGACCAAACCCTTCTTTTACGCCGGGGGCGACGCGGTCGATCCCGACGCGCTCGCCGAGCGGCTCAATGCCCGCAACCTGCCCGGCGTGTATTTTCGCCCGGCTTCCTGGTCACCGATTGCAGGATTCTGGGCCGGCAAAGAGCTACGCGGCGTCGAGCTGGTGCTCTTTGAACCGCGCGCGTTCGAGGCGGTGCGCAGCGCGGTCGAAATTCTGTGTATTGTGCGAGACATTGCACCGCATCAAATCGAGATCAGAGAACCGTCGTATCTCGATCGCGACTGGGGCACCACCTCGCTACGTCTTGGGCTCATGGGTGGGAAAAGCGCCGACGCCATCATCAGTGAATGGCGCCCGCGCCTCGAGGCATTCCGCGAGCTGCGCTCGCACTATCTCTTGTACTAGGCAGCGCCGGGTAATTCGTCGACGCGGCTGATAATCTTCAACGATTCCGCACAGGCAATTGAACGCAATGCATTTGCGACGCGCTCTTCGAGCGCAACGCAGGTCACGCGCGCTTCGAGCTCCGATGCGCGGCGCAGCAGCCCCTGCAGCGCCGCGATCGTCGCTTCCTCGAGATTGGGGAACGTGTCCATGACGACAACGATGTTTTTCCGGCCGACCGCCGCGAAACGTTCGACCTGCGCCAGGAGTACCGCATCGAGCGGTTCGCTCCCGCGAGCATGACCCGTGATAAACGCGAGGTTATGCTGTGTCATCGTGCATCTATCGTACGGCATCGGTCGCAGCGCAGCATTAGCCACGCGGTAAAGCATCCTGGGGACGGACTATACAAGAGCAGCGTCCCCGTCGTATAGTTGGGCATGGCTGCGACCCTCTTGGACCCGCGCTACGACACCGACGCCTGCGGCGTGGGCTTTGTAGCGGCGCTCGACGGCCGGCCAACCCGTGAGGTGGTCGACCGGGCGCTGGTCGCACTGACGCGCCTTGGACATCGCGGTGCGGTTGCCTCCGACGGCCGCAGCAGCGACGGCGTAGGTATCCTTACCCAACTGCCGCGCCCATTCTTCAGCGGCGCCGATGCGGTCGCCATGCTCTTCTTGACGAGCGCGGCCCGGCACGAATCCGCGATCTTCGAACGACTTATTACCGAGCACGGATTCGTACATATTACTTGGCGCGACGTACCGATCGACCCGTCGCTCCTCGGCCCGAAAGCTCGAGATGGACTCCCACGAATACGCCAGGCGCTGCTCACCGCAGCACCAACGGAGCATCCATCCAGCAACGGCGCCGACGAACTCGAGCGCCGTTGCTCGTTACTGCGCAAGGCGTTCGAGCGCGCCTGCGGCGATGCATACGTCTGCTCGCTTTCGCCGCGAACCATCGTCTACAAGGCGTTGTGCGCGAGCGGCGACCTCGCCGCGTTCTACCCGGATTTGGCCGATCCGGCATACGCCTGCGCGTTCGCGGTCTTCCATCAACGCTATGCGACCAACGTGCTTCCGCGGTGGTCGCTCGCGCAGCCGTTCCGCCTGCTCGCGCACAACGGCGAAATCAACACGATTTGGGGTAACCGTGCTCGAATGGATGCGCGGCGAGCATCGCTGCCGCCCGCCTTCGAGCCGCTGCTGACGCCGGGAATCTCGGACTCCGGCAGCCTGGACGAAATCACCGAGCTACTGGCCCGACACGGTCGCACGGTGTGCGAGTCGCTGCGCATGCTGATGCCGCCGGTCGCCGATCGCAATGAAACGCTCTTCCATCGCTATCACGCCGACGTCGTCGAAGCATGGGATGGTCCGGCGGCTGTCGCCTTCGCCGACGGCGACTTTGTCGGCGCCGCGCTCGATCGCAACGGCTTGCGTCCCTGCCGGTATACGATCGACGATCGCTTGATCGTTGCAGGCTCCGAAGCCGGCATCGCGGACTTCGACGCCGAGCACGTCGTGCGCAACGGGCGCCTGGGGCCGGGCGAGATGATTGCCTTCGACATGCGTAACGCGCGCGTGCTCTTCGACGCCGACCTCACCCGCGCGTTCGATGCCGGCACGCCCTACAGCGAACTCATCGAAGACGAGCGGCTCGAAGCTATGCCGGCACAAACGCTCGCGCCGGAGCGGCTGGTGGAACTACAGCATCGCTTCAATTACTCGCGCGAGGACGTGAAGATGATCCTCGAGCCGATGGCGGCCGATGCGAAGGAGCCGCTCTGGTCGATGGGCGATGACACGCCGCTCGCGCCGCTCGGGCGCGCGCCGCGCCCAATCTACAATTACTTCCGCCAACGCTTTTCGCAGGTGACGAACCCGCCGATCGATTCGCTGCGCGAGGCAAACGTGTTCTCGCTGCGTACGCGCCTTGGGCCATGGCCGCATCTGCTCGACAAGCACGCGCCGCTGCCGGGGCTTGCGCTCGAATCGCCGGTACTCTCGCTCGGGCAGATCGCCGCGCTGCACGAGCTTGACCGCATCGCCTGCGTCCTCGAGGCCGGCGAAACCTTGGAAGCGGCCATCGATCGCGTCTGTTCCGAAGCGGTGGAACTCGTGCGCCGCTCCGACGCCAAATTGTTGCTCCTCTCCGACCGCATGGCGATGCCCGAGAAGCCGGCGATACCGATGGCGCTTGCGCTCGGCGCTGTGCATCGTGCGCTTGTCGATTGGGGCGTGCGCACCCGCACCGGCCTGGCGGTCGAAGCCGGAGACTGCCGCGACGTGCATCATGTGGCGGTCTTGATCGGCTACGGTGCGGGCGCGGTCTGCCCGTGGCTAGCATTTGAAACGGTGAGGGCGGTGGCTGGTGAGCAGGGAGAGGCGCGCGCGATCCGCGCGCTGGATCTCGGCATTTCGAAGATCATGTCGAAATGCGGCATTTCTGTGCTCGATAGTTACCGTGGGGCGCAGCTCTTCGACATCATCGGCTTGCACGAGTCGATCGCCGAACGTTGTTTTGGCGCGTCGTCGCCGCTTTCGGGGCGCACGTTCGCACAAATCGAGCAGCAGGTGCGCGAAACCTGGAGTCATGGCGACGGCGAGCTGCCTGACTACGGCTGGATTCGCTTTCGCCGCGGCGAACGTGCCGAGATCCACAGTTGGCAACCGCAAACGATTCGCGCCCTGCAGAACGCCGCCGGCGTTGCGCGCGGCACGGGCACGGTGGATCTCGACGCGGCCTGGACGACGTACACGCAAAGTGTCGAAGAGCGCGGCGTCCACGAATTGCGCGACCTCGTCACCCTGCGTCCGGCCGCTCCGGAGGTTTCCGTGCATGAGGTCGAACCGGTCGAGACGATCGTGCGGCGCTTCGTCGCGAGTGCGATGTCGCTTGGGAGCTTGAGCCCCGAGGCGCATCGCACGATTGCCGAAGCGATGAACGAACTCGGCGCGCGTTCAAACACCGGCGAAGGCGGCGAAGACGCTCCGTACGAGAACAAGATCAAACAGGTTGCGTCCGCGCGCTTCGGGGTGACAGCCGCTTACCTCGCGCGCGCGCAAGAGATCGAGATCAAGATCGCGCAGGGTGCCAAGCCCGGCGAGGGCGGCCAGATTCCCGGACCCAAGGTCACGGAGTTGATCGCGCGCCTGCGGCACGCGCAGCCGGGCGTTACGCTGATCAGCCCACCACCCCATCACGACATCTACTCAATCGAAGATCTCGCGCAGTTGATCTGGGATTTGAAGTGCGTCAATCCGCGCGCTGCGGTCGGGGTGAAGCTCGTCTCCGAGCTCGGCGTCGGCACGGTCGCCGCCGGCGTGGCCAAAGCTTACGCCGATTTCATTACCATCGCCGGCTATGCCGGCGGCACCGGCGCGTCGCCGCTTTCGTCGATCAAATACGCGGGCAATCCATGGGAACTGGGCCTGGCCGAAGCGCAGCAAGTCTTGATGCACCACCACCTACGCGGACGCGTTCGCCTTCGGACCGACGGCGGGATTGCAAATGCGCGCGACGTGGTCGTCGCGGCGCTACTGGGAGCCGACGAATTCGCATTCGGCACCGCGGTGCTGGTATCGCTCGGCTGCGACATGGCGCGGCAATGCCACCTCAACACTTGCCCGGCCGGAATTGCCACGCAGAATCCGGAGCTACGCGCGAAGTTCCGCGGCAAGGTCGAACACGTCGTGCGCTTCTTCACCAACCTTGCGCAAGACGTGCGCGCGCTCCTCGCCTCGCTCGGCCTGCGCAGCCTCGACGAGGCGATCGGGCGGGTGGATCTGCTCGATCAAGTGCGAGACGATGGCGGCCTCGATCTGCGCGCGATGCTTGCGCGCACCGGGGAGGGCCCGATCCGTCATGAGGGCGGACGGAACGGTCGCCCGGTCGATCGGGCGCCGCTCGATCTGGACTGGATCGAACCGGCGCTTACCGCCGCCAAAAGGGGTGTATCCTATCGTCGGCGCGAGCGTGTGAGCAACGCCGATCGGACGTTGGGCGCGCGGCTCGCAGGACATCTCGCGCTCGCCGAACTCCCCGCTACGCCGGACCTGCATTTCGAGCTTCATGGGACCGCGGGACAGTCGTTTGGTGCGTTCGCAACCGAGGGCATGGCACTCGAACTCGACGGCGCCGCGAATGACTATGTGGGTAAAGGTCTTTGCGGCGGCACGATCGTGTTGCGCTCCGGCGGCGCGATCGGCCGTGCCGGCGAGCCGCACGTGATTCTCGGGAACGTCGCGCTCTACGGCGCGACGGCCGGCACATTATTCGCTGCCGGCATGGCCGGCGAACGCTTCGGGGTGCGCAACTCGGGCGCGATTGCGGTCGTCGAGGGCGTGGGTCAACATGGCTGCGAGTACATGACCGGGGGAACGGTGCTCGTGCTCGGGAAAGCCGGACGCAACTTTGGCGCCGGCATGACCGGCGGCGTCGCCTACGTCTACGACTCCGACGGATCGTTCCTGCGCGAAGAGCGTTACAACGCCGACTCGGTCACATGTACGCCGCTCGAACCTCACGATGCGAAGGTCGTCCGCGAGCTGCTTGCGGCGCACGTCAACGCGACGCGAAGTCCGCGATCCAAGCGACTCCTCGACGAGTGGGGCGAAACCGCGGCGAATACGATTGTGATACGACCCAGTAGCGCTACAACGCGCTGAGATTGATCAGTGAGCCCATAACCCGTAAGCCGGCGGTGTTGGGATGGAGATGATCGCCGCTATCATAGGCCGGAAGCAACCGCTCCGGATCCGTCGGATCGCGCAGCACCGCGTCGAAATCGCAGACACCGTCGAATGCTTTGCTGGTGCGAATGAACGCGTTGACGGCCTCACGAGCGGCTTCAACGCGCGCGTTTGCCGACGGATTGCCTCCCGAGGGCAGAATCGTGCACGCGAAGACCCGCAGACCGTGCTCGTGAGCCCGCGCTGCGAGTTGTGCAAGCCCCGCTTCAATGCGAAGCGGATCGACCTGCTGCGGTTGCTGCTGCATATCGTTGATGCCGAGCAAAATAATCACGTCCCGCACGTCCGATTGCGCCAGGACGTCACGATCGAAGCGTGCGAGGGCATTGACGCCAAATTGTCCGCCGTCGAGCAACAGACGGTTGCCGCTGATGCCGGCATTGAGCACGCCGAGACGGCGAGCCGGCGGCAACCTGAACATCCGCCGAGCCAGTTCGTCCGGCCAGCGCCCGTTTTGATTTGGGAGTGAACGCCCGCCGTCGGTGATAGAGTCACCGAATGCGACGACGGCGCCGGCCGCATCCGCTCTGCCGACGTCAACGCCGGAGATCAGGTACCACGCCTGATACGTCCGCGTATACGCAGCTCCGCCGACATCGGCAGCGCGATCTCCCTGCGCCGCATAGTTGGTTTGCAGCGCATACGGATGCACCGTTACTGAATCGGCCGGCCCCGGCAAGTAAATGCTGATCGACAGATCGCTACCGCCCGGAACGCGCAATCCGGCGGCGTCTGAAAGAACCTGCGCTCCTGGCGGGACGACGATCGACGGCCTCCCGTCGAAGGTCAAGAATTTCGGAGCGGAGGCGAGCGACGCTCCGGAGGCGCGCATGGCAACGGCTGCGCGACCGATCGTAAGCGGTTGCGTGCCGAACGTGTTCGAAAAGCGCACGCGAACCAGCGCGCCGCCGATGCTGATATGCACGATTTCGCGCAACGTCGCGTTCGTGAACGAGATCGCCGGGTTAGCCCATGCAGGCGCGGCTTCCCAAGTACCGATCCACGTCGCAGCAACTGTTGCCGGCGCAGGCGCAGCCGATAGCAGCAGCGTAGCGACAACGGCCGCAACGCGCGCGAAAGACAATTACTTCATCGCTTCGGCGCGGAGGCGAATTTGATGCAATTGCCACAAGTGAATGAAGCGTTGCAGCTCTTCT
>Ga0335074_10008063_pt1 | contig 14633 bp, 7 predicted proteins | sample Lox_Sample_23_FD_206715 | JGI IMG/M metagenome (GOLD analysis project Ga0335074, IMG submission 206715) | Soil microbial communities from Loxahatchee National Wildlife Refuge, Florida, United States - Lox_Sample_2.3 | ecosystem: Environmental > Terrestrial > Soil > Wetlands | place: USA: Florida...
CGCTGCACGCAGCGGCAGGCAACGGCCGCGTCGCCAGCGTCCGGCGACTGCTCGCCCACGGCGCCGACCCGAACCTCCGCGACCCCGAGCACAACACCACACCGCTGGAGGAAACCGAGCGAGAGAACAGCCTGGCACACCGCGAGGTCGAGGCCATCCTCAGGCCACTGACCCGCGGCGGCGCGCCCCACGTGCCATCCGGCAGCTAAGGTCAGGGGATCGATACAGACGCTGGCGCCGTCCGCTGCCGCCGGTGCCGTAGCCAGCTGCGGGCGAGCATGACGATGGAGATTGCCACCACTACGGCGAACCCTTCCATCAGCAGGCAGACGACAACCGCGATGATGGCGGTGCTGTCGCTGTCGATCAGCGCCAGGCCAATCCCCCACCTCCATACCGGCTCGCGGACCTTGAACGGCGTGCCAAGCGGGACGACGGCCGGCCAGGTCGCGTCGACGCCGGGGCCGCCGGTCTCCAGGATGCCGTCGGTGGTCGTCTGGCAGCTGTACCGATCGCAGTTCGTCTGGTACGAAACCGGGTCGAACGTGACCATGCGTCCGGCGCCGGCCAGGTAGGCCGCCCCGTCGACCACGCCGGGCACGCTGATCACCGCCACCGCCAGTATCACCAGCATCCCGAGCCAGCGGAGGACCCACGAAACCAGGTGCCGGGGCGGGTAGTAGCGGGCATGCGGGCGGCTCGGGTGGCGCGCGGCGAGTGGGGCGGCTCGCGCCATGACCGCCGGTGGCCTGCGCCGCAGGAGCGCGCTGTCCACCGCTACCGCGACGATACTGCCGAGGGTCAGGGCGCCCAGCGCGATGGCGATGGCCAGGAACCACGTCGGCGGAGTCGACCCCTGATCCTGCGCGTAGGTGTAGGCGCCGTATGTCACGGCGGACCCTGTGAAACCGGTAATGACCGCTCGGCTCCAGCCCTGTCGACCGTGCAGCAATCGTATGGTGGCGGCTACATCCGGGTCGGTGTTCATGTCTGCGCGGCTCAGGGCTCACGCCACGGCGGCCACGCTGTCCGCGGTCTCGATGTCCTTGAAGAAGCGACGGTGTACGCGCAGCGTCTCGTTTCCTGCCGGGATCTTGTGCCACATCCCGCTGCCCGGGCCGAGCCGGGTCGACCGCGGCAGTTCCGTGACCACCCCCCGAGCCTGCTTCATGCTGACCTTGCCCGTGTCGAGCACGACGATCCGCGCAGGCGTGACGGCGATGATCCGGTAACGGTTCAAGCTGAGGAACACGAACACGCCGGTCAAGCCGGCGAGCCACTGGCTGGCGGTCTGGGCGCCAATCACGGCCTGGATCGGTTCGCCAGGCCGCAGGAACTGAGCTGCGGAGCTGCGCATGGAATCGCGGAGCGGCATTGATGACCCCTTCTTCGCGGTGCTTTTCGAGGAAAATCGCCTTCCGGGGAGCGGCCGTCGGCGTCACACACCTTGTTACGGCCTTCGGGCCCCAAGCCGCTATTGGGGAAATCCCTTAGGTAAAGGTCTGGCAGCGTCAGCTTGCCTGCCCCTCCGGCGCGGACAACCTGTGCATGACGGCCCAGGCGGCGACCTCGGCCCGGCTGTGGACCCCCAGCTTGAACATCACATGCTGCAGGTGAACCTCGGCGGTCTTCTCGGAGATGCCGAGCCTCCTGCCGATCTGCCGGTTGGTCCGGCCCGCGGCGACAAGCGCGGCCACCTGCTGTTCCCGCCGGGTGAGCGGCATCTGCGCGGATCGGTCCCCGTTACCGGGTGCGGCGTCCGTGGCCGCGGGGTTCGTGGCGAGTTCGCTGAGGTCGGCGGCCAGGCTGCTGGCCGTTGACAAGGTGTCGGGGTGATCTTCGCCTAGCACGCGGCGGCGGCGCTCCAGCGTGTCCTGATCCAGCTCATGGGCGGCCCGCACGTCACCCAGCATGCGCAGGTCGCCTGCCAGCTTGCCCGCAGCGGACAAGGTGTCGTTATGATCTTCGCCCAGCACCCGGCGGCAGCGTTCCAGAAGCTCTTGGTCCAGGTCGCGGGCGGCCTTCACATCACCCAGCATGCGCAGGTCGGCCGCCAGGTTGTACATGGAGTACAGGGTGTCGTTATGTTCTTCGCCCAGCACGCGGCGGCGGCGCTCCAGCGTGTCCTTATCCAGGTCGCGGGCGGCCTCCACCTGACCGATCTCGCGCAGGTCGGCTGCCGCGTTGGTCGCTGAGCGCAGAGTGCTTGGGTGATCCTGGCCAAGGACGCGCTGCTTGCGGATCAGGGTGTCGTGGTTCAAGTCGCGGGCGGCCTCCACCTCACCCAGCTTGCGCAGGGCAACGGCTAGGTTCTGCGCGGAGTTCAGGGTGTCGCCGTGGTCCTCGCCCAGGACGCGCCGTCGGCGTATCAGGGTGTCCTCGCCCAGGTCGCGGGCTTCCGAGTACTGGCCCGTATCCAGCATCGTCCAACTGAGATAATGCGCGGCCATCAGCGTGTCCTGGTGGTCCTCGCCGAGCCGATCGCGCCACTGCTTGTGGAGAACGCTCATGAGCGCCTGGGGGGTCCGGGCATCACCACGCTCAATCAGGTACCAGCAAACCCGGCGAGCCAGGTCGCGCAGCCTTGGGTTATCCGTCGCGGCTAGCTCGGCGGCCAGCACGTGCGGCATTAGCTGTGCCCACCGGGGCCAGGCGTCTGGACTGGTGGGGTCACCGGGGTCGCTGGCCGCCAGGATCGCCTCGGTGCACCTGCGCGTGGCGGCAGCGCGAGCCGGGGTGAGCCGGTCGCGGAGGATGGCCTGAGTGAGCCGGTGCATCTGCAGCCCGCGCTGGTCGATGCGAGCCAGCGACTGCCCTGCCATATGCGCCAGGGTCTGCCGCCAGGCCAGCGGGTCGGCGGCCTGCGCCGCCAGTTCGGCAGGCAACAGGCCAGCGGCTCCGGTGAACAGGTCCTCAGGGATCGGCTCGGGCGCCAGAAACGCGCACAGGCTGGCCAGCTCGGCCGCGGCTGGGTCGTGGTCGGCTAGCCGGGCCGCTATGACAGCGGTGGCGGCCGCAAGCGACTGCGGGTAAAACGCCGGCGCTCCCCGGTCAAGCAGCTGCCCGGCCCTGGTCTGCAGCAGGCCTAGGTACTGGCTGGCCGACGTGCCGGTGTCGGCGATGAACCCGGCCGCCTGAGCGATGGCCAACGGCAGGTCGCCGAGCTGGGCCGCGAGCCGGCCGGCGTCAGCCTCGGTGAGTCCGGGAACCCGGCGCCGCAACATCTCGATCGATTCGGCCCGGGGCAGCACGTCTACCTCGACCGGTGCGGCGATCTCGTCCCAGCCATGTTCGCGGGAGGTGATCAGCACGTGCCCGCCGGCCCCCGGCAGCCACGGCGCTACGTCCGCGAGGGCCTCGGCGTTGTCGAAGATCAGGAGCCAACGGCCGCGCTGCCGCAACTCGGTCAGCACCGCCGCCCGCACCGCCTCGCTCCCGCCTCCGGCCGGGATGCATCCCAGCGCCTGCCCAAGGCTGGTGACCTGGTCCCGGATCAGCCCGCTTTGCTCGGCGTTTATCCACCAGGCCAGGTCATAGCTCTCGGCGAAACGGTGCGCATACTCGACCGCCAGCTGGGTCTTCCCCACCCCGCCCATCCCGTACAGCGCCTGCGCCGCCGCAGCGTGCCCGGCCTGGAGCCGCTTCCGCACCGTGGCCAGCAGGTCTTCGCGCCCGGTGAATGCCGCATTACGGGCCGGGATGTTCCACGTCAGCCTCCTGCCTCCGCCAGGCCAACAGCCAGACCTGCGGATGGCGTCCAGCACGTCGGCGGCCGGGGTACGCCCGCGGGCCGCTTCCACGAACGGCACGATTACCGGCTCAGCCACCCCCAGCGCTCGGGCCAACAGCATGGCAGTGTCCTTGCGCGCCGTGCGGTTGATGCCCCGCTCCAGGTCGCTGATCGCCCGCGGGGAAAGGCCCGCCGCCTCGGCCAGTTCCTCTTGCGTCAGCTTGGCCTCGCTCCGTAGCTGCCGCAACAGCCCGGCAAACGAAAGAGAAGGCTGCTCCACCACGGCCAACGCCTTTCGCAAGCTCCCACCCAGTCCGCGCCTCAGCCAACCCTGCTGAAGTGGGGAAAAGGCCCCTGCGCCAACAGTACGTCCGCCGTACGCCGCACGCTATCTCTATCCGCCAAGCGCCGGGACGACGGCAGCTTCCGGCTAACGCCGGCCAGGCTCTCCCGCGGGGGCGTTCCTGTGGGCCTTCATGTGGGCGGTTATGTATGGCGCACGCGCCGGATGCCGGTGAGCCTGAGACCAGAAGCCATCCAAGCGCCAGCGGCGGGCCCAACCCCGCCCGGTCAGGCCGGGAGCGCGCCCGGCCAGCCGGCCCGCGGTGACGCCGACACGGCTCACCCAGCACCTTTAGCAGGAAGGGAACCGTCATGCGCGCTGCACCGGCCAAACTTGCGATCGGGGTCACCGCTACGCTCGCTGCAATCCTCGTCGTCCCCGCCGCCGCGCAGGCGGCCCCCACCCAACCCGCTGTCCCTGCCGTCCCGACGTATCACAGCCTGTATGTGGCCGGGTACCAGCAGGAGGGCTGCAGCGCGGGCACGATCTATCGGGAGATCCAGGGCACCATCACCGTTCCGGCCGCCACCGACGTCAACGGCACGCCCGGCATTTCCTCAGACATCTACAGCTTCGGCGGCCTCAACAACGGGGTGAACGCCGGGGTCGCCGTGGACAACTCCAACGACCAGGCGTTCTATTTTGCTTTCGGCCAGTGGAACGGCCATCCGGTCACCGCATTCGAACCGCACCCGGGTGACAGGCTGAAGGTCACGATCGAAGACGAGGGCTCGTCCGGGTACATGGTGGAGCTACTCGATGAGAACACCGGCCAGGAATGGGCAGAGACCACCCCCGACCCCAACGCGGACCTGTGCCAGGCCGCAGCCTACGAAGAGTCACCGTACCCCTCGTACCCCTACACCACCCGGACCACTCCGATCGCGTTCGACTTCACCCGGGTGTGGTGGCAGGAGCAGGGCCACTTCGGCGTGACCAAGCTGCTCGGCATACCGCCCGCCAACGCCAACCTGTACCGGTACGACCTGGTTGACAACAGCGGCGCCACGGTCGCGGTCACCTCCAGGCCCACCTACGGCGGCAACAACTTCATCATCTTCGACGTATGACCCCGGCGGCGTCCCTAGATCTCCGGCCTGACCGGAGATCTAGGGTTCCCGGCGTGTAACGATGAAGAAATGCGGATCATCCAGGCTGAATCAACGGACTTGTTCGTCGGCACCGTGCAGCGCCCGCTGCAGGTCCTCCGGGTCACGCTAGAGAACGACGGGCCAGGAAATGCCCCGGACGGCGCGGCCACGGTGTACGTGCAGGGGGCAGGGGTGAGGGACCCCGGACCGTTCGGCATAACCGATTTTCCCCTGGGCGAACGGAAAGACTTTGAAATTCCGGTCGAGATCGCCGTCCCCTACCAGCCCGGGAGCACGCGCCGGGTGACGGTGACCGTCGAGAGCGGGACGGGGCGGGCGCAGGCCGAGGCCGACATCACCGTGGCCGAGCCGGGCTGGACGATGTGGATGGTCAGCCATTTCCACTACGACCCGGTGTGGTGGAACACCCAGGGCCAGTTCGCCGAGGCACGGCTCAGCTTGCCCGACGAGAACGGCACCCTGCCCGACGTCAGGGCCGCCCTCGAGCTGGTCAGCGTACACCTGGACAAGGCCAGGGCGGACAGCGACTACAAGTTCGTGCTGGCCGAGACCGACTACCTGAAGCCGTACTTCGATGCCTTCCCTGCCGACCGGGAGGATCTGCGGCGGCTGATGGCCGAAGGCCGGGTGGAGATCGTCGGCGGCAACTACAACGAACCGAACACCAACCTGATCAGCGCCGAGGCCATCATCCGCAACGCCGTGTACGGGATCGGGTTCCAGCGGGACGTGTTCGGCGGCGACCCGAGGTCGGCGTGGATGCTCGACGTGTTCGGGCACGACCCTGGCTACCCGGGCCTGATGGCAGCGGCCGGGCTGACCTCGTCGGCCTGGGCGCGCGGGCCGTTTCACCAGTGGGGCCCGTCGGGTGTCGAAGGCGGAGGCGACCGGCGGATGCAGTTCAGCACCGAGTTCGAGTGGATCTCCCCCGACGGCGGCGGGCTGCTGACCTCCTACATGGCCCACCACTACGGCGCTGGCTGGAAGCTGCATACGCTGCCGGACCTGGCGGCCGCTGAGGCCGAGGCGTACGGGCAGTTCCGGGCGCTGGCGCAGGTCGCGGCGACGCGGAACGTCCTGCTCCCAGTCGGCTCGGACCACGTCATCCCGGCGAGGTGGGTCACCGACATCCACCGGGACTGGAACCGGCGGTACGTATGGCCCCGGTTCACCACGGCGGTGCCGCGCGAGTTCTTCGCCGCGGTCCGCGCCGAGGCGGGTTCCGCGGCTCCCGGGGTTGCCGGGGTCTCCGGGGTTTCCGGGGTTTCCGGGCCGGGGACGGGCGCGTGGATCACGCCGCAGACCAGGGACATGAACCCGGTGTACACCGGCAAGGACGTCTCCTACATCGACACCAAGCAGGCGCAGCGCGCCATCGAGACCGCCGTCGCCGAGGCCGAGCGGCTCGCCACCGCGGCCTGGCTGGCCGGGGCGCCCTACCCGCACGCGGCGCTGGACAAGACGTGGCGGCTGCTGGCCTTCGGCGCCCACCACGACAGCATCACCGGGGTGGAGTCCGACCAGGTGTACCTGGACCTGCTCGGCAGCTGGCGGGAGGCGTGGGAACTTGGCTCAGGCGCGCGCCGGGACGCCGTCGCGTACCTGTCCGGCCTGCCCGGCGGGTCCGGGGAGGCGACGTCGGATGGACTAGCGATCCGGGTTTTCAACGGGCTGGCGCGACCGCGAGAGGAGCAGGTGGCGACGGTCACGGTGCCGGTACCGCAGGACGGCACCCGGTGGGTCGGCCTCCTTGACGAGGCCGGGCAGCCGGTTTCGGCCCTGGCCGAGGGCGTCCGGCGGCGGGAGGACGGGTCGCTGGCCGAGATGACGCTCACGTTCCCGGCGCGGGAGGTGCCGCCGCTCGGGTACCGGACGTACCGGGTTGTCGCGGCCGAGGCCGAGGGCGCAGTTTCCGGGTGGCGGCCTGTGACCGGTACTGGCACGGGGGTGCCTTACACCATCGAGAACGGCCGGTACGCGGTCACCGCGGACCCGTTGCGGGGCGGGACCGTCTCCGTCACCGACAAGGACACCGGGGCCAGCGTGCTCGCGGGTCCCGGCAACGAACTGGTCATCCAGGACGAGTACGCGCAGCATCCCAAGCACGGGGAAGGGCCGTGGCACCTGTCGCCCAAGGGACCTGGAACGGGTTCGGCGTCGGTCACGGCCGCGGTGCGGGTGGAGGAGTGCCCGGCGGGAAGCCGGCTGGTCGCCTCGTTCACGCTTGACGGGCTTGAGGTGACCCAGGAGACGGTGCTGTGGGACGACGCGGACCGGGTCGAGTTCCGCACCCACGTCGACGGGTACAACGGGCGCGACCGGCTGCTGCGGGTCCGGTTCCCGGCCAACGTGCCCGGCGGGCTGCCGGTGTACCAGACCGCGACGGCTGTGATCGGCCGGCCGTTCGGGGTGGTGGACGTGGACTCGGCGGAGCACGGGTACACGCTGGATAACCCGGCTTACCAGTGGTTCGGGCTCGGCTCGGCGGCGCGGGTCCGCACCGGGGGTGCCGGCGGCCCGTTCCAGGCGATCGGCGTGGCCGAGGTCGTGTGCCCCGATAACCCGGAGCCCGGTACGGGGCTGCGCGCGGTGATCCGTGACCTGATGGTGGCCCTGGCCGCGGCGGGCGTGACCGCAACCTGCAGCCGGGCCGACGGGCCCAGGTACGGCGGCATCGATGCTGACTCCAACCTGCCCGACGTCAGGATCACGATCGGCGGCCCCGACGTTAACGCGTTCACCGCCGAGGCGTTGTCGGACGCGGGACCTGGCTACGCGAAGGCGCTCTCGGCCAGGCTGGCGGCCGGGGGGACGGCCCGAGTGTGGGTGCCAGCGGCGCGCAGCCGGGCCGACGCGTTCGGGCCGAGTCCTGACGTGCGAGGGGCGTCCGACCTGCCGGTACTGATCTTGGCGGCCACCGGGCCTGATGAGCTGACGGCGGCGGTCACGGCCCTGGCCGGGGACTTGGCCGACGCCCTCGTGGAGGGTCTCGACAAGGTGGACGACGCGGCCCGGCCGGAGGTGCCCGCGCTGGCCGATCACTCCGTGGCGGTCATGAACCGGGGCACGCCCGGCGGCGTGGTCACGGTAGACGGCACGCTGCACATGTCGCTGATGCGCTCCTGCAGCGGCTGGCCGTCGAGGATCTGGATCGACGGGGACCCGCGGAGCGCGCCGGACGGCAGCAGTTTCGCCTGGCAGCACTGGAGCCACACGTTCGAGTACGCGCTGGCTTCTGGCCCGGGTGACTGGCGGGCCGCGGGCTTTGCCGCCACCGCCGAGGAGTACAACCACGACCTGATCACCGTGGTGGGCGGCGGCGTTCGGTGTGGGCGGATCGAGTGTGATGAACCCGGGCTGGTGTCGGTCGAGCCGGGAAACGTGACGCTTGGCGCGGTGAAGCCGCGCGGCAATCCGCTTGCCTCGGAGCGGAGCGTGGAGGGCAGCGACGCTCTGGCTGGATCCGGCGCTCCCGAGATCACCGTGCGGCTGCGGGAGACCAGCGGACGGGCGACGGCGGCGCGGGTCAAGTTCGGCTACCCGATCGCGGCGGCGTGGCGCACCGACCTGCTCGAGGAGGCCGACGGAGAGCCCCTTCCCGTCACCGACGGCGCCGTTATTGTCGACATGCCGGCCTTTGGCACCGCGACCCTGGTCGCCCGGATTTCGGCGCGGCCGCCCGTGTACCAGGCCTCAGAAGTGGTCGAACCGGTGTACGCCCGCTACTGGCTGCACGGGAAGGGCCCGGCGCCGGCCGGGAACCTGCCGGTCTCCGTACACTTCTCGCCCACCCGCGTCGCGCTGCCCGGCCCGGGTGAGAGCGGGTCGGTCATGCTGACCGTGGGCTGCGGGCCGGAGCCCGCCTCGGGGACGGTGGAGCTCGCCGTGCCCGACGGCATAACGGTCGAGACCGGCGGGGACCTGCGCTATAACCTGGCGCCCGGCGGGTACGCGGCCTGGGACCTGACCGTGCGGGCGCCGGGGACAGTCACCGGGCGCTATTTCGCGGCGGCTCGGATCCGGGACGGACACGGCCATCATATCGAGGACGCCGTCATGATCGCGGTCGGCGAGCGCCGCTGGCCCGACCCGGAGCTGCCGCCGGAGGAGGCCCTCGAGTTGATGCTGGCCGACTCCCTTGCCGCCGCGGCCGAGTTCGACCTGGCCGTACTGACCCCGAAGGTGCTTGTGGCGCCGGGCGGCCGGGACGAGGTGACGGTCAGCATGACCAGCCGGCTGGCCTCTGAGGTGCACGGCGAGGCGCAACTGGTGTCGCCGTTCGGCACCTGGTCGATTCTCGCGCCGCCGGCGCAGGGCTTCAGCGCGATGCCGCAGACGCCCGTGGAGCTCCGCTTCGAGGTCGCCGCGCCGGCCACGGCACGGCCGGGGGCGCGGTGGTGGGCGCTGGTGAAGGTGATGTACTTCGGCCGGGTCCGGTACAGCGAGGCCATTCCCGTCGCCATCGACGCCGGGTAGAAACCACTACGCTGCGGGCGAACGTTGTACCGTGGGAGACTTGACTTGTTTATCCATCTATAGCCGACTCCAGAGGACCCATGCCGTCCGCCACCGCTCTGCTCGCCGGCAACCTGCCCGCCGAGCCGAACAGCTTCATCGGCCGCGAGCGAGACCTCGCCGAGCTGGCCAAGCTGCTGTTTGAGGTGCGCGCGCTGACGCTGAGCGGGACCGGCGGCATCGGCAAGACGCGGCTGGCCATCCGGCTCGCGCGCGACGTGATCACCGGTGCCGTGGAGGCGGGAGCCGACCTGGACGAGGCCTGGCTGGTCGAGCTGGCCGACTGGCACGGCCCGACCGCCCAGCGCGTCGCGGCCACCATCGGGGTCCGCGAGGAGCCCGGCGTCCCGCTGGCGCATACCCTGGCCGAGGCGCTGCGCTCACGGCACATGCTGCTCGTGCTCGATACCTGCGAGCATCAGGTCAGCGACTGTGCCACCCTGGTCCAGCTGCTGCTGGCCCGCTGCCCATGGCTGCGGATCGTCGCCACCAGCCGTGAGCCGCTCCGGGTCCGCGGCGAGACCGTCTGGCGGGTCCAGCCGCTTGACCTGCCGCCCGACGACGCCTCCAGCGAGGAACTGGCCGGGCACGAAGCCATCCGGCTGTTCGCGGCGCGCGCGGCGGGCGCGCGGCCCGGCTTCACTCTGACCGAGGAGAACGCGGCCTCGGTGGCCCGGCTGTGCCGGACGCTTGACGGCATCCCGCTTGGCATCGAGCTGTCCGCGGCCAGGGTGCGTGCGCTGTCGGTCGAGCAGATCGCCGACCGGCTGCGGGACCGGTTCCAGCTGCTCGACTCCGGCGACCGGACGGCGCCGCCGCGCCAGCAGACGCTGCGGGCGACCGTGGACTGGAGCTACGAGCTGCTCGACGAGGCCGAGCAGATGCTGCTGCGCAGGCTGGCCGTGTTCTCCGGCTGGAACCTTGACATGGCTGAGTGGGTCTGCTCTGACGACGCCATCCCGGCCGACGCCATACTCGACCTGCTCATCTCGCTCATCGACAAGTCGCTGGTTGTGCTCGACGGCGAGGCGGCCGGAGACGCCAGGTACCGGCTGCTCGACACGATCAGGGAATACGCCGTCGAGCGGCTGGTCTCCGCGGGCGAGGAATCCCGCATGTGCCTTCGGCACCGCGACTGCGTGCTGGCGCTGGTTGAGGACACGGCGAGCCGGATGTTCCGCCGCGGCGACCCGGCCTGGCCAGTGCGGCGGGCGATATTCCACCGCGGCATCGCCGAATTCGGCAACTTCCGCACCGCACTGGGCACGTCGCTGGAACAGGGGCACATCGCGGAGGGCCTTCGGCTGTGCACCGGGCTGCTGAACATGTGGGTGCCGCATGGCGACCAGCGCGAGGCGGCCACCTGGTTCGACCGGTTTCTCGTACAGGACGCCGGGGAGGTTCCGCCTCAAGTCCGCGGCCGGGCCCTGGCCACCCGCGCCGACATCGCCTTCGACCTGCAGGACTACGACACGCTGCTGCGCAGCGCGCAGCAGAGCCTGGAAATCAGCCGCGCATGCGGCGACAACTTCACGGTGCCGACCGCGCTGCGGACGCTCGGCCTCGCGGCCATGCGGGCGGGCCGGCTCGGCGACGCCGCCGACCTGATCGACCAGGCCGTCCAGGCGGCCGGCACGGCGGGAAATGACTGGGAGGCGGGCATCGCGCTCGCCGCCAGCGCCGCCATCGCGGTCCGCCAGGGCAAGCTCAAGTCGGCGCAGCGGTCGTACGAGGCCGCGCTTGAGGTGCTGACCGACAACAATCACTGGGGGGCGGCACAGGTTCAGTACGGGATGGGTACCCTGGCGCGGGCCCGAGGCGACGCCGACATGGCCGTGCGCCACTTCGAGGAGGCCGCCGAGATCTTCCGCGAGCTTGAGGCCTGGCTGGAGATCGCCCGCTGCCTGGCCGGGGTGGGCTGGGTCGCGCTGAGCCGGGGTGACCTCGACCTGGCGCAGGCCAGGCTGGCCGACAGCCTGCGGCTGAACCAGGCCTGCGGGCAGCGGCTTGGCGTCGCCCGCGGGCTGGAGGCGTTCGCGGCCCTGGCGGCGGCCAACCAGCAGCCCGACCGGGCGGCCCGGCTGGCCGGAGCCGCCTGCCAGCTACGTGAGTCCCTGGACCAGGCGACCGGCATCGGCTCCCGGATCGAAGCGATGCTCGAAGTCGCCCGCGACCGGCTCGGAGCGGCGCCTGCGGCCGCGCTGTTCGCCGAAGGGCGCGAGTTCGCGCCCGACGACGCGGTCGCGTACGCACTCGGGCCTGGCGTGGAGACACTCGCTGCCGGGTTGCCGGGAGCCCCGACTGTTTCAGGGACGGCTGGCGTCCCGGGCCCGGGCGTCCCCGGTCCGGGCGTTGCGGGGGCTGCGGATGTGAGCAGGCCAGGCGAGACGGCCTGGGCTGACCCGGCCAGGCTGGCCTCGGCCAGATCGGCCTCGCCCCTTACCGCGCGCGAACACGAGATCGTGCTGCTCATCGCCAGGGGCCTGTCCAACAGGCAGATCGCCGACGAGTTGGTGATCAGTCCGGCCACCGCGGCCCGCCATGTGGCGAACATCCTGGCCAAGCTCGGCTTCACCTCGCGTACACAAGTTGCCTCATGGGCAGCGCGGCACGAGCCGCTGAACTGATTCCCCGCGTGCACATGTGCACGCCGACCGTGGGTGCCCGTGTGCATGTGCACGCCCACCCGAGCTGGCCGTATGCATGTGCGCGCCGTTGGGGGCCAGGGTCCGCGCCCGCGTGTGTACGCCCGACGGCTGATTCCCGGCACGGGATGCATATCAGCATGCATAGTTCGGTACATGTGCCCGGTATGCGGCGCGGCATAGCGTTCGATTGTCGCCAAGGCACGGTGGTGGCGGGCCGCGAGCCCGGTGCCGAGCCGGTTCCCGATGGGGGGGGCGGGAACCGGCGAGCTTCGCTGCGGCGGCCGGGTGGGTCCCGGCTCCAGGCCGGGACCTGCCCGTCAACGCGCTGAGGGCGGGAGGTTCTGGTGGAACTCGGGGTGAGCACCGGAGCGGGTATCGACGGGGACCTGCGGACGCTGCGCGCGTGCGCACAGCAGCGGATGGTGACCGAACACATCCTTGCGCTGGCCGACCAGGCAGGATACGGGGCTGTCCTAATCGACGCCGACCCGTCGGCGACCCCGGGAACTCTGGACCTACCCGGCCCGTTGGTGTCTGGCCGGGCCGACCCCAGGGTGATCACGTGGGCGCAGTTCGCGCATACGATCCGCGCGGCCATGCGCGGGCTGTCGCGGCGGGGCGTGCGGGAATCCGACACGGTGGGGATCTTCGTCCACGACGCGATCCGCCACGTGGTGGCCGTGCACGCCGTACGAGCGGCAGGTGCGCTGGCCGCACCGCTTGGGCCGACGCGGGACGCGGCCGACATCGCCGCCCGGCTCAAGGACTGCCGGACCCGCCTGCTGATCACCTCGGCCCCGTTGGCCGAACTCGCCATCGAGGCCGCCGAGCGCTCCTGGGTGCGGCAGGTGTTCGCGTTCGGCGAAGCCGAGGGAACCACGCCGTTCGGTTCTTTGCTGCATACCGCGAAGCACGGCCAGACGCACCCGGCAGACCGGGCGGGCCTGACCGACGGCGCAGGCGCCGCGGGCCCGGGGGGCGGCAGGGCGGGCGCGGGCCGGGAGGTGATCGACGGACCTGCTGCGGCGAGAATGCCCGACCTGGCCGGGTTCGGGCTCGACGGGCCGGTTCCCGGGCTGACGAGCAGGGACGTGGTGGTAGCGGCCCCGCCTTGCGGCGACCCTGACGCCTACACCGCGCTGCTCGACCTGACCCTGGCCGCGGGCGCCACCCTCGTGGCGGCTCCGCTACCACAGGTCGACGCGGCAGTTGCCGCCTACAAGGGGACCGCGGCCATCGTGCCTCGCGGCACGGACGTGCCTGGCCTGCACGCCGGGCGGGTCCTCACCGTCGGCTTACGCCGCCGGCGTTAGTGTGTAGGCCTTGCTGTGTCGGCCTTATCGGGACGCGACCGCCGGTTCCTCCTCGCGGACGGTGGCACGCTGCGGCACGAGCCTCGCGGTGCGGATGAGCGCGATGATCAGCAGCAGGCTGCACGCGCTCAGGATGGCAGACAGGCCGAAGGCCGAGGCCATGCCGTCTGCGAGCGCGTGCCGTCCCTGGGCGGCCGCGGTCAGGCCGGGCAGCGGATGCCGGGACGCGTCGCGGCTTGCGGTGCCGTACACGGCGACCAGGACGGCCAGGCCGAGCGCGCCGCCGACCTGCTGTATTACGTTCACCATGCCGGAGGCGGCGCCTGAGTCCGCGGGCGCGATGCCGGCCAGCGACGCCGTGGTCAGCGGCACGAACACCAGCCCCATGCCGATGCCAAGCAGCATCATCGGGCCGAACACACCGGACCAGTAGCCGGTCGCGGGCGAGACGCGCGAAAGCCAGGCCAGCGAGGTGACGACCGGCAGCATGCCGGCGATCATGAGCGGCTTGGCGCCGAGCTTCGGCATCAGCCGGGGCGCCGTGCGCGACATGACGAACAGCGCCGCGGTCATCGGCAAGAACGCCAGGCCCGCGCGCAGCGGGCTGAAGCCCATCACCCGCTGGAGAAACTGGGTGAGGAAGTAGAACACCCCGAACATGCCCGCGAGCAACAGCAACCGTGAGGCAAGGGACCCCGACCGGCTCACGTCGGCGAACAGCCGCAGCGGGGTGATCGGCTGGCGAGCCCTTGCCTCTATCGCGATAAACACGGCCAGCAGGACCGCGGCGGCGCCGAACGTAGCGAGGGCCAGGTGATCGCCCCAGCCGTTGACTGCGACGCGCACGAAACCATAGACCAGCGCGGCCACGCCTGCGGTTGACGTCAGGGCACCGGCCAGGTCGAAACGGCCGGACTGGCGCGGTGTCTCGGCCACGAACAACGGCGCGATCGCGATCACGGCGGCGCCGAT
>Ga0335074_10008064_pt1 | contig 14632 bp, 15 predicted proteins | sample Lox_Sample_23_FD_206715 | JGI IMG/M metagenome (GOLD analysis project Ga0335074, IMG submission 206715) | Soil microbial communities from Loxahatchee National Wildlife Refuge, Florida, United States - Lox_Sample_2.3 | ecosystem: Environmental > Terrestrial > Soil > Wetlands | place: USA...
GTTCTTTCTCGATCATTCAAATCGGGGCGACGCAGCCCTGGCGTTCGGCCACCGACGTCCTGATCGAACCCAACGTGCATCACGTGTTATGGGATGAATTCGCGAAAACGCCTGAGCTGGTCGCCGCAGGGGAAGCTGCTACTCGCGAGGCGCTGCCGCGAATCAAAGCCGCGCTTGCCCGACAGCCCGCGCCCTATGCGGGCCCTGAGCGGCGCGCGAGCCGTCGATTCTAAGATCGATCTCCCAAAGCTAACGATCCACCCCCTCCGCCGTCAAAGCCTTTAGAGGAGTTGGACTCGCGGCGGTGACCGCTGCAACGCCCCAATCATCGCAAGCGGGTCCAGTTCCTCGGATGTTTTCCCCACGCGCTCCTCTGCGATCGCTCCCACTTCACTCAGCGGTTCGTATCAGCACTTTCACCGGCTGCCCGTTGCCTTTGCCGCGCTTGGTAAAGAACTCGCTCATGGCAGCCCCGAGGCGCTCGGAATCAACACTTAGTCCCGCTTCGAGCCTCCCTTCGCCTGTCGAGAGCGTGTCGTCAAACTCGCCCGATCCCGTAAAGTTCCGCATGCAGAAGCTATCGAGCCATTCGAGAGGGACGGGGCGGCGCTCGCCGGCGATTTCCATTTCCGCGCGTAACTTCTGTGCGTACATCGCGGCGCGAGTATAGCACCCAGGCTCGGCCGAAATTCTCTCTGTGAGGTTGGAACGCCGGCGCATTGGATCGAGACGCTAACGCTTGGGCTTACGGAAAACTACGCAGTAGATGTCGTGATATTCGTCGCGGCTTGGCCAATTGTTTTCGATGACCAGCACTCTGAACCCCGCGGCGGTGAGCTCGTGTATGAGGATCTCTTGCGGCACGCCGTGTCCAATCCGATTTTTCGGCACGCCTTCAGGAATCGACGTTCCCTTGCGAGGGTTCTCGTCAATGATAGCCAGGCGACCTCCTGGCTTGAGCGACCGGAAGAGGCTGGCGTCGATCGCATCCGGCTTGGTCAGATGATGGTACACGAGCCTCATGAAAATCGAATCGCAGCAGGCTGGGGGGAGATTTGTGCCGGCCTCGGCAGCTTTGATGGCGATGATGTTCTTGTTCTGCGTCGCCAGATCTTGCAGATGCGCAAACTTTTGGGGATCAAGCTCGGTGGTATAGACCCTGCCCGAAGGGCCCACACGTTGCGAGGCCGCGAGGGTTAGCTGGCCTTTGCCGGCCCCGATTTCCGCGACGACGGCACCGCTATGCCACTTCAGCAACGGGACCAGCCGGTCTGCCTCTGCCTGCCAGGTGCCTTGGGCAAAGCATGGCGCAGTGCCAAAGGCATATACCCCTAGCGCGATAGCTAGAAGGCGGCGTAGCATGCCGGTCACCGAACCTTCGCGGAATAGTAACCGGCCAAACGGAGAAATTCAAACTTGCTGTTCGCGATCTGGCGTTCCCTTGCAATTCCCCGGGCCGTGGCCTAAAATTTGCGGTGAGTTTAGAATTGCTATCTTTTTTGCCTTAATAACGCGTAGGTCCGCAGGAACAAGCGGGTTCCCCGCGCTACGGTCCCAGGAGGAATGGTGTCCACACCGCTCGAAAGATGGGTGGAAGAATCAGCACGACTCACGAAGCCCGCAAAGATCGTCTGGTGCGATGGTACAGAAGCCGAAAACGCCCGCTTGACGAATGAAATGCTTCGCGATGGAACCTATATCGACCTGAATCGGAAGGCCTTCCCGAATTGTTACTTGCACCGCAGCAATCCTAACGACGTCGCCCGAACCGAAAATCTCACTTTTATATGCACCCGCCGCAAAGAGGACGCCGGGCCTACCAATAACTGGATGGCGCCGGTCGACGCCAAGGACAAGCTCCGGCCGCTTTTCGATGGCGCGATGAAGGATCGCACGATGTACGTCGTGCCCTACATTCTGGGCCCGGCAAAATCGCCCTATAGCAAGGTGGGGGTCGAGATTACGGATAGTGCTTACGTCGTGGCGAGCATGGGGATCATGTCGCGCATGGGTAAGGTCGCACTCGACCGTCTGGGCTCGTCCGATGATTTCGTTCCCGGCCTCCATTCGCTGGCGGACCTCAACCCCGAACGCCGCTTTATCGTTCACTTCCCTGAGGAAAAACTGATCTGGAGCGTTGGCTCAGGCTACGGCGGCAACGCTCTGCTCGGAAAGAAGTGTTTTGCCCTGCGCATCGCGAGCTGGATGGCGCGCGAACGGGGCTGGATGGCCGAGCATATGTTGATCCTCGGCCTCGAGGATCCCACGGGCAAAGTGACGTACATGGCGGCCGCGTTTCCCTCGGCCTGCGGTAAGACCAACCTCGCCATGATGGTTTCCGCTCTCGAGAACCAGGGATATCGCGTTTGGACAGTCGGCGACGACATCGCCTGGATGCACGTTGCGTCCGATGGCACGCTCCGCGCGATCAATCCTGAGGCCGGTTTCTTCGGCGTGGCACCTGGGACGAATGCTAAGACAAACCCCAACGTGATGGCGGCAGCGCACAGCAACACCATTTATACCAACGTCGCGATGACGGCCACGCACGAGCCGTGGTGGGAAGGGATTGACGGCTCAGGCGCGACACCGGATGGCATTATCGACTGGAAGGGCAAGCCTTGGTTGCCCGCGAATGGTCCCGCAGCGCATCCGAACGCCCGCTACACCGTACCCGCCAAGCAGTCACCCTCACTCGACAAACACTGGGAGGATCCCGAGGGCGTGCCGATTTCGGCGTTCATCTTCGGCGGACGACGCGCGCGCATCGCGCCGCTCGTATACGAATCGCGCGACTGGCAGCACGGCGTATTCGTCGGCGCGACGATGGCATCAGAAACGACGGCAGCCGCCACCGGCAAGGTCGGCGTCACGCGCCGCGACCCGATGGCGATGCTTCCCTTCTGCGGCTACAACATGGCGGATTATTTTGCGCACTGGCTCGAGATGGGGCCGAAACTGAAAAGGCCACCCAAGATTTTCCACGTGAACTGGTTCCGTCGTGATGCGAACAACAAATTCCTCTGGCCCGGCTACGGCGAAAACGTCCGCGTCTTGAAGTGGATGCTCGACCGCATCGAGGGCCGCGCCGGCGCCACCGAGACGCCCATCGGCTGCGTGCCGACGCCTTCGTCGCTCACGCTCGACGGACTGTCGATTTCCCGCAGCGCTCTGGACGAGTTGCTTTCGGTGAATCCAAGCGACTGGACCGACGAAGAGCGCGGCATCGACGAATTCTTCAAGAAGTTTGGCGATCGCCTGCCGACAGCGGTTCGCACCGAACAAAAGGCGCTTGCTGACCGGCTTAGCGCGTCGTCCGTTTCCGCCAAATGAACGGCGCTTCCGCACAGCCCGGATCGGGCGCCGCGGCCTCCATCTCTAGCTCACTTTTCTCATGACTTCCGGCGACGCCGAGGAAGTTACCTTCGCTGCCAGCACCTTGTTGGCGGAGACCACGGGCGCCTTCAGCAATACCACGAGAGCGAAAGCGCCGACAAATGCACCCACAAGTGCCGGGATGATATAGACGTTCTGTATCCGGAACCACCAATGGCCCAGGACAGGACCTCCCAGCCATCCTCCAATCCATGCCGCGATCCACTTGGCAAAGAAACCGTCGGTGCTATCCATCATCCGGTAACGGATGACGAAGTGCATTACGATCGTTGCGATTAAACCCAGTATCAGCAGTGTCAGAAAAGCCCCGAAATTCATTCCGATCATGGACTTGCCTCCTTTTTCAGGGCCGTGGCACCCGCTCCGAACGCGTGTGCGGATTCCTACATATAGTTTGATGAGCGCCGCGCCCGACGCCGTTGCTCGCCGCGCTCGTGTTCCGATTACGACTCCTCGACGATCGAAATTTCAGGGCTTGGCGTGTTCAGCTCTCCCGCACTAAGATGGCGGCATGAAAAACAGCGTCGTTCTCGCCATCTTTCGCAGTTTTCTGATCGCGCTCGTGATCGCCTCGCCGCTCGTTCTGATCGGAGCAACCGCATCCTCACAAACATCCAAGCTCGTGGTGGCTCCCGATCTCGCGCAACGTCTCGCGAAATTCAAGAAAGTGCATATGCCGTTTGACTCGCGTGGGCTCACAGCGCGCGAGAAGCAGATGGTCGACAAGTTGGTCGATGCATCGGGCCTGCTCGATTGCATCTACTGGCGGCAGAGCGATCCCGAAGGGCTGAAGCTCTACCTCTCGCTCGCGAAGAGCAAAGATCCAGAGGACCAGATGCTCCGCGAATACCTGAAAATCAACGGCGGGCGCTTCGATCTGATCGACGACAACAAGCCGTTCGTCGGAACCGCGCCGATTTCGCCCGGACGCGGATTTTTCCCGTGGGGTATGACGCTCAAAGAATTCGACTCATACGTCGCGGCGCATCCGGACCAGAAGGCGGCGCTTTACAGCCCGTACACCATCGTCCGGCGGAAAGGCGATTCGCTGGAAGCAATTCCCTACCACGTCGCTTTCGCCGAATTCCTGACGCCCATGGCTGCGGATCTTCGCGAAGCTGCCGCGCTAAGCGACGATCCGGCCTTCGCGAATTTTCTGCGGCTGCGGGCCGATGCCCTGCTCACCGACGACTACTATAAGAGCGACATTGCCTGGCTCGACCTGAAGGATCCGAAATTCGACGTGATTTTTGCGCCGTATGAGGTTTATCTCGACGGACTCCTCGGCGTAAAGACGTCCTACGGCGCGTCGGTGATGATCCGGGACGACGCCGCAAGCAAAAAGGTCGAGGTCTTCCAGAACTACGTGCCACAACTGCAGGAATCGCTCGCGCTGCCGGCGGCCGACCTGCCATCGAAACACGGCAAGCAATCGCCCATGGAAGTGGTCGACGGCGTGTATCGCGCGGGCGATCTACTGCACGGCTATCAGGCCGTGGCCGACAATCTGCCCAACGATCCGCGCATCCATGAGGAAAAGGGATCGAAGAAGATGTTCTGGCAGAACTTCATGGACGCGCGAGTGAACTACATCATCCTGCCGCTTGCGAAGGAACTGATGGATCCCGCTCAAGCGAAGATGGCGAGCACCGAAGGCTTGATGGATTTCGTGATCCTGCACGAGATTTCGCACGGGCTTGGCCCGGCGTTCGCGCACACATCGGCGGGCAAGGTCGGCGTCGGCAAAGCGATCGGGCCGCAGTATTCGTCGCTCGAAGAATCGAAGGCGGACGTCACGAGCATGCACGACGTGAAATGGCTGGTGGACCACGGCGTGATCCCCAAGGACAAACTCGATGGAATCTACGCGTCGTATCTCGCCGAGACGTTTCGCACGATTCGCTTCGGCATCGCTGAAGCGCACGGGCAAGGCTCGATGATGCAGCTCAGCTATCTCACCGAGCAGGGCGCGATTCGCCGCGATCCCTCGACCGGCCGCTACGAGGTAGATTTCGCGAAATTCCCGGTGGCGATCGAATCGCTCGACAAGGAACTCCTCGAGCAGGAGGCGACCGGCGACCGGGGGCGCGCGCAAGCGTGGTTCAAAAAATACGCGGTGATGCCACCGGAGCTGGCCGCCGCGCTCGCTAAATGCTCGGACGTTCCGGTGGACATCGATCCAGAATTTGATTTTCACCCGCCGCTGCGGTAAGAAGGGAAGGCCGTAGCCCACCCCGGCGTTTCAGGAAAACCTTAACCCGCCGGAGCCTGCCTCACTCTCCGGCCCTACCTCGCAGTCGGAAGGAGACAACCATGGCAAAGCAAGTGAATCCCATCCCGCAGGGCTTCCACTCGGTGAACCCGTTCCTCGCCGTCAACGACGTAGCTCAGGCGATCGACTTCTACAGGCGCGCTTTCGGCGCAAAAGAACGCATGCGCCTGAACGGCCCGAATGGAAAAGCCACCCACGCGGAAATCGAGTTCGGCGATTCGATCGTCATGCTCGGTGAAGACGCGCCCAACAGCGGCCTGAGGTCGCCGCAGTCCCTCGGTAGCTCGACCGTCAGCATCGTGCTCTACGTCAACGACGTTGATTCCACGTTCAAGCAGGCTACTCAGGCGGGGGCTAGGACGCAACTGCCGGTCGCGGACATGTTCTGGGGCGACCGCTACGGCCGCGTGACCGATCCCTTCGGGCATTCCTGGTCGCTGGCAACCCACATCGAGGATGTGGCACCCGAGGAGATGAGCAAGCGTGCTCAGGAGGCGATGAAGTCACAGCAACGCACCGCTACTGCTCGGTAGCGCTTACATACTTACAATCGCGATTCCCGCAGGCTTACGTTCCACATCGCGCTCTTTCTCGCGTTCCGCCCGTCTCTCTTTTTTCTCTTGCGGCTTGTTCTTACAGGATGGTTTGAATCTCTGCGTCGATCGAAACGTGGGTCTGCGGGAATCCGTTGATCTGGTAGTTGGCTCCCGCCGAGCACTGGAAGTGAAGGAAGCGGCTGATGTGGTAGTCCTCGTCAAGCGTGCCGAACGCGTCTTCGATCTCTTTCGCCGAGAGTCCGAGAGCGGACAGTGCCACCGGTTTGCCGTAGCCTCCGGCGGCCGCCAGGTACTTCTGCACGATCTGGCTCAGTTCCAATTTTGCACCAGGGTCAGGTTGTGCCATGGCCGTTGAAAAACCCGTTCAAATCGAGCTGTTTGCGGGCTGCCCTTGCGTTTCCGCGTTAACGTCCCTATACTAACTTCCAGTCGAGCATTTGTCGAACGAACCAGTGGGCGCGAGCCCACTTTTTTGTTGGCCGTTTGATGGGCCGGGACGCACGCATCCCCAATGGGGATAAACGCCGTTCATAGAACAGTATGGACTTGGACAAGATTCGTGAGGCAGCGGACCGTGTGGCGGGCTCGCTAGGCCTCGAGATCTTCGACGTGGAATGGAAAGTAGGCAAGCAGCGGTTGCTGCGGGTCTACATCGACCGGCCGCCGGGTCCGGCCAACCCGGAGAGCTTGGGGATCAGCCACAAGGATTGCGAACGCGTCAGCGAGCAACTGAGCGTCATCCTCGATGTCGAGGATCTCGTACCGGGACCGGCCTATGTGCTCGAAGTGAGTTCGCCGGGGCTCGATCGAAAGCTGATCAAGCCGGCCGATTATGAACGCTTTGCCGGGCGACTCGCGCGCATCTGGCTCACCGAGCCAGTGGAGAATCAGAACTACTTCGAGGGGCGCCTCGCGAGCTACGCGGACGGCATTGTGAAGTTGAAGGTGAAAGAACGCGAAATTGCCGTGCCGTACGCCGGCATTCGCAAAGCGAATTTGGTGGTCGAGCTCTAAGTGGCACTCCAAGGGTGAGGGGGCGGGGAGAAACATAATGGCGAGTCTGCTGTTCCAGACAATCGAGCAGATCAGCCGGGAAAAGCACATCGAGCCGGAGATTATCGTCGCGGCAATCGAAGACGCGATGGTTGTGGCGGCGCGGAAATACTACCGCACCGAAGAGGATCTCCGTTCGAAGTTCAATCCCGAAACCGGCCACGTCGACGTGTATGCCGTTCGCACCGTGGTCGACGAAGTGGCTGATCCGACCCGCGAAATCTCGCTCGCCGATGCCCGCAAGCAAAGCCCGAGCATCGAGGTGGGCGGCGAAATAGTGCATGCCAAGCCGACCGACGTGCTGGGCAGAATCGCGGCGCAAACCGCCAAGCAGGTGATCCTGCAAAAGGTTCGCGAGGCGGAGCGCGACACGATCTACAACGAATTCCACACGCGCGTCGGCGAGCTCGTCAACAGCGTGGTAAAGCGCATGGAAGGACCGGACATTATCGTTGATCTCGGGCGCACCGAAGCGCGTTTGCCGAAGCGCGAGCAGTCGCGCCTCGAAGCATACAACGTGGGCGACCGGCTGCGCGTCACAATTCGAGCGGTCGAACGCGCGGCGAAAGGTCCGCAGGTAATCGTATCGCGCGCCGATCCCGCCCTGGTCCAGCGTCTTTTCGAAATGGAGGTGCCCGAAATTTACGATGGCACCGTGCAGATCCGTGCTGTGGCCCGCGAGGCCGGCGAACGCACGAAGATCGCCGTCGAAAGCCGCGACAAGGACGTCGATCCCGTGGGCGCCTGCGTCGGAATGAAGGGCATGCGCGTGCAGTCGATCATTCGCGAGCTGCGCGGCGAGAAAATCGACATCATTCCATTCAACGAGGAAACCGTCGCGTTCGCGCAGAAAGCGCTCAGCCCGGCAAAAGTGACCCGCGTGCAGATCATCGATCCGGAGGAAAAGCGCCTCGAGGTGATCGTCGAGGACACGCAGCTTTCGCTCGCCATCGGCAAGAAGGGGCAGAACGTTCGGCTCGCCAGCAAGCTAATCGGCTGGAATGTCGACATCAAGAGCGAAGAGGAAAAGCGCCGCGAGATCGAAGCTCAGATGGCCGCTCTCACGGCGCCCGGCACTGCGCTTACGGAGCTCGCCGGCGTCGGCCCGAAGACGATCGAGAAGCTCGAGGCCGCCGGCATCACGTCGATCGAAAAGCTCGCGGATATGACACCCGAGCAGTTAGTCGAGATTCCCGGGATCGGCGAAAAGATGGTCGAGAAAATCCACCAGTCGGTTGCCGCGTACTTCGAGGGCCTCGAGGCGCAGGCTAGCGAGGCGGGCGCCGAGCCTGCTACCGAAGAGTTGCCTGCAGAAGCGCAAGCTGAATCGAACGCCGAAGCGGCCGAAGTTGCTGCGGATGGCGACGCTGGCGATGAATCCGACGCCGAGTTCACCGAGTCCTACGAACGCGAAGAAGCGGTGACGGAAAATTCCGAAGTGCCGGTGGCTGCCGACGAGTCGCAGGCGGAACGCCTCGAAGAAGAACAACGCCCCGCGAGTGACGAAAAAGAGGAGCAGCAATAGCGCAAAACCGAATGTCAGACGCCAATCAAATCCGAATAAACGAACTCGCGCGGGAGCTTGAGATCAAGGCGAAGGTGTTGATCGACTACCTGCCCGAGATCGGCGTGACTGAAAAGAAGACGCACTCGAGTTCGATCGATGTGGAGCATGCCGAACTGGCGCGCAAGCACTTCCAGGATCTGGCCGCCGCCGAAGCTGCTGCCGAGGCTGCAAAGACCGCCGCGAAGAGCAAGCCCGCGCGTCCGGCTGTGCCGACTGCCGGCGCGCCGCCGAGGCCGGCTGCGCCTGCGTCGACTCCCACACCCGCATCTGTGTCGGCGACTCCCGCTGCTGCTCCAAGGCCGGCTGGCGTTGCTCCTGCCGCTGGAAGCGCAGCGCCGCCAGCGGCTGCTCCTGGCGTTGCGCGTCCCGGGCCTGTTTCGCCGCGGCCTGCCGGTGCTCCGGCGGGCGCGCCTACTGCACCGTCTGCCGCGCCTTCGAGTGCGGCGCGACCTGGCGCTATTCCGCCAGCTACCGGTCCGCGGCCCGGTGTTCCGTTGCGTCCTGCGACCCCCGGTGCGGTTCCGAGTGGTGCGCCGCACGCGGCTCCCGGAACGCCCGCCGCCCCTGCCGTGCAGCGCCCGGCCGCTGCGGCCCCATCCGCGCCGACAGGAAACGCTCCCGGTGCCCCGAGACCTGCAGGCCCGCCGCCAAGCGGCCAAAGATTTCCGTCATCGCGTCCACCTCAGTCTGGTCAGGGATACCAGGGACAGCGTCCTGGCTCGCCTCAAGGGATGCGCCCCGCGGCTGCACCCGGTGGTGCGCCTCGACCCGGTGGCCCGCCACGTCCGGGCGGCCCTCCCGGAAGATTTCCGCAGCGCCCGGGCGGAGGTGGTGGCGGCCGTCCGGGACAAGCTCCAATCGGCAGCCAGCGACCGGGTGCAACGGGTGGCGTGCCGAAGGCCGAGCCCGGCAAACCGCTCTACGCGCGCAAGCCTCCCGCTGCGCGCGGGCGTCCGCTGATTGAAAAGCGTTTTGCCGAAGGCGAGCGCCGCCTACATCCTGTGCGCACGCGCGCAGGCGCTGGCACGGGCCGCGCCGTGATCGAGCCCGTCGCGCCGGTTCAGCGCGAGCCGCGCGAGGTGACCGTCACCGAAGGCATCACGGTTCGCGAACTTGCGGAAAAGCTCGACATCCGAGCGAAGGACCTCCTGAAGACGCTGCTCGACCGCGGCGTTTTTGCCAGCATCAACCAGGCGCTCGACGTTCCGACCGCGACGAACCTCGCCGAAGCCTTCAACGGCATCGTGCAGGTGGTGACGTTCGAAGAGCAGGTGGTGCAGGAAGAAAAGATCAAGGAAGAGCGCAGCGGAAATCTTCAGCCGCGCGCTCCCGTGGTCACCGTGATGGGCCACGTCGATCACGGCAAGACGAGCATTCTTGACGCCGTCCGCGAAACCGAAGTCGCCGCCGGCGAGGCGGGCGGAATCACACAGCACATTGGCGCGTACGAGGCCCACGTCGGCGATCGCCGAATCGTGTTCGTTGATACGCCGGGCCATGAAGCTTTCACCCGCATGCGGGCTCGCGGCGCAAAAGTGACGGATATCGTCGTGCTCGTGGTGAGCGCGGATGACGGCGTGATGCCGCAGACTGAAGAGGCCATCGCTCATGCACGTGCCGCCAAAGTGCCCATCGTGGTGGCGATCAACAAAATCGACAAGCCCGAGGCGCAACCCGAGCGCGTGAAGCGCCAGCTTGCCGATCGCGGCCTGATGCCCGAGGAATGGGGCGGCGAGACCGTCATGGTGGAAGTCTCGGCGAGAACCAAACAAAACCTGCCACGCCTGCTCGAAATGATTTTGCTCGTCGGCGATCTCCGCGAATTGAGGGCCGATCCCGACGCGCCCGCCAGCGGCACGGTGATCGAGTCGCGCGTCGACCGCGGCCGCGGTCCTGTGGCAACCGTGCTCGTGCAAAACGGCACACTCCACGTCGGCGACTTTTTCGTTGTGGGCGCCGTTTACGGCAAAGTCCGCGCGATGTTCGACGATCGCAGCCAACCGATCAAGCAGGCCGGCCCGTCGACGCCCGTCGAAGTGCTCGGACTCCAGGGAGTGCCCGAAGCGGGCGATCAGTTCCAGGTGGCGGACGAAGCGAAGGCGCGCCACATCGTCGAATATCGTCAGTCGAAGCAGCGTGAGGCTTCGCTGGCCAAGACCGCTTCCGGCCGTCTGACGCTCGATCAATTGCACGAGCAGCTGCGCGCCGGCGAAATGAAAGAGCTGCCGGTTGTGGTGAAAGCGGACGTGCAGGGATCTGCCGAAGTTCTCAGCGAGATGCTGCCCAAGCTCTCGAACGATCAGGTGACGCTCAAGGTGATCCAATCCGGCGTCGGCGCGATCAACGAAAGCGACGTGATCCTGGCCTCGGCCTCGAACGCCATCATCATCGGGTTCAACGTGCGGCCGGAGCGGAAGGCCTCCGACCTCGCGCAGCGCGAAGGCGTCGACATCCGGATGTACACGATCATCTACGAGCTGCTCGACGAAGTAAGGAAGGCAGTCGCTGGCCTGCTCGCTCCAGTGATCAAGGAAACGTATCTGGGCCGCGCCGAGGTGCGCGACACGTTCCGCGTGAAGGGCGCGGGCATGATCGCCGGCTGCTCGGTGCAGGATGGTATTGTGAAGCGCGATGCCGATGTTCGCGTGGTGCGCGATGGCGCCGTGATCTACACGGGCCGCGTCATCTCGCTGCGCCGCTTCAAGGACGACGTCAACGAAGTCCGCACCGGATTCGAATGCGGTATCGGCATCTCGAATTTCAACGACGTGAAAGTCGGCGACATTCTCGAGTGCTTCAAGATGGAGAAGTCGCAGCCGATGGAGATTCTGGGAGCCGCCGACCGCGGCGCCCGCGAAGGCGCCGAAGCTCGACGCAATTAGTCGGCGACGCCCCGGATTTTTGCCGGTGTCCTCTGTACCAAGAACTTGCGGGGTGTTATGCCGATCGGCCTCCTCACCCTGGAAATTCACATCCCCGACGCGCGGTCGCTGAAGGATAAGCGCCAGGTGCTCCGCAGCCTGAAGGACCGGCTGCGCGCCCACTACAACGTGGCCGTCGCGGAGCTGGAGCATCAAGAACTCTGGCAGCGCTCCCGCGTCGGCGTGGTCAGCATTTCGGGTGACTCCAAGTTTCTCGAGGAATCGCTCGAAGCGATTGCCGCCGAGTCCGAGCGGATCTTGGGCCGCGATCTGGTGTCGCAGGAGATTGACTACTTCGAGGGAAGCGAATGACAGTCGCAGGACATCGCAGCGAAAGAATTGCGGAGGAAATTCACCACGAGGTCAGCTTGATGCTGGCCGGCGAGCTGAAGGACCCGCGCCTCGCCGTCCCGCTAACCGTCACCGAAGTGCGTGTGACGCCCGATCTGCGCACGGTCCGCGTTTTCGTGCAAGTCGATGGAAGCGACGCGGAGCGCGCCGAAGTGTTCAACGGGTTGAAGGCGGCCGCCGGTTTTGTCCGCCACGAGCTTGTCGAGCGCCTGCGCCTCCGGCGCGCGCCTGAAATACTGTTCGTCGCCGACCAGTCCGAGCAGTATGGCAGCCACATCGACGACCTGCTGCGAAAAACGCAGAGCCCGGAGAAATCGTAGGTGCGCCACCCAGCGATCCGCCGCTCGGGTTTTGTCAGCTAGCTGCCGAGGACAACTTCTCTCATGCCCCACACACCGCAGCCGCAGCTCGACGGAATCCTCGTGGTCGACAAACCATGCGGGAAAACCTCGCACGACGTCGTTGAAACCGTCCGGCGCCTGATCGGCTTCCGCCAGATCGGCCACTTCGGCACGCTCGATCCGCTCGCAACGGGCGTGCTTGTGCTGGCCCTCGGCCGCGCCACGCGGCTCGCGCGCTTCTATACTGGCCGCCGTAAGCGCTATACCTGCGCGGTGCGTTTCGGGTTTGCCACGGAGACCTACGACGCCGATGGCGAGCCTTTATCCGAAGACTCTGCGCCCGCGCTCGATGCCGAGAAACTTCGAGCTCTTGCTCAAAGGTTTGTGGGAAAAATTCAGCAGATGCCGCCGGCCTTCTCGGCGAAAAAAATCCACGGGCGCCCGGCGCACGAGCTTGCCCGCAAACACAAGCCCGTGAATCTGGAGCCGGTTGAGGTCGAGGTCTTCGAGTTTCGTCTCACAACTATCGAAGGGTCGATCGCTCGCTTTGTGGTTGAATGCGGCGCGGGCACCTACATTCGCTCGCTCGCTCACGACATCGGCCAGATGCACGGGTCGGGCGCGCACCTTGCTGAAATCGCGCGCACCGCCGTGGGGGAATTCACAGCCGATCATGCCGTATCGCTCGAAGAACTCGCTGCTGATGCGAAATCCGGCAAAATCGCCTCGCGCGTGATCGGCCTCGAGAGCTTGTTGCCCGATTTGCCTCGCGCCGTCGTGCTGCCGATTGTCGAAAAGCGCGTGCGCCACGGGGCGAAGTTCAATCTGCCGCTCGCCCAGATTCAGCCCGGACAAACTACCGCCGCACAGGGCGTCGCACAACTCGATTCAGGCGACTGGAAGCCTTCGCGCCTCCGCGTCTTCAATCAGCAGGGGCAGCTGATCGCCATCGCGGAGCCCGTCGTACCTCGCACTTACCAGCCGCTCGTTGTGCTCGAAGCCACGCCCTGACGGGTAAAAGCTACTTGTGGGTGCCGTGAGAGCTGTGCGAAGAGCGGTGCCCGCTGTGATGTCCGCTATGAGTGGAACTCGTCGATGCGGAGCGCCGCGATCGATGCCCGTGCCGCCGGGAATGCTGCGCCGGTGCCGCGGCGGCGAAAAGAACAACGGCCGCGACTGTGATGATGAAGCGTTTCATGTGGAGTCTCCAGCGGCTGAGGGTAGCGCGCGCGGCGATGCATCGAAAGTGGAGGAACGTCCGGAGTGTCTGAGTGCGAAAGTCTCCTCGGCGAGCGGGACATTCGTACAGGTGGGCGGAAATTCGATCTACCGGTCCGGCGGCCTGTTGAGTTGATTCCCAACCGGCGGCCCGGACTGAGGAACGGGACTCTCTTGCGCCGGCTCTGGCGTTGGCTCGATTGACGGTTCGACGCTTGGCAAACTCGGCTCAGGCCGCGGAGTAGTTTCCGCCGCCGGAACGGCCCCGCCTTCTCCGAGACTTTCGCCGCCCGCCCCGGCTTCGCCAGCTTCCGATCCCTGACCCGCGTAGATCACTTCGTCTTTATGCGTGGCCAGGCGCACCAGTCTCGGCGTCACGAGAATCAGCAACTCGTTGTCCTCTTCTTGCGCTGTGTGCTCGCCGGCGAGATATCCGACTCCAGGAAGCTCGGATGCGCCGGGCGTGCCGGCAATGGCGTTCGTCAGGTCTGCCTCCAGGAAGCCGGCAAGCATCGCCGTTTCGTTCTGCTTGAGCCGGATTGTCTGCTCGACCGTGTTGTTGCTGATCACGGGAATCGAGTTGAAGCTCGTACCCGTGAGGCTGCTGATGTCCAAGGCGAGCTTGAGGGACACATCGTCCGGATGAATGCGCGGCGTCACTTGCAGCTTCAGTCCCACGTCGAGATATTCGATGCCGGGATACGGCGTGCCCGCGGTGCCCAGCCCGCTGCCGAGCAAGCTTGACGTGTTGAGGATCACCGTGGAGTTTGCCGCACCGCTGTTCGCCGTCGCGATGTCTGGCCTGCCATCATCATTGAAATCAGCCGACGCCACCGATACCGGCGCGGTATCCACCGGCAATTCAACGTTGGCCGCAAAATTCTGGCTGCCGAGATTCAAGATCACCGAAACCGCGTTGTCCGTTTGGTCGGACACTACCATGTCGGCCAGCCCGT
>Ga0335074_10008065_pt1 | contig 14632 bp, 14 predicted proteins | sample Lox_Sample_23_FD_206715 | JGI IMG/M metagenome (GOLD analysis project Ga0335074, IMG submission 206715) | Soil microbial communities from Loxahatchee National Wildlife Refuge, Florida, United States - Lox_Sample_2.3 | ecosystem: Environmental > Terrestrial > Soil > Wetlands | place: USA...
CCGCCGGAAAGCCCTACGCCGTCTCCTGGCATCGTTATGATTCGGTGGCTCCCATTCAGCTTGCTCCCAACCACTGGCGCTGGGAGATCAAGGACATGCAGAAGCTCGACCTGCGCGAAGTCAGGTCCACCCTCGAGTGGCGGGCCCTGGCGGCGCGCATGTCGGTCACTTGGGGACAGGCGGCTGTCACCGGAAAAGACAATGAATGGCGCGCGTTCGGCGAGTGGATGACCCATCTCGAGTCCGACCGCACGGCACCCACGCCGGAAATCACAGCCAAGGCCCAGGAACTCGTCGCCGGGGTGCCCGATTTCTACACCAGGATCAAGAACATCACGGAGTACGTTCAAAAGAACGTCGAATACTTTGTCGTGGAGCGTGGCATCGGCGGTTACCAGGCGCACTTTGCAGGCGACATCTTTCGCAACCGCTATGGAGACTGCAAAGACAAAACCGCACTGCTGATTTCCATGCTGCAGGCTGCGGGCATCAAAGCATGGTCGGTAGCCGTCGACGACCGTCGCGGCGTAGTCGATCCCGAGGCGCCGTCGCTTTTCGGCAACCACATGATCACGGCCATCGAGGTTCCCGCGGATGTGAACGATCCTCGGCTGATGGCGATTGTGAAAGGCAACGATGGCAAGCGCTATTTGATCTTCGACCCGACCAACCAGCGCACGCCGGTGGGCAATTTGCCCGACTATGAGCAAGGCAGCTATGGGATTCTTGGGGCAGGCGACGCCAGCCAACTGGTCGCGCTGCCCGTGCTGCCGCCGGAAGCCAACGGCAAGGTCCGCAAAGGCACCTTCACCCTTGCCGGCGATGGCGGGCTCACCGGCTCAGTTGACACATCGAGCATCGGACCGTCGGGCGCCGAGGCACGCTACCTCCTCAAGGACACAACCGAAAAGGAGCAGAAAGAGCAGGTGGAGAGATCAGTCGCGCAAGATCTGCCCGGCGTGGTGCTCGATAGCTTCAAGTTTGTGCAGCCCTCAGACCTCGACAAGCCGCTGGAACTCGACTACAAGGTGACGGTGCCGCAGTATGCCCACCAGGCCGGGCCGCTGCTGCTGGTGCGCCCGCGCGTTGTCGGTGACGATGCGCTTCCGTTTGACGACAAGCCCCGCAAATACCCCATCGATCTTGAAGCCACGGGCCGCTGGCGCGATGACTTCGATATCGCGCTGCCGGCAGGCTATGTGGTCGATGAAGCGCCTGATCCCGTCGACCTTGACCTGGATTTCGCCAGCTATCACTCGACGGTGACTGCCAAAAATAATGTGTTGCACTATGAGCGCGAATATGTGGTGCGCAAGGTGGAGATTCCGCCCGACAAGGCGGGCGAGTTCCGTAAGTTCGAGTCGGAGATTCTTGCCGACGAAAGGGGCACCGCGGTGCTGAAGAAGCCATAGGCGGGTAGATTGATGCGCCGGCGAATCTCGCAGTGCGGTGCGATGGCGTGACTCCGGCATGCCGCGGTGAATCGTAGAAATGCCTCGCACATCCAAAATCCCATGACTGCTCCACTTTTTGCGCCCTTTCGGATTCGCTCGGTCGAGTTCGCCAATCGCATCGGCGTCTCGCCCATGTGCCAGTACTCGTCAAAGGACGGCTTCGCCAATGACTGGCATCTGGTGCACCTGGGAAGCCGCGCGCAAGGCGGCGCGGGACTGGTCGCGACCGAAGCGGCGGCCGTGCTGCCCGAAGGCCGCATCTCGCCCGACGATCTCGGCATCTGGAAGGACGAGCACATTCCCGCGCTGGCCCGCATCGCCGGCTTCCTCCACGGCCAGGGCGTCCGCGCCGGAATGCAACTGGCGCACGCCGGCCGCAAAGCGAGCACGAAGAGCCCATTCGTGGGCACCGGCGCGGTGTTGCCGGAGGATGGCGGCTGGCAGCCGGTCGCGCCCAGCGCTATCGCCTTTGCCCCGAACTACCCGATGCCGGCCGCGCTCGAACAGTCGGGAATCGGCGCCGTCGTGGATGGGTTCCGCAACGCTGCCATCCGGGCCCTTGAAGCCGGATTCGATTTTGTCGAAATTCATGCCGCGCATGGCTATCTGCTGCACGAGTTTCTTTCGCCTCTCTCCAACCATCGCACCGATAGCTATGGCGGCGGCTTTGCCAATCGGACACGGCTTTTAATCGAGGTCGTCGACGCCGTGCGCCGCGTCTGGCCAGAGCGTTTGCCGCTGTTCGTTCGCATCTCCGCCACCGACTGGGCTGAAGGCGGATGGAACATCGACGAATCAGTGCAGCTTGCCGCCGTTTTGCGCGAGCACGCCGTCGATCTGGTGGACTGCTCTTCAGCCGGGCTGGTCGCCGATGCCAGGATTCCCGTCGCGCCTGGCTACCAGGTGGGCTTCGCCGCGCGTATCCGTCGCGAGGCCGGCGTTGCCACCGCGGCGGTGGGCTTGATCACGGAGCCCGCGCAGGCTAACCAGATTGTCGCCGCGGGCGAAGCCGACTTCGTCTTTCTGGCCCGCGCCATGCTGCGCGATCCTTACTGGCCGCTGCACGCGGCAGCTGCACTTGGCGAAAGCGCCGCCTGGCCGAAACAGTACTTGCGCGCCGCTTCACCCAATTCGCCGGCGCGGCGGCCGCTCATTCTCGACTGAGCGCGAAAGCCCTGAGATTCGCCTGCTTTTTCCTTGGCTAAATGAGGTCGCACACTCGATTTCACTTCACAAAGTGTGCAGTTCGTGACCTATACTGCCAGTAACGCGAGGCCCTTTTCTCCCCAATGCTGCGCGGCCTCGCATGTCATCTATGGCGACACAAACCTCCCGGAAACGAGCTTACGAGCCGCCCGCCATTCCCGATCGCCTCTACTTCAAAATTGGAGATGTGGCCGAACTGTGCGGCGTGGAAACCTACGTCCTGCGCTTCTGGGAATCGCAATTCCCGCAGCTGAAACCGAACAAGAGCGGCACCGGGCAGCGGCTTTATCGCCGCCGCGACGTGGAGATGGCGCTTGAAGTCAAGCGCCTGGTGCACGCTGAAGGCTACACCATCGCGGGCGCGCGCACGGTTCTCGAACAGGGAGCGCGCAAACACGGCTCCAAGCTCAACTCGCAAACCGCGTTGCCGCTCAAAGACGATCCGGCGAAGACGGATGCGATTGCCGCGGCCATCGGCCATGCACGCGCCGAGTTGCGCGAGATCGCCGGAATGCTGGGCTCTCAGACACAGCAGCCGGCGCGCCGGCGCAGCCGCCTGGCGCCGATTCGCGCCGCATCGGGATCGCTGTTTCCGTCGTAGCGGGCGCCGCGCGAGAATTCCGGCGAGACTTCGGAGTTGAGGTGTGGAATTCGCCTCAGGCGGAGATTACTCCGCCGCCGGAGCTTCTTCCGCCGCCGCTGCGGGCTCGGCCTCAGATTCCGCGGGAGCGGCAGCGGTTTCGGGCTCCTCTTCCACCTCAGCCAGCACCTTCACCGTCACCCGCGCCGTAACATCGCGATGCAGCCGGATGGCGACCTTGAATTCGCCCAGGCTCTTGAGCGGCTCGCCAAGCTGAATCTTGCGGCGATCGACCTCGAAGCCCTGCGTGGCCAGCTCCGCGGCGATATCGGCCGAAGTGACCGAGCCAAACAAATGTCCCTGTTCGCCGGCGCGGCGGGTAAAGCTGAGCACCACGGGATCGAGCCTGGTGACCATCTCTTCGGCCTGCGCCTTCTCTGACGCGGAGCGTCGTTCGGCTGCAGCCTTCATCTGCTGGATCACGGCCTTGTTGGCATCGGTGGCCTGCATGGCCATTTTGCGCGGCAGCAGGTAATTGCGGCCGTAGCCGTCAGCCACCTTCACCACTTCGCCGCGAAGGCCAAGGTTGGGTACGTCTTCTCTCAAAATCACTTCCATCGAAATTCTCCAAACTTGATTTGGGCTAGAGCCATCGAGCCGCGCCAGGTCCATCCGATGCCGGCCCTTCGACTCCCTACGCCCATTCATGCGGGCTTCGGTGGCTCAGGATAACCGCTCCGTGGACGCGATCGCCAAAGCGGCGCGTTAATGGCGCGTTGCGAAGGGCAGCAACGCAATGTTGCGCGCCTGCTTGATCGCGTGGGTCAGGCGGCGCTGATGCGTGGTGCACACGCCGGTCAAACGCCGCGGCACAATCTTGCCGCGCTCGGCCACAAACTGCTGCAGCAGCCGCACGTCGCGATACGGAATGGCATCGATCTTCTCGGTGCAGAACTTGCACACCTTCTTGCGGCGGAAAAATTTGCCGCGCCCGCCGGGACCGCCGGGACCACCGCGGCCTCCGCCGCGAGGGCCTGCACTCGGTCCGGATGATTGTTGTCCGTCCGCCCCAGCGGGCGACTTTCCTTGAGTTTCTTCAGGCATTGGATTCCCTCTTTGCTCTTGTCACTTTCTTTCCGGCACGGCCGGGTTCTCGGTAGGCGCCTGGGAGCAGCTAATAGGGAGTAGAAACATGCCGAATCAGCGCTAAACCGCCTTCTACTCCCTAGTCCCTAGTCCCTTTTCCCTGTCCTTACGCGCTCGCCTGCGCGGGCTCGGCGGTTCCAGCGGCCGCGCTTTCGGCCGGTGGCGGCTCGCTGCTGATCTTGCGCTTGACGCCGCGCAACGCTTTCACCTTGGCCAGGCGTTTTTCCTCTTCGTCCATGCGCACAGTGATGAACTTGATCACCGGCTCAGTGACGCGCAGGCGGCGCTCCAGTTCAAGCACCACCGGACCCATGGCCTCGATGGTGAGCAGCACGTAATTGCCATCGGCAAACTTACGCACCTGATAAGCCAGCTTGCGGCGGCCCATCTTCTCAAGAGACTTCACCACGCCCCCGCCGTTCTTCACGGTGGTGCTGAAGCCCTCAATCAGTTTGTCGACTTCCTCGTCTTCGATATCAGGACGAACGATAAACATCACTTCATACAAACGAGACATCAGTGTTCCTCACAGTTGACAGCGATCAGTGGTCGGTGAACAGCGGTCGGTTCCGGGCCCATGGTGCACAGCTTTCTTGCTCCCTTGCTCCCTCGTTCCCTTGCTCCCTCGTTCCCTTGTTCACTCGATCCCTTGTTCCCTGTCTTTACGATTAAATTCGTTCATTGCGGCAGCCGGTCCGTCGCTCACGACGTGCCGCACCGCGGTTGCCACCCGATCCAGCACATCATCGAGCACCGTCAAGTCCCGCTTGCTCATCGGCGAAAGCAGATAATCTCTCCCGGGCCTTCCTCCGCCGCCGGCGGCAATTGCCTCTGGCGGCAGGTTCAGGCCAACGCCGATACGCAGGCGCAACCATTCATCGCTGCCCAGGACGCTCGATACGCTGCGGGCCCCGTTGTGTCCCGCCGACGAACCGCGCTCCCTGATCTTCAACGTTCCCAGCGGCAGATCGAGCTCGTCGTAAATCACGAGCAGATCCTTCGCCGGGTCCGCTTCAAACTCGTCGAGCAGCGCCGCTACCGCAACGCCGCTCAGGTTCATATACGTCTCCGGCTTGGCCAGAATCACCTGGCGGCCTGCAATCCGGCAGGTCGCCGTCGTGGCCCGGCATCGCCGGTTCCCGGCCACAACGCCCTCCTCGCGAGCGATGCGGTCGATTGCCATGAATCCCGCGTTGTGCGGGGTCCACACATACTCAAGGCCGGGATTGCCGAGGCCCACAACCAGGAATGGGCCTCGCCCGGATCTTCCGGCGCTCTGATTCTGTTCGCCGGTTGGAACGGATTCGTTCGCTTCCGCCAAGGTCTACTTCTTTGCCGGCGCCTCAGCCGATTCGGCCTTGCCCTTCTTGATGACTTCAGGCTCAGCCGTGGCAGCCGCACCTTCGCCAGCCGGTGCAGCAGCGCCTTCGACAGCCGCACCCTCCGCCGCCTCGGGAGCCGCAACCACTTCTTCGCGGATGTGAACGACGTGCGCAACGGTCGCGTCTTCCGGCGTCAGGTACTTCACCTTTTCGCTATGCGGCAGACCGCTGACGCGGATGACCTGGTGCATGCCCAGCTCGCTCACATCCACATCGATATGGCTCGGAATATCGGCAGGCAGGCACTCGACCTCAACTTCGCGCAGCACCTGGTCGAGAACGCCGCCCTCTGTCTTGACGCCCATCGGGACGCCCAGCAGCTTGACGCGCACCTTGATCCGCAGCACCTTGTCGAGCGCGATACGCTTGAGATCGATGTGAATCAGCCGGTCGTTGATGGGCTCGCGCTGCCAATCGACGATCATGGCCCTGGCCGCCGGCTCTCCGGGAACTTCGACGTCGAAAATCGTGTTGCGGCCGGTGTCGGAAAAAAGAATCCGCGTCATTTGCTTGGGATCCAGTTCCAAAGCGACCGGCGCGTGGCCCGGTCCATACAGCACGGCCGGAATCTTTCCCGCAGCGCGCACGCGGCGCGCGGCGTTTTTGTTGAATTTACCCTCGCGGGGCCTGGCTACGACAACTTCTGGCATTTGCGTTTTCTCATTTCGTTGAATTGCTGGCGGTCAGTGAACAGTGGTCAGTGGTCAGAAAAACAAGCCGACGCACGACAACTCCAGGATGACCAACCAGCAGGTTTCAAATTCCGATCACTGATCACTGACCACTGATCACTTAGCTGAACAACGTACTCACACTCGTTTCCATATGAATGTTCTCGATGGCCGCGCCCAGCAGGCCGGCAATGGAGAGCACCTTGATCTTGGGCAACCTCTGCGCCGACTCGCGCAGCGGAATGGTGTCGGTGACGACCACCTGCTCCAGGCGCGAATTGGCGATGCGGTCGATCGCCGGGCCGGAGAGCACGGAATGGCTGGCGCACGCGTAAACGCCGGCTGCGCCGTTGGCGTAGAGCGCGTCGACGGTCTTCACCAGCGTTCCGGCGGTGTCGATAATGTCGTCATAAATGAGGCAGGTTTGCCCCTCCACATCGCCCACCACGTGCATCACTTCGGCCACGTTCATATCGGTGCGGCGCTTGTCTACGATAGCCAGCGGCGCCCCCATCTTCTGCGCAAAGTACCGCGCCCGCTCCACGCCGCCCGCGTCGGGCGAAACTACCGTGAGATTGGGCAGGGCAAGCTCGCGGAAATAACTCACCAGCACCGGGCTGGCAAAAATGTGGTCGACGGGAATATTGAAGAATCCCTGAATCTGCGCCGCATGCAAGTCGACAAACAGCGCGCGATTGGCCCCGGCCGTGGTCAGCAGATCGGCGACCAGCTTGGCGCTGATAGCCACCCGCGGACGGTCTTTGCGATCCTGCCGCGCGTACCCGTAGTAAGGCACCACCGCCGTGATTCGCGCCGCCGAGGCTCGCTTGAGCGCGTCGATCATGATTAAGAGCTCCACCAGGTGCTGGTCCACCGGATAGCAGGTGGGCTGCACCACAAAAACGTCAACGCCACGCACATTCTCAAGAAGCTGGAAGTAAACCTCGCCGTCGGCAAAGCGCTGCAATTTGGCTTCGCCCACCTTCACGCCGATGTGCTCGGCGATGGCTTGAGCCAGCCTGAGGTTTGCCGTGCCGCTGAACAGCTTGAAGCGCTTGTCTTCGCTCAGCCGCGCCGGCTTCTTGCGCTCAGGCTGCGGTTGCTTTCCGTCCTTGGGCTTGGCCGCTTCCTGCGCACCGGTTCCCTTGCTCGAACCGTCGCGGCCTGCTGCGGGCTGATTCTCCTGCTGCTTGCCTTCGACCAATGTTCCGGCTTCCATTTGAAGCACCCCCATGCTGGTTGGCTATGGCTGCGTTTCCTGTTCGATTTATCAGCTTTCAGCTTCCTCCGTACCGCGGACGACAAAACTGAAAGCCGATAGCTGAAGGCTGAAAGCTGCTTTCTGGCTGGGCGACCTGGATTCGAACCAGGATAAATGCCTCCAAAGGGCATTGTCCTACCATTGAACGATCGCCCAGCAAACTTGCCTTGGGCTATCAGCTCTCGGCCGTCACCCATTCTTCGCCAGGCCAAATCTGCCGGCCTCGCAAATTGAAGCGGAAAGCTGCGCGCTTAAAGCTATCAGCTGTCTTTCTCAATCATCTTTTCCCAGTACCCGGTGCGCGGCAGGGTTTGCGTCACGTGCGCCCGAGTCCCCGGAACCTGGCTTTCGACACGTTCCCTGGCCGCTTCCGCATCTCCCCGGGTCAGGTACAACCCGAAGAGAGCCGATCCAGACCCGGACAGCGCGGCAAACACGGCTGCCTCCGGCGGTCCGCCGTCCGCAAGAATTCGCTTGATCTCAGCAAGGGAAGGATGCTGGGGAAACACGACTCGCTCGAAGTCGTTTTCAATCCAGCTCATGATCCCGGTGCGGACAAGCCCAGACCTTTGTCTCGTCTCTTGCGGTCCGGCCAGGTCTTCTCCCTGGGAGAAGACACCGGAGGAGCCTGCTCCAAACCCGCCTTCGGGAACTTCTCCCCGAAATGCGCTGGCATAGGCACGGCTCGACTTCCTTAGTCTATCGGCACTTGCCTCCGCGGTCAAACCATGGGCGGCGCACCAAATGTCCCAGCCGCGAAAGGCCTGCGGCGTCGAGACACCCACCTCCGGGATAGCCACCGTGCACCAAACCGGCTCAATGTCGGGCAGCGGATAGACTTCCTGGCCGCGATCGACGCCAAGCACCGTGCCGCCAATCAGAAACAGCGGCACATCGGAGCCAACCCTTGCCGCGATTTCAATCTTCTTTGCCAGATAGCCTTCGCATTGGCGCCCGGGTCCCTCTTCCCAGGGTCCTTTTCCGTTTCTTTTCAGCTCTTCCTCGAGCCCGACAAGGGCGGCAACTGCATTGCCGGAACCAGCGCCCAGCCCACCCTGCACGGGCAGCCGCTTTTCGATGTGAATCTCAACGTCCGCCCTGGCTTCCATCTCGCCCAGCGCCAGCGAGACCATCCGGTAAGCCGTGTTCCGCTCGTCGCAAGGCACGCGTTCATCGTTTGCCGTCAGCCGGATCGTCGTCTGCGCCGACCACACCGCGCTAACTGCAACAATATCATGAAGTTCCAGCGTCTGGTATACCGTGACCAGCGAATGGAAGCCATCGCTGCGCGGCGCGCCCAGAAACAGGCCTAGATTGACCTTGGCGTGCGAACGGACTCGCGTGGGCATACCGCTTCATTCTAGAGCCGGCTTGACTCGCCGGGAACTATGCCGCCATAGAAGGCGTATTTCTTTTCATTGCTCGGGCTTACGGAGCTCGTTCCTGGCCGTCCATCAAGAGACTTCCTGGCCGGATCGGCGCCGTCGGCGCATCGCCCACCTTTTCCCGCGGAAGAAAGGAGCTCGCGCCATGCTCTCTTTCGATCAATTCACCGGCCTATTCATGATTCTTCCGCTCATAGCCCCCTTCGGTTTGCCGGCGCAGAGCCCTCCCATGCATACCGCTCCGATGACAGAGCGTTTTGGAAAGCCGTACGTGGAAGTAGCTATCGAAGGCAAGGGTCCGTTCCGTTTCATCATCGACACCGGCACCGGCGCTGACGCCTTTGTTTCGCCGGAGCTCGCCGAAGAACTCGATCTTCCTCCCGCCGGCGAAGTCGTCCTCAAGGATCCCAGCCACGCGGGAGCGCAGCATGTTCCCACAGTCTTTATCCCCCATCTTCAGGTTGCTGGAGTCGATTTCTACTGGATTGAGGCGGTCGTCCATCCCGTGACCGGCGAGGCGGGAACCTGCCAGGGACTCCTCGGTTTCACGCTTTTTCGCGATTACCTTCTTACGCTTGATTTTCCTCGCCGCCAGATCGAAATCGAGCAGGGTGCGCTCATGCCCGACGGCAACCGCAACGTACTGCCCATGCGCATGCCCGACGGCATCCCGATTACGGCCCTCCGCGTGAACAACCAAGCTGTCGATGCCGCTCTTGATTCCGGCGGCGGCGGCCTCACGCTTTCTGAGTCGTTTGCCTCTCACCTCAAGTGGGACGTCGACCCAGTCCTCTTCGCGACCGGACATTCACTCACGACGAGCTTTAACATCAAAGCCGCCAAACTCGATTCCGATGTGAAGATCGGGCGTTACACCTTCAATCACCCCGTGGTCGAGATCAATCCCACCTTCACGCTCGTCAACTTCGGCTCGCCGCCGATGCAGAGTTTCGCAATCACCTTCGATCAGAAGAATCTCCTCGTGCGACTCGAGGCTGATAACGACCACCTGCTTCTGCTTGCCCCGCCCACCCCGGCGCGGCTCACCAATGAGCCGGATCCTCAAGCGCCGCTACCTGATCTCGTCCCCATCGGATGAAGAAGCCGGGTCATGTCTGGGCAGAACCGGTAGCTTCAGCGCGAAACCACTCAGGGATCACGGACGCTTGAGCCGGGCCGGGATCGAGGGGCTCCTCAGTCCTCCTTATAGACTGCGGCGCCGGCGATCGTGGCGATTACAACTTCAAAAAGCGCGCCAAGCGACGTGTACGCGGTCAGGTGGCCTGAGAAAAAGTGAGGCACCCACATCAGCGCAAAATTTGGCAACAGGAATCCGGCGATCCACACGGCGATGCCGGCGTAGATGGCAGTTTTGACGCCTGGGCCGAATCGCGGCCGAATGCCGGCATAGATCCAGATTGCGACGATCCCGTAGATGATGCCGAAGGTCCAGTAAAACGCCATCTGGTTGACCGTGAACTCGGGCCGGCCCCACGTGGCCAACTGGTGATTCCACATCGGCGCCAGTATCACGCCATCCACCGGGTAATCAAGGATGTTGCCCACGATGCCCGCAACAATACCGCCCAGGATCAGACGCCCGACATTGATCTTGCCCATGACTCCTCCTCGGTTTTGGGGGATTCCGGGAGTATACGTACGCGCAATACGGTGTGCAAGATGAAATTTCTGAGCGGGATACACCGGCTTCACGGTTACCGTACCGCGCCGCCACTCAAGATGAGCGGCCATTTCACAAGGAAAAACCGCCCTGGCGAAAGCAGAAACGAGTCACATCTGCTGTGAAGCCCGTACGGCCCACGCGGTCCTCGATTCAATCTTTGATCCGCAATGCCCGGCACAAATCCTGCCGGCCAGTCCGCTTTAATTTTGCTCGTTAACGAGTTCGACAAATTGGGGGTTGGCGCGGATACGGTCGAAGTCCTTCTCCCTGGCCACCCTTCTCACATTGGCCGACCCTGCGTCGAATGCCCTGCGCAAATGAAAAACGGCGCAATCGGATTGCCCGCCGCGAGCGCACACGCGGGCCTGGTAGTACTCCGTGGTGCCGTGTTCGGAGTGTGGCGCTGCGATGCGAACGATGAATACGGGGCGATTGTCGAAGATGTGCGGGTCGATAGCCATTGCCTCAGCGTAAGCATCGGCGCCCCCTCGGTAATCGTGCTGCAACAGCAGAGTGGTACCGAGGTTCTTGAGCAGCGTTGCGGAACGCGGGCTCAGCTCGAGCCCCTTCCTGCAGAATCTTTCCGCCTCGGAATAATCGCCGAGCGAATCCTCGACGGTTGCCAGGTTGTTGAGCGCGGAAAAACTGTTGGGATCCATTTTAAGGGCCCTGGCATAGCTGCGAGCGGCGTCCTTCGCGTCGTACATCATCTGGTAAGCGACTCCCATTTTGTTCCAGACATTTGCCGTGGGAGGATAGACCATGGAATAGGCGTCGATGGCGGCCTGGTACTGCCTGTGACCCTCGTAACTGTCGCCCGTCCGCTCAAAAGCGGTTTCGGAATATGTTCCCGCAGCCGACGAAATGGCGCGAATCTGCGTGGATACGATGGCCGCAGATTGAGGCGCGGTGCTAAGACTTTTCGCATTCCAATCTGGAGACTGCGGCGCAGCAGGAAGAACGGCGAAAAGGATGATGGCTGCCCCCCAACAGCCACAAATTGGCGCATGCATACTGCAATTTCCTTGGCGCAGACGCGGCACAAATCGCCATGCCGCACTGCGAGCCTTCGCCATGCTTCAACCACCGGGTTGCCTGGCGCGGCTGCAGGAACCTTTTCCTGCATCCTGCATAGATGTTTGCGGAATGCCAAGTGTTGTTCCGCGGCGGCAAGGGTTTTTCCCTGTTTTCTGCGTGCCGGGCCGCGGCTTAGACGCGCAAAAACATTGAAGAGTTCCCTGTGAATCCGATTTAAAAGCCATTGCGCCGTCAATCTCTGAGGCCCGGGAACATATGCCGCGTAATCTGCGTACTCATATGCCGACACAGGAGCACTTATGCATTTCCTGATCTTTGGTATCGGACTCTACTTCCTCCCCTCCATCATCGCGGCCGCGCGGCACACGCATAATGCCACCGGAATTGTGCTGCTTAACCTTTTTTTGGGCTGGACCGTGGTGGGATGGTTCGTTGCGCTCCTGATGGCCCTTTGCTCAGCCCCGTATTACGCCTGCTACTATCATCGCGGATGGTAGAAAGCAGGGCCTGGCCCTCGGAAATACGCTGGACGCTGCGCGACTGGATCGCCGCCTCTGCGCTCTTCACGGCGGCTTCAAGCGTGATCCTGTGGCAGAACGCGCGCGTCGCAGTTCTCTGGGACATCAGCTTCATCCTCAACGTCGCTTCGCGCATCGCCGGCGGCCAGATTCCCTACCGCGATTTTCCTCTCGCCCAGGCGCCGCTCACCTTCCTGCTTCAGGCCGCCTTTATCCGCCTCGCCGGCCGCGTCTTCTTCCATCATGTGCTGTATGTGACGGCGATCGGCGCGCTCAGCACCGTGCTCGCCTGGCGTATTATTCTCGCCACAGTGCGCGGGCGCATCGCCGCGGCATGGACGCTCTCTCTGCTTCTCGCCGCGCCGCTGAGTTTTCTCAGTGTCTACTCGATCATGCCCAACCCGGAGTACGACGCCGACTGCGCCTTCTGGATTCTGGTTGCTGTGTGGGCGCTGCTAAGGATCACGCGAGGGAGGAACGGACGCGAGACTTATTGGGCCGCACATCCCTTCCGGAACTGGTTGCGCGCCTTTCTCACCGGCGTCGCGCTCGTCATTCCGCTTTTCTTCAAACAGAACATGGGGCTGCCGTTCCTGCTCACCAGCCTCGCCGCCATTCTGCTGGTTCTGGCCGCCGCGCAACTTCGGCACATACCTTCGCCGGAGTATCGCGGAATTGAGCCGCCTCTGGCACTTGCAGTTCTGTCCGGCGTAGTTACGGCACTGCTAGTCGCCGTGCTCGGGTTGCGCTTCACCGCGGGGCTGGGCAACTACTTTTACTGGACCGTCACCTATGCCGGGCAGCGCCGCCTTCCGGGCTTCGATTTGATGCTCGGCGTCTACTGGTATCCCGCGCTCGCCTGGATGCTGCCCTGTTCTGTCGCCGGCCTTCTGCTCCTGCGCTTTGGTCAGGGAATTCGCGGGCCACGAAACACGACCCACGAATCACGACCCGCGAGCCTCTGGGCTCAGATCGCTGCCTTTCTCCTGCTGGCTGGCCCATTCCTCTTCGCTCTCGCAGCGCTTGTCCTCTATTACGACGATGCCGATTCGCGCGGCGACAGCTTCCTGATGATATGGCCCGTCATGCTGGTGATGGCCACCGTTCTGGCTCTGCGTAACCTGGTCCTCTCGTGGCCCGAGCCCTCGCTGCGCGCGTTCGTGCCGCTGATCCTGCTGGCCGCCATCAACGGAACCATGATGTCGCAGCAGCTTTGGGGATCGACCTATGGCATTTGGCCGCTGCTCGTCCTCCTGCTCGCCGAGATGCTCGTCTTCCTCAACTCATTTGCCGTCGATTCCGGCGCTTCCCCCCGTTTCGCGCCTGCTATCGCAGCCTTCGTCTCTGCCGCAATGCTGGTTTGCGGCGGCTTCTACACAATCAGCGAGGACCGTTTGTCGTATGTGCATCTCCCTGACGGTCCCGCGCTGCACTCGGCGTTTCCCGCTCTCGCAGGCATGTCCACGCCGGGGCCCTACCTGTCCCAGCTCGACGAAATGCTGCGCTACGCCGACGCGAATATTCCCTTCAACGACAGAATCATGCTAATGCCTGGCGAGGATCCGCTGTTTTTTGCGACCGGCCGCGCCCAACCCTTCCCCACAACCATCTGGGATCACACCTGCCTGCCCTGGACTCCCGCGCAGATCGCCGATCTCGCCCGCTCGCTCCACATCCGCTGGCTGATCGTGAAAACCGACCTGCAACTGACCGAAGACTCCACGCCCGACCGCGCCGCAACCATGGATCTGCTCATGCGCGAGTTCACGCTCGCCGCCCATCTGCGCGGCTACGACGTGTACCGGGCGAGCTCGACGCGCTAGAGCTGGTTGCATCAATGGCTTCGTAACAAGGGCACGGCTATAGCCCCTTCGGGGCGTTTTCAAAGCGGCCCAAACCATTTTTGCAACCAGTTCTAGTGTGGCGTTGCTGAAATGCCGAAGATCATTCGCGATGTCATTCTGAGTGAACGGGGCCCCGAACGCCTTTCAGTTCGGGGTAGTGAGCGAAGAATCTGCGTCTTCTTTTGCCACTCTCTCATCTCCGCGCAACGCCAACCCCGCGACCACCAGCGCCAGGCCGATGGCTCCGAAACGATAGTGCGGCCAGATGACCCGTTGGCTTAGCGATCTGCGCTGCAAGATAACTCTCAGCCCGTCTTTTTGGGGCCCGCTTTGCCTGCCTTCTTCAGCTGCTCCCAGTCTTTTTCTGTCTGCTCGGCGTAGGCCACGCCGAAGGCGCCCAGCGCCTCAACGAACGTTTCGCCGTTTCCCATGTACCCCACGATCACTTCCGGATCGCCGGAGC
>Ga0335074_10008067_pt1 | contig 14631 bp, 5 predicted proteins | sample Lox_Sample_23_FD_206715 | JGI IMG/M metagenome (GOLD analysis project Ga0335074, IMG submission 206715) | Soil microbial communities from Loxahatchee National Wildlife Refuge, Florida, United States - Lox_Sample_2.3 | ecosystem: Environmental > Terrestrial > Soil > Wetlands | place: USA: Florida...
ACGGGCCAGACGATCGTCGATACCTCGGCGAGCGCGAGTAACACGATCGTTGCTGGGTTCAGCTACACCCTTCCGACGGACATCAACACCCTGGTGCTCACAGGCACGGCCAACCTGACAGGGACCGCGAACTCCGGCACCGACACACTCGTGGCGAACGCTGGGACAGCCGATACGTTGTTTGGTAGCTCCGGCAAGGACACGTTCGTGGTGGGGGCCGTGGGCGATGTGATCAGTGACACCTCCACCAGCGTCAGTAACACGCTCGAGTCATCGGTGTCCTATACCCTGCCGACCGACGTTAATACGCTGATTCTCACGGGGACGGCCGCGCTCGTTGGTACCGCAAACGCAACCACGGACACCTTGACCTCAAACACCGGTGTCGACACTCTCGTCGGCGAGGGCGGCAACGCAACCTTTGTCGTCAACAACGCGGCGGACGTCATCACGGATACCTCCTCCTCCGCAACCAACCTCCTGCAAAGCAGCGTGAGTTACACGCTGCCGACGAACGTCAACGTGCTTACCCTGACGGGCAGCGCTGCGATCGTCGGAACTGGGAACGCGCACGCAGACACGCTTACAGCCGGGGCGGGCGCGGACACCCTCGTCGCCGGAAGTGGGATTGCGACGCTGAATGGCGCCGGTGGAAACGATACCTTCGTCATCAACAGCACAAGCGATGTGGTCGCAGACACCAGTACCACCACCACCAATGCTTTGCAGAGTAGCGTTAGCTACACCCTACCGACGAACGTCAACACTTTCGACTTCTCTGGTACGGGTGGCTTCACGGCCACGGGAAATGCGGCGAACGACACGTTCGTCGTTAACAGTGCCGGCGACGTCGTGGTTGATGCTTCGAGCACGACGACGAACACCATCCAATCGAGCGTCAGCTATACGCTACCGACGGATGTGAGCATCCTCAAACTCACGGGAACCGCAAATCTTGTGGCGACGGCGAACGCCGCCAATGACACGCTGCAGGGCAATACCGGCGGCGACACCCTCGTTGCCGGTGCCGGCACGGACTCTCTCGTCTCGGGCACCGGCATCGATAGCCTCGTCGGCGGGTCGGGCAGTGACACGTTCGTGGTGAACAACTCATCTGACACCGTGTCGGATACCTCGAGCACCACCACCAACACATTGCAGGCGTGGGTCAGCTACACCCTGCCGACCGACGTGAACGTGTTGGTTCTCGAAGGGAGCTCCGCGCTCACGGGCACCGGCAATGCGAGCGGCACGGCCGATTCGATCACGGCTAATTCCGGGAGCGATACGCTGGTGGCAGGCACCGGAGTTGCCACGTTGACGGGCGGTGCAGGCGCCGACACATTTGTCGTTGACAATGCCGCCGACGTCGTGACCGACACAACTGCGGTATCGGGCAATACGGTGCAGGCCTCGGTGAGCTACACGCTCCCAACGAACGTCAACCTGCTGACGCTAACGGGGACGAGCGCACTCACCGGTACGGCGAATGCGGGCAACGACACGCTTTCCTCGAATACCGGTGTCGACACGCTCGTTGGAGAGGCAGGCAACGAGACATTCGTGGTTGGCAACTCGGCGGATGTGATCACGGACACCTCCTCGACGGCGACGAACACCGTTCAGGCATCGGTGAGCTATACGCTCCCGACAAATGTCAATGCCCTGTTGCTTACGGGAACGAGCGCGATCGCTGGCACGGGCAATACCGGTGGCGCAGCGAACTCGCTTATCGCCAACTCCGGCAACGATACGCTAACAGCGGGGACGGGAACCACGACCCTGACGGGAGGAAGCGGCAACGACATTTTCGTCATCAACAGCACGGGAGACGACGTGTCCGATACGACGGCGACGGCGTCGAACACGCTCGAATCCTCAGTGAGCTACACGTTGCCGACCGATGTGAACACGCTCGTGCTGACAGGTACTGGGGCACTAACCGGTACGGCCAACGTGGCAAATGACACGCTCACATCCAACAGCGGCGCCGACACGCTCGTCGGAGGGACCGGGAATGAACTCTTCGTCATCGGGAACTCCGCAGATGTGGTCATCGATGCATCAAGCAGCGCGATCAATGTCGCGCAGGCATCCGTCAGCTACGCGCTGCCAACGAACGTCAACACCTTGGTCCTCACAGGGACGAACGCAATCTCTGGCACTGGCAATACCAGTGGTGCAGCGAACTCGCTTACGGCCAACTCCGGCAACGATACCCTAACAGCGGGGACGGGAACTACGACCCTCACCGGAGGATCCGGCAACGATACCTTCGTGGTGAACAGCGCCAGTGATGTGGTGACGGATACGTCGGCGACGGCGTCGAACACGCTCGAGTCGTCGGTGAGTTACACGCTTCCCACCCATGTCAACACGCTGATTCTGACCGGTACAGCTGCGCTTACCGCGACGGGCAGTTCGAGTGGCGCGGCGAATGCGCTCACGGCCAATTCCGGCAACGATACCCTGACGGCGGGCGTAGGGGCGGCAACGCTCACGGGTGGTGTGGGCAGCGACACATTCGTTGTCAACAGCACCGGCGATGTGGTGACGGATACATCCGCAACTGCTTCCAACATCCTCGAATCATCGGTCAGCTACACGCTTCCCACCGATGTCAATGCGTTGATCCTCACAGGTACATCGGCGCTCGTGGCGACAGGCAGTTCGAGTGGAGCGGCGAATGCGTTAACGGCCAATTCGGGCAACGATACCCTTGCGGCAGGTGTGGGAGCGGCAACGCTCACGGGCGGCGCGGGCAACGATACGTTCGTTGTCGACAATGGGGCCGATCAGGTGATCGACGCTTCGGAGTCTGCGGTGAACGTCCTCGATTCTTCGGTGAACTACTCCTTGCCGAACAATGTGAACACGCTGCTCCTGACGGGCACGGCGAGCCTGAGCGCGACCGGTAATTCAGGGAACGATTCGATGACCGGCAATTCCGGTCAGGACACCCTTACCGCCGGCATTGGGGCGGATACGCTCGCGGCCGGCAGCGGTCTTGATACCTTTGTGGGCGGGGGTGACGACACTTTCGTCGTGAACGCGGCGGGAGATGTGGTCGAGGAGGACTCCTTACTCGCGAGCGACGTGATTGATTCGACGGTGAACTACACGTTGCCCACGAACGTCAATACGCTCGTGCTCAACGGCACGACGGCGCTTGTGGGAACGAGCAATTCTGGCAACGACTCGCTGGTTGCGAACAACGGACTCAACGACACGCTCGTGGCGTCCGGCAGTGGTGCCGACACGCTCGCAGCCGGAGCGACGGGCAACGACAGCCTGGTCGGCAACTCCGGCAACGACACGTTCATCGTTGATACGGTCAACGATCTCGTGGTGGATACGGCTGCGAGTGCCAGCAACGTGCTGCAGACGGCGTTGAGTTACACGCTGCCGACGAATGTCGACACCCTCGTCCTGACAGGAACCGCGGCCCTTAAGGGAACAGCGAACGCCGCCAACGATACCCTGACTTCAAATACTGGGGTGGACACGCTGGTCGGTGGCGCCGGCGCGGACACATTCGTGGTTAACAACGCGGCCGACGTCCTGAATTTCTCGGGGACGAGCAATGCGATCCAGTCGTCGGTAAACTACACTCTGCCGACCAACATCTACGACCTTACGCTCTTCGGCACGACCAACCTGGTCGGCACCGCGAACACGGGTAACGACCTGCTCATCGACGGAACGAGCGGGAATGCCACGCTGGTCGGGGGATCCGGCACCGATACTCTCGAGGCGGGCATCTACGGTGCCGACAGCCTGGTGGCCGGCACGGGCACCGACACGTTCATCGTGAACAACTCCCAGGATATTGTGAACGTTACGGCGAGTGGTACGAGCGATAGCGTGCAGACGAGCGTCAGCTACACATTGCCGTCGAACCTGCAATACATGAGCCTGATCGGCAGCGGAGTCGTCGGCACAGGCAACAACTTGACGGACCTGATCACCGACAGCGAAGGCTACAACACGCTGACTGCTGGCAGCGGTATCGCGGCGCTCGAGGCGAGCGGCGTATCGGACTTGGTACAGGCATCGGGCAACCAGGCCGCCCTCGTCGGTTATGGCAACGAGGCGACGCTGACGGGCGGTGCTTACAAGGACTTCTATGCCGCGGGGCCGCTGTCGAGGGTCGCCACCGGCGCAACGGCGAATGTCATCTCCTACAACGAGGGCAGCGAGCAGGTAACGATCAATCCCACCGCCGGTGCCAGCAATGTGCTCTCCCTGGGGCACGGGATCGATACAGAGAATCTGACTTTCACCAAGCAAGGTGAGAATCTCGTCTTGAGCGATGGCAGCGGCGGGGATGCGATCACGCTCGCCAATTGGTATGCCGGCAGCGCCGATCAGACGGTGACGACGCTCCAGGTTGTCGAGATCGCAAGCCCCGATTACAACCCGAGCGGCACCGACCCGCTGCGCAACCAGGCGCTGGAGGAGTTCAATTTCAGTACTCTGGTATCGGACTTTGACGCAGCGCTCGCAGCAAACCCGAACCTCACGAGCTGGTCGCTCTCGAGCGGTATGGCAGGAGCGCAGCTCGCCGACAGTGCGACGGCGGCTTACGGCGGTGACCTCGCCTACTACTATGGACTCAATGCAAATCTGACGGGCATCAACTTGTCGGACGTGCCGACGACACTCACGAATTCGTCCTTCGCGACCGCCACACAGACCATCGACTCCTGGGGCAGCATCAGCGGTGGAGGTGGAATTCACCTTGACGTCATCAATCGACCGCCAGCTTCGGCGGGCGCGGGTTCGGGAGGTGCGGACCCGGGGACGGCTACGAACGGCACGGGGACTGCGGGTGCATCGCCGGATGAGGGATCTAGCCCGAGCCGCCTGCCCCACATCGGCGGCATGCAGACACGCGGACCCACGCCCGCAAATTCCGAGGACGGATCGAGTGCGAGCCGGACCCCTGACGTTGGTGGAATGCAAGCTCGTGAAACGTCGCCGCAGACGTCAGCGGGTGAGGAGTCTAGCGCTATTCGGCTGCCCGACATTGGCGGCATGGAGGAGCGGGGTGTCTTGACGGACCTCGCATTTGCGCGCCTGCCCCCTGTCAAGGGCGAACTCTGGGCGGCTTTGTTCGGGTCGACGATCGAGAAGGATGCGGCGCTGCGCACGGCCGATAATCCGGAGCCCCGTGACACGGACACGCCGCGGCCCGCGGCGCTATCGCCGGGTGAGTCGAGCCTACTCGACCTTCGGCCCCTTGCGCCGCGCATTCCATACGAAACCGACGAGCCGCTGCTGCGGCATCCGGTCCCGGCGCGCGTGCCCGATCAGGGCGGTGAGCTTGCGCCGCGGGCCATAGCTGTGGGGGCGACGGCACTTACAGTGCGACCCACCTCCGGCCCCGTGCCACGGATCCTCGGGATGCAAGCCGAATCGAAGGCTCCTCCCGAACGGCTCGCCATCATTCGAAGCGCTGACCCGGGCGTCGTGGTGTCGCCCTCAGATGTTCTGGGCGTCGTGCAGGCTAGCGCGACAGCCTCTGGCGAGACGCTGAATTTGCCGGATGGGTCCGGGAGCGGTGAAACCTACAGCAAGTGGATGGCCCTGGAGCGACTCTTCGACCCGGGGACGCTTGGAGTGGCGGACCTCGCCGACGACGAGGCTACGATCGGGCTTGTCTCGGCGGCACCGTCGTCGGGTGGAGCTGTGCTTCCGGAGCGTCTTCCGCTGCAGCGACGCATCGCGGCGTTTGCGGTGAGTGACATGAGTCATGGACGCGTGGCATGAAACGGGTGCCAAGATCGGTGCTCGAGTTCACGCCGGGACTTTTGTCCATTCAGGAGAGTCCGCCCGCGCCTCTTCCCCGCGTCCTCCTTCAGACGGTCGTGGCGCTGTCGGTGGTGCTCATCGCGTGGGCTAGTATGGGAAAGCTCGACATCATCGCGAGCGCCGAAGGGCGCTTGGTACCCCGAAGCTATTTGAAGATCGTGCAGCCGGCTGATGCCGGCATCGTCAAGGACATCCTGGTCCATGAGGGTGACCACGTCCGAGCCGGCCAAGTACTTCTCCGGATGGATCCGGTCGAGGCACAGGCGGACGCGAAGCGGCTTAGCGCCGACTACGCAATGCGGACGCTGCAGCTGCGGCGTATCAATGCGGAGCTCACCGACCGACCGCTTCGCTTGCAATCCTCGGATCCGGTCACTCTGTATCAAGAGGTGAACGCGCAGTTCAAAGAACGACAGCAATCCTATCGCGACGCCCGACGTCAAGCGGAAGAAGAGCTGCGCAAGGCTAAACAGGACTGGGAGGCTGGCAGAGCCGTGCTCGAGAAGCTGGCAAAGACAACCCCGATCCTCAGGTCCCAGGCGGACTCCTACGAAAGCTTAGGTAAGGACGGCTATGTGCCGCAGGTCACGGTGGCCGAGAAAAAAAGATTATACGTGGAAAGCTCCCAGGACCTCGTGGCTCAGAGCGCCACCGTCGACGGGCTTGAGGCCGCTGTCCGAGTGGCCCAGCAGGAACTCGATCAGGTGGTGGTCAAGTATCGCGCGGACCTCCAGAACGAGAGACTTGAGGCTACGAGCGAGCTCGCGAAGCTCGAGGAGGAGCGAACGAAGCAAGCGTATCGATCCGCTTTGCTCGAGCTAACGGCGCCGCAGGCGGGCATCGTCAAGGACATCGCGACCCACACCATCGGAACCGTGGTGTCAGCGGGGACGGTTTTGTTGTCGGTCGTGCCCGATCACGAGCCGCTCATGGCTGAGATCATGATCAGGAACGATGACGTTGGTTTCGTGCGCGCAGGTCAGCGCGTCAAAGTCAAACTTATCGCCTATCCCTTCCAGAAGTACGGCATGTTGCAAGGCAACGTCCTCCAGGTCTGGCCAGATGCGGACGAGGCGGGTGCGGCTAACTCTAACTCCTTCACCTCCCGATCGCCGCCGCGAGGTGGTTATTTGGCCGAGTCGGGTACGGCGGCGGGATTCAAGGCGCTCGTATCGCTCGAGCATCAGAGGCTTGATGGCAACGGGCAGACATTCGAGCTCCTGCCCGGAATGCAGGTTCTCGCCGAGATTCAGCAGGGCCGGCGTACCGTGCTCGAATACCTGCTATCTCCGGTCCAGCGGGCGTTGCACGAAGGTGGGCAGGAGCGGTGAACCTGGCTCGCATGTCCCTCGGGCTTTGTCTCATCGGCTCGATGCTTTTAGACACTGCTGTGCGCAGTGCAGATCTCATGGAGGTGTATGAGCTGGCGAAGTCGAACGATCCGGTGTTTCAGTCGGCGACTTTTGCCTTCGAGGCGGCCCGGCAGAAGCGCTCCGAGGCGTTTGCGGCACTGCTTCCGTCGGTGTCCGCGACCGCCGACGGTAATCGAACTTCCGGCAGCACCGCCTATTCCGGCACTCCCGCGGTGACACGATCGTTCTATGCCGACGACTGGACGTTGCAGTTGACCCAGCCCGTTGTGCGGCCCGGCAACGTATTCGCCTACGATGAGGCGAGATCGTTCGTCGAGGCAGCTTCCGATGAGTTCGCAGCGGCGCAGCAGGATCTGATGGTTCGAGTGGCGGGCGCGTATTTCGATGTGCTCGTGGCGGAGGAAACCGTGTTGGCGGCGGATGCCCAACTGCGCTCGATGCGGGAACAGCTGAATGCAGCGCAGAGCGGCTTCCAAAGAGGGGTCGCGAGTGTCACCGATGCCGATGATGCCAGATCTCGCGAGGCACTGGCGCAGGCTCAACGCACGGCAGCAGTGGCGAACTTGGAGGTGCACCGCGCGGCGCTCGAGGCGATCACTGGCCCGGTGAGTACGCCGCTCGCGGGCTTGGGCGCGAGCGTTACGCTGAGCAACCCCGTGCCTGACGATCTCGGCACGTGGGTGGCACGATCAGGCGAAAACAACCTCAACGTCCGAGGGGCCCAAGCCACGCTGGCTGCCGCCGAGCACGAGCTCAGCCGCGTTCGCTCGCTGCGCCTGCCGTCCTTGGACTTGGTTGCGACCTATGGTGGCAACCATTCATCGGGAAACGTCGTCAATCCGGTGAATTACTCGACCGACGTTCGCGACGTCACCGTCGGCCTGCAGTTCAGCGTCCCGATATTCGAAGGTGGGGCATTGTCCGCCCAAGTCGGGGAAGCTCGCGCCAAATGGAAGAAGGCGGGCGCCGACTTGGAGGCAGCACGGCGGCAGGCAGCTCAGGAGGTGAAACAATCCTACACCGCGGTGCAGAGCGGCATTGCCGAGGTGGCAGCGCTGCGCGCGGCGGTCGATGCTGGATCGAACACGGTGAAGGGCGCGCAAGCCGGATATGGCCTTGGCATCCGAATCAATAGCGACGTCCTCAATGCCGAGCAGCAACTGTACGGCACCAAGCGCGATCTGGCCAAGGCACGTTATGACACGCTACTTGCAGGTCTGAAGCTGAAGGCCGCCACAGGAGACCTCCGTGCGAGCGACCTGCAGGCCATGAATGGCTTGCTGGTGGAGTCTCCCACAGCCGTACCACAAGAGCATTAGACGCCATGGCCGCTGTTGTCAGTGAAGCCTCGGGGTTCGATGCGCTCATGCGTGCTGGCGCACGCTGCTTCCACACTCGGGAGTGGAGCCGGGCGCTTGCGATGTTCGACGGAGCGCTTGCTACTTCGCCTGACGATACGCGGGCCCTCAACTACCGGGCGAGAACCTTGGAGGCATTGGGTCGTCTACCGGAGGCGCTCGAGGCACTCAACCGCGCGGTGACCATAGACCCGACCTGTGCCGCCGATTGGCGCAATCGGGGACTCGCGTTGCGCAAGCTCGGGCATCTTGAGGAGGCGATAGCGAGCTTCGACAGAGCACTGGAAATAGTGCCGAATTTTGTCGACGTACTTGTAAAGAAGGCTTCTGCGCTCGAGGCATTGGAGCGTCGCGAAGAGGCGCTCGCGGTGAGCGAACGCGCTCTCGCACTATCGCCCGACAATGCCTCCGCGATCAACACCCGGGGGATAATCCTTGAACGCCTGCAGCGCTACACCGAGGCGCAGGCCAACTTCGAACGCCTGGCACAGCTTGATCGTGAAAGTGTCGATGCGCTCAATAACGTGGGGATGATCGCTGCGAGGCGCGGCGACTTCCAAGAAGCGCTCGCGTACTACGACCGCTCCCTAGCTCGTAAGGCCGATCAACCGGCAGCTCACTACAATCGCAGCATTGTGCGTCTGGCACTCGGCGACTGGCTTGGGGGCTTCGTCGAGTACGAATATCGCTGGCAGGTGGCCCCGCTCGAACGGATGCGATTCGACCATCTCGGTCGACGCTGGAACGGTGAGGATGTCGCCGGCAAGACGGTGCTGATCCATCACGAGCAGGGCTATGGCGATACGCTTCAATTCGTGCGCTATGTCCCAAAGGTGAGAAAGCTCGGCGCTCGCGTCATCTTGGCCGTACCCGCGGGTTTGCGACGACTACTCGGGGTGATGCGCGATTGCGCCGCGATCGTGAGCGAGGGCGATCCCGTGCCTGCGCACGACTATTACTGTCCGATGATCAGCCTCGCAGCGGTCTTCAGAACAACCCCCGAGACGGTGCCGCCGGAAGTTCCATACCTGACCCCAGACCCGAAACTCGTGGCGCATTGGAAGGAGCGTCTCGGCGACAAAACGCGGCCGCGCATCGGCATCCTCTGGAGCGGCAGACAGACGCCGCCCATCAACTATCCGCGTGACATTCCGCTCGCGAAATGGCGTCCGCTGTTCGATCTCGAGGCGGATTTCTTTGGCTTGCAGCCGTCGATGTTCGATGCGGATCGCGAGGCACTATCCCGCATGCCGGGGTTACGCCACGCCGGAGAGGCCCTGACCGACTTTGCCGAAACGGCGGCGCTCATTTGCAATCTCGATTTGGTGATCGCGGTGGACTCTGCGGTGGCCCACCTGGCTGGAGCTTTGGGCAGGCCGGTCTGGTTGCTCAACCGTTACGCCTCCTGCTGGCGATGGCTGCAACAGGGAACCACAACGCCCTGGTATTCCACGATGCGGCTGTTTAGACAACCCCGTCTAGGGGATTGGGACAGCGTCATTCAGACGGTGTGCAAGGAGGCGGCACACTTTATTGCGTCGGTGCGGGCGACCACGAGTGTCGGGATACTAGAGCGGCTCTCCGATGCTGAAGAACGGGCGAGCGCTGAGGAACGGCCGAGTGGGCCACGAGGTCGGGCTCGCACGAGCCGGGGCGAGGTGATCCGCTTCGTGTGTGCGACTCGGAGCACCAGCGAGCAGTTCTTCGCAGCGGCACCGCTAGGCCGCTCACTCGCACTGTATCGTACGTTTCCGCGCGGGCATCGGATCGAGTTGCGACTCTTCAAGGAAAACCGCGAGGGCCTCTCCAGTGTCTACAACAGAGCCATCGATGAGGCTCAGGAAAAGCCCGCCATTCTGGTATTCATTCATGATGATGTGTACCTGAGCGACTTTTACTGGGCGAAACATTTGGTCGAGGGCCTGGACAAATTCGACGTCATCGGGCTTGCCGGAGACTGTAGAAGGATTCCGCGACAGGCGTCCTGGATGTATTTGAACGACCAGTTCGTGCGGGAGGCTGCGGAGAACCTCAGTGGCGTACTGGGCCATGGGAAAGGGTTCCCCGAGCTCATCGAGCTCAGTGACTATGGGGAGCCAGGCCAGGAGGTCAAGCTCCTCGATGGCGTGATGCTGGCAGTACGCAGCCGGACGCTGACCCAGCACCGGCTACGGTTCGACCCACGTTTCCATTTCCATTTTTACGATATGGATTTTTGCCGGCAAGCGGAGCTTCGCGGTCTGCGCATGGGAACCTGGGCGCTATCATTGATCCATGCGAGTCCCGGTGCGCTGGGGGTGGCGGACTGGCGACGCGCATATCGAGAGTACTTAGAGAAGTATGGCGAGTAGTCCCGCGCCAAGGACGCGCAATGCCGCGCATTCGCTAAACACGGCGCTCGATCTACATCGTAGGGGTAAACTCGCCGATGCCATTCAGGTCTACCGGCGCCTGTGGGCGACCCATCGGCGTCAGTTCGATGTGCCTTTTCTCTTGGGAACTGCGCTTGCGCAATCTGGCGCATACGGCGAAGGCTTGAGCCTTCTGGACCAAGCCCTCCAGCTCCGACCTCTCGATCCCGGCGCACTCGACGCGAGAGGGAACGCCCTTGCCGGACTTGGACGCTTTTCTGAGGCCGTCGGGAGTTACGACGAAGCGCTGCGCCAGTCTCCGTCGATGGCCAACACCCTGCACAACAGGGGCGTGTCGCTCGCGGCGCTGGGGCGTTCCGAGGAGGCGCTGGCGAGCTACGAGCAGGCGATTGCGCTTAACCCAGCCTACGTCGAGGCTCACAATAATCGAGGAAACGTTCTTGCGGCACTGCGCCGAGATCGGGAAGCCCTCGCGAGCTACGATCGGGCCCTCGAGGGGAAGCGCGACTTCTTTGATGCTCTGGTGAACCGGAGCATTGCCTTGCGAATGCTCCATCGATTCGAGGAGGCGCTAGATAGTAGTGATGACGCTCTCCGGCAGCGCCCGCTCAGTGCGGAAGCACACGGTAGCCGGGCTGCGGCACTGGCATCGCTCGGGCGCTATCAAGAGGCGAGGACAGCGTACGAACATGCGCTGCGCCTGAATCCAGGCTTGGCCGATGCCCGGTGGAACAGCGCGCTTCTGCACCTCCTGCGGGGTGAGTATCGCGGGGCGTGGGCACAGTACGAGTCGCGGTGGCAGGTCAAGAGTTTGGGGCTCGTGCCACGCTTTCCCAACATCCCAGCCTGGAACGGACGCGCCGACGTGCGGGGACGTACGCTCCTCTTGCATGCGGAGCAGGGGTATGGCGATACGATCCAGTTCTGCCGATACGCATCGGTTCTTCGCGATCAAGGCGCGCGGGTGGTGCTGGAAGTCCCTGCGAGCTTGGTCGCGCTGTTAAGGTCCCTCGATGGTCCGGCGCAGGTGATAACCCAAGGGACCGCATTGCCTGAATTCGACATGCACTGTCCACTGCCTAGCGTCGCCTGCGCACTCGGAACTGACAAGGAGTCCATACCGGCGCGCTATCGCTACTTGAGCGCGACTACGAAGGACTTGCATGCATGGGCCGCGCGGCTCGGTCCCCGGCACGGCTTGCGAGTGGGCATTGTCTGGTCGGGGAACCCGGCGCACCGGAACGATGCTCGCCGCTCGATGCGGCTTACGGAGTTGATGCCCCTCGGCGCGTGCGGCGTCGAGTTGATCAGCCTGCAGAAGATGCTCAGGGCGGAGGACGTTCCCGAATTGCCCAAGGCAGGGTTTCGTCACTTCGCGGAGCACCTGACCGATTTTGCTCAGACAGCGGCATTGATCGCGCACTTGGACTTGGTCATAACAGTCGATACAGCGGTAGCACATCTAGCAGGTGCAATAGGAGCTGACACCTGGATAATGCTACCGAACGTTCCTGATTGGCGTTGGTTGTTGGATCGGGATGATTCTCCGTGGTATCCAACGGTTCGGCTCTGGCGACAGGATCCGTCCGGATGCTGGGGGCCAGTCATAGCGCAGATCGTACAGAAGATTCGCGCGATTCAGTCAAACCTAGCCACCAAGGGTCCTTGCCCAAAATGTTTCTAGAGCAGTATGGTCAGCCAGGTGCAATAACACAGAAGGACGCCGCGTGGACCCGAAAAGGTATGCCGCGGACGAATGGTACATGGAGATGATCGGGAGACTGCGGACCGCACTCGGGTCCACGATGACAATAGCTAAGAGATATTTGCTAGCGTTCGGCAGTCACGACTCGTCGAGAGCACCTCATGGTCGTAAAAGCTCATCACATAAACGAGAAGACCATTATGTGTTGGAAATTACTTGCCAGTCTTCTTTTGAGCTGTCTCGCAGTCGCACTGGGGGCGTCACCCAACGATCTGAACGGCCCCGAGAAATCCGCACCATCGCCGACAACTCTCCCGGCCGACAATCTCTTCGGAGACGGCGGAACGAGTTCGTTCTATCAGCCACAAGGCAAGCCCCCAAACGCTCCTGGAATAGTGATCCGGACGGAAGCTATGGATAATTCAAAGCTTCCAAGCAGCGCAGCCCGCGGGATCAGAGTTCTCTACAGTTCGACGAATGGCATCGACAGGTCACAGTCTATTGCCGTGTCCGGACAGATACTCCTGCCAAAATCGCCGGCGCCCCCAGGGGGTTGGCCGATCATCGCGTGGGAACACGGCACTACGGGAATTGCCGATGTTTGCGCCCCCTCCTGGCGTGGATATGGATCACGGGATCGTACCTATCTCAATCGTTGGCTTGATGAAGGTTTCGCAATCGTAGCCACCGACTACCAAGGCCTAGGTACGCCCGGGCCTCATCCATACCTTCTCTACAGACCGGAAGGTTACAGTGCTCTGGACGCCGTCCGAGCCGCGCTCCGCACCATGAGCGACGTACTGCAAAATAAAATTATACTAGTGGGTCAGTCTCAAGGTTCGGGGGCAGCACTTGGCGCCGGTTGGTTAGCGCCGAGGTATGCGCCCGACCTGAATATTTTGGGCATAGTAGCAACTGGCCTTGTAGTGGACTTTGTTCCACAAGCCGGCTCAGCCCATCCACTGCTACCTGTGTCTTTTGAAGATCCGGCGCAGATGGACGCTGCCTATGCAATGCTGGAGGTGGAAGGAACCGAGGAGAGCCTTCATCCCGAGGTGGACGATCGTAGGTTCATGACGGCGAGCGGCATCGAGATGTCTCACGTAGCCCGAACAGCTTGTCTCATCGATCTGTTTAACAAGGCCAAGGCGCTAAATGTATCAGGAGCTGATTTGTTTACTAAGCAGATTGCAGAACTCAACGTTGGCAAGAAGGAAGCGTCTCAAATTCCCACTGGCTTAATTCAAGTCCCGGTGTTCGCGGGAACTGGGCTGGCGGACTACGAGGCTAGCTTGCCTGGTCAGTACAACGCTGTCGCGGCAATGTGTGATGCAGGTACTTTGGTGAATTGGCACCGCTACCGCGGTCTCACGCACAACGGGACCGTCAATGGGTCGCTTCAGGATTCCGTGCCTTTTGTGAAAGCGCTGCTTAGCGGTGCACACGTCACGGGAAATTGTGAGTCTATTTCCCCGCCGGGTCCGTTACAACCTCCAACACCGGGAATACCCTTCAACGATTGATACACAATGCCTCGCCCGCTGCGGAAGCGCAAAATCACGCAAACAATCAGGGCTTTGCTTGCTAAACCGGGAAATGTGTCGCAGGCCCGGAAGTCGTCAGTGAGGTTATCAAGTTCGTACGCGGGCATGCTGGCGACGCGCAATTGAAAGATATCCTTCCTACAATTTTAAGTTCCGAGGGACAATCGGACTGGGTGCTGACGACGCACAAATGGATAAGCGAGACCAAGAGCGCCCTCCAATCGCTCAAACACGACACGGCGGCCCAGCCGAAGCACATAGCGACCGCCGTGATGACAGCAGGGGAATTGGTTGTCCTAATACTTTGGCTTGAGCAATTCGTGTCTACACCCCGTGCAGGCATAGCGATGAGTCCCACCTCACTTGCCGATTAGCCCGTCGGTGCGCATCTGTTCGCGAAGGGCGTCGAGTTTCTCTCGGAATCGACCGTACACGGCGCGCTGGGTGGGTGAGTGTTTGTCCTCA
>Ga0335074_10008069_pt1 | contig 14630 bp, 14 predicted proteins | sample Lox_Sample_23_FD_206715 | JGI IMG/M metagenome (GOLD analysis project Ga0335074, IMG submission 206715) | Soil microbial communities from Loxahatchee National Wildlife Refuge, Florida, United States - Lox_Sample_2.3 | ecosystem: Environmental > Terrestrial > Soil > Wetlands | place: USA...
CGGGGAGCGACCACCTTGGAGTGCGGAATGCGGTAGCCGACCTGCGCCGGCTGCTCACGCGACGCCTTGCACCCCACGGTGGGGTGAACGATTCTTCCTCGGCGGCCATCGAATCAGCGCATCGAGGGAGGTTCCACGTTCCAAATCGGCCGGAACGGGCGGACGGAATCGTAGTCTTTCCAACTTCGCGCGCAGAATCAAAGCGGGCCGTGCGACCGCGCACCGATCCCGTAGCGTTCTCATGCCTGGACGATCTGCTCGATGCGGTCGACGGCGTAGAGGCCTTCTGGAAACTAGACTGTTATGGTCGAATCCGCGTTTTGCAGAAACTCGCTCAACCTTTCGCCGAGGTGAAGGTACTCAACGCCCTGTTCTTTCTCGCGACTGCCAGGGAAATCGAGTTTGCAGAGGCGCACCCCGACGATCCACGGACTGAAGAATGGATTGTCGCCGGCTTCGGCCACTTCGCCGATCGCGACTTCTGGTTCCCGGCTCTATGGATAAACGACCCGGAACAGGGGGTTGTAATCGTTGAATCTTCCGCCATGGGTTTGCTCGCCGGCTGGGATCAAATCGTAGTGACTGTTCTTGAGGATTCTCACTTCTTCCACATGTTCTCCTATCCGATATGGGATCTGGAGCAACCACCTCCCGACGACGACCCAGGGGTCGAACGATATATAGAATATTGTTTTGTGGATTTTCGGGCTGCTCTCGATCAGGGACCCCGCTTTATACCCTCAAACGCTTGGACACATCCTGCAGTGACGCGTCCGGTCATCCGAGAACTGATTGATGGCCTGCGAGCAGTCCGGAACAGACGCGATCAGGTGAGCCCGCAAAACCAGCATCGAACCAAAGCCCGCCGTGTCGGGTCCTGAGACGGAATCGACGGCGCCTGCACCGCGCTTAAATGCTGACTCAACCTCCTGGCCTGGCGAAGAACGAGGAGGATTGGGCGATCTCCACCTGCCGTTCGTCCCGTCGCCATGATCCTGAGTGAAACTCCAACGAAATTCAACAAGGTCTCGTTGAGTGTTGAGCAGATGGCGCGACACAACGCGCCAACTCGTTTCAAATTGCATTAAAAAGCACATGACGATTGCTCACTTTCGGCTCGTCGCTGCCACCTTATGGATATGCGAGTGCCAACTTATGCTTCAAATCACACAGCCACTTCCGAGCGACCGGCGTATTCAGAAAGCGCGGACCACGCTCCTGCTCGATCATCCTTTTTTCGGCACGCTGCTCTTCAGGCTCGGTAGCAAGGTGTCACGGTCGATCGCGACATTGGCAACCGATGGGGTATCGCTGTTCTATAACCCTGAATTTGTGGACAGTCTGAATGCGGCCGAACTGGCTGGCGTCCTGGCGCACGAGGTCATGCATCCGGCCCTGCAGCACCATACCCGGCGCGGTGATCGGAGCCCGGTGCGGTGGAACATGGCCTGCGACTATGCCATCAACCCGATGTTGCTCGACGCTGGTCTGACGCTGCCCAAAGATGTGCTTATCGACAACCGGTTTCGCGGGATGAGCGCGGAGCGGATCTACAACCTGATCAAGGAAGAGGACAAGCAGGAGGGCTCCTCCGGCCAGCCTGAGAGCCATCCAGGAAATGGTTCAGGAGGATCGGAGGATGGCTCTCTTCAGAGTGATGAGGCTGGTAGTGAACCTCAGGCGCCTGCAACTCCGGGCGGTGTGGGCCAGGTGCTGGACGCGCCGGAACCGGAAGCGGAATCGGGCCCTTCCGTCGCGGAGCAAGCACGCGAGTGGCAGATCGCCGTCGAACAGGCGGAGACTGTGGCGAAGGTCGCCGGGAAGCTCCCCAGAGGTGCCGTACGGGCTTTGGAGGCTTCGCAGGCTGCGAGAGTGGACTGGCGCGAGTTGCTGCGGCGAGCCTGGTCCGACACGATCCCATCCGACTACAGCTGGACGCATCCCAACCGGCGCCACGTCTGGTCCGGGTTGTATCTCCCAGGAATCACATCGGAAGGGGTGGGAGAGATCGCGATTGCCGTTGACTGCTCCGGGTCGGTTAGTGCCCGGCAGCTTGGCCTTTTTGAGGCGGAGATTCGGTGGATCCTGGCGGGACAGCGACCGCGGCTCGTGCACGTGCTCTACTTCGACGCGGCCGTTCAAAAAACGGAGACGTATCAGGCTGGGCAGCCGGTTTCGCTCTCGCCGGTAGGCGGTGGCGGGACGGACTTCCGGCCGTGCTTCAACTGGGTTAATGAGCATCGTATCGTGCCGCAGTCGCTGGTGTTCCTCACCGATCTTTGCGGAACATTTCCGAACGAAGTGCCGCCGTATCCGGTGATATGGGCTTCAACTGAGGCTCGAAGAGCACCATTTGGGGAGATTATCCCGATGGAGGCTGCATAAACGGAGTCGGTCACAATGAAGGGCGCGACCTGTGCCCGTGCTGGGCACTGATTTGTCCCGATCAATGACAACCCTTCAGAATGGCGCGCAGATTGGGGTTTCCGATCACTCTCTGCGAGCCAAATTTGTGCTCGCATCAACGTTGGCGACTTGGGAACCCTTTGCCACACAACGGCGGCTGCGCAAACCCGGCTAGAGTCGTCGCGCCCGTGGGCGGCTCAAATCGTCGTATCCACGGTCAGACGGATCTGGTCCAAAGTCATTGGTCATCTGCCCATTGAATACTGGCCAGATTCGTCGCACGATAGCCGTTCGAACTCGTTGTATGATCGCCGTCCTTACGGCGGTGCCAGATGACCTGCTCCCCGATTCGAACTGAACACACTAGGATTGCCGGGATCTTTACGGTTGAAACATGCCAGAAATGTGCGCACCCAGACCGTTCCCGCCCGCTCGCCAAGTCAGTTTCTTGAGGCCTTCATGATTCGGCTCGATGGCCATGGTTGGTCCCATCGACATTCCCCAAAGAATGAGGCCATAGCCAAACTGCGCTGCATAGAGAAACAGGTCAGCTTCCGCCTTGTGCCCAGATAGGTATCCGAACCGGTTCCCATAGCGCTTGATGTTCTCTCGCTTTCCGATCTTGAGATCGGGAAGCAGTCCCTTGAAGAACGCGGTTAGACCCTCAGTCCCTGACTGTTGAAGTTGGAAGGCCGCACAGGCAAACCGGTGCTTGTCCGTCAGGATTTTGCCGGTTCTCTGGTAGTAGAGAGCGTGCGCGAGCTTCTGGTTGATGACTTCCATTGCTTCTTTCGCGGCAGCTGTGGCGGAGACAGAGTAGGCGACGGGAGAAGGAGTGTAGAGGACACCGGAGCGAAAGATCGGTTGCGCAGAAACCGGATCGGGCAAAGCGTCTGGATAGCGGAGAGCAATCAGATTCTTGAGCGATGCCAGTCTCCTCCGGTCCTCTGGAGTCCGGTTCTCCTCGTTGAAGTCCGAAAGAATGGAGAAGTAGCCGAAGATGGTGTCGCACTTCGAGGTGCCGTTGTTGCACGCGGCACACGCAGGGAACTCGAATTCCTCCGGCCACTGTCCCACCGGAAAACAGGCCTTCGGCGGAACGTGGTCCACGGTCGTCGCTGCCCGAGTCCCTCCGCAGAAACAGCAAAGGGGATGGAGCTTTAGAAATCGTGCCTGTCGGCTCAACTTCGGCATCCTATTCCTCCTTCAATCGGCTCCACCGCAATCTCGACCGCTTACTATCAGGCTCCGAAGTTGACAGCGACGCAGCGCAAGAACTGGAAGGAACTATGGAACGGCATTACTGACTTGCTGGGATCTCTTATAAAGAGAATTGAGGAGATTCCGGTCCAACCGGACCGTGATCTCTTCAACGGCCTGGCCGTGACAGCGTTTATATTTCTTCCCGCTCCCGCAAAGGCACGGGCTGTTCCGACCCAGCTGTCGTTGGCCGGCGATCACCGGGAAAAAGATGCGAAGGTGATCTTCACGGCCTCCCAAAATGGAGAGCAGTAACTCTTCATAGCCTTCAGGACCATGCTTGCACTGCGCGCCAGGCCAGACGCCGGTCACATCGAAGATAAGTTGACGTTCCAGAAACACTGTTACCTCATCCAGGAACCGCAACAGCCGGTTGGGATCATGCTTATCCCATCGCGAACAGGGGGGCAGCCAAAGACAGAATCGACCTCCGGCAATGATGTGGCGATCATCGGATACTGGAAATATGCCGGCGGCGTCGAATGCGGCCGGCTCCGAGCCGGGGTAGTCAGTCGGGAAGACGATTCGGACCAATATTTCTGTGGGAACCCCGCAATCAGCCCGCAGTCTGATGTTTCCGGTGAGGTACATCAGGCCGGAGCCGGGGTCGACTCGAAAAGCCAGATCCGGGTAGTGCCCTCTAACGCGGGCTTGCTCCGCGTGCAACTCGCGCCCATTCGAGCGCTCATACCATGGCTTCGGCCTAACCCGCATACGAACTTGATGGGACAAAGAAACGGCTGCCATCCGTTGGCTGGCTGCTGACATGGACGCCGGCAGCGCCAGAGGTCACAAACACTGTCTGATTGAACAACTCCGCCTTGCGCGCCCGCTCGATCTTCTCCGCGGTGATGTTCGTGCCGAGGTAGAGGCCCCGATCTCCGTTCCAAACGAAGAGCTTTTGCAACTCTTCATCGAGATGGGCATGGACATCCGCAGGAATTGCGATCTCCCCGCACTTACTGCCCTCCTGGTGCCGGGCGGCCTCTTCAACCGAATCGCCGATCGAGATGCGGTCACGATGCCCATGTGTGCCGAGCTTCGAAACCAGGGTCTCCCCGATAGACACTCCGGTTGCCATACCAAGTCCCGCGGCTTCGGGAAGGAGCCTTTTGATCACGAGTTCCATGGAGGATTCGAGGCCGATGGCGCAGTGCACGGCCCGCCTTGCAATGTCCTTGTCGTTCCGTTTGGGCAAATGAAACAACGCTTGGACGCGATCGCCTTGGTACTGAACCCGAACGCCATCGAAGTCGTGCTTCACCACGGACGCCATTTCTTTGCGAATCGCGTGTAACACACGCAGTGCGGTCTTGAGAGCATCCTGATCCTCGGCCTGGTCAATATATGCCGTGAAGCCTGACACGTCTCCGAAAACAGAGGCGGCCAGGACGCGCTTGTTGTTGGTGATGCCGAGCGCATCGATGTCAATCAATACCTCCGCATCGCTGTATTCGATCTGGCTTAGCGGATAGGTCGCTTTGTCGTCTTTGAGCCTTTGCTCGCTCGCGCGGCGGTCCCATTTGATTCCATGCTCTTCGAGCGATGCCTCCAGATCTTCGATGGCGATGGGCCCGAGTTCGTAGACTTTGGCGTTGTAGCGATCGTCAGTCGTCTCGCCGAAGTAGCTCTGCAGAGACTCCGGCAGCGCCGCATAGAGAGCTCCGGTAACGCGGATATGGTCGGATCCGGTCAGGATCTTGGCTGCGTAGTTGGCGGGAGCCCCGAGGAACAGCAGTTCGCGATCGCCGCGATGACCGTTCTTCGTGCCGATGGCCGAACCGAGATCTGCCCCGCCGCACAACGAGAGATTGGGCAGCTTGGGGAACTCGGCATTGAAGATGGAGCGGACAAAATGCCTGAGGACCATCTGCAACAGCACTGCCCGCGCCGCGATCGCTGTGGAATCATCGATCGGCCGGAAAAACAGAGCATGGAGCTTGGCTCCCTGAAAATGGATACGCACACCGTCGAAGATGCTTTCTTCCTCGACGATGCGTGCCACTTCGCGCTCATAGAGGTGCACAGCCTGGATCACTCGCCGGTAATCCTCTCCCTCGGCAGTCATGGTTGCGAGGTCAGGAAAATTCGGCACGTCGACATACACGTGAGCGCCGTAAATTTCGCGGCAACAAGTTTCAGAGAGCAGGCTTTGCAGGTCGGCATCGCGGATCAGTTTCTCAACTTCAATCTCTCCCATGCTGTCGAGATGGGCTTGGACTCTGCTTAGGCTCGTGTTGTAGTTCCAGCTCATGTTGTTCTCCCTGCTTGACGCTGTGCGACGATGTCCTCGTTCTGGACGGTGTAGAGACGAACATCTCCGATGCCCCTGAGGGGCACATGCTGATGAACCCGGAGCTGAGATTGGTCCAATGGCCCGAGCCGGTCGAAGACCTCATGCGGGAGGACGATCGAAGTATCCAACTCCTTGCATGCGCCTTCGCATCGGGCTGCAAGATTCACCGCCGGACCCAGGACCGTAAATTGCCTTTTCAAATCGCTGCCGATATTTCCGCAAAAGATCCTTCCCGCACTCAGGCCTATTCCAATCCTCACGGGGTTGCCGCCGATCGTCTTTTCGGCGGCACGAACGACCATTTCGCGTCCACAGGCGAATGCCTTCGAGGCTTGGTCCTCGGACTCAAACGGAAAGCCCCACACGCCCATGACGGCATCGCCGATAAATTTGTCGACGTAGGCATTATGGGCAAGCAGGATCTTGACCATGGCGTCGAGGTAATCACCAAGCTGCTCGGCCAAGACGAGGGGAGGTAGACTGAGGCTGGTTGTTGTGAATCCCCGGACATCGGCGAACAGGACGATGCCATTGATGATCCGGGGCCGGCCATAGTCTTTCCCGGAAGCCAGCAGGCGCGCCGTGACGTCCGGCGCCAGGTGAGAATCAAAAGCAGCAATCAACCGGTTTTCATTCCGGTAGCGAAATGCTCGCTCCGACGTGGCGTCACCAAGTTTCCTCGAGACGATGTGGAGAAGGTTGCGAGTAAATTGATGGCTTGCATTTTGCAGCCTTTCAACCACGGTTTGAGGGATGCGCAGAACTTTGACCGTACCGCGCGCAACCGCGGTGGCGGTTCTGCGAGAATCCGACGCCAGAAAGCCCTGCTCCCCGATAACGTCTGGAGCGCGCCGCGTCACCAAGAATGTGTCGGAGGATAGGATCGCGACCTCTCCGTGGAGAATCACGATCAGGCTGTCGGCGGGCTCACCTTGAAGAACGATGCTCTGTCCATCATGGTAGAAGTGAAGCCACTCACTCAGGCTGTCGCCAATTGCAGCTTCCTCGACGCCGCAGAACAGAGGAATCTTCGCGAGATCAATTTCGGCGGGATTCGTCACCTGAATTTGCACGTCGGTCTCCCCTAACGGCGCAGATTCCCAAGGTTCGCTATACAAGAACTAATTTATCACAAGCGGCATGTATTCGCATACAGACGCGAACAAATCCGTTGACATGTTATTGAAACAACGTAAAATAGGTGTGAATGAGCATTCGATTCTCGATGGCCTGGTGGTTATGCCAACTGTAGGTGACCGGATCCGTCAAATCCGCGAGGACATGGAGATTAATCAGGAACAACTGGCCGAGCGTGCGGGCCTGAGCAAGGGGTTCTTGAGCGATGTCGAAAACGGAAAGCGGAACATCGCAGCCGAAAACCTGCTGAAAGTCGCCAACGTTCTGGGCGCTTCGGTCGACTACCTTCTTCGCGGAGAGGTGACCGAATCTGCCCGAAATGAACCAGTCGTCATTCCTCCGGAGCTTTCTCAGGCAGCCGAAGAGTCGGAGTGGTCGTACGCGGCTACGGTCGAACTGTTGGAGGCGCATCGATCGGTGATCGCCCGTAGAAGCAACAAAGGCCTGCGAAAGTTTTCCGTTGAAGATTGGAAGGAACTGCACAAGGCAATCAAGAAAGTGTTCGGCTGATGTCACCGACTGCTCTCAAGCGCAGCTACAAGGTTCAGGCACTCGCTACCGATCTCGGGATCAACCCCACCGGCGATCCGGTGCGGGAAATCGTGCGCTACTGCGAAAAGCGCATTCGTCGCTTTCTCAAGGACTTTCCTGATGCGACGACGCTCTCTCAGTTGTTGGAGATTGCTGCTTCGAAACTGGGAACCAAGTTTGAAGAAGTTCACTCCGAAGCGGAACTCGACCAAGTGCGAACCCGCTATTTGCGTCAAGGCGAGAAGGCGTTTGCAACGCTTGACGAGGAACTTCCGGAGCAAGTCCTCGGCGTGACCTTCAAGCGCACCAGCAGAAAGCCGTGGGAACTCCCCTATGTCTCTGTGATCGATTGCAGAGGTGAGAAAGAATCCCGATCGTATTACACCAAATGGCACGAACTGGGGCATCTTCTAATCCTGACCGATCAAATGCGGCTGACCTTCCGTCGGACCCACTTCGGCCTGGATGCGAAGGACCCAGAGGAGGCACTTGTTGATGTCATTGCGGGGTCTTTCGGTTTTTTGCCCGAGATGATCGTGCCTATGGCCAAAGGGCAGCCTTCCTTCGAACGGATTGAGGAGATTCGTCTGCGGCTGTGTCCTGAGGCCAGCCAGCAGGCCTCCCTGATTGGCATCACCAAAGCTTGGCCCAAGCCCTGCATTTTGCTTCAGGCCCAGATGGCGCTGAAGCGCGGAGAACGCAGAGCGCTTGTGCAGGGGACCCTCGGATTCGAGGACAGACCGCAAGAGGTGCTGCGCGCTGTCCAGGTAACCCCGAACGACACAGCCCGGGCCGAGAACTTCGTGATCTTCCCAAACATGCGCATTCCGGATCGCTCCATCATCGCCAAAGTGTTTCGAGAAGAGACTTCCTCCGACCAAGCGGCAGAAGATTTGTCTTGGTGGGAGTCGAGTGACGGATTGCGTTTGCCAAGTGCAAAGGTCTCTGTTGAGGCCAAGCGCTGCTGGGACGGGGTTCGCGCCTTAATCACGCCCCGTTAACCCGCTTCGGCTGGAACAGAGAAAAACGTATCGGGTATCTCTTCTCCTTTAGATCAGGACCCTTTTCTGGTCAGAGCCCGGTACGCTTCAGTAATCTCCCAGTTCGGTCTGCTTCACACCAAGAGTCGTGGCAATGACTTCTAGGGTTGCAGATCGAGGCTTTTTGATCTTGCCCTCCTCGATCCTGGCGATGGTCTTGGGATCGATGTCCCTAAAATCGTGTCGCGTCTTGCGCTTTTGTCGCCGTAATCGGCGGATAGACGCCCCTAGACTCTGCTCCTCCGCGAATCTAGCCTGCTTTAGCCTGCGACGGAAGTCCGGCGCGAATTCAAAGAGAATCGGCTGGGAATCGGACTCATATGCGCCGAATTTCACAGTGTGACCGTATTCGACGACCGAGAATTTCCTGAAATCGGGTCGGATTCCGTTGGCGGTCGCTGGAAATGCATCGAATGGAACCGTCACAGATTCTAGATTGCCCCGCCACAAAGTAACGGTCTTCGATCCTTCATCGACGATCCCGCCGATGAATCGATCTTTGCGATCCGGTAGACTCCACACCTCTTCAAATTCGTCTCTGGACAGGATGCTGGGAGTAAACGCAACTCGAGCGAACTTCTTTTCCAATGCTGGTATCAGCGCAGGTCGTGCATGCGACAACAGAATCAGATATCCCGCTTTCTTGAATGCTTTGACAAGCGCAATCTTATGCGCCACGGAGTTTAGCAATTGCGGCTTCTTAATCACCCACACCGTGTTTCTGTCATGGCTGGTCGCAGCCGTAACGGCCTCCTGTTGCGAAGAGATCCATTTGGGAATGAGCACTTCGGAATCGCTAGTTTGGTTCTCATCCAACGACACAAAACTCTTGATTGCGGAGTTCATACTTCCTCCTCCTCTTCGCCTTCGGTCACGGGGTTTGTCGGAAATCTCGCGTCCCACTCTTTGCACAGCTTTTCAAATTGCGCTTCAATCGCTCGGACGATTCCCTCGCGAACGTCCTTCGGGTCGGGTTCGGAATCGAGAAACGCTCTGCTGCGAAGGGAGTACCGCCATCGCGTCGTCTTGAAGACGATCGTGACATGCGGTTCCTCGCAGAGCAGTTCGTTATCGTAGATCTTCACCTTCCATGGCTTCCAACTCCCCGGAAGCGGCAAGTCGTAGGGCATTCCAAGACTCCCTCCAAAGCGCGACCTAAGCCGATTATATGCCCGTTTATCATACAATACAAAAGGGGCATTTGGTTGAATGTTTACCATGTCCTCAAGCCGGTGAACCTGACGCCCCAAAAGACTCGGGTGGGGGGCAGGAACGGAGGCGTCGGCGAGGCCGGTGGTTGAGAAGCATCGAGCGACTGCCAGGCTGCTGAGCGCGCACCGCCACAGCTTCAGACTAGTAGCGAGAGCCGAATAGAAACTCGCTTCCACAAATCGCAGCGAAAGCGATCGCGCTAGCAAGCACGAGCCCTCGTAACGAAGACGAACATCTTCTAAAAGCCTCGCTGGACCTCCGACGACTGAGCGGCAGATCCGTGCCCTGCCGGTAGACACAGCAGGGCTCCGCTTCGCGAGTCGCCGAGATGCTGACTGAATTGCAGGGCTGAACTCTGGCGGGCGCCCGCAGGATACACACATCAATTTGCAGGAGGTTATCGTGGCAGCGATAGCACAGGATCTTTCATTGTTCGTAATTGATCGCGAGCTCGACACCCTCCTCGACGAGATCGAAGAGGAGATCGAGAGGCGCGGTGAGGCTTCGGCCGAAATAATGGAACGATTCCAGCAGTTCTGCGAGGCGCACAGCGAAAAAGCAGACCGCATCGGGCGCTTTCTTCGCATGATGGAGGCGCGAACCCAGTACTGCCGGAGTGAAGCAAATCGTTTGCAGGAACGCGCCCGCAGCAGTGAGCGGAAGGCGACACAGACGAAGTACATGGTCATGTACTACCTCAAGAGCCGCGAACTCAAAAAGATCGAAGGCCGCGAGTTCACGCTCCGGATCCAGAAGAACAGTCAGGATTCAGTACGGTTCACCGATGAGACGCAGGTGCCGCTGCGGTATCGAACTGTTTCTGCACGACTCGATGGCCTGGCGTGGGAACGAGTGATGGAGAACGTTCCGGAAGATCTCAAACGACTTCTCGTAGCCTCGATCCAGGAGGCTTCGCCGAGTAACGAGGCGATCAAGAACGCTGTTCAAAACCAGATTGCCGTCCCTGGCGCCGAGGTCTACCGCGGCGACCACCTGAGGGTTGCGTAAATCGCTAGGTTCGTTCTCGCATTGCTGGTATTTTTCTATGTAGGGGAGGGATAAATATGCCGATGGGCACCGAAGAAGCGAGAGGATTTCTCATGCGGGCTCTTCGGCAGTCACATTGGAGCCAAATAATCGATCTTCATATTGCGGTTGGGAATCTCAAATCCAAGGCGTACGAGCTGGATAAGCGACAGGGTCGTGCTTTCATATCTGATGGGCGCGGCTATTTGGAACGAGGAGAGCCGTCAATTATTGACGAGCTCATATGGAGCCTCATCGTTCAAGGTGTTCTGGTTCCGGGTTCTGACGACAACAACCGCGAGCTGCCTTTCTTGAGGCTGACAGAGTACGGCAAAAGATGCACCGAAAATGGCGAAATTCTGCCACACGATCCCGACGGTTATCTCCGCGATTTCGCGGATGCAGCGCCAACTGCCGATCCCATCGTCGTTGAATACCTTGCTGAGGCGCTTCAGTGCTTCCTTCGGGGCCTTAATAGAGCATGTGCGGTCATGCTTGGTGCTGCCAGTGAAATGGCTGTGCTCGTGCTCATAGATGCGTTGGTCACGTCGATTCGCGATAAAAGTCGCCAAGCAAAATTGCGAGCAGAAGTGGAAAGCGCTTCATCGATTTTCCGCAAGTATAGGATTTTTGAACGGGAGTTCAGCCCGATACGTGCTGCCCTGCCGAGGGAGCTAACGGCAAACGTAGAAACTCAGCTTCGCGGGGTTTTTGATCTGATTCGGAACAGCAGGAACGAGGCAGGACATCCGGCATCGGGAGTTGATGCAAGCAGGGATACCAACTACGTGCACCTCCGCCTTTTTGTCCCCTACTGCAGGCTCTTATGCGCTCTGACGGCATGGTTCCAGAACAACCCTATGTGATGGAGTGAACTCGGTTCAGGCCGCAGTAACGACTATCTATACGTCATAGGAAAGCTGTTTTTCCATTTACGATTGCTCGTACAGCCTGATGCGATCAGATCCAGTTGCACAAATCGAGAAACGACTTCACACGTTCGTAAATCAGCTCAGGGCTATCCCAAGCATCTTGAGTCATGACCCACAACTGATGATGATCGACCTCGAAATCTGATCGAGGAAGTGCGTCCGGTCTTGCTGGCCTTAACCAACCGCCACGCTGGCGGTCAAATCCGAACGAAAGTGGAGCTGGCACATCGGCCCAGATACCTACCCAGAGCAGATATTTTCCTTCTCGTTTGAGGTAAAAGCCAAACGCCGACTCAATTTCCTCGGTGTAATAGCCAGCCGTATCGAATCCGCGGGCAGCAAAGAGGTTCTTGGCCTGGACTAACGTCTTCTCCAGTTTTCCGATCGCGCTATATTTCACCGGCGACCACTCACTCAGGTACTGCCGCTCTCGCTCATCCATCTGCGCCGCCTGAAATGTGGACTGCCAAAAAGCTATGACCTCATCCAGTATGCTGTCAGTCAATTTTGCTGAGTAGTCTTCAAGCACCGTGATCAAACGCCGCCACGAGCGAACGGATACTCCCTCTGGGGCTTGATGCTTCCATTCGCCGGGGACAAGAAGACATATAAATGTCTGCAACCCGCCGGTAATGCAGGCCAAATAGCCGGCTTCCTGGCCGCTGGTCAGCGCCAAGTTCGGATCGACCTTGATCTCTATGACGTATCGAAAGCCGCCACCTTCAGCAACCAGGTCGGGAATTTCACGGCCGTTCTCCCCGTCGAAGCAGCGCTGGGTGTGAAATACGAGAGAGGCAGCTTCTTCGTTCGTTACAGTTCTTCCCATCAGAAAGGTCAGGATCACCGCTGCCGCTTGCGGATCACGTTCCATGACGTTACGCAGCAGATTCGAGTGGTCATTTTCTTTGACTACGATGTTGTCGAAGATCGTCGCCATAAGAATGTCTGTCAATGGATGAGGGGCATCGCCTCTGGTCGAAGACCATTCTAGCCTCGATCGGGGTGCCTGCACGTCGCTTGGCTTCCACTCTCAATTGAACAACTGACAGAACACCCAATTGCAGCCACGGGGAGGGGCTATGTTTCTGTGCCAGCCACTGCTCGACGTCCTCATCGCCCGCGGGATCGAGGACGTTGATTCCTTCATTGAGCCACCATCCTGGAACGATCTTCCCGATCCTCTGTCGATGGCAGGGATGACACAAGCAGTCGATCGTGTCCTCGCCGCAATTCGTGACAAGCAGAGGATAGCGGTCTTCGGGGATTACGACTGCGATGGAATCCTCGGCACGCACATCTTGCGCTCGGTTCTGGCCATTTTTGGAGTTCAGGCGCGAGCCTACCTGCCGCACCGCGACGAGGGATATGGTCTCAGTTCGTGCGCGGTTCACAAATTCTCACGGGGCGGCACTGACCTGCTCATCACCGTCGACAACGGGATCAACGCGCAGCGGGAAATCTTACTGGCGCAGCGGCTGGGCGTCGATGTGATCGTCATCGACCATCACCGCATTCAGGAGCAGGCCAATACGCTCGCCGTCTGGTCCCAGGAATTCTGCGGCGCTGGCCTTGCGGCACTGTTCGCGATGGCCCTGGCGCTGCGGGCCGGCTGGAAAGAAGAACGTGTCGAACGCCTGCAGGCTGCCGTGAGCCAGTATGCCGCGATCGCATCGATCGCCGACTGTGTTCCCCTGCAAAAGGGGACGCGAACGCTCGTCCGTCTTGGGATGCGCGAGTTCGCTCGTGCCGAAAACTGTGGGCTTCAGGAACTGCTGCGGATCTCCTGTGCCGACCCGGCGAATCCCGATTCGAATGATCTGGCATTCGGCGTGGCTCCACGGATCAATGCCGCCGGAAGGATTGATCATCCTGCCGCGGCGCTTTCGGTCTTCGAGGCGACCAGAGACGAGGATGCCGCACGCAAGAGCGTCGGGACACTGGATCAGCTCAACCAGCAGCGTCGGCAGCTTGTTGCGGGCCACTTCGGCGAACTGTGCGCGGAGATCTCGCAGCCAGTTCCGTCCGCGCTGGTGCTTTACCGAGAGGCCTGTCCCAAAGGCATTGCCGGCCTGCTCGCCGCCAAGTGTGTCGAGCGCTTTGATGTACCAAGCATTGTGCTGGCGCCGTCGCCGGAACCGGGTCTGGTGGTCGGATCGGGCAGGAGCGTCGCTGGCTTCGATCTGGCCGAAGCGCTTGGACAGTTCCGTCAATTCTTCAAGCGGTTCGGCGGGCACGCACAGGCTGTCGGACTGACTATGCCGGTCGGCCGGATTGAAGCCTTCGCAAAGGAATTCACTATCTTCGTGGAGAGCCTCAAGCTGGAACGCAACCATGAGATCCGTGAAGACGGGGAACTGGTATTGGCGACGGCGGGCAAACACTTCGATGAACAACTCGCGCTGCTCGAGCCCTTCGGCGAAGGAAACCCGGCACCCGTATTCCTGGTGCGCGGTGTCGAAGTGGCCAGTCTCAGGAACCGGTGGGTACGGATCCGGCAGGGCAGGTTCAGCCTCGAAGCCCTGTGCTGGGATCTTGCTCCGCAGGTTGGGATGGGCGGAAGCGCCCTTATTGAGTTTCGTGGCAAGCGGCGTGTTCTCAAGAGCTTCCGGGAGGGCGACCGCCAGCGTTCCAAAGACATTTGACGGAGGCTGGGTTCCGTGGGAAAACAGTCCCGTAGAGGGACGGAGCCATGCAGAACTCAACCACGGACATTCAGGAAATGATCAAAGAGCTGAATCGATTTCAATTACCGAGCTCGCTGATGGAGAGCTTCGACACTTGGCGGGAAGA
>Ga0335074_10008070_pt1 | contig 14629 bp, 10 predicted proteins | sample Lox_Sample_23_FD_206715 | JGI IMG/M metagenome (GOLD analysis project Ga0335074, IMG submission 206715) | Soil microbial communities from Loxahatchee National Wildlife Refuge, Florida, United States - Lox_Sample_2.3 | ecosystem: Environmental > Terrestrial > Soil > Wetlands | place: USA...
TGACGGCGACACTTCGAATCCCGCGGCCATCGCTCGCAAAGTGGGCAAGGAACTCACATTGGCGCCTATCGATATTGAGTTCCTCGGTATCGGGGAAAACGGTCACATTGCTTTCAACGATCCCCCCGCCGATTTCATCACGGAAGATCCGTACATCGTTGTGAAGCTCGACGAAGCATGCCGTCAGCAGCAAGTGGGTGAGGCGTGGTTCGCTGACATCACGCAGGTCCCCCAGCACGCTCTCTCGATGTCCGCACAGCAGGTTCTCAAGGCTAGAGAGATTCTTGCTGTCGTTCCTGATAAACGAAAGGCGCAAGCAGTGAAAGCGTGCTTCGAAGGCGAGATTAGCCCATGGGCTCCAGCGTCGATCTTGCGGAAACATCCGAACGCGACGGTCTATCTGGATACCAGCTCTGCATCCTTATTAAGTCCTGACCTGCAGAGGGCATTGGCGGACCAGTCGCAGGTGACAATTACCGCTTAGCGAGCAGCCGTAGCAACATTTTCATTTCGCTTCGCCGTACTCTGCCATGGATCGAGGCAGTTCACCCGGCCACAAAATCGTGTGATCCTTCCGAGAACTCCGCCACCGGAATCGGGTCGCCACAGAACGCCAGCGTCACCCTTGAGAAAAAGAGGAACTCAGAGAGACTGCGAGCGCTGGGTCCGTTGACTGATGTCGGACATAAGAGCGACGGCGCGATGCGCGCTGGAAAGACAACCACGCATCACCGAAAGGCTGCTGTAGTAATCGTTATATCGGAAAAATCCGGTCTGCCCCCGCCACATGGGATAGAGATCGCAAGCCTGCATCCATTTCTCGTAGACCCGATCGATGTTGACGTAAGTATCCGGAACGAAGTTAGCAGCATCTTCCCAGTTTTCTGCGTAGAAGATTTTCGAAACGGCATGGGCTGGCCGCTCCCGCGTAAGCGTTTCTAAACCAGCGTAAAAGACGGCGTCGCGAACGATCAGATGACAATTCTGATGATCCTTATGCCAACTTCCGCCCCAGTGAGTCACTATGACTTCAGGCCGCTCTTCGCGGATGACATCGCAGACTCGCAGCGAACTTTCCTCATTGAAAGGTATCTCTGCGTCCGGATAGTCGAGAAATCTCGTGTCCGCTGCGATGAGGCGCGCCGCATTCTCAGTAGCCGAACGCTGCATCGCGCCATATTGGGCAACTGGAATGTTCTTCGAAGCTCCCTTCTCTCCTAAGGACAAGCTCAACAAAACACCTGCGCCACCATGCTCAATCTGATTGGCCAGCGCCGCCCCCATGGTGAACATACCGTCTCCGGGATGAGCGGCCACCGCCATGACTTTCCCGGGCTTCGAAGCAGCCAAGTCTTCCGTCAACGCCGACGATCCAGGAATCGCTGAAAGGATTACAACGCTTCCGATGGACTGGGCAAAGGACCTGCGATTCATCGTCTCTCCTTGTTCGACTTTTGCGTCTCTAATGATTGCCAGGCCAGACGGGCACAACCCAGCAGATTTGCCGAATCTCGCAACTTGCTCACGGCCAGTTTTACCTGGCGGGCCGCGAGCGGCTGCGCCCGTTCGAGTATTGCATCACGCGCTGAATCGAGATACAGATCAGCGGCGGCAGCCATACCTCCGCCGATGATTACAACTTCCGGATCAAATAGGCTGATGATATTCGCGATGCCAAACCCGAGCAGTTTTCCCGCCCGATGGAAGATATCCAACGCCATGCGGTCTCCTTCTCGCGCTGCAGCCGCCACTTCGTGAGCGGTTATTTTGGAAACATCGAATTGCGCGAGGCTGCTGGCTACTCCGTCCCCCAAGCGCTTTCGGGCAGAATTAGCAATCCCCGGCCCTGCGGCCAACGATTCCATTTCTCCAATCGCTGACGAGTCGGGGTTGCCCTCGAGTGAGATCGTAAGCCATCCCGCGCAGCCGGAAAGTTCGTGAGCGCCGCGAATCACGCTCCCACCGCTCATGATGCCGGCGCCAATTCCCGTTCCGATCATCAGCACAATTACGTCAGACTTTCCCCGCGCAGCTCCCTGCCAGCATTCTCCCAGCACTGCAGCGTTGCGGTCACTTTCGACCACCACGGGAATTTGAAAAGACTTCTTCAAACGGCTCGCGAGCGGCACCCGTTCCCAGCCCGGAAGATTGGGCGCCCAGACTGTTCCATTCCGGCGAACTAATCCGGGCACCGCGATCCCTGCCGCGGCGAAGCGCAGCTTCGAGTTCGCACCTTGCGCGAGCTCCCGCGCTAATTGAACGATCTGCTGTACCGGCGCCGATTGAGAGCTGAGGTCGACCGTTACAGTTCGGCGCGAGACAATGCGTCCCTTCCGATCCACAACCGCCGCGGAGCATTTCGTTCCGCCGAGATCAACCGCTAAAACATAGGACATTGCAAGTACTCATCCGCCTCAACAAACAGACGTATCGCATCCTTCAGAAGCGCGCTGCGCCGATCTTAGAAATCGGCTTGCCACTGAGTTTACGTGCACACACAAGGACCGACAGCAGAATAATGCCAACTGCGCCGACGGTCGGGACGATCATGCCCGCGCGGACGGTGAGCCGCTGCGAAACTTGTCCAACGGTCCAGGGAAACAGCATGCCTCCCATCAGAGCGATCGAAAATAGAAGGCCAAACACTGTGCCCGCGCGCTCGGAGTAACGATCACCGGCGATCGCCAAGGTGGTCGGGAAAATCGGCCCATACGACAGCCCGATCAGCGTAGTCCCGGCGAATAGCAGAATTAACGATCGTGTTGTGAGCAGAACAGCACAGCCCGACAGCGATATCAGCGCGACGATCAGAACCAATTGCGCCTTTCCAACCCCGCGCAGCAACCACGCCGCGACCATTCTGCTGACCATCAGCGCCGCCCAGTACGAAGCGAGAACCAGAGTCGCTGTCCGCGCGGAGTAGCCAATCGAATTCACAAAGGTCGAAGTCCATCCTCCGATGCACGCCTCATTTCCCGACTCCAGAAACAAGATAAACGCCAGCAACAGCACCCCTTCATATTTCGCAACGCCAACTATGGCTTGCAGTGAGAATGCCTGCTCCGCCTTCGCCCGTGGAAACGAGAGCAGCGCATAGCCAAAGGCACAGGAGACTGCAAGAAGGGCACAAAAAAGAAACAACTGTGGAATCGTGAAATGCCCTTCAATGCTCGCCGCCAGCAGCGGAACGCAAATCGCTCCGATGCCGAAGAAGATCCCCAGCAGATTGAGCATCCGTCCACGCTCGTCCCCATAGACATCGGAAACTACCGCGTTTGTACAGGTGTTCAACCCACCTCCCCCAAGCCCGAGCAACACCGCAGCCACGGCGGCGGACGCGAACGAGTGCGCAAACGCGAACCACACCATCGATCCCGAAACAAGCACCGAGGAAACGAACAGGTTTACCTTATTGCCGACAGAATCGATAAGTGGCCCGACCGTCAGAGAGGAAATGAAAATACCGAAGTAAAGAAGAAGAAACAGATTTCCCTGTTGAGACAGACCGATCTGCAGGCGCGCCCGCATCTCAGGCAGACCGAAGACTGTTCCCAAAATTGCCAGAACAACGCCGAAAACGAGAATTCCGGCGCAGGCGCTGATGAAAAGCGATCGTGGTCGCAGAGTCGACTCCCACCTACCGTTTGAGTGAGCGTTCGTATTCTTCGTAAACGCGGTTGTTGTTATCCGGCGGTATTCCCGCAACATTGGGTGAAACGAAAACGGGAGGATTGTGCCCCTTGGCGGCAAGCTCGGAAGCGACCTGCGCGATAATCGCCATCGCGATCGTTACAGTGGAAACAGTGGATCCAGCCGCTACCGGCGCTTTCCATCCCTTTATGACCACTAACGCGTCTTCCGCAGGGATGCAATTATCGATCACATAATCGGCCACATCCGGCAGTTTCTTTCCCGAGGAATGTGCGGCTTCGCGTCTACGGTAATTATCCAGTGATGTAACTGCCACCGTGGTCAGCCCCCGTTTCTTCGCCTCCAGCAACACTTCGATACCGGCGGCATTGAGGCCGCCATGAGAGAAGACCAACATCACATCTCCGCTGCGGATCGGTTCGTTCTCGAAGAGCACTGCGGCCGCATAGCCTTCGCGACGCTCAAGCCACAACAACCCTTTGGCACCACCCGATCCAATTACGTTCGTCCACATCAGACGCATGTCCATGAGAGGACGAAATCCGGGAAAAGCGCCATAGCGCGGAAACATGTCCTGGACCGGTAGCACCGAATGGCCGCTGCCGAACAAATGCACGAGACCACCCCCTGCGATGCAGTCGGCCATCACGGCCGATACCTTTTCGATGTTTATTGTTTGCGTCTCCCAAAACCGATTAAGAGCCTCAGTAATACGTTCGCGAAACTGGACAGCGCTCAAATTGTTCCTCCGGCGACGAGTGAAATTGGAAATTTCGGACAAACCCTCCGGATCACAGGTTCACCTTCCGGAGCCTGCTATTATTTCGAAAAATCCTACCTTACGTAACCCGAAAATGAAGATCTTTCTACCGACTCTCTGGGGGACGATGAAACCTGTTTCCGGCCGTAATAAGGCATGAATCGATCATGTGGTAACCAACAAGCGACTTTGGAACTCTTGTTGACTCAGAATCTGCGCTCTCGTATGCTTACTTTCTGTTTGCACAGATTCTGGCAGCACAGAGTTGCCTATGACTGCCATCGTAGCCTCAGCCTCTAGAGGACGATAGCGGCACCCAGCCGCATCGGTATTCGTCCCCAACACCACCAGTGTAACTAACGCGAAAACCACCGAGGTCACAGATTATCTATGACATTGCAATCGCTTGGTTGGACCGCATTTTTCGAGGCACATCTCCAGAACAACGCGTGGCGCCCCTGCCGCGTGGTTTCCGAGGCAACCGATCTTTTTCTTGTACACGATGGCGAGCGCGAGGTATTCGCTGTGCCCCGAGGCCGTTTACGAAATCACCCGGACTTCCCTCCCGTGGTAGGAGATTGGGTGCTGGTCAAATGTGCCGACGACAGATACGTCGTTGAGAGCATCCTGCCGCGCCGTAGCGCAATTGTTCGCAAACAGCCGGCGTCGCGCGCGTCGGTGCAGGTGCTGGCCGCGAATGTGGATCGTGTTCTGCTGGTCACATCGATGAATCAGGATTTCAGCGTGCGGCGTCTCGAGAGGTACCTGACATTGGTCTGGGAAAGCGGCGCCAGTCCGGTGATTGTACTGACGAAAGCCGACTTGGTAAGCGACAGCGACCTCTTCCGTCGCGAGGCGAAAAAATGTGCGCTCGGCTTCCCGGTCCTGTGCGTCAGTAGCGTGACGGGCGACGGGATCGGCGAACTCCGTTCGTTGCTTGTCGCGGGCGAAACCCTTGTCCTACTCGGTTCTTCAGGAGTCGGTAAATCTACCTTGGTCAATGTGCTCGGCGGGGCTGATATGCGCGAGACCAGAAGCGTGCGCGAAAAGGATGGTAAAGGACGGCACGCTACGACGGACCGACACCTCATGCGGCTGCCTTCAGGTGCGCTTATGATCGACACACCGGGACTCCGCGAGGTGCAACTGTGGGCCAGCGATATGGCGGTGGCACAAACTTTCCCTGAAATTTCGGCGCTCGCGATCCATTGCCGGTTTCGTGATTGTCAACACCAGGGAGAACCTGGATGTGCCGTGGCTGCGGGTATTGCAGCAGGGCAGATTGATGTGGAGAGGCTCCATAGCCTACGTCACCTTCGTCTCGAACTGGACTATCTCGATCGGAGGAGCGATCCGCTGTCAGCCATGCAGCACAAAAGTAAAATCAAGCGGATGACGCGCGCCCAAGAACAGCAGCAGCGCCGCCGGAAAAAGCCTTGATGCATTGACCGCGCCACTGAATTGGGAGAGTGCTCCCGAGCCTTAAGCACGCCGTTGGCTCCTCCCTGATTCCGGGAAACGGCGGAGTTGACTCGCTGATAGCTGACGAAATCACTTCCCTGTTGCCGTCACTTACGTGTCATCCGCGTCGCGACGGAAGGTCTGCAACCAATCCTCCCCGGCGGACTTGTAATTGACAACCTGGAATTCTGGTCGACCTGATAGGCCGTTTCGGGCCCCTTTTGGTCGTGGTAGACTGACGACGCGATGCCTCAGTTTGTAATCGAACGTGAGATGAAGGGTGCAGGTTCCCTGTCAGAAGCCGAGATCCGCGAGGTGTCCTTGCGCTCTCTGGAAACTTTGCACGCCATGGGACCCCAGATTCAATGGCTGCACAGTTACGTGACCGAGGATAAGGTGTACTGCGTGTATCTCGCTCCGGATGAGAACAGCATACGCGAGCATGCCCGGCGTGTGGGCATTCCCGCCGACCGTGTATCAGCAGTTCGCCGCCTCATTGATCCCGCCAAACTGCAATAGTCACGCAGCCTCTTGCAACGAATACCGAATCGCGTCGTCGATGCTCATTGTGCTTCCTTCTGCCCAAGCCTCCTTCCCTTCCCTTTCACCGAGCGATTTCCAAGCCGGTGAGAGATTTTCGTCAAGCTTCGACTGTTCAGCCTGGGGCAAACGTGCGCTGATCAGTCGTCGAAGGTGCTCCGCGGCTGCGGCCAGTTTCAAAGCCCGGGCAGCCTGCCCCTGTGCGGCAGCCAAACATGCACACCCTTCCAGCGCGCGCGCCATGCCGCGCTTATGCCCCAACTCCGCGAAGATTTCGAGCGCCTCGCGATAGGCCTGATGTGCGGCGTAGTACTGCTTCCTTTCACAATGCACAGTGCCCAAATCTGCCAGCGAACGAGCGCATCCCCATCGATCAGCGGCTTCGCGGAATATGGTTAGCGCACGCCGGTATTGATCGGCGGCGGTGTCCAAATAGCCCTGTTCCCGCAGCATATCGCCCAGTTGGTTAATTGACCAGGCTGCCCCGCTGCGATCTCGTACCTTTTCAAAGATCTCTGTAGCTTCTCGCAACGCGACCTGGGCGCGCGAGTAATTCCCACGCGCCTTCGCTACGTTAGCCAGATTGTGTAGGCATCGCGCCGTTTCGATCGGATTCAGTAACTTGCGCCAATATTCTAACGTGCGCTCAAAATAGCTCTGTGCCGTTTCGTACTCCCCCGAATCGCGCGCCTCTATCCCAAGGGCATTCAAAGACGCGGCAATTCCCCAATCGTCATGTAATTCCTGGTACAAATGTAGACTCTGTTGAGAGAATCGCTGAGCGGCTGGAAAATCTCCCAGGGCCGTTGATAGGGCGCCGAGGAAAATCCCAATCCTCGCTCGCTGTTGCGTATAGCCATCCCCCGCCAGTCGAAGCACGCTTTCAAGTCGAGAGCGACCCTCGGCAAGGTGTTCCCGCATATCCCAGAATCGAAACAGGGCCATGCACAGACGAAGTGCCCAATCGAGCTGCTTCGTATCGAAAAGCCAGTCGAGAGCGCAACGGAAGTTGTCGATTTCTGAGTCGCAATGAGAGAGCCACAACACGCGTTCCCTGGGGCTCAGTTCAGGATTGCCTTCTTCGGCAAGAACCAGGCAGTAGGCAGCATGTGCCCGCCTCGTGGCAGCCTCTTCGGCACTCGACATCAATCGTTCGGTCGCGTATTCCCGAAGGGTTTCCAACATTGTGAAACGGGCTTCCGAATCGAACCGATCTGCTCGTTGGAGAAGATTTTTATCCACCAGCGACGAAAGGCCACTGAACAAATCGACGCCGAGATCGTAATTTGTGTTGCAAACCGCTTCGGCCGCCTCCATTGTGCAACCACCCGCAAATACAGAGGAACGACGAAACAGCTTCTGCTCCGCTTCATTCAAAAGGCCATGGCTCCATTCAATCGTGTTACGCAGGGTTTGCTGTCGTTCGGGCAGATCGAGCGCACCGTCGGTCAATATCTGCAAGCGGCTCTGAAGTCGATCCAGGATGGCCTTTGGCGACAACAACTTGGTTCGAGCCGCCGCAAGTTCGATCGCTAGCGGCAACCCATCGAGCCGCGAACAGATGTCACGGATCGCAGACGAATTCTCGTCCGTGACTGCAAAATTAGGCCTGACCGCCGTTGCGCGTTGCACGAAGAGCTGGACAGCGGAATCCTGCTCCAAAGGAGCGACAGGAAATTCGTGCTCTCCATAGATGTGCAGGCAGGCACGGCTAGTTACCAGCACTTTGAGAGCGGGACAAGAACTGAGAACCTGTGCCACAACGGTCGCTGCTGGCAGCACCTGCTCGAAGTTATCCAGGACGAACAAAAACCTTCCTGCATCCAGGAGGTAGTTGGTGAGCAACTCTGGAATGTTGCGGGTTGGAACTTGCTCCAGGTCGAGCGATTTCGCAAGCGCGGTCGCAACGAGATCAGCGTGGGTAATGGACGCAAGCCCAACGAACCGAACTCCTCCCCTGAAGTCGCCGGCGGCTGCAGCAGCTACCGCTATTGCCAATCGCGTTTTGCCCGCGCCGCCTGCTCCTGTGAGAGTTAGAAGACGTACGTCTGCTCTTCGCAAGAGATCGGCCGCCTGCGCCACTTCTTGTTCGCGTCCGATCAACGAAGTCCGTGGACTGGGCAAGTCAACGAGCTTTCTCGCGACTCGAGCGACTATGGAGGTATGAATTTCTTCCGGTTGATGCCGAGGCGAGATACCCTCGTCATCCGCGGATTGCATGACTTGCGGAGTAAATAAGTATCCCCGCCGCGGCACCGTCTTCAGCAACTGCTGCTCGCGATCGTCAAGAGCCCGCCGCAGCTCAATAGTGCATTGCACGAGCGAATCATCCGTGACAAAACTGTCCGGCCAGATTGCCCGAATAAGTTCTTGCTTGCCGATCAGCCGCCCCGGGTTCTGGACCAGATATTTCAGTGCATCGTAAACCTTGGGGCGAATTCGGACTTGCTTTCCGGACTTAAGCAAGCATCCCCGCTGAATATCTAGCTCAAACTCAGCAAAACGGTAGATGGGTGGCTTGCTTGCCAAGTCTGTGCTTCTCCCGCACCACTCAAACGCTGTATTTCTTGGATTTTTCGGTATTTCTTCGGCGTTGTTTCGTTACGCCCACCGGTCCAGACAGGTACTTTGGCATTGGCAGCCGCATACCGAGCTTCGGCACGCTTCCGGCAAGCGCCGTCGGACAAGAATGACTGATTGCTTGGATTCTAGCAAAGCCGCCACAGCTAAAAGAAGCTGAGACGACTCGCAGGAACGGACAACACCATTCCGGATAAGGAGATATCAAAATGAGCACGGCACAAGCCTCCGCCTTGGACATGAACAAACTCAATGCTTTCATCGGGCAATTCGTTATGGATCTGGGTGCTTCGGTCCATGCTGGCATGGTAGTGATTGGGGAAAAGCTGGGTCTTTACAAGGCGCTGGCGGCTGGGCCAATGAGCTCTGCAGAACTGGCCGCCAAGACCGGAACCGACGAGCGGTATCTACGCGAATGGTTGGCCTCCCAGGCTGCGGGCGGCTACATCACCTACGACGAACGAACTCGCCGGTTCTGCCTGACCGAAGAACAGGCTTTTACGCTGGCGCAGGAGGATAGCCCGGCTTACCTGCCGGGGGCGTTTGAACTGGCGCTGGGTTCGCTGGCCGCTGTTCCACGCATCGCCGAGTCATTCCGCACGGGCGCCGGAATGGGCTGGCACGAACACGATGATGGAGTGTTTCACGGCTGCGAGAAGTTCTTCCGTCCTGGCTATGCCGCCAATCTGGTCAGTTCATGGATACCCTCGCTCGATGACGTAAGACGAAAACTGGAGGCTGGAGCCCGTGTGGCCGATGTGGGATGCGGCAAAGGCGCATCGACTTTACTGTTGGCGAAAGCTTTTCCGAAATCGAAGCTCTTCGGATTCGACTATCACGACAAGTCCATCGAGTCGGCACGCGAATCGGCCAAGCGCCAAGGGGTAAGTGATCGCGTCAGCTTTGAGGTATCCAACGCAAAGGACTTCCCGGGCAAAGACTATGATCTCGTTGCCGTCTTTGATTGCTTGCACGACATGGGCGATCCAGTCGGTGCGGCCGCTCACGTTCGTGACTCGCTCGCCAAAGACGGGACCTGGATGATCGTCGAGCCTTTCGCGCATGACGAACTGAAAGACAACCTGAATCCGGTCGGGCGAGTTTACTATTCGTTCTCGACGCTTTTGTGCACGCCATGTTCACGCTCGCAAGAAATCGGTCTGTGCCTGGGAGCCCAGGCAGGCGAGAAACGCATTCGTGAGGTGGTTTCTGCGGCCGGATTCAGTCGTTTCCGTCGTGCGAACGAGACTCCTTTCAACATCATTTACGAAGCCCGCCCGTAAAACCGTTGATCACGACCGAACATCCGCCGAAAAACGGCTGCTCGGCGTTCCAGAGCGTAGAATACGCGGAACAACCGGCGCGAGGCAAAAACTCATGAAAACTGTCAAACGCAAGACCGCTGCCAGCAGGAACTCGAGTAATGGCAGCAGTCCCGTAAAAACTGAAGGCCCCAAGGTTTCGAATCCTGTTTCTTCGAGCATTCTTAGCGCCGAGATGTTGGCGCGGTTTGACTCTCGCGCCGCGACCTATGACCGCACGAACTGTTTCTTCGATCAGGATTTCGAGGAACTCCGCGCCGCAAATTACCTTGTTATGCCAGTCCCATCCCAATTCGGAGGCGGGGGCCTGAATCTTGCAGAGGTGTGTCGCGAGCAACGCCGTTTGGCTTATTACGCGCCGGCCACGGCTCTGGCCGTTAACATGCATCTGTACTGGATCGGCGTTGCGGCCGACCTTTGGCGGCACGGAGATACTTCGTTGGAATGGATGCTGCGTGACGCAGCCGCGGGCGAGATCTTCGCAGCCGGTCACGCCGAAAGCGGCAACGATATTCCCGTGCTTCTTTCCACCTCTAAAGCAGAACGAGTAGAGGGTGGCTATCGCCTTACGGGTCACAAGCATTTTGGGAGCTTAACACCCGTCTGGACTCGGTTTGGCCTTCACGGGATGGATAGTGGCGATCCCAGTCATCCGAAGATTGTCCACGCATTCATGCCACGCGACAGTGCCGGCTACGTTGTTAAAGAGACGTGGGATGTTCTCGGCATGCGCGCCACCCGCAGCGACGATACCGTTGTGGAAAACGCGTTCATTCCCGACCGCTACGTGGCGCGCGTTGTGCCCGCAGGTGCAGCGGGAATCGATCCTTTCGTCCTTGCAGTATTTGCATGGGCCGCCGTCGGCTTTGGCAACGTATATTACGGACTCGCCAAGCGCGCTTTGGATAAGAGCCTCGCCGCCGTAAAGAATAAACCCTCTCTCGCGCTCTCGCGTTCTATGGCCTATCACCCTGAAATTCAGCACGCAATTGCACAAATGGTGATTGAATTGGAGTCGATCGGACCTCATCTCGACCGGATAGCAGACGATTGGTCGAATGGCGTGGACCATGGTCCCGAATGGCCATCGAAACTGTTTGCTGCCAAGTACCATGCGGTGGAAGGAGCCTGGCGCGTCGTAGATACCGGACTCGACGTTGCCGGCGGTGCAGGCATTTTTCGCTCCTCTGGATACGAACGGCTGCTCAGAGATGCACGTCTCGGCCGAATTCATCCGGGGAATGCTTTTCTCACCCACGAAGTCGTGGGAAAAACCGCGCTTGGTATCAGTCTTGATGAGCAGCCTCGATGGGGCTGACCTTTTCGCTTTCCCTTTTTTTCGAGAGAGCCACCAGATCGCGAACGGGAAGCGCGCACCGTAACGACGTCATTCCGTGCCAAAAGGCAATCTGAAACACGCTCTTCAAACTCTTTTTCAGATGCGCCAAAGTCAAACATCCGCTCATCTACCTCCGTTCTTCTTCCTGTTCTCCCCGATGCCCTGCCGGATGGCAACTGACGCTGTGGTTCCACCCTACAAGCACAGAGCCTCTATTCAGTTCCATGTAGATACGAAGAAGCTTTATGATCTGCACAACAACTTGATGATCGCGCCGCCACGTAACTAGCAACGGCTGGTACATTTCTATGGGTAATGACCTCAGGGGAAGAACTATGTCTACTAGATTGGCAGGAGTCACACGTCGTCAGTTCGTAACGTCATCAGGAGCGGCAATCTTGGCTTCGAGCTTGACGGGAGTTCTGTCTGTTCCCGAGATGTCGGCCCGCGACAGCGGATCGGGGAAAGCGCGTGTCATTATCGACACCGATCCAGGAGTTGATGATGCCTTTGCATTGCTACTGGCGATGCGATCGTCAGAACTGCAAATCGAAGCCATCACTCCGGTGGCTGGAAACGTGCCGATCGATCTCACTCTTCCGAACGCGTTGCGAATGGTTGAGATTGCCGAACGCACCGAAATTCCGGTTGCTGCCGGCGCAAGGAGTCCGATGGTGCGGAGGCTGGTGACTGCCGCCTATGCGCATGGCGAGAATGGATTGGGCGGCGCCCAGTTTCCGGAACCGACGACGAAGCCGGTCAAGGAACCGGCAGCCCAAATCATTTGCGACGTCGTCCGCAAATATCCGGGAGAGGTCACCCTGATCACCATCGGTCCGCTGACGAACATTGGCGCGGCTCTCGCGGCGGATTCAGAACTCGCCTCCAAGATTCGCGGGGTGGTGATGATGGGCGGCTCATTGTCTGGCGGTAACATCACTCCGGCCGCGGAATTCAATATCTACGTCGATCCGGAAGCTGCACGGATGGTCTTTCAGTCGGGTATTCCGATCACGATGGTCGGTCTTGATGTGACTCGAAAAACCTCCTTGACGGACGAGCACGTCAGGCAGCTAAGCTCGTCGAAGACCCGCGTAAGCCAGGCCGCTGCTAAAATCGCACGCAGTGCGATCGACCACAACCGTGCACAAGGATTTCTCATTGGGCCTAATATGCATGATTCGCTGGCCTTGACAGCATTTCTGGATCCTTCCATCCTCACCTTTGCAGATTATTACGTCGATGTGGAAGTAAACGGAGAATTGACGGCTGGGCAGACGCTTGGATATAGCCCGCATCAAGGTGACCTGAGGCGCAGCCCGGAAATGCAAAAGAAAGCTGAATCGAGCATGGTAATTCGGGGCGCTGCCCCTACTCTCGCCGGAACAAGAGTTTCACCGGTCGTGAGAGACAAGTGGGTTCCCAACGCTCGTGTGGCCCTGGAAGTGAATTCTGCTCGCTTCTTCGATCTGCTGATTGGACGACTGTCGGGCTAGAGGAGCATTCAGTGTATCGGCGACTTGCCACCAACCAAAATTCGAAATTGTGCGTCACGCCCTCGGCGCCGACACCACCCCGCATTCGGCATAAGCGCCACAGAATTGTGTATTTGTGTCGCCAGAAGATTCGTCACCAAGCTTGAACGGAACGACTCCGATTCCCGCGGCCAAAATGATGGTCCCTTCCAGCTTTCATTCTTTTCCGGAGACGATCGCGCCGGTCGCTGGCTAGTGCAGCAGTGATTCCCAATTTGCCGGCACCCTTCCCGCGGGCCCAGGGGCGGGCTGATTTTCGGGATGCGCGTGCGGCGGGGGCAACTCTACTCCTTGGATCATCGCCTGCTTGTCGTAATCGAAAAACCAGTCCTCCCCCGGCTCAAAGCTGGTAATGATCCGATGCCCTGTCGCCCTTGCATGCTTCGATGCATGTTGACTTGGAGAACTATCACAGCATCCGATATGCCCACACTCTGCACACCGACGGAGATGAAACCACCAGCCGTTCGGTGATCCGAGGCACTCCACACACCCGTCGCCGCTTGGTCTCGAATTGCGATTGATCCCGCGCCGGTCGTTATTCGATTTCATTTCGCTTTTCTCTTGTCTCGTGTTTCCGCACTAAGCCTCAGGCCACCAGCAAAATCTTCCCGGCAACTCCCTTCTCTGCTGCTGCCTGAGCCTCGGCTGCTTCACTGAGCGGCAGCTTTTGGCTAATCGGAATTAGCAACTTGCCGTCTCGCACCGCTTCGGCCATGAACTCGAGGGTCTTCCTGTCGAATTTCGAGAATACGTGCACGATCTTCACAGACGGGTACTCCGCGGCGTTTTTTGGCAGTTCGACAACGGATGCATATACACCTCCTGGCTTGACCTTGGCGATCAGCTTCTCGGCGGTTTTTCCGCCGACGGCATCCGCTACCGCATCGAGCAGCGGAAGACTCGCAATCGCGGTGAGGTCGTCTGTTGCAACGACCTGATCCGCTCCGACTGCCTTCGCGTCATTCGCTTGCTTCTTCAACACGCCCGCGATCACAGTGGCCCCCCGTTGTTTCGCAGTAAAAACCGCCGAACGCCCAACATTTCCAGCAGCACCGACGACGAGCACCGTCTGACCCGCTTTCACCCCAGTAGCCGACAATAGCTGGTTTCCAGTCGTTGTCACCAGCGGCAGCGCCGCTGCCTGGATCAAATCGAGTCCCTTGGGAACTTTCGCCAGAACGGCAGCCTTCACGACGCAAAGTTCGGCGTAGGTATTGTCTGCCATAGCGAAGACCTGGTCGCCGACGGAAAAGCCTTCCACGCCCGGGCCGATCTTGACCACGGTCCCCGCGATATCCACTCCTATGAGGCTCGGGAACGTCATGGGGTAGAAATCCTTTGTCAATCCAGCGCGTCGCTTGTAGTCAATCGGATTGACGCTCGTAGCGGCCACGCGCACCAAAACTTCGTCCCTACCGGGAACCGGGTCGGGGTAGTC
>Ga0335074_10008071_pt1 | contig 14629 bp, 16 predicted proteins | sample Lox_Sample_23_FD_206715 | JGI IMG/M metagenome (GOLD analysis project Ga0335074, IMG submission 206715) | Soil microbial communities from Loxahatchee National Wildlife Refuge, Florida, United States - Lox_Sample_2.3 | ecosystem: Environmental > Terrestrial > Soil > Wetlands | place: USA...
CGTCCGGTCCTACCCCGTCGATCGGACTTATCGCTCCCCCGAGCACATGATAGCGGCCGCGGAACTCGCGGATCTTTTCTACGGCCGCGACATCCTTGGGCTCTTCGACCACGCAGATCACGGTCGGGTCGCGCCGCGGGTCGAGGCAGATCCGGCACTCGTCGGCCTCGGCCACGTTCCCGCAGGTCCGGCAGAACCGCACCTTCTCCGTGACCTCGATCAGCGCAGCCGCGAGCCGCCTGACGTCCGCCTGGTCCGCGGCCAGCAGGTGAAAGGCAATCCGCTGGGCGCCCTTCGGCCCGACTCCAGGCAGGCGCCCGAGTTCATCGATGAGGTTCTGGATGACGCCTTCGTACACGCCGGGTCCTAGGTCTCCGGGTCGTCGTCGTCCTCGTCGTCGTCGTCCTCGTACTGACCGGGAACGCCGATTCCGAGGCTGGACAGGTCGAGCCCGCTCGGCAGGTTGAGGCCGCCGGGCATGCCGGGCATGCCGGGCAGGCCCGCGCCGGACACGGCCGCCGCGAACGGTCCCATCTGCTGTTGCTGCAGGGCCTCGGCGGCCCGGTAGGCGTCGCGCACCGCGGCCAGGACGAGGTCGGCGATGGTCCGCGCCGTCTCCTCCGGGTCGCCGGGCTCCACCGCAGCCGCCTGGATGGTGATGTCCAGGAGCTCGCCCTGGCCGTTGACGACGGCCTTGACCAGGCCGCCTCCCGCCGACCCCGTCACCTCGGCGTCGGCGAGCGCCTGCTGGGCACTCATGAGCTGTTCCTGCATCTGCTGCGCCGCCGCGAACAGCTGCTGCATGTCTATCTGCGGTTCCACATCGGCCTCCTTAGCAGAGCCTACGACCAGCCCGACCTGATTAAGCCCAATCAGGCCCCCGTGGCTCAGTCCTCGATCTCGCTGATTACCTGGCCGCCCAGCTCACGCTGGATCAGGTCCATCCCGGTAAGTTCCGCCGGCCCGGAAGCAGCGCCGCCGGCCAGGATCTCCTCAGGCGGCAGGTCATCCGGCAGCTCGTCGTCCGGCGGTTCGTCGTAGGCCGGCTCTGCGCGCGGCGCGGCGAAGGCCGGCGGGCTGGCAGGCTGGCGGCCGGTCGCGCCCACGGCCACGTCACCCTCGCCGACCATTCCCTTGACCATGACGTTCAGCCCGAACCCGGTGCTCAGCACCCGTTTGAGGTCGCCGTCGTAGTCACTGGTGCTGAAGCGCTTCAGGTCCCCCTCCTTGGCGAACCGCAGGGTCAGGATCCCGCCGTCGACCGACACCACGCTGGTGTCGCTGAGCAGGATCCACGCCACCCGGCGTTCCCGCTTGACCGCCTCCAGGACCGCGTCCCAGTTCTTCCGCAGCACGTCAGCCGGGGCCTCGCCAGGCGCCGCCGGGGTGGCGGCCGGAGCCCGGGTCGTCCCGGTCGCCGACGCTGCCGGGTTCTCCGGGGCGGGCGGACGGGCCGGTTCGGGCACCTGCCGGGTGGCGGGTGGGGCAGCCGAGGGTCGTTCGGCCTCATCGTCTTTGGCGGAGTGCGGCGGGGGCGCGGGCACCTGCGGCCGCGGCGCCGGCGCCCGGTCCCCGCGTTCCAGCCGCTCCAGCCGGGCGAGCAGCGATTTCTCGTCGGTGGCGGCGGCGGGCAGCAGCACCTGCGCGCACATCAGCTCCAGCAGCAGCCGGGGCGAGGTGGCCCCGCGCATCTCGTCCAGGCCCGTGCTGATGATCTCGGCCGCCCGGGTCAGCCCCGCCTGGCCGAACCGGCCCGCCTGGGCCGCCATCAGGTCGGCACGGTCCTGCGGCAGGTCGAGCAGGCCGGTCTCCGCGGCGTCCGGCACGGCGGCCAGGACGATCAGGTCGCGGAACCGGTCCAGCAGGTCGGCCGCGAACCGGCGCGGCTCGTGCCCGCCCTCGATGACCCGGTTGACCACCCGGAACACCCCCGCGCCGTCGCCTGCTGCGAACGCGTCGGTGATCTCGTCCAGCAGGCTGGCGTCGGTGTAACCGAGCAGCGCGACGGCCTTGTCGTAGGTCAGCCCGGACGCATCGCTGCCCGCGAGCAGCTGGTCGAGGACGGACAGCGAGTCCCGGACCGAGCCCGCCCCAGCCCGCACCACCAGCGGCAGCACGCGTTCCTCGACGGCGACGCCTTCCTTGCGCACGATGTCCTGCATCAGGTCCCGCAGCACGGAGGGGGGCACCAGGCGGAACGGGTAATGGTGGGTGCGCGACCGGATCGTCGGGATGACCTTCTCCGGCTCGGTGGTGGCGAAGATGAACTTCAGGTGCGCCGGCGGCTCCTCGACCAGCTTCAGCAGCGCGTTGAAGCCCTGCTGGGTGACCATGTGCGCCTCGTCGATGATGTAGATCTTGAAGCGACCCGACACCGGGGTGTAGAAGGCACGCTCGCGCAGGTCCCTAGCGTCGTCCACGCCGCCGTGCGAGGCGGCGTCGATCTCGATCACGTCGATGCTGCCCGGCCCGGAGGGGGCCAGCGCAACGCAGGAGTCACAGACCCCGCACGGATCGGGCGTCGGGCCCTTGATGCAGTTCAGCGAGCGGGCGAGGATCCGCGCGCTGGAGGTCTTGCCGCACCCGCGCGGCCCGCTGAACAGGTAAGCGTGGCTGATGCGCCCGGTGAGCAGCGCCTGCCGGAGCGGGCCGGTGACGTGGTCCTGCCCCTTCACCTCGGCGAACGTCGCCGGACGGTACTTGCGGTACAGGGCCAGGCTCGCCGGTTTCGATCCCTCGCGTTCCGACGCGGCTGCGGCCATCAGCTCATCCTCACCGGTAAGGGGGGACCCCCCGCACACCCGTCAGAGCCCGCGTACCCTTGCTGCCTTCCGGCCCTGGGGGGGTTGGCGGGATAAACGCCGTGCGGGGGGTCAGGGGCCAGTGTAGCCAGCCCCGCGACCGGATGATGCCCAAGCGCGCGGCCCGCCCCGTCCGCGGCCCCCGCGGGGCCCCTCCGATTCAGGTAAGCTTCCCGGCGGAGGATTCGCCTAGTGGCCTAGGGCGCACGCTTGGAAAGCGTGTTGGGGGCAACCCCTCAAGAGTTCGAATCTCTTATCCTCCGCCAGCCCGAGCACGCTCAGTCGAGGTCGAACTCGTTGCCCTCGATGTCCTGCATCACGATGCACGACTCGTTGTCGTCGTCGGCAGGCAGGAGCCGGACGCGTACCGCGCCGAGCGCGACCAGTCGCGCGCATTCGGCCTCGAGTGTGGCCAGGCGCTCCTCACCCACGAGCCCCGTGCCGACCCGCACGTCAAGATGCACGCGGTTCTTGACGATCTTGCCTTCGGGAACGCGCTGGAAGTACAGTCGCGGGCCCACCCCTGAGGGGTCAGTGCAGGCGAACCAGGAACCCCGATCCTCTGGCGGCAGCGAGCGATCGAAATCGTCCCACGTGGCGAACCCTTCCGGTGGCGGCGGGACGACGTACCCCAGCACCTCGCACCAGAAGCGAGCGACGCGCTCAGGTTCTGCGCAGTCGAAGGTGACCTGGAACTGCTTGACTGGCGCCATTGGTCCACCCTAGCGGCGAACCCCCGGTCACCTCGTAGGTCTCGGTTCCGCGCTCGACGCTGCGTCACCGGCGGCGGGCCCAGCGCAGCGGTCCACCCCTGACCGAGCACCCACGGGCCGCAGTGAACTGCCCCGGGTGGTTCATCCGGGGCAGTTCACGTAGAACAGGCAGCCAAGGAAGGCTGAAGCCTTAATTCCTCCGCCAATGGCTGGAGCGGCCTAGCGCGCAGCGTGCCGACCGGCGGCGTGCCGCCCTGCGGACCGTACGGAGAAGACCCGGCCCGGATTCAGCCTGGCGGCCATGTACCTGATGTCGGCCAGGACGCTGGCGGTCTGGGGCGGACTGGCCGCCCAGAAGACGTTCAGCGACGAGCTCTGCGGTTGAATCCGGACAGCCTTAGACCCAGCACTGACCATGACGCCCCTCCCATTTGCCTGGCTCTGCAGGCGTCGACCCCCCAAGGCGGTGACATCTGCGGGGATGCCCGCCCCTACAACAAGCAGACGCCCATGAGCGAAAGCTGGTTTACGGCGCGTTGACCGGATGATGGCGAGCTTTCTGCCGGGCTGGGCCTTTAAGCCTGATTTGACCAACACATTTTTTGATCCGAATCGCCGCAGTTCGCAGGTAGTCGCACCACTTTGTCGTCTCGGTATCTATTGCATAACGCTACGGCGTGGCGCGCATTACGTTTTGCCGCCGGTAGCTATTTGCTCGGCGTCGCGGTGCCGCGCGCCCGTCGCTGGGGCGGTGGCCGCGTCTGCCGCGTCTGCCGCCGCGGCCTGCTCGGCCAGCTGGGGAGTCATCCAGCTGAGCATCGGGCCGAGCGCCGCGCGCCAGACACTGCCCTGGTGGCCGCCCGGGACGATGAGCAGCGGGACCTGCGCCAGCCGGGCCAGCAGCAGGTGCCTGAAATAAGCCGCCGCGTCGACGTCCGACCGGTCCGAGTCCCCGGCCGCGAGCCAGAACGCGGGGAGCTCGAAGGTCGGCACCCGGGTGAGATACACCTGCGGCGTGTTGACCAGCCTCAGCGCGGGATCCCCGGCGAACACGTCGACCTGGATCGGCTTCCCGCCGGGCTTGTTGCCCGCGGGCACCTGACTCGGGGCGGGCGCGAAATACCCGGACATCACTCCCGCGGCGCCGTACTGCCCCGGCTCCTGCAGCACGATGTTGGCCGTGCAGTAGCCGCCCTCCGAATAGCCGGCCAGGCCCCAGGCCCGCCCCGGCGGCTGGACGCGGATGACCCGCGCGATGTAGTCCGGCACGTCCTGCCCGACGAAGGTCATGTCCTGGAGACCGCCCGGGTCGTTGAGGCACTGCAGCTGGTACTGCTTCCCGCCGTCGGTGTCGGGCATGACCAGGACCGCGGCGTCCGCCGGATGGGCCTCGAGCAGGCTGAGGTAGGTAGGGACCAAGCCCAGCACGTCCAGCCAGGCCTGCGGGTCGCCCGGCGAGCCGTGCAGGAGCTCGATCACGGGAAACCTGTAGTGCGCGTACGCCTTCTGGAAGTACTGCGGCGGCAGGTAGACATAGACGTCCCGGGTGAGACGGCTCCGCTCACCGGTGATCGTCGTCTGGAACAGGTATCCGACCTGAGCGTCTTCCGCGAGGTTGGTGACCCGGCCGATGTCCTTGTCAAATTGCTTGCTCGAGCCCTTATCCGCGACCGTGTATTTGGGGATGGTGTTCACGCCCTGGCCGGTGAGATCGCTGATCATCCCGCCCCAGGTCTGGTAGTAATCGTAGAACTTATTGACCGCCGCAATTCCGAACACCATCGCGGGAATGAAGGCGAGGCAGGCCGCCAGTACGCGGAATACCACCTGCCGGGCGAGTGCCACCCAGACGAGCAATGCCCCGAATGCCACCATCAGCAGCAGGAAGAACCCGGTTCCCTGCGGTTCAAACAACTAGGTTCTCCTCGCCGGAGGCTGGTCTGGCCCGTGGTTCACCTGCCGGAGCACGCCGAATCACGCACACCGCGTGATCACTTGTGGCAACGTCCGGGACGCGTGATTAAGTTCCCCGGGCTATACCGGGCGCGCACATAACGCCGTTCGGCGGTGGAGGTGGGATTTGAACCCACGGAGGGGTTACCCCCTCACACGCTTTCGAGGCGTGCGCCCTCGGCCACTAGGCGACTCCACCGCTGGCGAGCTTACCCGAATCAGCCCGCGCCCGGCGGCAGGTGGGACCCTCCGGCCGGCCTGCGGGAGGCGAAGAACTCACTCAGCACGGCGCCGCATTCCGCGGCGAGCACCCCGCCGATGACCTCGGGGCGGTGGTTCAGGCGCCCGTCCCTGAGCACGTCCCACAGCGAACCAGCGGCGCCGGCCTTCGGATCTTCCGCGCCGTACACGAGCCGGGCGAGCCGGGCAGCCGTCACCGCACCCGCGCACATCGTGCACGGTTCCAGGGTCACGACCAGCGTGAGGCCGGTCAGGCGCCAGCGGCCGAGCGCCCGGGCCGCCTGCCTGATGGCAAGGATCTCTGCGTGCGCGGTGGGATCGCGGTCCAGTTCCCTGCGGTTGCGCGCCCGCGCGACGATGGTGCCGGCCTCGTCGAGGATGACGGCCCCGACGGGCACGTCTGGTTCCCCGTGCTCGGGCCCGGTCCCAGGCGGCTCCCGGCCGGCCTGCCCCTCCTCAGCCAGCCCCGCCTCAGCCAGCCCCGCCTCAGCCAGCACCGCCTCAGCCAGCACCGCCTCGGCCAGCGCGAGCCGCATCGCGGGCTCGAAGGACGCGGTATAGCCGGTCACGGGCCGAGCGCGCTGTCCAGGGCTCGCTCCACCACGTCCCCGAACCGCAGGCGTTCGGCTATCCCGGCCACGGCATCCTCGGGGTAGAGGTCGAGGTCGGCGGCGACCGCGCCGAGTTCCATCTCATCCAGGCCGAGGTCCGCGAAGATGGACAAGTCGCCGGCCGGGAGCACCTGGTCGAGTTCATCATCGGACGGCACCGGAATGTCCAGGGCCTCGAGCACCTGGCGGGCCAGCGGATAGTCCACCGCCGCGGTGAGATCGGAGAGGAACAGCAGCACGTCCTCGCCGAGGATCCGCACGGCCACCCAGAAGTCGTCACCCACGCCGACGAAGCCGATGGTGCCGCCGATGCCGGGCTGCCTGCGGAGCGAGGTCAGGAGCCCGTCGAGGTCAGCAGTGACCGCGACCGGGAGCGCCCCCGCTTCCCACTGGTCTTCTTCCCGGTAGACGATGACAGCGAAGTCTGTCTCACCCGCGTCTGGCATCGTCAATGCACCGGCCTGCTCCGCACGGAGGAATGCTGTCAGATACCTGCCCGTCGCGGTAGCCAAATCGCCGATCAGGGCCGCAATCGGAGGTTTCGGTGAGCAGCGGCCGACGCGGCCGGCGCGGCCGGCGCCGCCTGTTACGCACTGCTGCCACAGATCGGGCATACTGATCACGACACGGGGCATACTGAAGCCGACACGGCAGCACCACCCCGTTAGCGTTGGCCGCGAAATCGGTGCAAGCTAACATAAGTTCTCTGGCAACTAGGGATAAGTCCGGGCGCCCGTGGGAGGCGACGTGAATCTGAAAACCATCGCCGGGTGGGCCGTTGTCGCGTTTCTAATCTGGTGGGTTATCGAGCAGCCCGATGGCGCCGCTCATGTCGTCCACAACATCGGGACCTTCCTCACCACGGCGGCCCACGGGATTTCAGACTTCTTTAGCAAGGTTTAGGGGTAGGTGCTGGGATGGGGCCGACTCCCCACGCTGACAACGTCCCAGCCCAGGTCAATAGATATCTCCTGCCCCACGAACGCCAGGTCATCACCGTTCACCAGCACCCGGCGGTGCTGATCAAGCCCATTGCCTTTCTGCTCGCCGGTCTCGCCCTCGCGGGCTGGCTGAGCCTCGAGGTGGCGCACGGCAACAGCGACGTCATCGTCGGGATATGGGCCGCATTCGGGGTGCTCCTGCTCTGGGCGGTGTGGAAGATCGTCGACTGGTCCGTGAACTACTTCGTGGTCACGTCGCAGCGGATGCTCCTCGCGCAGGGCATTCTCATCAAAAAGGTGAACATGATGCCGCTCACCAAGGTCACGGACATGAGCTTCCAGCGCACGGCGCTGGGACAGCTACTGGGCTACGGCGAGTTCATCGTGGAATCGGCCGGGCAGGACCAGGCGCTCAGCCACGTCACCTACCTTCCCTACCCCGAGCAGCTCTACCTCGAGGTATGCGGGCTGATCTTCAAGGACGAAGACGCGCGCGGCGACCCGGGGATCTAGGCGGTCACGAGCACGACGCCTACCGCGGCCAGGAGCAGTCCGGCCCGCTGCACCCAGCGCATGCGTTCGCCGAGCACGAACCGGGCCAGCAGGACCGTCATGCCCGGGTACAGCGCGGTAATCACCACGGCCAGCCCGAACAGCCCGGCCCGGGTCGCCAGGACGTAGCAGACGTTGGCCGCCGCATCGAGCGTCCCGGAGATCAGCGAGACGCGGACGACCCCCGCGCCGCGCTGCCGCCACGGACGGGTCCCCGTGGCCAACGCGATCCCGAGCGCCACCACCGTCCCGGCCGACCGTGAGATCGCCACCGGCCAGAGCACCCCGGACTGGCCGGCGTCCTTGAGGAAGAGGAAGAACAGGCCGAAGCCGACCCCCGCGGCGGCGCCGTAGCTGAGGGCTCGCAGGCGGCTCGCAGCACCGGGCCGCGTCTCGCCCGGCTGCGTGCTGACGAGGACGATCGCGATCAGGCAGACCAGGCCTCCGGCGATCACGCTGGCGCCCGGCCGCTCGCCTTGGGCCACCGCGACGCCCACCGGGAGGACCGCCGACACCAGCGCGGCGACGGGGGCGACCACGCTGATCGGTGCCCTGGCGAAGCCGGCGTAGAACGAGACCAGGCCCGCGGCGCCGCAGACACCGGAAAGCGCGGCCCACCCGACGGCGCTCCAGTCCCCGACGGACGTCGGCGCGCCGAGCCCACCGTGCCCCAGCAGCCCGCTCACCCACGGCGCTCCGCCGAGCAGGGCGACGGCCACCATGACGACCGCGCCGGTCGGTACGGTCAGGGCCAGCACGGCGAATATGCTCGCCCGCCTGGACGCCACCCCGCCGAGGAAGTCGGCGGTCCCGTAGAGGACGGCGGCCGCCAGCGCCAGGATTGTCACCACGGTCAGTTCCCCCGGAGATCTATCGCGGTCGGAATATTAATACGTATAGTTCACTCTATCGACCGACGGCCGGAACGAGAAAGGGAATTATGGCTGAGGTACCGGACATAACGACCGCGGTGGCCCGGACCCTCCAGGCGCTGCGGGCCGATCGCGGCTGGTCGCTGGATCAGCTGGCCGCGCGCTCGGGGGTCAGCAAGGGCGTGCTCGTCGCGCTCGAACAGGGGCGGTCCAACCCGAACCTGGCCACGCTGGCGCGCATAGGTGACGCGTTCGGCGTCCCGGTGACCCTGCTCGTCGACCTGGGCGGGGAACCGGCCGTGCGGGTCAGCAGGCCGGATGCCTCGCGCGTGCTCTGGCGCGGGCCGTCCGGGGGCACCGGGACGATCATCGGCGCGACCGATCCACCCTGGGCGGTCGAGCTGTGGCGGTGGGAGGTCATGCCCGGGGAGACGTTCGGCGGTGACGCGCACGCGCCCGCGACCCGCGAGATGGTCTGGGTGCAGGAGGGCACCCTGACGTTGACGGTCGCCGGGGAGCGCTACGCGCTCGGGCCCGGCCAGTGCGCCCGGTTCCCCGCCAGCCGCCCGCACCGCTACGGCAACGAGGGCCAGGAGCCCGTCAGCCTCGTCATGGTGGTCCTCGTCCCGCCGGCCGACGGATAAGGAGTCGCCGGCCTGGACCCCCAGCTCCTGGCCGATCAGCCAGTCGCGCGCGGCGATGGCTGAGCCGCGGGCCCCGGCCATGTCAAGGTCGGGCACTAGGGAGATCTCCGCGGCCCTGGCCTGCTCCTCGCGCAGCACCGTATGGGCGCGGACCTCGTCGAGGAACCAGTCGCGGAACCTCGGCGCGGCCTCGACCACCCCTCCGCCGAGGAAGTACCTGGCGGGATCGAAGAAGTTCGCGGCGATGGTGAGCAGCCGCCCGAGGGCGATGGCCTGCTGCCTGAAGATGGTCAGGGCCAGCTCATCGTCCTCCTCACCGTACCGGCGGACGAGCTTGGCGGCCTTGTCCGGCGGCAGCCCGGCGAGCTCGTGGTGCTCGTACTTGCTGAGCCAGTACGGCAGCAGGTTCTTCTGGATGCCGGTGAGCGAGGCGACGCTCTCCGCGTCGCCCCGTTGTCCGCAGTTGCACCCGGGCATCGGCTGACCCGGGTCAAGGAGGCCCTCCATCGGGATGGGGACATGCCCGAGCTCGCCGGCCATCCCGGCTGCTCCCTTGATCACCCGCCCGGCCTCGACCAGCCCCCCGCCGAGCCCGGTACCCACGATCACGGAGACCGAGCTGTACCGCCGGGAATCAGCGCCGAACCGGACGTGGTGCGCGTACAGCGCGGCCGCGTTCCCGTCGTTGTTGTAGACGACGGGCAGCCCGAGGCGCTCCTCTAGCGCGCGGCGGATGTCGAAGCCGCCCCAGCCCGCGTCCCCGAAGTTCGTCGCGCCCTTCGACGAGATGACGCCGTCCGCGCTGGCCGGCCCGGGCGTGTCGAGGCCTACCGCCCGGACGGACGCGATCGGCACGCCGGTCAGCCCGAGCACCTGCTCCACGCAGTCGACCAGGGACCGGATGGCCTTGTCCGGCCCTTCCCTGACGTTGCTGGGCACTTCCGCCATCTGGTCGAGGAGGAACCGGCCGGTGGGGTCGAGGACCGTTCCGTTATTCGTGGTCCCGCCGTTATCCACGCCGACGACAACCCAGTCGACTGGCATGCGTCCTCCTCGTCCGGTCGCTGAGCCACGCTCAGTGTAGGGAAATGCCTTGGCAGAGAGCAATATCGTCGCAGGCCCCGGGCGCTATTGTCCCTCGCCGGACTCAGATGGTGACGACCGCCTTGCCGGGGACGTGTCCCTGTCCCTGGTACCGGACGGCGTCGCCCACGACGACCCCGAGACCACGCTGGGCTGGTGCGACGATCAGACCGGGTTTGAGTTCGGGCTCGACCTCATCCTCGACGGCCTTGACACGATGCGGACGACGGCCTGACCCAAGCTAAGCGGCGGAGGATCGGCCACCAGTCCGGCGGCGCGGAGGATACGCTGCGGTCGTGGATCTCTGGGAAGAATTTGAGGAGACCCAGAAAGGGGAACCGACGCGGCGGTCGACGCTGATTTGCGTGGGCGTGGTCTGTGCGCTGATGGCTGCCGTGGTGGTCGGGGCGGCCTGGTGGTTCCGTCATCCCGCGGTAGACCAGGCGCAGGCCCGGGCGATGCAACCAGCCATTGACGCCTACATGCACCAGCACGGTGAGCAGCTCGGGCTGGGCGGGGCCCTGGACGTGCGGCTCAAGCCCGCGGTGTTCTGCGACGCCGGCATCGTCGAGATCAGGCCGGATGGCCCGCGGTGGCGTGTCGGCATGATGCTGAACTGCGGTGAGTTCGCCCGCCGCGGCAGCATGCTGGTCGAGGGTAGCTCTGGCTACCCCGGCATCGGAGAGGTAATGCTTCTCTCCGGCTCGTCCGGGCACTACCAGGTACTGTCCCTGGATCTAGGGCCACCCGGCTACGACCCGGCCTGGGTCGACCAGAATTTCTCGTCCCTGGCCGCCCGCTGGATGCTGAGCAGCGACCCGCCGACCGCGCCTGACCCAATCGGCCAGGCCCGCCAGGCGTTCGGCTTCCCGGCAGGTACCACTGCGGTCCAGCAGTAACAGCCCGTCGCGTCCCTGCGGCTACTCGATCGCGCCGAGCATGGCCGCGACGGGACGGTAGCCGCCGAGCGCCGCGTGGCCGGATTCCGCCTCCCGGAGCTGCGCGTGGATTTCCGCGTACCGGGCCGCGAGGTTCGCCGCCTCTTTGTGCTCAAGGCATACGGTACCCGGGGAGTTCCGGCAGTCCAGGCAGAAGACGCGATCATCCTCCAGGTAGTTGATGGCATCCGCGACGGCCGCGAGGAGGAGCACTCTCGGCTCTGGCGATGTCATGAGCGTCCCCGCTCCCTCCGCGCAAGCGGGACACATCCGTAACGTTCGGTATGAGTCATATAACTAAAAGTAGCAAGACAATTCCGCCGGTGTCACGTGATTGCGGATTCCGGCACAGGTCGAGTCGCATCCTCGATCACGGGTGTGCAGGCTGCCCGTTCTGACTTACTTGCAGGCACTATAGGGCAGCATGACCAGGATCGGCTCGGCGACGCTGAGCGTCTGCGTCATGGTTACCCCGAGCACGCGGTAGCGCACGACCACGGGGCTGGTGGCGTCGCCGACGACGGAAGTGTCGGGCTGGTCCCCGTTGCTCATGGCCCTGGCATCACGCCGGATCGTCGGGTCACAGATCACGCGTTCGGTGAGCCCGGCCCACACCGTGCCCCCAGGTGCCAGAGCTACCGGGCGGAACGGTGTCATCTGGCCGAATCCCTGGCCGAGCTGAGCCCCGGCGGGGGCAAGCGCGTTGACCGCGCCGGGGGCGAAGGTGCGCAGCGCCACTCCGAGCAAGGTCACCGGGACAGGGCCGCCGTTGTGCACCGAGAAGCCGAAGGTCAGCTCACCGCCGGGACGGTTCGCCCACAGGACCTCGCCGAAACCCTGCTCGGTGGGAAAGACGGATGCGTACTCAGCCGAGGTGGGCGTGGCCAAGCTGCCGCTGTTGACCGGGAGTACCCCAGACCATCCGACCGGGCTCGCGCTCAACGTGGCGTGCGGGGATGTGATCGCGGCCAGGTAAACGGCGGCCAGGCCCGTGACGGTGACTAGGGCCAGCCAGCGTCCACGCCGTGATCGCGGTGGCGGGGCCTTGACCACGGCCTCGGTAGTGGACGCGACCACAGGTGCCTCCGGTAATCCGGTTGGTCGAAACCGTAACAACGGTTAGCGGCCAGTGCAATCCTTCTACCGCCCGGGTCAGCGGGCCATGCCCGGACCCCGGCCCGGCCAGGGGTCCGGGGATTCCCGCTTGTCAGGCCGCCCGGGTCACAACCACGGGAACAAGGAGCGGTAGGCGGAGCAGCCCAGGGCGCCCTGGATCTGCCGGGCCGCGGCGATCAGCTCGGCGGCCGTGCCCGCCGGGATCCGCCTCGGGGTCTCCAGCTGGACCTCGAGGATGAACAGGCTCAGCGTCTGGCAGGCCAGCAGGGGGTGCTGTCCGGCGGCCTGATGCTCGGCCTGGGCGACGGTCGGGACCAGCCCCTTCCCGCCGCGGGTGCTCCGCACGGCCTGGTACAGGTCGGCCAGCTGCCCGCCGGCACCGACCACGGTCACCGTGAAGGAGGTGGACACCGGGCTGTTGATGTCGTCGGAGTCGGTGGCAGTGCAGGTCACCGTCGTGGTGCCGATCGCGAACGTGCTGCCCGAAGGCGGAGTGCAGACCGCGGCCGGCGGGGATGGGTCATCGCCATCGGTAACGGCGGGCGCCTTGTACGTCACGGTGGCGCCAGCAGGGCTGGTCGCGTCGACAGTGGTGTCGGCGTGCGTGGCGATGGCCAGATCGTCATCCAGCGTGTAGGAGATCGTCACCGACGCGGCGCTGTTGGTCGGGCCCTCGTCGCTGCCCCCGGAGGGCACCAGTGACGATCCGCCGCCGCCGCCGCCGGCCTCTCCGGTCCCGATGTTGTCGGCGCCACCGCCGCCGCCACCGCCGCCGAAGTAACCGCCGCCTCCGCCACCGCCCGAGGGTTTGCCCGCAGCACCGCTACCGCCCTGGCCGAGCATGCCCGTTCCCCCTACGGCCTGCGAAAAGTCGGACGCGGCAGCACCGCCGGCACCGCCGTGGTTGCCGGCGAAGCCACCCTGACCGAAGTAGTCTGTCGCGGCGGCGGGCTGCGCGTCCGCCTCAGCATTGGCTGGCGGTTCAGGCGTGTGGTAGGTCTCGGAGTGGCCTCCGCCGCCGCCAGCGACAATCAGTCGGGAGGCAAGCGACCCGGTATCCGCGCTGGAAATGGTCCGTACGTCGGAGGCGCCGCCGCCGGCGCCCGCGTCCCCGCCGTAGCCGGGGCCGCCGCCGCCGTTGAATGAGCCCGGCAGGTTGAAGCCGGCCCCCGTGGTGGCGGTGTCGGGTTGCTGGCCCACCTCGACGTACAGGGTCTGCCCACCCTTGAGGCCGGTCAGGGGCCCGGTAACCTTCTCGCCCTCACCACCGGGGTTGCCCAGGTAGTCGGCGCCGCCGGCCGCGCCGATGGCGATGACCTGCACCGAGGTGACCCCGGACGGGACCGTGAAGGTCTGTTCCCCCCCGGTGTAGCCATAGCTGCAGGTGACCGTGGCTCCAGATGGGGTGCAGTTCGAGGGCAAGGGGGCCGCGCTCGCCAAGCGCGGGACCGCTACGGCGAGGGCCGCCGTAACGCCAACCCCGGACACCAGCGCCACCACCCGCCGACGACTGCGGCCTTCCCGGCCCGATCCGACAAAACCTAGCGCTGACAATGTCCCGCCCACAGCAACCTCCGCTGCCCGGTCCCCAGTGGCGCTCCACCACCACGGCACATCTTCCTCCGCCCCAGGGCCGACATCCGGCAAATCGGTTATGCCGTTGGCGTGTTGTTATGAGTCGATATTTGCCGGGAAAGAGGCAGGCGGCGTCATCGGAGCCAAACAAATGTGCCTTCACGGGCCGTGTCGGACCGGGATTGACCGGGACTGCGCGGCCCTTCTGTGCCTGCCTCGCGTGCTCAGTGCGTGCGTGCCGACCGGCCAGTTCGCCGAGGCGAGCGCTCGCCAGCGACGAACGGCGAGCCAGGCCTGAGCGCACAGCAGCACCGGGTGCGGCGATTGAGGCCGCCGTTCGAGGGGCCTGGACCCAACCGTTCGAGACCGAACGGCAGGCGCTCGACACGCCCGCCGTCCGCGCCGTCTACACCGCGACATCCTCGCGCTGCTGCTGTGCAAGCGCCGCTAACCCGAAGCGGTAGGCCTGCGGCCTCCTGGCCGCATGCGAGGCTGGCCGCGGTGAGCCAAGTGGGGCCACGGCGGCACTCCTGCTCATGCCCCTGGGGGCGAGTCATGTGGTCTTCATCGTGGCGAAGCCGGTGCGCCAG
>Ga0335074_10008072_pt1 | contig 14627 bp, 7 predicted proteins | sample Lox_Sample_23_FD_206715 | JGI IMG/M metagenome (GOLD analysis project Ga0335074, IMG submission 206715) | Soil microbial communities from Loxahatchee National Wildlife Refuge, Florida, United States - Lox_Sample_2.3 | ecosystem: Environmental > Terrestrial > Soil > Wetlands | place: USA: Florida...
GAAAAAACCTATGACGGCATCTCCCGACCAGCATCAGAGTAGAAATCCATACAAAAGGCCGATAACTGGTAGGGCGACCCGATCGCGATGGAATGCCAGAAATACCCTAGTTTAATGGCGTCGTCTCGAATTAGTGTTGATTGTGACATAACTACCGTAGGAGCAAGCCTAATGGCCGTTAAGGACGCTTATGTTACGTAAACTCCTCAGATCCCCAATTCCAGGATGCCCCAGCTTGTTCAACATGATCGTGGTATAGTCGTCTTAGGAGTCGGAGGTCTGCTGAAAAAAGTAGCTTAATAAAAACAATTGAGATAGTCGAAGAAACGTGAGAATACCAAGCTCGTAATGATCAGCGGATAGCTAGTGTAAGTGCACAACATTCACCGAAGCCACATGATCCCGTTCATTTTCGAATTCTTGGAGCATAAAAGAAAGCCACTGTCAACGGTATTGTATAATCCCTTAATCGAGAGGTTGATATCAAGCCGTAGAGTTTGGCAGAAGGAACAAGATTTGAACGTTCGAGAGCGGTTGACAATCCTCACCAGCACTTAACAGGAATATGAAAGGCTCTTAGCAATTATGACATAATCTTTCTGTTCACCCAAGCTTTTGAACTCCATCTCCATTCGCCGCCCATCGCTAAGATATTAACGTTTCAAAGAGCAGAAGGCTGAAGCTTTAAAGCTTCTATACATGCGCGGCAAGGTCGTTGTTATTTAGTCTTTTGGTGGCCACGACGAGGAGGCATATGTTATTGAGGTTTATGTGTATTATAATATCTATACAACTCTGCCAACCTGTTATTTGACCTTCTGCTTTAATAACGTCCTAGAATCTTTGTGGTATACTCTCAACGTGATCATTTATTAACTCTTGCTCAACCAGCCCACAGCCCTCTATAATTAACTTCTGTCTCTACGTCGTTCCGGTGTGGATACTTGTAGACATACTGTTTTGGTGGCTGCCAACAGTTCTCAATAATAGCTAGATCCAGTGATCTAGATACATTGAAATAGTGTTTTAATCCATGCTTCTCTTTCAAAGCTTGGACTGGGTTCTTTTGACTTGGCCCATGCCCAGAATCTCCATCTTCCTCAATGGCAAACTTATGTCGTGCTTCAAGCCACGGCTTCACAGCCTTCTCTAAGATCTGCTCGGCATAAACTGCTTGTGTCATCATGCCGTTTGTTTCACAGGTACGTCGTAAAAGTAGATATCTAATTTAAAGTTCCATCCAACAGTTGCCCAGCAATGAAATCTCTTTCGGTCCTTGTTTCGAAGCTCTTGTGGATGATGTATATGTTCGAGAACAAGTGGGTTCACCTAATAGCCTCTTAATCTAAACCCTGCCTTCAATGCTCCACCCAAAGTGTACTTCATCGAATCCTGTTAATCAGGATACTTCTCAAGCATCATCCGTGCCAGTTCTACTCTCTTTCCCGTAACTTTGGCATCAACTAGCACATTTCTGCAAGCAATGCAAGAATAAATCCCTGTAAAATCCATAGCTTTTTGAACTGGATGGCAATCTGCTTCAACTTTGGACTTCTGTGCCTAGCCGTCCCCATATTAAAATTGATGCATCAAAGCTTTATTTCCCGCTTCTTTCTATGCCAATTATCTGCAGACGATCACGAGAGTTCTCTTGAAGGCTTAGTATGTTATCTAGACGCCAACTAGACTCCGCTGACACAGATTCATAGCTACGAGTCCTATTCATGCCAAACACTTCAAAAATGTGATCTGTATATAGCTGAATGCCAATATAAAGGAGATATTCGAATACACCTTGAACTTTAGCTTTTATTGGTGTTAGATATTCGCATCCAGGCTCGCGGGGTTCTAAAACTGGTCTAGATGGCTCTTTTTCGGGCTCTCTTTTATGGAGGAGCAGGTGGTGGTCCTGAGGGCGTAACAGGAGGGCTTTCGGGCTCAATTTCATGCGGCTCATACTCTTCAATGCCACGATACTTTCCTTGGTGGTATCCAATACCACGGACTTCCTCCATATCACGGATTAACCGTTTGCAAAAGGACTCAACCAAACTACTTGGTACACCATACACCCAGTAGAGTGAGTTTTCCGGGGAGAGCGCTCGGGTGGACGTGAGACTCAGAAAGTGTCACTCGTGTGGCTCGGAAACAATACGATATTCGGTATATGGATGCCCCGGTGCTGCTGAATATGGATGGGTAAAGATACGATAAATTTGTTTACGGCGTATTAAATAGGTTCGATTTACTAAAACACCAAACCCAAGAATGGGTATCTGTACAGACGATTAAATAGCTGTATCCCTAATCTATAATACAACCCATTAAAACCCGCCAGAAGGCTGCTATTATGCACCAGCCTTCTCCATAACATCTATATACCCTCTCCCTTTTTTCGGTTTCTTCGCACCGCCTTTCCTCGCTGTCGGCGGGCCCAATAGGTCATCAATACTGCTCGCGTTACTCATGCTTGTGGTTGGCCTGCTAGGTGGTCCGCTGGGCGGTCCTGTGGCACTGCCATTGGATATGGATCTACTCATTGGAGTTGCCATTGAGGGTGGTACTGCAAGAGCAGGTGGCCCATCGGATTGCCCTAATGTAGTACTAGTTGCCATAGCTGATACTGCTCGTTGTGGAGGAGCGCTGCCGCTAATGGCTCTTGGAGCTGACGTAGTTTCCATTGCTGGCGAGCCACTCACGCTTCGTGGCGGACCGGCTTTTGGTGGAGGGGGCGTAACTGAGGATCCTTCTTGCGCGCCATCCTTGCCAGCCTTTTTATTGACCCATCTCTTCAACTCGGGATCATATACGAAGCTACTTTCTTCTCCCAGCTTTGCTCTGATTGGCTTGTTTGGTTGTATACCGTCGTTTGCTGCATCCTTTTTTGAAAACCAGCCGCCCAGTCCCCATCCTTTCTTTGCGGGTGCCGGAGAAGCGTCTTTCTTGGCTAAAAGCGAGTCAGTACAGTTAACGTATTCCTATGATTTAACTTACCATCAGCTTCTGCTGCTTTTCGGAATGCTTCGTCGGTTTCCCTGTCCTTTTCGGCCTTGGACTTTTCGACCTTAGAAGTTTCCGCTTTACTATTTTCGCCTGTCGTGGCTGGCATAGGCTCATCATCATCCATAAAGCTTTTCTTCTTTGGTCTGGTGTCTATAGGAGAATCCAGTTCATCATTCATAGAAGCTGGTTCGTAAGATGGTGGCTCGTAACCTCCGCTTGAAGGGGGCTCATAACCTCCGCTTGTGGGAGGCTCGTATTCACTACTTGACGGGGGTTCGTATCCTCCACTAGACGGGGCTTCGTACGCTCCAGCAGAAGGCGGTTCATAGCTGCTGGATACTGCTGGCATATAGCCCATTGATGATGCATTACCTTCGGAAGCAGGAAAAGAATGGGGTGAGTCATGCGGTGCTAAGGATGCATATTGGTCACGGATTGGTGGATTCGAATCCTGTGGGGCGTATGTTGATCCTAGGTATGGCGAAGCAGACTGTCCGTATGAATTAGAGGGCAACGAGGAGTCTGAGCCTGGGTAGCTCCTTGATATCTGATCATTTATCCCATGTTGGTGACCAAAGCCTGCTCTCTCAAAACCGTGTATTTCAGGGCGCATTGTTTCTTCGTGTGAGCGTCTGGGTGCATAAGGCACTCGAGGTGACGAGCCATACGACGTAGATAACGATGGGTCTTGAGCACCAGGTGGAGTATAGGAACCACCTGGAGCATACCGTGAGGCGGGCTTCATTGCAGGTAGATGAGTAATGCTTCCATTGGGCGGGGGCGGTGCAGTATTAAATGAACCATAAAGATCTCCATTCGATGGAGATCGACTGATGATTGGAGTGTCCCCAGCTATTCTAGCGAACGGACCGACTTCAGAACCGGCCTCAGATCCAGCTCCTCCAGATGCCCCATCGTCCTCGCCAGCAACGAACTTATTGAACTTCCCCCATAGAGAGCCAGATACCTTATCAATGCTTGGTTTGGGTATCCAGGATGATGACTCGTCCTTCGGAGATTGCTTGAGTCTCTTGCTGAGATCATCTAGGGCCGATATCAAAAATGCATGATGATAAGGCGATCTCCTGACTTGCGAACTGATCGAATTAGCAATAGCCTCGCAATATTGTAAGGCTTTATCTCTTTGTCCAAACTGCGCCAGAATACAAGCGTGTTGGAGTTTGTATACAGCCAGATGCGGGGCAGAGAAGGACACGTTCGATGTCGCAGAGAGGGAAAGTCCATATTCATAGACCTCACTAAGAAGTGCTGGTTCTAGTTCTTTATCGAACTCGTATGGTTGCCGAAGGTGATCAGAGCCTAACAACACGATGTTGGATAATGGGTCATCTACACCACTGAAGACAGAATAACCACGGGCAAATAAGGAGCATATGTGAGCAGCCTCTGCTCTACCGTAACCAGACAGGAGTTTTCCCAGTGCATGTATTGCCTGAACATCTTCTGGACTCCTATTGCTTAGGACTAGGCAAAGAGTTTCTCGCCAACGATCAAGGCCGTCGAGGGAGCTCTTGTTTGACCCTGAAGTGCCTGAGGTATTAATCATTTGCAAACCTGCCCGGGCAGAGGGTGGGACAAGCTCATCCACGCTTTCCTCGAAATTCCCAGCGAAGATTTCATATAGAGCAGCAAGAGACTCAGTATTTTCGCCAACGCCCTTTACCTCCTTTTGGATGAATTCTTGCGCAACTTGCTTATGCACTTCCCGGGACAAACTGTCCGATATTAGAAGGGCATGTGCCCATAATCGTTTATCAACTGCCTCCCATACAGCCTTTTCCCTCTCACCTCGAAGCAGATATCTTCTGAGTTGATCAACTGCAGCTGGGTTCACAGGCTCCGGTAATGTTGTAGATGCTGTGGCTCGAAGTGCGCCAGTCAGATCGGACCCAGTTGCGTATTGTGGGACTGTTGCGTCTCCATCGCCATTAGAACCTGGGGAAAGTACCCCTCGCACAGCCCTCTCAACAATCGGATTCCCTTCCAAAAGGCCGTCATTTTCAATCATGACTCGCAATACCTTCCAAAGGAGCAAGCGCTCCTCCTTTCTCTTATCCTCATGACTAGTGGTCACTGAAGATCTGAGATAAGTGGTCTCTCGTTCGAAAGTGTCAATGCCTGCAGTGAGCCATGCTATAACATCCTTCTTCTTCGACTTGCCTTTCAGCGGACCAGGGAAACTTGCTAGCCTCTCCTCAAGGGGGTGTATATCTTTCAGACAGCGAACCTTTACTTCGCCGGGACTACAGATAATCATTGGCTGGGTTTGGCCCATCCCATAGCGTGGAACCTCTTTCGGAAATGAAGTTATAACAGTCCCACTAACACCCCAAGCAAATATTGGACCACCTCGCCATCGCTGGAGAGGATCATGTTCTCGACCATCTGTTGGAGCTATGTAGTTGACTGCTTGAGATGGTCCTCTCATTCGAGTTTTGGGAATTCCTGCACTCGTGAGTGCAAATTGCTCATTAACTTGGCGAGGACTTGTTGGACTATGCACTGATACAGGGCGTTGATAGGGTTCTCCGACGGCTATATCAACGCGAGAACCAGCCATGACCCCACCAGGTGACTGCGTTTGCGACCTTTGAGGAGGTGCAAAAGCTATTTCGTGAGGCAAATTGGTAGGCCTAGGATCTGGAGCATAATTTGACGCTGCACGTTTGCTAGGAGACATACGACCCTGGGGCATATAAGCTCGAGGTGCTTGGTCAAAACCAGAACTTTCCCTTCGCAGCATGGCTGTGGTTGCAACTTCAGTACCTGGGCCGCTGATAGAAGACTGATCCGGAGCCCTCTCAAAGTGAATGAGCGGACTAGATGTTCGTGGCTGGTGGGCCAAAATTGGCGCAGGAGGCGAAGCGATAGGCACAATAGAAGTATGTGAAGACGATTGTTGCTGTTGCAGAGGTGGTGCTGTGGCATAACGACCCCCACTTACCACTGGGGGAGGTGCACTACCGCTGCCCGACCGTGGAGGCGCTGGGGAATATCTGGAGGTCACAACTGGTGGCTGCGACTGACTTGTTTGCAGTGTCGCAAAAGGACTCACTTTTGGGGGTGCAACAAGTCCTTGAATAATTGATGCACTTTGGGAAGTAGGGGCCTGCGGAGGATATGCGGAAGGCATGGCATGAAATCCTTGCTCGCCTCCCATAACCGGTGACGGCTGTGGAGTATAACGACCTGAAGGCTTAGGTCTTGATACAATCGGCAGTTCTGCGAAGAAGCCACTTGATGAAGTTAGGCTCGGTGAGGCAGCCTGTTGTGGTGTCGAGGCTGGTAGAGAGGATGGCTTTGCTGGTGCTTGATAGAGGGATGGACTTGCAACTGGTGGCGACATGCTAGAAGCTGATCCATGTGAAGGTGGGGGTCCTTGCGTGACCATACTACTACTTCTCGGAGGAGGAAATGCGCTCGGCGGTGGAGCATTGTTATAGCCTCGGGCCATTTGTTGCATGCTAGCACGTTTCCTTGGCTTCACGACTTCCATTGGCAAATCATAAGGTGAGGAATATCCGCCCTTGGACTTATCTGCGAAACTCTGCGATTTGACAGTCTCGGGCCTTGGTTGCTGGGGAGTGCTATATAACGGCGGAGAAGGCACTGCTATTCCAGAGCCAAATTCAGCACCATGTGGCAATTTGTTTCGACCAGGTTGCGCAGAAAGATCCGCGAACAGTGGTGCATGGGGCGCAAAAGTATTGCTGGACTGTTGAAGCTGAGTTTGAGTATTTGGTGGTATATAACGGTTACTAGAATTGTTTTGTTGTGGAAAGGCACCAGAAGCCAAGCTATCAAAGCCAACCGTGCGTCCATCACTTCCAACAGCGGATACAGGTGGTGCTGGTGATATTTCTTGCTGCGTGCTATACTGGTCCAGTGTAGGATCATCATCATCAAGAAAGCCCTCATCGTCACTACCAAACAGGGCAGCTGGATCAACAGCATTACTTTGTGGCATGTTATCCTCATCAAGAAGCTCATCGTTATCAAGTAAATCATCTCCGGCTAGAGCCGCTTGCCATTTCGCTGCGAGGTCTTCGGCACTTGGCTCATGAGGCGATAATCTTTGCTCCTCGTCTTGGTTCGAAAGTTTGCTCTCGGTATCTCCTGGAACTTGGGGCAAAACAGTGTTTCCTGAGACAGCAATGCCTCCTCCCGTAGCATTATCATATGTGGTTTGGGGGTCTCTGTTTTCGTACATATCAAGTGGATTGGCGCGCGGATCTTCAGGTGATGGGAAACTGAATGCATCCATGACTTGCATAGTTGATTTTCGGCCAAAGTGAGGTGGCGCTTTAGATTCGCCCGGACCTGCAAGCCCTCCAAAAAAGTCATCTTCCTCGCCAGGACTATTCTCAGCAAACAAAGACAGGCCTATATTTCCACTCCCTGCTGCCTGCCCTTCTGGTTCTGAGTTGTCCATGAGAGGTAATCCTTCTTCGTATCTTGATTCAGCCTCTGGTTCCTCGGGAATCTCGCCACCGTAGGCCAGGCCATAATCGCTGCCATTTTTGCTTTCTTCATGAACCAGAGTCTCCGATACAGCAACATCAGTATGTGAGGGCGCCTCCTGTTCAGCAACATGGCCAAAGAAATTATTACTTGCGTCGTCTTCCGAGAGAAAATTTTGTGTTTGCTCGACTCTACTGATTATCTCTCCTGCCTGGCTCTGGGGAAGAGCATTATCGAAAGAAGAGTTCGACAGATTGTGAGCTGGGGGTACCTGCGGAAACGAGTTGGTGCGCTCCGACTTTGCCATGAGCTTGAACGGATCCGTTTCAGTCCTATGCAAGTTCCACTCGGGATCAACCTCATCATCTTCGCCCCAATCCATATCACGCGGCACTGTCCTTGCGAAGGAAGCAGAGGCGGCATGCCCAGGTTCATGCACGGGTCTCTCTGATGGAAATTCAGCCTTCCCAGGATTTCCGGAGCCGTCTAGAGCAAGATTAGTGTTCTCACCCACTGTCGCGCCTGTGTGCAAAGGATTTTTATCCATCTCAACACCACCAGGGCTTGAAAGAGATGTTGTAAAGGCACTTCGAAGGTTGTCCAACTCTGGATGATCTTCGTTATCTTGGGCTGGGGGCGGCTCCCAGCTCCCATCGAGACAGGTGTCAGCAACTTCATTTTGCCTCGATTCTACCAGGTGCGGTGAAGTTGATTTAGAATTCTCCTCGGCTGACTCTGCATGCTTGATCGAAGATGCGTGAGGGGCTAGACTCGAACACGGAGGTTGGTAAAGATTACTCGAAGAAAGATCGGATGCCGAATTTGGCATGAATGCGGGATGCCATGACGCTCGTGATTCTGTCGCAGCCATGCCGCGTGATGAATCGCTAGCCAGAAAACCGGTAGAGCGCAAGGTAAGTTTTAAAGTTCTATTGCCAGGTAATCAGCGACTGCATCGTTTAGATGGAGTGATACCTAGCCGGCTGGCTTGGAATGATCTTTGGGTGAGAGGTACCAAACAATTAAGCCGGCCAACCTATAACATTTTTAAACGACGGACAAAAGAAGAGATTAATACAAGACCAGATCCCCCTGTAGACGGTGATGGATGGTCGAACAGGACGTGCGGGAAAGGGAGATCTGCTTATGGTCGTGAAATAGCTCCTTTACGCTAACGACAGATGTTGGCCTCTCTGACAGCCGAAGGTCACGTGTTTTTCCAGAAATGCAGCCTTCAGGAGAGCTAAGCCCAGGGCGGACTAGGGCGAAATTGATACCGCGAGGCTGCGCATGCAGCATTCCATCTGTTTCAGAGACAACATATATTTCGGCAGGCGCTTCAACTTGTTCCGGAATCTTACGCTGATAGTGGCTATAACACTCCACATCATATATTGTAGACTCTTAGTCCTTTATTACTTCACAATGAATATTGTGAAACTTCCCTAAAAATCAACGACCTGAACCGACACGTTGCCTCTTTTTCTGCACCCAAGGCAGCTATGAGGAATGTCTTCTTCGACGCCCTATCACCAACCCAACGCTCCAGACTCTCCGGTCGAAGAGTCTGATTCAGATCTAGACATTGATCTGCAAGAACTCGATCCCATTACGACTTCAAACCTAGCGAATGCCTCGAAATTATCCGGTACACGGCAATTCCGGGAAGAACGGCGAACTGGTCAACAGCATAGTGGACGAATACCACTTCGAACCCTGCGTATGGGTGGTTTGAAGGGCAATGGAAATAGAAATCGGGGTTATGAGGAGCTGGGTATGAACCGTACCGGGGGCGGTGGAGACGCTGAAGGTCTCTTGAACAACGAGCTCGGGGTTGATGGTGCTCGCAATTCAGCTGGCAATGGTGAAGACGAGGCACCGTTACTCCCTGGTGCCAGCAACAGAAGACGTCGACCGAGCTTTGGTTTGGATAGAGTGTCTGAGCTAGGCTCGCGATTACGTCTGCCCAGCTTCTTGTCAAATGCTTCTGGAGTGCAGGTGCCGCAAGACGAACAAGCGAACCATGAAGAAGAAGATGACCCTACATCTTCTCGAACCGTTTATGTTGGGAGATTGCAGGCTACTACGTTTCCCCCAAATGCCGTTTCGAACGCGAAATATACCCCGTGGAGCTTCCTTCCCGTCACGCTGTACAATGAATTCTCCTTTTTCTTCAACATGTACTTTTTACTTGTGGCATTATCGCAAGCCATACCGCCACTGCGGATTGGATATCTATCAACATACATAGTTCCTTTAGTCGTTGTGTTAGCCATCACGTTGGGGAAGGAGGCTTATGATGATATTGAACGAAGAAAACGGGACGCAGAAGCAAACTCGGAGGGATATATTGTCTTGCAATTTGATAAGCCGGGGTCTGGAAATGGTGCCCGATATGGTGTGAAAAGGAAGTCAAAATCTAAAGCCCATAAGAAATCGAGGGGACATAGTTTAGCCGCGGCAGATCGATTATCGGACATCCAAGAAGAAGAGGAGAATATGGAAGGCCAAGGACGCAATCATAAGGCTGGGCCCTCTACGTCTGTGCGGGAGATCATTAAAAAGTCCCGGGACTTGTTGGTTGGAGACGTCCTCAAACTTGGTAAAGATCAACGTGTGCCCGCCGATCTTGTCATTTTGAAAAGTCATGGCAATGAGTCTGCTACCCGGGAACATTCGAAAGCTACGTTGATGCCAGACGCTGAAGATAGCTCGCTTTTGGTTGATCCGGTGTCAGAACCTGCTATCGAGCGGACAGATGCTACCCAAGCTAGTTCTCGTGAATCAACCTCAGCTGATGGTAGCACACCTTCAGCTGATGCAGGTGGCGTGGGCGAAACTTTCATTCGCACAGATCAACTCGATGGTGAAACTGACTGGAAATTACGGCTCGGATCACCACTCACACAATCAATGGATATTACCGAGTTCAGCCGGCTGCGAGTGGTCGCAGGCAAACCCGACAAGAAGGTTAACGAGTTCATTGGTACTATTGAGCTTTACCTAAAGGAGGACCAGAGATACGACACAGTGTTTCCCAAGACTGATGGTGAACCTTCAGATCATCCCGTTCAAAACAACGCAGACGGTGTCAAGACTGCACCGTTAACGATCGATAATACGGCCTGGGCTAACACAGTCTTAGCTTCCAATGCGACCACCTATGGCGTTATTGTATACACTGGGCCTCAAACACGCTCAGCCCTTTCCACCTCCCCCTCACGGTCCAAAACTGGTCTCCTGGAATACGAGATCAACTCTCTTACAAAAATCCTCTGCGCGTTAACTCTCTCATTATCAATTGTGTTAGTGGCGCTAGAAGGATTTGAACACACCATTAACAATGTGTGGTATGTCAAGATAATGAGATTCTTGGTGCTCTTTTCGACAATCGTACCAATTAGCTTGCGAGTCAATTTGGATATGGGGAAGACTGTTTATTCGTGGTTTATCCAGAGGGATCGGGGTATGCCGGGTGCTGTGGTTCGTACCAGCACAATACCCGAGGAACTAGGCCGCATTGAATACCTTCTGAGTGACAAGACCGGAACATTAACTCAGAATGAAATGGAAATGAAGAAAATTCATGTAGGGACTGTTTCATATGCGAATGATGCGATGGATGAGGTCACAACATACATCAAACAAGGATTTTCCGTCCCTCCTTCTGGTAGCAACCAAGCTGTACTGATCACTCCTTCAACATACGTTGCTGCTTCTACAGCAGTGACTGCAACTCGAACCAGGCGTGAAATCGGCTCTCGTGTCCGTGATGTTGTTCTTGCTCTAGCGCTTTGTCACAACGTCACTCCAACAACAGACGAAAAAAATGGACAGATCATCACTTCATACCAGGCGTCCTCGCCGGATGAAATAGCTATTGTACGATGGACAGAAGCTGTCGGTCTCCGTCTTCTTCATCGCGACCGGAAAGGGATGGTTCTCCAATCAGTTGACAGTGGACGTCCTGTGGTCCGAGTCAGGATCCTTGAAGTTTTCCCTTTTACCTCGGAAGGAAAGCGCATGGGCATCATTGTGCAGTTCTATGAGAACGCGGAATCTTCCAATTCTTCCCAAAGCGGAGAAATTTGGTTCTATCAGAAGGGAGCAGATACAGTCATGACTTCAATTGTTGTTGCAAATGACTGGCTTGACGAAGAGACTGCCAACATGGCTCGAGAGGGCTTGCGTACTCTTGTCGTCGGCCGAAAACGCCTGTCAATTCAACAATATCTAGAATTTTCTGCGAGATACAAGGAGGCTTCTATTGCCATACAAGGTAGAGATAGTGCTGTTGCCAGAGTAGTTTCTCAGTATCTCGAACGAGATCTTGAATTGCTTGGCGTCACTGGCGTCGAAGATAAATTACAGAAAGATGTCAAGCCGTCCTTGGAACTGCTGCGGAATGCAGGAATCAAGATATGGATGTTGACGGGAGACAAAGTCGAGACGGCCCGCTGCGTTGCCGTCAGTGCCAAATTAGTAGCCAGGGGGCAGTATGTTCATACCATCGCTAAACTGAAGCGCAAGGACAATGCCCAAGATCACCTTGACTTTCTGAGAAGCAAACCAGACGCATGTTTACTAGTTGATGGAGAGAGTCTCGCATTACTCCTGAAGTTCTTCCGGGATGATTTTATCTCCCTAGCAGTCCGTCTACCCGCAGTTGTTGCCTGCCGCTGCTCACCAACGCAGAAAGCCGATATTGCGAAACTTATCCGCGAATACACCAAGAAGCGCATCTGCTGCATTGGAGATGGCGGGAACGATGTCTCTATGATACAAGCAGCTGATGTTGGAGTCGGGATTGTTGGCAAGGAAGGCCGCCAAGCCAGTCTTGCTGCTGACTTTTCTATCGAGCAGTTCTGTCATCTTACAAAACTTCTCGTATGGCATGGGCGCAACAGCTACAAAAGAAGCGCAAAATTGGCTCAATTTGTCATACACAGAGGCCTAATAATTAGCGTTTGTCAGACTATGTATAGCATCGCCATAAAATTCGAACCAGAAGGCTTGTACAAGGTTAGTCATATACTTCACAGCAAAAAGTCAGTATTGACATAAAATATAGGACTGGCTGATGGTAGGCTACGCCACGGTTTATACCATGGCTCCCGTATTCTCCCTAGTCCTCGACAAGGACGTGGACGAGAACCTAGCCAACCTGTACCCAGAACTATACAAAGAGTTAACTTCCGGATCGTCACTTTCCTACCGCACCTTCTTCATCTGGGTCTTTGTGTCAATCTATCAAGGCAGTGTCATTCAGGGTTTCTCTCAGATTTTGACACAAGTCGATGGCCCCAAGATGGTCGCTGTCAGCTTTACCGTGTTGGTCCTGAACGAGCTCTGTATGGTCGCTTTCGAGATTACGACGTGGCATCCAGTCATGGTTATCTGCTTGATTGGAACCTTGTTGTGCTATATAGCCAGTATCCCATTTTTAGGCGGCTACTTTGACTTGGCATTTGTCTTGACATTGTGAGTTAAACACGATTCAATACGCAGACAATGGTTCTTGCTGACATATTTCTCAGGGGCTTCGTATGGCGTGTCGTTGCAATTTCTGCCATCTCTCTTATCCCTCCATACGTAGCAAAGCTCATTAGGAGGAGGTTAAAGCCGCCTTCATATCGTAAAGTTCGCGGAGTGTGATATCTAGCTATATTCGGGTTGCATAGCGATTGGCGTTCCAGGATGTATGATAGTAATACTAGAAATTCCATACTTTCATATTATAATCCCCCTTAGTGCAGTGTGAAGGCCGGTCAAAGACGCCATTGGATCATTATGTCAATTGCACTCTCCAATCAACACCGACGATCCAGCATCATGCTATAGTCTCGAAGGCTACTCCAAATCGACACAATATGTTATAGAGGAGTAATTGTCACAACAGGCGCCTCTTAGAACGTATGATCACCCTTCCCATGCTCCACCACACCAATTCTCTCATAACACGCCTTCAACCCACACAGACTCTTTCAAAGCTAACACCAGTGGCCTGTAATCTTCTGGCTTCGCATCGCAACACAAATAGTCATAATCGTCATACATAAGCGTCCCCCTTCTGGATTGACATCCGGACTGTTCTTGTCAAAGGCCATGTCTAGTGCTACATTAGCTTCGCTCTGGCTGTTGAATCTGAAAAACGGCCGTCGTGATTGTCTGTCTTTGGAATAGAATGTTGTGGTAACCATGGCACTTCCAGTACTAGTTCTCCTGCTAGGAGCGGCTGCCAGTGTTTGCGCCTGCTGCAGTTCATTTAGGGGAGTTAAGGCGGAAACGCAGGGTTTAAAGCCTATGTGATGGCTTGATGGTGGTATGTATAGTTCGATGGATTCCCACGACTATGTTGGGCCTGGAAGCCGCTATGCTTGGATGGAATTTAATTTAGTTCGCTATAAAAGTCAGGTATCTAAGTGTTACTCGTATATATTGTAGAGGGATAGAACGATCACCTGGGCAATGAGTAGGTCAGTGTACAGCTCGAAGCAAAAAACACAAAAGAAACAACTAAATTCCGTATCCGTGAAGAAAGCTTTGTCCAAGGACCGGTATATTGTCCGTAAATTCTGTTTGTATCCGTAAAACGCTCTAAACTCGTCCGTAATTAATCTTTATAACAATCGCTCGTCCTGTGCAAATCTGTAAAACCGTAGGTCCCCAAATCTCCGATCCCCTCGTGGATGATGATAAAAGGAGTCTACGAACTATCTAAATACGCTAATGTCACCGGTACAGGAACTGTAAGACCGAATTCACGTGATTTTATGGGGGACCACGGAACCACCACAATATTTGCCAGATAATGAGCTTGAATCTGATCAGCCAGCCGTGCTGGAAGTCCGAACAAGGGAAATAATCGATCACTAGACACTCCAGAATTCTTACAGCATCCTGAGCCAGAAGCAGGCTAGAATCCCCGAATCGTGTGTTTTAGTTGGGATAAACTGATAATTGCCAGAAATTGGTTACGGATATAATTTTATGGATTCTCTTGCAACTCTCTTGGAGCAAAAGTTCACCGCCTGGTAGGGCATCAATAATAGGCCTATTACAGTACAAGTATAGGAGTTTTATGCTCTGATAATCAATCAGATTCCACATCCTATTTCATAATTCCAAAAGTTGACTGGATT
>Ga0335074_10008073_pt1 | contig 14626 bp, 9 predicted proteins | sample Lox_Sample_23_FD_206715 | JGI IMG/M metagenome (GOLD analysis project Ga0335074, IMG submission 206715) | Soil microbial communities from Loxahatchee National Wildlife Refuge, Florida, United States - Lox_Sample_2.3 | ecosystem: Environmental > Terrestrial > Soil > Wetlands | place: USA: Florida...
GAAACGGGCCATTGCACTCAGGTACGCGGTGAGGGTTTCGCTCTTGCCCGCTTCAAGCTGCTGGATGAGGTAGTCCACGGCCTGCTTGATGAGCAGTTGCGTGGAGTTATCGCGCTGTGTGGTCCGCTGCTGATAGGGTGAGTCACTGCGGTCCCGCTGCGCTGCATTTTTCCTGTGCGGCGCGGCGTTGCGGCTGCGGGTTGCGCCGTTGCTGGCGGCGTTGGCTGCTGTGGTTGCTGCGATGGGGAATGGCATGTTGATGCTCCTCTGTTGCCCGCTGTGGGGCGAATTGGCGTCCGAAACGGAAGAGCACCCAAACCAATTTTTTTCGTTGAGTGCTCCCGCTTCATGGCTTTTCGCAACGGGCGGAGGCGGGGAGGTTCGGTCAGGGGCGGGCGTTCGGTGCCCGTTCATCGAAGCGCAGCGGAGACCCTTGACGGGTTCTTCCCGCCTCGGCTAGACCGTTGCCTGAAGCGGGGGCGCTCACAGGAAAGAAGAATTTTGGAAATTTGTGAGCCTTCAGGGCGCTTATGACGCACGATCAGAAGCAGCAGACATCTAGGTTGCCGCAAGAGCACAATCGCCTGAAAAGCTGCAAAGAATCGCGTGTGCCGGAGTGGGATTGTTTCTGATATTTTGTTCCGCTGGGATCGGATATTCAGCAATGCATCTTGATCCCGACTCGTTCGGTTGAGTGAGGCGGAACTACTTGCAGAGGAAAGATTAAGCTCGCACTATCCGGCGCGGAAACGAACATATCATCCCAGGGATTGCCACCAAGCCAGGGCGCCAGGTATCTTGGAGGGTGATTCCTGTCATTGATCTATTTGCTGGACCCGGAGGGCTTGGTGAAGGTTTCGCCTCGCGCTTGGATCGTCAGCATCATCGAATATATAAGATCGCGCTCTCGATCGAGATGGATTCGTCCGCGCGTGCAACGCTTCGACTGCGCAGCTTTTTCCGCCAATTTGAACCGGGACAAGCACCCCATGACTACTATGAGGTTCTGCGGGGAAAACTGAGTCCAGACGAATGCTACAAAAAGCACCCCATGCAGGCTGCTGCTTCCGATGCCGAAGCATGGCAGGCGGAGTTGGGGAAGACCAATCCGGCTGAAATCGATCGTCGTATTCGAAAGGCGCTCGACGGTGAAGAGAACTGGATACTTATCGGAGGACCGCCCTGCCAAGCCTATTCTCTCGTGGGGCGCGCGCGTGTAATTAATGTCGACCGTGAGAAATATGAGAAGGATGGTCGCCATACTCTCTATGAGGAATACTTGAGGATTCTACGAGTTCATCGTCCTCCCATCTTTGTGATGGAAAATGTAAAGGGCATTCTCTCGTCAAAACTGAAGGGGAAGTTCATCGTAGATAAGATTCTTTCTGATCTTGAATCGCCTCTCGGCGTGGATGCAGAACCTCGCGACACGCAGGGGCCATTTGGATACAGGCTGTTTCCATTCGCCGACTATAGCGAAACGCTCCCATTCACAGATGCGGAGAGGCTGCCTTCGGATTACATCATTCGCTCTGAAGTCCATGGCATTCCCCAGGCGCGTCACAGGTTTATCGTGCTCGGCGTGCGTGAAGACATTAAATGGGAACCGGCAAAACTGCACAATCTGAAGAAGCAAATCACTGTGTGGAAGGCTATTGGTGACTTGCCCCGCGTGAGAAGTCGTCTTTCCGGGAAGGGATGTACCAAGAAAGAGAACGACACGCAGGGAATCTGGGGCGCGGCGGTGCGGGAAATACTCGAACAGCACCTCGATGGTCGAAACGGCGTTTGGTTTGATGTGCAGGAAAAAATTCTGACGTCGCTTGAAGGGCTGAGGAACGTTGGCAGTGGGGGAGAGTTCGTCCGGCATTCAAAACACCCCAAATGGCAGCGCCAGTGGTTTTGGGATGCGCGAATCAAAGGTGTGTGCAATCATGAATCGCGTCGTCACAGGAAAGATGATCTCTGGCGATACATGTTTGCATCATGCTTCGCTGCCGTCCGGAGAAAATCCCCGACGCTTCTCGATTTTCCGGCGCAACTCTTACCAGACCACAAGAACGTTGAATCACTCGCGAAGGAGGACGGTGATGTTGCCTTTGCAGACCGCTTCCGTGTGCAGCTAAAACATAAATATTCGACGACAGTCACTTCTCATATCGCTAAAGATGGTCATTATTTCATCCATTACGATCCGACTCAGTGTCGTAGTCTCACTGTGCGCGAGGCGGCTCGTCTGCAAACTTTTCCGGACAATTATTTCTTTCTTGGGAATAAGACGGATCAGTACAAGCAAGTGGGCAACGCAGTTCCCCCGCTTCTTGCGTCCAAACTTGCGAGAATCGTAGCCGACTACTTTCTTGACGTTACCGACGAATGAGTAACCAATGGATCGATTGACCAAAGAACGGCGCAGTTGGAACATGTCGCGAATTCAAGGCAAGGACACCAAGCCTGAGATTATTGTCCGCAGCCTCCTTCACAGAATGGGATTTCGGTTTCGGCTGCATGTCGGTACTCTCCCAGGTCATCCGGACATTGTTTTGCCTCGTTGGAAGACGGTGGTCCTGGTTCATGGTTGTTTCTGGCATCGCCACCGGAAGTGCCAATTTTCGTACACACCGAAGTCACGTAAGGAATTCTGGCTTTCCAAGTTTGAGGCGAACGTGAACCGAGACAGGCAGACGCTGACTCTTTTGCGAAAGATCGGCTGGAAGCCAGTTGTTGTCTGGGAATGTGAGATTCGAGAATTGGAAAAGCTTACGAAGCGTCTGAGTCGCGAGATTGTACGATCCAACGAGTGATTCGGCCTCGATCCCTGTATGATAAAATCGCTGGTTCCCCAGAATTTTCATCGACGGCGGTGCTGATGTGCCGGATGAGCTTGCGAACGAGGAGATTCCACTGCCGCCATTCGCGCCGGTTCTGCTGGAGTCGATGCGGGCGATTGGTTACTCGTTTGAGTCCGCGCTGGCCGACATTATAGACAACTCAATTTCGGCTAGTGCGAAAAATATCGAAGTTCGATTCTCGCCTTACGGGGAACCGTTTGTCGCAATAATTGATGATGGCTCGGGCATCGCGCCGGAGAAACTCAAAGACGCTATGCGTCACGGGAGCTCTGATCCCCGCCTCCAGCGTAAGCATTCCGATCTCGGTAGGTTTGGGCTCGGGCTAAAGACGGCGTCATTATCGCAGTGCCGTCACCTAACCGTGATCTCCAAAATCAACCAAACAGTAAATGCAATGCGATGGGACCTTGATTTAATTGATCAACGGCAAGACTGGATTCTGCTCGGGCTTACGCAAGAAGCAATTCGTTCTCTTCCCAATATCGACGAGTTGATGGCTTTGACTGCGGGGACTATGGTTCTTTGGCAGTCGTTCGACCGCCTTGCTGCCGGAGAGGTTTCCATTGAATACGCTCTCGGAGATCGAATGGATGTCGCTAGAGAGCACCTAGCACTGGTATTCCATAGATTTCTGAGTCCCGAGAAGCCTCAAAATCCGATTCGAATCGTTATCAACGGAAATCCGGTTGCTGCTCTTGATCCATTTCTGCGTTCGCACCGGAGTACGCAGCCTCTTCCGGAAGAACAGATCATCGTGGAAGGTGAGACAGTCGTTGTCGCGCCATTCATCCTTCCACACATCAGCAAACTCTCCGCCCCTGATCTCGCGATTGCGGGAGGTGAAGATGGGCTGCGTCGGAATCAAGGATTCTATGTGTATCGCAACCGGAGGCTGATCACGTGGGGTTCCTGGTTTCGACTCATTCGACAGGAGGAGATTACAAAGCTCGCTAGGGTCCGGGTGGATATTCCGAATTCGCTCGATCATCTCTGGACGATCGACGTCAGGAAATCTGCTGCTTTCCCGCCGCAGCCAGTCAGGGATCGATTGAAGACAGTTGTTGCGCGAATAGCAGAGGGAAGTCGAAGAGTTTATACGTTTCGGGGAAGAAGAACCACTAATGACAGCGTCGTACATGCTTGGGAGAGGTTCACGATCCGAGGTGGAGTTGAGTACGGAATCAACCGAGACCACCCTCTAATAAAGGCTGTCGAAGCAGTTACAGATGACGAATTCCAGCAATTGATTCAGCGCCTTCTGCGCACGCTTGAGACCACGTTTCCGTTTGATGCCGCCTACGCCGACATGGCCTCTGAACGACGCTTAGGCGCGATCGCGCAGCACGGTGGCAAATATGAAGAGTTATTTGCGCTCGCATCGACTATGCTCGATGCTCTAGGCCGTGAAAGCGAGTATGCGAAGCAAATGGTGACTTCACTTTCATCGATTGAGCCCTTTTGTTTTTACGTCGAAGAGACATCAGCGATTCAAAGGAAGCTGCTCAATGCTGACTGACAATGGCCGTGCTCTGGAGAACTCCATATTGGTGACTCTGCCAGCTGACCGCGCAGCTGATGAGGTCGCTCTGAACGATCTTGCCACGCGTCTGCGGATTGCCTTCCCCGTTTCCGATGACGAGTATCACGAGATTATACGGCGCCTGCACGCCAAGCTCGCGATCCAGATGGACATCGGAACCGCACTAACTGGCGAAGCTTATGTCCCTTGGTTATTTGCGAAGAAAGCCTCAATTGATCCTTACTATTGGGACCGCTTCAAAAAACTACTTCAACGCTTTGAGTGGCCTCCACGCGTGGTCTCCACGCTTGACCGTGTGACAGACGAGATTTTGGATCTGTTGCAGGATCCGAGCGCACCTGGACCATGGAAGCGCCGTGGACTTGTGCTCGGAGATGTGCAATCTGGAAAGACAGCCACGTACACCGCACTTTGCTGTAAGGCCGCAGACGCGGGTTACAAACTTGTCATCCTCCTTACGGGAACTTTGGAATCTCTGCGGCGCCAGACACAGGAGCGGCTCGACGAGGGATTTGTGGGCCTCGATAGCTCGGGCCTACTCACTCAAGCAAGGAACCGTGCCGACCGAGCTGTCGGTGTTGGATTAATCGACTCAAGGAAAGCTGCCGGTGTGTTCACTTCACGCGAGAAGGACTTCAGCAAGACTCTGCTTAACGCCCTTGGTTTCAGACTCGATGCTTTTCAGGTCCCAGTGCTCGTCGTAGTCAAGAAGAATAAGAGAATCCTCGAGAACCTGGAAAAATGGCTATCTGACTTTAATGCAAATCAGCACCGGAGGATCGATGCGCCTCTCCTCCTTATTGATGACGAGGCGGATAGTGCTTCTGTGAACACCAATGCGCCGAACGTCGATCCCACTCAAATTAATAAGCGCATCCGAGCACTGCTACAGCTGTTTACACGGTCGAGCTACCTTGGGTTCACGGCTACACCCTTTGCCAACATCTTTATCGATCCCGATACGGAAAGTGCGATGCTCGGAGACGACCTGTTTCCGCGTGATTTCATTTATACACTCGACCCTCCGACAAACTACATGGGTCCGACCGCACTTTTCGGCGAACAACCGCGCTTTGAGATTACGCGCACGATTGAAGACGCATATGAGGTCTTTCCACTTCGGCATAAGGCCGATCTTCAGGTGGAAGAGCTGCCGGATTCTTTGATCACCGCGCTCTTCAGCTTTCTCATCACGAACGCCATACGAGACCTGCGAGGCTCCGCATGTACACATCGTTCCATGCTTGTGAATGTCAGCCGCTTCACTGCGGTGCAAGACCAGGTCGCTTCCCTGATCCACGAAAAACTCAGTTCAATTCAGCAGGATATTCGAAACTACAGCCAGCTTCCGTCAGCTCAGGCACTTCAGAATCCCACGCTTGCAAAAGTACGAAGTGTCTGGGCGGAAGAGCACGCGGAGACTGGGTACGAGTGGGACGCGGTGCAGCGTGCGCTTCTGGGCGCTGTGCTCCCCATTACTGTCAAAGCAGTGAATCAACGCACAGGCGCTGCGAGTCTAGATTATGCCCGACACAAGGAGACTGGCTTGCGTGTCATCGCTGTGGGTGGAAACAGTCTCTCGCGAGGGCTCACGCTTGAAGGGCTCAGCACCAGTTACTTCTTCCGTAACTCGCAAATGTACGACACATTGCTCCAGATGGGCCGATGGTTTGGGTATCGCGATGGGTATGCAGATCTCTGCCGAATCTGGATCACAGATGAAGCAGCCCAGTGGTATGCGCATATCACTTCCGCGACCGAAGAACTTCGTGAGGAAGTCAAACGCATGCGGCAGCAGAACGCGACTCCGATGCAGTTTGGGCTGAAGGTAAGAGCTCACCCGGACTCCCTTATTGTTACGGCGCAAAATAAGATGAGACAGGCTAGGACGATTGAAAGAGTCATTTCACTCAGTGGACAACTACTCGAGACGGCACGTCTCAGGAGTAATCCCAGTGCAATCACTTCGAACAACGCCGCTCTAAACAGATTCGTTGATCAGCTCACGAATATCCATTCTCGATTCGACCGTTCGCCGTGGGGCAACACTGTTTGCCATTCAGTGCCGAAGGAGACAATCGCGACGTTCCTCCGGGATTTCGATGTTCATCCATTGAATGTCGCGTTCCAATCCGGAGATCTCGCGAGATACCTCGAAACGACATCGGAGCCGAGGCTGCGTGAATGGGATGTAGTGTTTGCCGGCGGAGGTGGTGAAGAAATAACAATTGGCCCTGTGACTCTTCGTACGGCAAGGCGTAGCATGATTGCGCGAAACGGGATGCTTCTGGTCTCGGGCACCAAAGCGAGGGTAGGTTCCCGCGGTATCGAGCGGGAGGGGATCGATCTCGATACTGTCCGCCGACTTGAAGATGAGTTTCATGCGGCATTTCCAGGAAAGAGCATCTCTGACAAGGTTTACAGGGCCGCGAGAGTCCAACCGCTCCTCATTATTTACGTCCTGACTGCGGTATCTCCGACCCCCGTGGCAGTTGCGGAAAAGATAATCGCCCTTGGGTTGAGTTTCCCTCAATTCGACGATACCGATGTTGCCAAGCGAGTTCTGTACCGAGTGAACCTCGTCGAGTGGAGGTCGATGCTCGACGAAGAACAAGACGATGATCTCGTAGAAGAAGAGGAGTGATGTCAGCCGAGGCCACATGGGAGCAACTGCGCTGTCAATCGGAGAGACCTATTTTCCGCAGGGTTGACGACGCACATCCTTACGATGTTTATCTGGGCATCGATCCCAGTGATGCCCCTGTTCTGATGCTCCTGTCCGCAAATCCCGCCAGGGAGGTACCTCAACTAAAGGCTTTAGAGGTCTCTCAAAACCTGCGTCAGGACGGCAAATACGCCTTATTGGTCACTCTGGCCAATCCCGAACTTCTGCATCCTTTCCGATACGTCTGCGACGACTTGGTCGAAAGTCTGCGTGGTCATATGCATGTCGGATCGGAGGCGACGTTCATGCTGCATCGCCTTGAAAAATGGCGCCGCCTACTCGCCATTGGCAAGCAAGGACTTTCACAAGACGAACTTCACGGCTTAGTTGGTGAACTGCTTTTTCTGGAGAGACTCATTCCGGTGATTGGTTCAGCAGCCGCACTTCAGGCGTGGCTTGGACCGTCTGGCGCTCCCCAGGATTTTCAGAATGGTGGCAACATATACGAAATCAAGACTTGTGGTGTAGGAGGGCATGTAATTGCGATCAGTTCTCTTGAGCAACTGAACACTGGCTCAACCACCGCGAATTTGATTGTGTACAGCGTGGGCAGCGCTGCCACCGGTTCTGAAGATGCGTTCACACCAAAGCAGCTTATAAGCCGCATTCGAGAGCTTCTCGAACAGGCGACTGCTGTGTCGAACTTTGAGCTTAAGCTAGTTGAAGTTGGCTACGACGAAAAGCAGTCCGAAGTAGAGGATCCAATTGTAGTACCGCACGTCAGGGCGTTCACTATCAGCGAAGGTTTCCCCCGCCTCATCCCTTGTGGTCTTAGCCCCGCAATTACGTCCGCGAAGTACTGTCTGGATATTGATAAGTGCAAACAGTTTGAGATTCCATTATCTCGGGTGGCAGGCTTATGAATCTTGCAGAGTTTCACAAGGAGATCCTTGAGAACGTTGCTGCTCAAGCGACAGCGAGTGAGGAATTCCGCCATAACGCTTTTGTTGAGCACTGTCTTCGATTGCTGGAAGAAGCTGACGAGGTTGCGGACGTACAGCACTGCTTTTACCGCGGAACGGGGTCCAAAAACCGAAATTCAGGCGTGGATGCCTACTCTCTTGACGAAGCGGACGGATCAATACGTCTCTTCATCGCAAATTTCAACGGTACCGTCGAGCCGGGAAGCCTGACTCATACTGACGCTAAGGCGTGGTTCAGTAGATTGCAGACCTTCTGCGAAGACTCTTTTTCCGGAAAGGCTCTTAAGGATTTGGAAGAAAGTGCTCCCGCGTACGGGCTAGCAAATCTTCTCAATCAGACACACACAGGCATCACTCGGCTACGTTTGTATCTCCTCACAGATTCTGTCATCAGCACAAGGATTCGCGATCTCCCGGAAATTACGATCTCTGGCATTACAACGGAATCGCACATCTGGGACATCAGCCGTTTCTTTCGAGTATTCGAATCGCGGACCGGTAAAGACGATCTGGAGGTGGATTTTGGAGAGATGCTACCGGGAGGGTTGCAGTGCATCGCCGCTAGTGTGGAATCTACGCAATATCAGGCGTACCTGTGCGTAATTCCAGGGGAGATGCTCGCTTCGATATATGACAGTTTTGGAAGTCGTCTTCTCGAGGGGAACGTCCGATCGTTCCTGACGGTCCGAGGAAAAGTGAACAAAGGCATCCGAAACACGATATTGAATCGGCCGGATATGTTCTTTGTATATAACAATGGAATCGCATGCACAGCCAGCTCAGTGGAAGTCAGTAACACAAGGGAAGGTCTCCGGATCCTCAAAGCTGCCGATCTCCAAATTGTGAATGGGGGCCAGACGACGGCATCACTCGCCAGTGCAGCCAGAAATGACCGGGCCTCGCTGAAGTCAGTCTTCGTGCAAATGAAGCTTTCTGTCGTCGCGCCCGAAGAAAGCGGCGAAGTGATTCCTGAGATATCGCGATGTGCAAATAGTCAAAATAAAGTCAGCGAAGCGGATTTTTTCTCAAATCACGAGTTTCATCGGCGGATGGAACAGATATCGAGACGACTCTGGGCTTCGGCCACCGGTGGCGCGCAGTACGAGACGCATTGGTTTTATGAGCGGGCAAGAGGCCAATACCTGAATGAACAAGTAAAGCTGACTGTTGCCGAAAGGAAGAAATATCAGCTCTTGAACCCGCGTCAACAGGTCATTACCAAAACTGATTTGGCGAAATTTGAAAATACATGGCGCCGTCTACCCCACATTGTGAGTCAGGGCGCTCAGAAGAATTTCCTTACGTTCAGTTCGTACGCCACTGACGAGTGGAATAGGAATGCGGAACAGTTCAACGACGATTATTTTAGGAAGATTGTGGCCAAAGCAATCCTATTCAGGACAACGGAACGGGTGGTATCGGAGGAGCCTTGGTATCAAGGTGGATATCGTGCCAACATTGTTACATACTCCATCGCCAAGCTCTCCGATATGCTTGATCAGCAGTGCAGTCTCTCAACGTTGGATATGCGTCAAATCTGGACTCAACAGTCACTTCCGGACAGTCTCCAGTCAGTACTAAAGCCTATAGCTAAAGCAATGTTCGACGTGATCGTAAATCCGGATTCAGCATTTCAGAATGTCACGGAATGGTGCAAGAAGGAACTCTGCTGGAAACGCGCTGAGAAGGTGGATTTGGATCTTGATCTTCGAACTCGCCTTCGGGCGCTATTGATCGACAAGGAGGATGATTTAGCTCTTTCACGAATGTCGAAGAAAGAACAGCGTGTCGATGACGGAATCGAAAACCAACGTCTCGTATTAGAACTTGGGTCAGCTTATTGGATGAAAGCGCGACATTGGTCACGGGAGCATTCAATTTGCAGTCCGGATGAGGATGGGATTTTGTCGGTGGCGGCGTCCATGCCCCGCAAGCTCCCCACCGAGAAGCAAAGCTGGCGTTTAATCCAGATTAAAGAGAAGCTCGAACTGGAAGGATTTCCAGGACCGCAGCAACTGAAATCGTAGCCTGCAGGCTGCTTTCAGAATGACGTGCGGGATTGCGGACTTAGGCGAGCGGCGTCGGCAAAAACTGGGTAGGTGGCGTCGTGTTCTACGCAGGCGCGGACATTATGATTCCTTACGGGCATTTCGAACATACGCTTGCGACCGAGGCCATCAATAACCTTTCACATGCCTTGATGGCCATTTCCGGCGCAGGTTCCCCCCTTTCGTCTACTCCTTCAAGTTCAGGTGCACTGTTCACTTCGATAATAACGGCGGAGCCATTAGAGTCGGATACTATGACATCAACGCCAGCGTACCGAAGGTGCAGGGCGTTTGTCGCAGCGATCGCTGCCTCCGCCACGGCCGGGAATTCTTCACTGTCCTTTAGCAACGCAGGTGACCCAGGTCCATTACGTATTGGCAGCGGGAAGTACTCTCGTCCCTTCGCTATGACTGTGTGGAGCGGAAGCGAGCCCGCTTGGACGGAGGTGCGCCGATCCTTGAGAAGTATTTCGGCTGCCGAAGATGAAGGCATTGCCCGAGCCAGCAATTCCATCAAGGAAGCCTCCCCGTCCCCGAGCACACGAAAGGGAAACCGTTCGATCATGTAGAGGATCTCACTGTCTAGAACAAGAACACGAAATTCTCGCCCAACGATCACTTCTTCTAGAACGATTTGGCCCTGTGTAAGATGCAAATCTGCAAGCGCAAACGCCAGCTCACCTTCTGCATGGCAGTGATAGACATTCCTGCCACACTCTCCTCCATCTGGCTTAACTATGGCGCTACGGCCGAGACGCATGAAATCTTCGAATATTCCTTGCCAGCCTTTTTTCATATCGTACACAGCGCCTGTTGGAACCCTCAGACCGGCGGCTGTAAGCACTTGTTTGGTTAATCCCTTGCTTCCAGCTACTCGGGCTGACGAAGCAAGGTTTAATGGAATCCGGGAGTTAGCGATGAGGAATTCACGGCCGGAAGCAGAGACTAAACGCGCGTAAGAGCGACTCGAGTCTAAAGTGCAAACTAGATTTAGACGTTGGCATGCCGCACTTAAGATTTCATAGAACGTCATTATTTACTCCCACGTGCTAGTGCAAGCCCAATCAGTCGCAAGTATGTCGCGCGCGCCAGGGCGTTTCCCTTAGGTCCCGATGCCGCCAAGTTTTCCACCATGATTCCGTTGTTAACTTCAAGCACCCGCATCTTCCCGCCAGTAACAACGATATCCACGCTAGCCGCGCGCAGCTGAAGCGCCTGCACTGTTCTTAAGGCAATCACGTGAGCACGTTCCTTAAGCAGTTGTTCTAGATCAAACTCAGGTATTGCGCCTTGTCCCAAATTATGTCTCCAGTTCAATTCGATGCGCTCGCCCTTGAGTGGAACCGAAGTCAAGGCCTGAGACGTTAGCTCGATCGAGCGCGAGGACGAAATCACCTCGGGCAATTGGGCAGCAATTAGCTGCGCAACAGATTCAGTACCTGTTCCCAAGACCGATGGTCGCCGCTTGGAGAAGGTGGCCATCGGCTCGCCATCAACCACGATAACTCGAAGTTCCTTGTCAATAGCGACGAATGGCGAAATCGCGCACGCATAATGCACGGCAAAGATCCTTGCCATCGCTTGCTCAAGTGAACCGACGTCTTGCGCACGATATACGTGTGTTCCTCCTGTCCCTATGTTGTTCTTGCATACAACATCGGAATCAAATCTCGAAAATAGCTCTACGGCATGGGCGTATGTACTCTTCTGTGCACTGAATTTCAGAAAGTCTGGTCGAAACACAATCTGATGATCGATACAGTCGATCTCGGCTTCACGCAAAACGTAGCTGGTGGCGCACTTGTCGTTGACAATTTCTGCGGAGGACGATGAATTGACACCGAAATCGTACCCAAAGATGCGGACTACTCTATTGTCGGGTGCTTTCAGTTCGACGATCCAATCGGTAAATGACGTTCGTACCTCAAGCCCCATCTCAGATCCGAGTTGGCGAAGCAATTTCACCAGGTGCCGTTCGCTGTTTGCTTCAGAAGCTAAGGCCATAGAAGTTCTCCTCTAATTTCGGTAGCCAGAATCTTTGGCGGACGGTCTAGATCCCTATGACGATTCCAGGCTCTCACTGAGAGGACAAGGCACCCTGAATCCCTCGCAGGGGGGACAGGGAAAACGCTGCAGCTCTGTCGAAAAGAGAATACACCTCGCAAAGAGTTTCCGGTGCAGGTTTGCAGCATTGACTTCGATGCCGGGAACCGGCCGAAGCAGCCGAAGCGGCAGGACCGATCATCTGCCTTGGGATGAATGCCTTGAATTGAATTCGCGGTTTCTGCCTGGGCAGAAATAGAATGAGGGGCTGCCCTGCCCAGAGAATGCAGGACGCCGAATCTCTAGTCTGTGCCACACGGCTGAGTTGTTAGTCTGGTTCTGAGGGAAACGTCGGTCATTGTCGCACAACTTCGTCCTCTTAAAATGGATGTGGAACAATAATCTCGCCAAGAATGTACCAATTCCACTCAAAGCCCGGAACCGAGATCTCAGCCGAACTTCTCTCGGCGATGAGCAAGCTCTATTCGAACCATTACGGCCGCTGGGGCCCGGGCGGAAATAGGCCGGGCGAGCCCGTCCGCCTGCGGCCGAGCCAGATTCAGAAATGGCTAACACACAACTCCGTGGTTGTCTGGGTGGAAGCTTTCGGCCATCTCATCGGATACGCGATTGCAGTTCATGCGCATGTGTCCAAAGGAGGAACGGTCGCATGGATCACCCAACTGGTAGTGCATACGGATCACCGCCGGATGGACGTCGGGAAGCGTCTGCTGTTCTCAGCTTGGACCTTTTCTGACTACTTTGCGTGGGGTCTTCTTAGTGCGAATCCCTATGCCGTAAGGGCGCTGGAAAAGGCTACGCGAAGAAGATGTCAACCTTCCCTGATTGCGCTGCATGCAGATCTGTTGTATACGCTGGGGAAAAACGAGGTGCACTATCTCGAATCGACAAGGGAGATCGCAATTGATGACCGCGAATCAAAGGTCAACACAGGGTTTCATCTTGATCATTCTCTCCTGGCGGAGATGGTGAGAAATGCTACCTCCGAGGCAACCCCATGGGTCATGGGCGATCTGACAGAAGGTTGGGAATGGTTCGCGTTTACATTCCATGATCAACCGCAAATCCCCCTCACAAAGATGGAGCTAGAAGAAATGTTGATGGCCTCGGACGAGGTAACGAAGCAAGCGTATGCGCGTATGCGACCGCAGCTCAAGTCGCATCGGTGGGCCCAGTATGCTAAGGAGGAAGCGGAGTTCATTCTAAGAAACTCCGGCGTTCCAGCAGGCTCCCCCGTTCTGGATTTCGGATGTGGCGACGGGCGTCACTCAATCGAATTTGCCAAATACGGCTTTGACGTGACAGGTGTCGACATAGTTCAAGAGTCGGTGGAAGCCGCTCGACAAGCATCGCACGAAGAAGGCATCTCGCAGGTTCGATTCCATAAGGGCGATTGCCGGAAAACAGAGCTACAGAACGAATTTGAACTCGGAATCTGCCTCTACGACGTAATCGGAAGCTTTGTAGACGAACATAGCAATTTCGAGATACTGAAGAACCTGGCAAATCATATAAAGGAAGGTGGATGCATATTTATCTCGGTGATGAACCTAGAGCTGACTGAACGATTGGCTAAGAATTGGTTTTCGCTTTCTTCTGATCCGGATAAGCTTCTCTCCCTGACACCAAGCAGTACGATGGAGAAATCCGGAAATGTTTTCAATCCCGATTATTACCTAATCGACAGGGAGAGCAAAATTGTGTATCGAAAAGAGCAATTTCGTACAGGCGAGGACCTTTACGAGGAACTGCTCGTAAGAGACCGCAGGTTCACGATTGAGGAAATAACGCACATGTGCGTGCTTGCAGGCTTGCAGGTGAAGTGGGCGAGGTTTGTAAGGGCGGGGCATTGGGATGAGGCGTTGGATCGAGAGAGCGAAAAGGCCAAAGAGATCCTAGTCATGTGCCAGAAGCCATACCTCGCGGCTCTGCAACAGAGCTTGTTCTAGAAGGGGGTCGGCCGCGAGCGACAATACGGTGGCCTGAGTTCCTAGAGCTGCACACTCCGCCGGCCAATGCAGCGCCAGATCCTTCGTTCGGCATAGTGCTTGGACCGGGAGGACCACAAACCAAGGGGATTTCCGTCACGAGGCCGAAATTCCTCCCATAAGCATGCATCTCACCAGAATGCAGCTCAATGTATGCATTATCGCCAATGCGCTCAGCGAGCTCGGATAGGGAACGGGAAGTCGGCCAGTGTCCTGGAAATGAAAGTTGGGCGAATGGTACTTGGCTTTCTGGCCACTGATGAACTCATTTGCAAGGTTCATTTCGTGGGTTCGGGGCGTCGAAAGAATTCTCAAGAAAATCGTCTGGAGAATCTGTCAGCCGTAATTCTTCAGACGGTTTCTGAAACAACCGCGACGATGGATCAGCTCATTCCGAGCCCTTGTCCTATGGACACAGACTGATTGATTTCGAACGCCGCAGTTTTGGTGACCTCTATTCCGAGATGCTGAGCAAGCCGGTTCACA
>Ga0335074_10008074_pt1 | contig 14624 bp, 12 predicted proteins | sample Lox_Sample_23_FD_206715 | JGI IMG/M metagenome (GOLD analysis project Ga0335074, IMG submission 206715) | Soil microbial communities from Loxahatchee National Wildlife Refuge, Florida, United States - Lox_Sample_2.3 | ecosystem: Environmental > Terrestrial > Soil > Wetlands | place: USA...
CTGCTGCCGCAGCTCGTCGAGCTTGCTGTACTCGCGCGCGTAGCTGCGGACGGCCACCGGGTGCCAGGTGATCCCGCGCTGGCGATCTCCGGTGAACCCGCGCAGTGTGGCGATCCCGCCGCCGTCGCGGACCGCCGGGGCGGCCAGCTGGTTCAGTAGCGCGGCGTCCACCATGCCGTCCGCTCCCCCCGGGAGCACTTCGCGGACCCGCTGTGCGAACTCCGGGCCCCGGCGCACGACGACGTCGGCGCCCAGGTCCTTGACCAGCATCTCGTCAGCCTCGGCGGCATCGGCGATGACCCGCAGGCCGCTGGCCTTGCCCAGTTGCACCGCGTAGCCGCCGACCGCGCCGGCGGCGCCGGTGACCGCGAGCGTCTGGCCCGGCTGCAGCGCCAGCAGGTCCAGCGCCAGCCGTGTGGTCAGCCCGTTCATCGGCAGCGTCGACGCCTGGGCGTCGCTCGTCCCCGCTGGTGCCCGGGCGATCGACTCCAGCGGCACCGCCACAAGCTCGCTGTAGGCGCCGTGCGAGCCACGGGGCACCACGATCGCCATCACGTGATCGCCTATCCGCAGGTCCGTAGCCACGTTCTCGCCGATCTGGTCGAGCACCCCCGCGGCGTCCATCCCAGGGACATAGGGCGGAGGAACGTCGGTCATGCCAGCGCGCGCGCCGCGGCGCAGCCCGGTGTCGGTGGGGTTGACCGCAGCCGCGTGTACCCGGATGCGCACCTCGCCCGGCCCCGCCTGAGGGTCGGGCAGTTCCACGATGTGCAGCGCCTCCGGCCCGCCGAACTCGGTCACGCCGACAGCTCTCACCGCTGTTTCCTTCCGACGGGACTTCTGGCTCCTGGTTTTTGGCTCAACTGTCTTGCCCCGCCGGTATTCCCCCTGCTGACCCAGGGGGTGTGACTGCCATTCCAGCGAGCAGATCCCGGAACGTCATCGCCACCGCATGCCGGGTCTGGGCGGGCTCGGGTGACCCGGCGATCAGCATGGCACCGCGGGTCATCGCGCCAAGCAGCAGCCGGGCGAGCGTCGCCGGATCCCTGGCTCGCAGCTTCCCTGAAGCAGCCGCCGCCTCGAGGGCGGCGGAGATCGCCGCGAACGCGTACCGCTCGTCGAGTTCGGTGAAGCGCGCCAGGCCGAGCACGGCTGGCGCGTCGATGATGATGATGCGCTGGATGTCGGGCTGAAGCACCGCATCAAGGAACGCCTCGGTTCCCAGGGTCAGGAGCTCGATCTCGTCGGACGCGTCCTGTGCCGCCACCGCTGACGCGGTGAGCAGCTCGGCGTGTACCGCCTCGAAGACGGTCTCGAACAGGGCCGCCTTGGTCGGGAAGTGGTGGTAAAGCGCGCCGATGGTGACGCGGGCCTCGCGGGCGAGGTCCTCGACGGAGGTATCGGCAAAGCCGTCGCGGCCGAACAGATGCCGGCCGGCCGCGATCAGCGCGGCCCGGGTCTGCGCCACCTGCTCAGCGCGCAGCGACGGCTGGCCAGGGGAGGGCGTCGGATCTTGCACCTCCCCTGTATAGCCGTTCGGCTCCAGCCGCACAGCCGCCGGGCGCACTCCGTTTCTCGCGCCGGTCCTTGCGCACCGGGCCGGCTAGTCTGTAGAGTCCTGATATTCAACATAGTGATACTATGCGACAGGAGGATGCTATGAGTGACACGATCGACGCCCTGCTGGCCGAGAGGAAGACGCTGCTGGAGATCTGTGCCCGGCTTGGCGCCGCCGACTGGGCATCCGGCAGCGGCTGTCCCGGATGGTCGGTGCAAGACGTCGTCAGCCACATGGGAGCCGGGTTCCAGGCCCTGGTCGATCCCTCCGCGCTGCCTGACGTCCAGGGCCTGCCGTTCGAGGAGGCGCAGGACGTCATCGTGCGGGCCCGCCGGGGGCTCTCGCCGGCCGAGGTCGTGGCCCACTACACCGAGACGAGCGAGAAGGCCATCGGCGCGCTGCGTGACCTCTCGGTGGCCGATTTCGAGGTGCCGCTCGGGGATGCCGGCACCTACCCGGCATCGGCACTGCCAGCGGGGTACTGCTTCGATCACTACATCCACATCCGGGGGGACCTGTTCGCGCCCAGGGGACCGCTGCCCGGGCCGCGGCCCGCGTCGGACGGCCTCCGCCTTGGCGGCGCCATCGACTGGATCGAGGCCGCGGTCGGTCAGCAGAACGCCGACCGCCTCGCCGCGCTCGACAGCCCGGCCGAGATCGTGCTCAGCGGGGGCGACTCGCGCACCCTGCGCCTCGGGCCTGACGGGCCGCCTGTGGCGACCGTGCGCTCGCACGCGGACGACTTCGTGTACTGGGTCACACAGCGGGCCACCTGGGAGGACCTGGGCGTCGAGGCCAGCGGTGACGAGAACGCGCTGGCCGTGCTGCGAGGGCTGAGGGTCTTCTGAGTCAGCCCGGCCGTCATCACCCTGGCCGGGTGATGACGGCCACAGCCAGCCGCCTGATCGTGAGAGATGCCGCAGGCAACGCTGCCCGGCCCTGAGCTCACGGAGGCGCAATGGCCACTCTCACCGCATGGAAGTTCCCCTCGCCGTACGGCGCAGACGACGCGCTGGCCACGCTGGAGAAGCTGCAAAGCGAGGCGCTGATCCAGGTGCAGGACGCCGCCACGGTCAGCTGGGAGCCGGGCCGCAAGAAGCCGAAGACCCGCGAGATGCACTCAACCAAGAGGGCTGGGGCGCTGGGCGGCGGGTTCTGGGGACTGCTGTTCGGGCTGATCTTCTTCGTGCCCATCCTCGGGCTCGCCATCGGGGCCGCGACTGGCGCCCTGTTCGGCTCCCTGGCTGACGTGGGAATCAGCGACTCGTTCATCAACGCCGTCCGGGAGAAGGTCACGCCGGGAACCTCGGCCCTGTTCCTGCTGAGTTCCGACGCTGTGATGGACCGGGTGCGGAACGAGTTCCGTGACACTCAGGCCGAGCTGATCAGCACCAACCTGTCAGCCGATCAGGAGGCCAAGCTCCGCGAGGCGTTCGCTTCCGAAGATTGACGGGCGCTTCCGAGGGATGACGAGTAAGGACGCTGGCCCGCGAGCGTGACGAGCTAGCTGAGCTGAGCTCTATCCGCCGATGATGCCGCCGTCGCCCTGATTGCCGTCTCCGTCGTCACCAGGGTGATGACGCTGCCGGAGCGGAGAGACCGCCGTGTCCAGGGTCACGGTGCTGCCCGGCTGGACCTGGCCGCTGGGGTCGACGCTCAGCACCGTTCCTGGCCGCTGGTCCAAGCTTGGGATCAGCACCACCTGGGCAGTCAGGCCAAGCTGGCGTACCTGCTGCACCGCCTGGCTCACAGGCAAGCCGATGAGCCCTTGGCCATTGACGTCGATGGTGTTGTCGACGGGGGCGGCTGGTGTCTGGGCCTGGTGACCGGACCCGGTGGCGGGCGAATGCGATGACGTGCCGGACCCCTGGGTCGGTGTGGCCGCGGAAACGTCGTGCGCAACGATCCAGCCACCCACGGCCGCGACCACCGCGACGGCGGCGACGGCGAGCAGCGCCGGGCGCCGGGAGCGCCTCTCCCCGCGCCAGCCAGGCTGCTGTCCTGGTAGCAGCCCATCGGCGCCCATCCGCGCGACGTCCGTCAGCGTCGGCGGCTCGGTGTCGGCCAGCGACTTCGGTGGCCCAGCCGCCCATACGGCCACGGGTTCCACCGTGAGGCCGGAATGCTGCGCGCCCTGAGCACCGGGCGGCTGGAACGACTGTGCACCGAACGACTGTGCACCAAACGGCACAGACGGCAGCGTGCCATACGGCAGGGCGTCGCGGAGCTGACGGGCGTGAGCTGCCACCTGGGCGGCGCTGGCCGGGCGGGCCGCTGGGTCGCGCGCGGTGAGCTCGGTGACCAGCGCGGCGACTGACGCCGGGATGCTGTCCGGCAGCGGCGGCAGCCCCCGGCGCGAGTAGGCCAGTGTGACCTGCACCGGAGTCCCGCTGTAGGGCAGCGTCCCGGCCAGGCACTCGTAGGCCACGATGCCCAGCGCGTACAGGTCGCTGGCCGGGCTGCCGGGCGAGCCGGCGATGCGTTCAGGAGCCAGGTAAGCTGGCGTGCCGATCAGAGCACCGGTACGGGTGAGCGGGGCCGAGCCTGCCGCATAGGCGATGCCGAAGTCGGTGATCTTCACGATGCCGCCGCGGGCGATCAGGATGTTGCCTGGCTTGATATCCCGGTGCACCAGGCCAGCGGCGTGCGCAGCTGCCAGCGCCGTTGCCGCCTGGGCGACCACGTCCATGACCCGGCCGGGCGGCAGCGGTCCGCCCGCAAGCAGCTCGGTCAGTGACGGCCCGTTGACCAGCTCCATCACGATGAACGGCGACCCCTTGGGGCCGTCTTCGCCGTAGTCGTAGACGTGGGCGATCCCGGAATGCGACACGGCGGCCGAATGACGGGCCTCGGCGCGGAACCGGGTCAGTGTCTCGGTGTCCCCGGCAAACTCGGCCCGTATCAGCTTGATCGCCACCGGGCGGGCGAGCACGGTGTCTTCGCCGCGCCAGACTTCGCCCATGCCGCCGGTCGCGATTTTGCCGTCCAGGCGGTACCGGCCCGCAAGCACGGCGTCACTCTGGGGCACGGCCATGACACCAGACCTTACCGTGAGCAGGTGAGATTTGGGTCAAGGTGTGATGAGAGGCCGGTGAGGACAGCCAGATCACGGGCCGGGTGCCCGCTGTCCGCGGCGCGGAAACTTCCAGATGTCTGGGAGCTGCCCGCATTTCGTTGACCCGCGCCGCCGGCGGGCGGCATCGTCAATGGACGAGTGATCCACTGATACCGGTGACACGGATGGAGCTCGAATGACTGGAGGCAGCGCAGGAGCCGCCCCGGTCGCGGGACGGCGGCCGCGCGGCCCGCTGCCGCGCCGGAGCCGGAAGCGCTGGGCGGTAGCGGCTGGAGTGGCGTTCTGCTGGCTGGCCTTCTTCGTGATGACTGATTCGGTCATCACCGCGACCGCTGTGGAGATAGCCCTGGGCGTGTGCGGGATTCTGGCGGTCGCGGGGCTCCGGGCGCTCGGCGTTACCGCCGACCACCCGTGGCTGCGGCGAATGGCCGAGCGGCCCTGGCGCGATGGGCAGGACGTGTTCCAGCTCGCCCTGCGGCATCTGCCGGACGTGTTTGTTGTCACACCGAGCGGGAGCGTGCTCGCGCCGGACCTGGTCGAACTGCGGATGAACCCGGACGATCTGGACTCGCTGAGCGAGCGGATGGAGCTTGGCCTGGTCGCCGCGTGCGCCACCGAGGCATACGAGGACCAGGCGGCCGCGCGCGGCGCCCGGTTCCCCGGGAACTTCCGCACCGAGGTCCGGGTCGTCGCCGACTCGGCCGTCCCGGCCGGCCGCTACCGCTTGCGCCAGGGGGTGCCGGTCAGTACCGGAGCTCCGGCCAGCGTCGGAATGTATGCGGTGCCCCCGTTCGCGCTCGGCCCCACTAACCCGGCAGCCCGCAACTCCTACCCCGGTTCCTACCCCGGTTTTCTCGGCCACGACGGGAACACCCGCGTCAACGACGAGCCCGGCCAGGCCGAGCCGAACCCGGCCGCGTACACCGCGGGCGTGGCAACGGTCCAGGTGGACTCGCCCATCGGCCCGACCACGGTCAGGGAACCGGAACGCCCCCTGGTTCCCGCGCTGCAGCTGGTCACAGGCGACTCCACAATCCAGACCCGGATGCCTGGCGCCCGGGCCGGGCGCGGAGCCGTTGAGCTGGCTCTTCCCGACGTTCCCACGGTGTCAAGGGAGCATGCCCGGTTCAACTACTCCGAGGGCCGCTGGTGGATAGCCAACCTTGGGCGCAACGGACTCACCCTCAACGGCGTCCCAGTTGCAGGTGAGCAGCCACTCAGCGACGGCGACTCGATCCGGTGGGGAATGCGCCCCGACGCACTGCTCTCACGAGTCCAGATCCGCTGAGGCGCGGGCCGAGACCGCTTCCGGGGCCGGCCTCGGTCCGCGCCTCAGCACCGGCACCGGACCCGGAGTGTCACAATGGGCATCTGAGACAGGGTGAGACTCCGGTAGCCGCGCCTTTGGCGCGCCGGTTAGGGGACAGGTGTCGGCTGAGTGGCGACTGGCCAGCTGTTCATCTGGTCACCCACGCGCGCTGAGTGGGTGAGCTGCCCGCCTGATGAGATCACCTGGCTGGACCGCGGCCTGCTGAGCGATAACAAGGACCTGACGCTGCACCGGGCGCCCCGCTGCGCGGGCCTGCGCTACGTTCACCACCGGTGGGAGCTTTTCAGCCGCGACACTACCTACCGGGTGTACCTGGCACCCCACCTGGTACCCAACCCCGGCAAGAAGATCCCAGCCGCGGAGGCGGTGCATCGCGCGGCGCTGCACGTGCTGCCGGTCGCGCCGGCGCGTTACGAAGCCCTGCCTGTCGTGCTAGAGGCCGGGGCCTGGCTGGTCAGCGTGGGCACGTGGGTGCTGCCGCTGCGGCTGGACGCGCCCGCCCGCCAGCTGGGCGAGCGGGTTCTGCCGCGCCCCGACAAGCAGCCGCCGACGCGCGACGGCAAGATCCGGGCGAGCGCGCCGGCGGCCGCGGGCGGGCAGCCCGGCGATGAGGCGGTCGCGCACGTTCGCAGTTACTTTGAACGCAACTCGCTGGCGCGAATGGCCATGGCGTACTACTACCAGGAGTTCATCGAAGGACTGCCGGCACCGCAGCCGGTACCGATGATGGACGTGGTCATCGCGCTGAACCTGAGCGGGGAGGGCGCGGTGTCCGACTACAAGAAGCTGCTCCAGGGCTTCATCTGGAAGGAGCGGGGCCACGCGCGCGACCTCGCCGACTTCCTGCTGAGCAACGACCTGCTCACCCCGGCTGACCTCGACGAAGCGCGGAAGGTCGCCGCCGAGAACGAGCGCAGCGGCGTCTGCGAGATGGCCCGCCAGCGCCTGCGCTACCGCCCGAAGGACGCCTAGCCCCCCGCTAGGTGCCCGGCGGGCCTGGCTCGACGCAGAACTCGTTGCCCTCGGGGTCCCGCATCTCGGTGTAGTGGCCGTGCCGCCTGAGCACGCTGGCGCCGAGCCGTTCCAGCCGGGCTACCTCGTCGTCGACGGCGCCGGGGGCGCGCAGGTCGAAGTGCATCCGGTTCTTGGCGCTCTTGGGCTCGGGCACGCGGTTGAACCACATGTTCGGGCCGCCCCACCCGGCCGCCTCCACGAACGCCTTGTCGGCGGTGGAGTCCTCGTCCACGTCCGACCCGAGAGCAGCAGCCCAGAACCGGGCGAGCACGAGCGTGTCAGCGGCGTCGAAGGTCACGGTCTTGATGAGGCTAGCCACGGCCGGCATATTAACCGGTTGACGCCGCCGCTGGCTGGCTGCGATGTTCCGGCCATTGATGGCCCAGGTGGCCAGGCGCCTCGCGCCCCGCTAACTCGATGAATGTGGGATCGCTGCACTCAGGTGTGACCAAATCCCGCATTCACGCGCCTTCACGGGAGCGGCAGACGCAGATCGGCGGCGGGTCCGGGCTTTGCTGCCTGGACCCGCCGCCGATTACTGGCTGGGTGCCGGTTACCTGATGGCCGGGTCGGGGCTCATGATCAGGCCGGTGAAGTTCGGCGTGCCGATTCCGGTCGCCTCGTCATAGCCGGGGGTCGTCGGGTAGAAGCCGTTGTTGTTGCTGACCTGGTTAATACCCGTGATGTCATGGAAGTCGTACGCGTTGGTGCGGGGGTTGTCGAACAGCGCGTACAGAAGGTAGTTGACGTTCCCTGTCCGGGCACCGCGGAAGGCGTCCCGGTCACTGAACAGGGCTCCAAACAGCGGCGCCGACAGGCTGGTGCCACCGATGTGCAGCCACCCGGCAGCACCAGGGGTCTTGGTGAGTCCTTCGCAGGCGCTCTCGTAGTCGGTGCCGTTCGGGTTGGGCGACACGTAAGTCGACCCGGTGCAGTACTCCGCGTACCCGGTGAGGGGGTCGGCGTCGGCCGAGATGTCCGGCCCCTCGCGGCACGGCTGGTTCGCCGCCGCCAGAGAGCAGTTGCTCGGGCCTGAGACCGTGTAGGAGCTGATGACCCCGGGGCCCTTCTGGTAGCTCGGCATCGGCCAGAAGATGCTGTGGCCACCACCGCCTGCGCCGTAGTTGCTGCAGTTGGTGATGCCGGTCGAGGTGGCGGTGGACGAGTTGTTGCCGCTGCAGACATCGAGGGTGTTCCACACGGCCTCGGTCCCCTGCGGGTACCGCGGGTACGGGTTGTCGCCCGGGTCGAAGGACTCGAACGAGGTGCCGCCAGTGCTCGTCACCCAGGGCTGGCTGGACGGGTCGAGGGCTTCGAGCGGAGCGTGGTCACTGAACGTTCCGTCCCTGAGGCATTCGAAGGCACCGGTGTCGCCCGCCGAGTTGAACATGCTCTGGCCCTGCGCCGCCATCTGCTCGAAGACGATGTTCTCGGCCTGGGCGTAGCCAAGGCCCGCATCCGCCTCGCACTCGGCCCAGCTCGAGCTGACGGAGTCAGCGACGTCCTGGTTGGCGATGGTGGTGTACTCGTCCAGCTCGGTCTGGCCGGTCTCGTCGTTGGGAGCGTTGTAGACCAGGACGGAGTCGGTGTCCGGCGCGATCGACAGATCCTGCTCGATGTCGGCCTCGACCTCGATGTCACCGCCGTAGCCGTAGAAGCAGGTGTCCCCGGTCGGGCACTGCGAGGTGTTCGGAGCCAGCGGCCCGCCATCGACGTTGATGTCGACCAGGCGGGGGTTGTAGTGAGAGCCGTAGAACGTCTGCGCCCAGGTCGTGATGTCCTGGTGGTTGTAGGCGGAGAGCTCGAAAACGGCCACGTTGGCGCCGGCGCCCTTGGCGCGCGGTCCCGCGTTGGGGGCGTTGTAGAGGCTGTTGGTCTGCGACGGAGTCAGGCCGCTGCAGCCCGGGCCGCCGCCGTAGCCGTTGTACGGCCCGCTGGTCGGAATCGCCTGGAGCTCGGCCAGGGTTTGCGGATACGGGATCTCGCAGGCCGGCTCCTTGCTGCTCGATGTCGTCGAGCCCGACGATGTGGTCGATCCGGCCGGGGCGAGCTGGTAAGCCGGCTGCAGCCGGACCGTGTCGCTCAGCCCGACCACGCCAAGTACGTTCGCGGCCAGGGTGGCGGGCACGGAGGCTGGCGTGTCGTTGGAGTAGAACTGCTGGCCCTTGGCGTTGCGGTAATTCTCGATCGTGGTCGCGAACGCGGAGTCAAGCTGGGCGCTGGTCCCGACCGCCCGGAGCAGGAAGGGTGACACGGTGCGCTGCACCGTCAGCCCCTCGCCTTGCAGGTACGAGGTCATCGACTGCACCGTGGCCCGCGACGGCGCGAACTGTGCGTCGAACTGGCCCGCGGCGAGCCAGTGGGCGTACTTAGAACTGCCCGGCGTGTACAGGGCGCTCAGCAGGGAGCTGAGGCGCGCCTCGTTCGCCGGCTGCAGCACGACTTCGACGCTCATCTGCTTGGCCGACACCGCGCCGGTCTTGGCCGCGTTGGTCTGCAGGTAACTGTCCCGAATCTGGCTCATGCCCTTCGGGGATGATGCCGCCGTCCCGACCGCTGCCGATGCTGCCGTAGGTGCCAACAGCCCACCGGCCCCGGTCAAAATGGCCATGGAGAGTAGGACTCCACGCCGGAGGTTCAATGCCCCCCACTCCTTTCCCGCCTTCCGGCGCGCCTTAACACCGACCACAGAGCGCCGTTCTGCCTAAAAAATGACGAGGCACAGCATGCTCCTGGGCACACCCGTTTGTCGAGATGCCAGTCGGTATCAAATGGACAAAATTGGGTAACTCGGCCACGATCGCTGCATACTGCGATCCGCGGACGGTTCAGCGGTCCGGTGGCGTAACGCTCAGCCTGCGCCGGACCTGGCCGGCGTGCGGATGGCGCAGGTCATCGAAGATCGCCAGGGCCTGCCCCCAGGCGTCGTGTGCCTCCTGCGGCTGGGCGGCGGCGACAGCGGCGTCGCCGAGGTGGACCAGGGTCTCAGCCTCGCCGTAGCGCTCACCGAGTTCCCGGAAGAAGCCGATCGCGCGCTCGTAGCACTCGATGGCCTCGGCGTGGCGGCCGAGCTGGTGTTCGGCATCGCCGAGGCTGTCCAGCGCGACGGCCTCGCCGTGCCTGCTGCCCTCTTCGCGCTGGATGTGCACGGCCTGCTCGCAGAACGTCCGGGCCAGGCGGCGGTCTCCGAGGCGAAGGTGGGCGTAACCGATGTTATTCAGCGCCCGGGCCTCCCCGTCCCGGTCACCGATCGCGCGGAACAGGGCAAGTGCCTGCTCGGCGTGGCTGAGAGAGTCGAAATAGCGGTCCTCCTGCGCGGACACCCAGGCCAGGGTCTGGTAGACGTGTGCCTCAAGAGCGCGGTTACCTGAGCGCCGGCACAGGCTCAGGCAGTCCGCCAGGAAGGCGCGGGCCTGGTCGTAGTCGCCCGCCCGGGCGCTGGTGAACGCGACCATGCGGCTCGACTCCGCCTGCCCGGCGACGTCACCGAGACGTTTGGCGGCTGCCAGCGCGACGCGGTTGATGGCCGCCAGGTCCAGCCAGAACCCGCGCCGGTGCAGGAAGTCGGTCATGGTCCACGCGATCTGCCAGGCATGAACGCCGAACCCGGCATCCGCGGCGACAGCCACGGCGGACAGCAGCGCATGCCGCTCGGCCTCGAACCAGGCCAGCGCTTCCTCGTAGTCGGCCAGGTGCTCGGCCGGGACTCCGGCCATGGCTGGGGCCAGCTCGATCAGCTGCCGCGACGGGTTCATCAGCAAGGCGGCGGCATGCCCTGTGTGCAGGTAGTGGCCGAGCATCCGCGCGACTGCGGCGCTGCGGGCCGCCGCATCCATCGCTGTGGCTTGCTCGGCCGCGTAGGCACGGACCAGGTCGTGCAGGGCCCAGCGGCCCGGGGAAGGCTTGGTCAGCAGGTGGCGGTCGGTAAGTTCGTCCAGCACCTCGCGCGCGCGTGGCAGCGAGGTGCTGGCCAGGCTGGCGGCAGCTGGGGCGGTGAAATCGGGGCCTGGGTGCAGTCCCAGCAGCTGGAACATCTCGGCCGCCGCTGGAGTCAGATTCTCCCGGGACCAGGCGAGCACGGCCCGCACGCTCGGGGCCAGACCGTCGCCAGCGTTCGGCGGGGCCAGCCGTCTGGCGGTCTCGCGCAGGTCCGCGGCCAGGAAGTCAAGGGCGCGCTCTGGACGGGCGCGGACCTGGGCCGCGGCAACGGCAAGGGCCAGCGGCAGCCCGGCGCACAGCCTGGTGAGTTCGGCCACGGCTAACGGCTCTGCGGCCAGCCGCTCCGGTCCCAGGCTGGCCGCCATGAGGTCGCTGGCCTGAAGCTCGGTCAGCACATCGAGGCTGATCATCCTGGCACCCACGTCGGCCAGCCCAGCCAGGCGGTTCCGGCTGGTCACGATGGCCAAGCACCCGGGTTCGGCGGGCAGCAGCGGGCGGACCTGTTCCTCGCCGGAAGCATTGTCAAGAACCAGCAGCACCCGCTTGCCGCCCAGCAGACGGTGATAGAGCCGTGCCTGCGCGTCCGGGCTGCCTGGAATCTGCTCTGGAGTCGCGCCGAGAGCATGGAGGAACGCTGTGACGGACTTGGCTGGCTCCACCAGCGCGCGCGGCGGGTCGAAACCCCGGAGGTCCAGATAGAGCTGCCCGTCGGGGAACTCGGCAGCGACCTGCCGAGCCCAGTGCAGGGCCAAAGCGGTCTTGCCAACCCCAGCAGTCCCGGAGACGGCCGAAATCACCGCCGCGTCGCTGGCCCTGGCCTGGTCCAGCTGGGCGGCCAGCTCGGCCAGCTCACTTTCCCTGCCGACGAACGACGGTGCGCCCGTCAGCCCGGCCGGAAGCTGCCGCGCCACCGATGGCCCAGGGCCGGCGACGATTACCGAGACGCCTGCCGTGGGCAGGTCAGCCTGCGTCTCCACGGTCTGAATATTAGGTGCCGGCGTAACCAGTTAACTGACGTTTCTGGTCAGCCGCCGCATTGCCGGGACCGGCCGGGCGCCCGGGAACTTAGCCCCGGGCCGTCGGCTAAGGCGTCCGGCTTGCCGGAGATAAGGCATCCGCCCGATGTGCACACCGGTGCCTTACGACGAATCTCGATGTTGCGGGCCGAGACCCGGCCCCCAGTTCGAGGAGGAACCATGTACTCGCATCCGTACCTGATGAGGCTGGTCGCAGACGAGCACACCAAGGACATGACATCGGCGGCCGCCACTGCCCGGCTGGCCCGCCAGGCCCGGCGGTTCCGCCGCGCCCAGTCGGCGTCGCCCGCGGTCCACAGCCAGCGCACCTCACACGGTCTGCTTCGCACGATCCCGCTGCCGCGGAAGTCCGAGGAGACCATGACCCACCGGGCCGCATGAAAGCTGTTTTTTCTGCCCTCGCTCGCCTCCGGGGCGCTTTAGGGCGCCGCGTTTCCCTCGTCGCTCAGTCGCAGGCTCCTTCGCTCCTCAGTACAACGCGGCACCGCGCCCCTTTGGCGCTCGGGCAACTACATCCCTGGTTGTAGCGGGGTCTGCGACTGGGGGCGGACGCGCCCTGGGATGTTCAGGATTACTGTCGGATTGTGGCTGTCGTGGAGGATGACGCTGGAGCGCTTCGCCCGCCCCTCGCGTACCGGCTGAGCAGCGGGCAGTGGCTCGCTATCGACTGTGCTGTGGCCGCTGTGGCCGCCGCTAGCGTGTTCGTCGGCGTCAGGTACGGCGTTCACTTCCATACAACCTCGCCGGTCACCGCCGCGTTCGGCCTGGCGGCTACTGTGCCTGTGGCGCTGCGGCGGATCTGGCCCGCCCCGGTGCTCACCGTGGTCACCGTCGGCTGCTGCGCGCTGACCGCGCTGGGCCGCTTGCCCAACATGGCGAGCCTGATGCTCGGACTGGCTGCTTATATGGCGGCCACCCGCTCCCGCCGGCCGCTCGCGATCGCGCTGCTCGTCGGCTCGGAGACGGTGCTCGCCGCCGGTGTGCTGACTGCCGTTTTCACTCCAGCTCTCCAGGTGGACTGGGTGCGCAGCCTCGTCGTCTGCGGCGCCATGTGGTTCGTCGGCGACAGCGTGCGGGAACGCCACAGGTACCTGGCCGAGCAGGAAGAGCAGCGGCAGCTGGCCGAGGCCGAGCGAGGGCGGCTTGCGGCCCGCGAGGAACGGGTCCGGATCGCCAGGGAACTGCACGACGTGGTGGCGCACACACTGAGCATGGTCACCATCCAGGCCGGCGTCGGCCGCAAGGTCGGGGCGGACCGTCCGGTCGAGGCGCTCCGGGCGCTGCGGGCGGTCGAGGTGAGCGGCCGGGCGGCGGTCGGCGAGGTGCGGCGCATCCTCGGCTTGCTGCGCGACGACGACGCCACGACGCCGAGCCTGGCCCCGGTGCCGGGGATCGGTGAGCTGGGCGACCTGGCCGCAGCCATCCGTTCCGCCGGTATGCCGGTGAGCCTGGATGTCACGGGGGACACCGCGACGCTGACGCCGGCTGCGGGACTGAACGCGTACCGCATCGTCCAGGAGGCGCTCACCAACGTGGTCAAGCACGCGCCCGGGGCCCAGGCTCAGGTACGGGTGTGCGCACGCGCTGACGGGGTGGCGATCACGGTCACCGACGACGGGCCGCCCCGCGTACCCGTGCGTACTGGCCACGGCGGCGGGCACGGGATCGTGGGCATGCGCGAGCGGACAGCGGCGTTCGGGGGGTCGCTGGACGCCGCGCCGCTTCCCGGCGGCGGGTTCCGGGTCGAGGCGTTCCTTCCGGCGCCGGCGCCAGCAACCGACCGGGTGGCCTAGGTGCCCATCGGCGTGGTCGTGGCTGACGACCAGGCCATTGTCCGGGCCGGGTTCCGGCTGCTGATCGAGTCGGAGCCGGACCTCGCCGTCCTGGGGGAGGCGGCCGATGGTGCCGAGGCCGTCGCGGTCGCCCGGGCCACGGCGCCCGATGTGGTTCTCATGGACATCCGCATGCCGCTGCTCGACGGCATCGAGGCAACCCGGCAGATCACCGCGACCGGGCCGCCGCCGCGGGTGCTGATCCTGACAACGTTCGACCTGGATGAGTACGTGTTCGGCGCGCTGCGGGCCGGCGCGAGCGGGTTCATGCTCAAGGACCGGCCGCCCGAGGAACTGCTGGCGGCCATCCGGGTGGTCGCGGCCGGGGAAGCGCTGCTGGCGCCGAATGTCACCCACCGGCTGATCGAGCAGTTCACCCGCCAGCCGGACCCGCTGCGACCGCCGACAGGCGCACTGGCCCAGCTCACAGCGCGCGAGCGCGAAGTCCTCGTGCTGATCGCTAACGGCCTGTCCAACACAGAGATCGCCGGCCGCCTGGTGATGAGCGTACCCACGGCCAAGACTCACGTGAGCCGGATCCTGGCCAAGCTGGCTGCCCGGGACCGGGCCCAGCTCGTGGTGCTGGCTTACCAGGCCGGCCTGGTCACGCCGCGCTGACTACATCCCTGGACGCAGTCCGCCCGCCGCGGTAACGCCACGGCCGCAGGAAAACCCGGTTCGCCGGTCTGACGACGTCAGCCGTTGCCACCGCCACCATGGGACGCGAATTTCACGTCCACCTATGGAGGCGCTGTGACCGGAGGGTTCTTCGCGGGTCTGGCCGCGCTTGTTGTCCGGTTCCGGCTGCTGGTCATCGGGCTGTGGGCGGTAATCCTTG
>Ga0335074_10008075_pt1 | contig 14624 bp, 12 predicted proteins | sample Lox_Sample_23_FD_206715 | JGI IMG/M metagenome (GOLD analysis project Ga0335074, IMG submission 206715) | Soil microbial communities from Loxahatchee National Wildlife Refuge, Florida, United States - Lox_Sample_2.3 | ecosystem: Environmental > Terrestrial > Soil > Wetlands | place: USA...
ATGACGAGAAGACGGCTCATGTTCCAAAGCGTTTGCGCCGATTATATCAGCCGCTCGCGACCCGCACCCGATGCGGATGATACGGCAAAACCTCCAGCACCTCGCCTTCCGACAGCCGCCGCTGCACCTGCTGCCAGAATCTGGCGGTGAAGATCTCACCGTGCGTGCGCAGCAGCGCCGCCCGCTGCGCGGCATCGAAGGCGATGAAGTTGATGAAAGTCTCAGGGAAGACATCGTGCTCGCCGACGTAGAACCACGGCTCGCCGCGCATCTCATCCTCGGGGTTCGTCGGCTGCGGCACCTCGCGAAAGTGGCAGTCCGTCACCAGGCAGAGCTCGTCATAGTCATAGAAGATCACCCTTCCGCGGCGGGTGACGCCGAAGTTCTTCAGCAGCAGGTCCCCCGGAAAGATGTTGGTATGTGCGAGGTCGCGAATGCACTGCCCGTAATCGAGCGCGACCTGCTCGGCGGCGGCCGGGGAGGCGGTGCGCAGGTAGAGGTTGAGCGGCGTCATGCGCCGCTCGATGTACATGTGATCGAACACCAGATGCTCGCCATCCCCGTGCACGCTGAGCGCAGCTTCCGCCAGCAGCTCCGCCAGCAGCTCCGGCGCGAACAGCGCCTTGGGAAAGCGCAGCCGGCGGAACTCCTGCGCATCGACCAGCCGTCCGGCGCGATCGTGGCGGAAGACGAGCTGGTATTTCGCCACGACTTCCTCGCGCAGCACGCTCTTCGGATACGGGAAGCGATCGCGGATCACCTTGAAGACGACATCGAAGGAGGGCAGGGTGAAGCAGACCATGACGAGTCCCCGCTCGCCGGGAGCATCGATGAACCGGTCGGGCGTATCGGCGAGGTGGCGCATGATCTCGCGGTAGCGCTCGGTCTTTCCCTGCCGCGCTCGCCCGAGGACGGTGAAGAGCTCGCTCACCGGTTTCTTCGGCAGCAGCGACTTCAGAAAGAGCACCGCTTCCGCCACATGCTCGAGGTCGACGTGAAAGTACGACCGCGAGAAGCTGAAGACGATGCTGACGTCGCTTTCCGCGAGCATCACGGCATCGACCAGCATGCCGCCATCGGAATTCTTGAGCGCAATGACGAGCGGCACGAGGAAGCTGCGGCCGACGATCCGCCCGACGATGTAGGCGCGGAAAATCTGGTAGAAAACCGGCCGGATCACCTCGATCCGCTGTACGGCGCGCTGCTCCCCTTTGGTCGCGAGGTGCGCTCGTATCTCGGTGACTACGTGCCGGATGCTGTTGTCGAGGTCCTTCCACGGAGTGCGGAAGCGCACATCGCCCAGCACATCCTCGAAAAGCAGGGCGAGCGAGCCGTGATTGACGTAGGTGTTGGTCGTGACGGTGGATGTGACGTGCGCAAGCGGATCCAGGTCGGTCGCGACGAACTCGATTTCCGGCGCCACCCCCACCGTGCCGAAGACGCGCCGGCTGATCGAGCTGAAGAAGGTCTTGGTGAATTCCGTATCGGGCAGGCCCTCGATGCGTTCGGCGAACTCGGCCCGAATCCTCATCCACAGGACTCGATCTTCCGCCTCCTCGGCGAGCATCGCCCTGAGCTCCGCCACGGTGCTCGAGACGAACCGGTCATAGAGCTCGATGCGCTCGACGGCATCCTGCTGACCGCCTTTCCAGTCGCGGGTATCGAAACGCACCGGCGCACGCCGGGTGATCGAGCGGAATTCCGCGTTGTATTCCGCGAACGCGCCGGCGATGCGCCGTGCGGCGAGGTGGGCGAGTCGCGAAGCGACGAGCCCCTGGCCAGGATGACCGGGCTCAGTGCCCTGGGGATGGTCACCGGTACTGTCAGTCAAAGTCGGTCGGCAATTCCGGATGAAGCTGATGCTGGTAGAGCCGTTCGATCTGCGAGGCGAGTACGCGGCCGGTGGACAGCTCCGGGAGCGCCCGCACCGGGAAGAACTGCACCGCGTCGGTTTCGATGCTGACCGCGGCCTCGCCGCCGGTCCGCTCGCAGAGAAAGAACAGCTTGAAAATGTGGTGGATACCGGGCGGATGCGGATGGCGTCGCTTGTCGACGAGCGCCGCGAGCTTCACCGCCCGGGCGTGATAGCCCGACTCTTCCAGCACCTCGCGCGCCACGGCTTCGGAGGGAGAGTCGTTGACGTCGACCCAGCCGCCGGGCAGCGTCCATTTGCCGTCGGAGCGCTCCCTGACAAGGAGCACGCGATCGCCCTCGAAGATCCCTGCGCGCACGTCCACCTTGGGTGTGGCATAGCCTTCCTCGCCCTCCCAGAACCCCTTCGCGCGGGTAAGCGGGATGTCGAGCTCGGAGGCGAGGATGGAGGCGACGAGCTCGGTGAGCTGGGTGTAGCGCTCGCGGTCGAACGGGTCGTGGGTGAAGGCGAGCCCTGTTTGGGCGATCGCCTGCACCTTTCTGGCCCAGTCGAGCAGCGTCACTTTGTCGCCGTCCGCGGGACCTCATCTTTCATGGCCCGACGCTCAAATGTTCCTGATCAGGGCGTCGCCGAAGGCGGACGTCGAGACCTCGGTCGCGCCTTCCATCAGCCGTGCGAAGTCGTAGGTGACGGTCTTCTGACCGATGGTCCTGTCCATCGCGCGGATGATGGCATCGGCCGCCTCCACCCAGCCCATGTAGCGGAACATCATCTCGCCGGAGAGAATGACCGAGCCCGGATTCACCTTGTCGAGGTTGGCGTACTTGGGTGCCGTGCCGTGCGTGGCCTCGAACACCGCATGGCCGGTGATGTAGTTGATGTTGCCCCCGGGGGCGATACCGATGCCGCCGACCTGCGCCGCAAGCGCATCGGAGAGATAGTCGCCATTGAGATTGAGCGTGGCGATGACGTCGAACTCATCGGGACGGGTGAGCACCTGCTGCAGCGTGATATCGGCGATCGCATCCTTGATGATGAGCTTGCCGGCGCGCCTCGCCTCGTCCATCTGCGCGTTGGCGGCCTTTTCGCCCGCAGCGGCCTTGGTGCGCTCCCATTGCTCCCAGGTGTAGGTCGATCCGCCGAATTCGCGCTCCGCCAGCTGGTAGCCCCAGTTGCGAAACGCGCCTTCGGTGAACTTCTGGATGTTGCCTTTGTGAACCAGGGTGACGCTGCGGCGCTTGTTGCTGAGAGCGTACTGGATGGCCGAGCGGATCAGGCGCTCGGAGCCGTCCTTCGACACCGGCTTCAAGCCGATGCCGGAGCTTTCCGGGAAGCGGATCTTGGCGTACGCCTTCGGGAAGTGCTGCTTGAAGAGCGCGAGGAACTCCCGGTTCTCCGCCGTGCCGGCCTCGAACTCGATGCCGACGTAAATGTCCTCGGTATTTTCGCGGAAGATCACCATATCCACTTTCTCGGGGTGCTTCACGGGCGAGGGCACGCCCTTGAACCAGCGCACCGGGCGCAGGCAGACATAGAGATCGAGCAGCTGGCGCAGCGCCACGTTGAGGGAGCGGATCCCGCCGCCCACCGGAGTCGTGAGTGGGCCCTTGATCGAGACCAGGTAGTCGCGGCAGGCGGTTACGGTCTCATCCGGCAGCCAGCTGTTGAACTGCCGGTTCGCCTTCTCGCCGGCGAACACCTCCATCCAGTGGATCTTGCGGCGCCCGCCATAGGCCTTCTGCACCGCCGCGTCCATCACGCGCACGCTCGCGCGCCAGATATCCGGGCCCGTGCCGTCGCCCTCGATGAAGGGAATGATCGGGTCTTCGGGAACGACGAGCTTGCCCTCGCGAAGGGTGATCTTCGCACCCTGCGCGGGGGGCGTGACGGACGGGGACGGGGCCGTGGACATTGCGGAGACTCCTTGCGGGAATTTCAACCGGCCGCGCGAGCGGCAAGCGCCTGCGGGCGGGGACGGAATGCTAGCACAGCTGCGCAAGTGGCCTCCGCGGGCGCGCCGGATGGCAAGTACCGGCTTCCGGCCCGCGCATCGCTCACGCTGCGCGAAGCGGGTGAGTATGCGACACTTGCGCGGATGTACGACGCGAGCGAAGGCGGCGCCCCGCAGCCGGCGGCCAAGTCCTCCCTGCTGAGCAAGCTCATCGCGGTGCGCCCGGTACAATCGCGGGATCTCGCCGGCGGAGAGCGCCTCAAGCAGACCCTGAGCGCCTGGTCGCTCATGTCGATCGGCATCGGCGCGACCATCGGCACCGGCGTGTTCGTGCTCACCGGCACGGTGGCGGCCAACCAGTCGGGGCCCGCCATCACCCTGTCGCTCCTGATCGCCGCCTTCGGGAGCGGCCTTGCCGCCCTCTGCTATGCGGAGTTCGCGGCCTTTCTGCCGGTACCGGGCAGCGCCTACAGCTACACATACGCCACGCTCGGGGAGGCGGTCGCCTGGTTCATCGGTTGGAATCTGCTGCTCGAGTATGGGATATCGGCCTCGGCCGTCGCGGTGAGCTGGTCGGCGTATGTGGTGGGCCTGCTCACCGAATGGCACATCCATCTGCCGGCGATTCTGGTCAACGCGCCGCTGCAGGAGAGCGCGAGCGACCACCTGGTCGCGACCGGCGCGATCGTGAATGTGCCCGCGGTGCTCATCGTGCTCGCGCTCAGCGCCCTCTGTTATGTCGGCATCAGGGAGACCGCCTGGGTCACCAACGTCATGGTGGCCGTGAAAGTCGGGGTGATCGTGATCGTCGTGGTGACCGGACTCTCGTTCATCCACCCCGGCAACTGGCATCCCTACATCCCGCCCAATACCGGTACTTTCGGCCACTTTGGCTGGACGGGGGTGCTGCAGGGCGCCGGGATCATCTTCTTCTCCTATGTGGGCTTCGATACCGCTTCGACGACGGCGCTCGAGGCGCGCAACCCGCAGCGTGACCTGCCGATCGGGATCATCGGTACGTTGGTGGTTTCCACGGTGCTGTACGTGGCCGTGGCGGCGGTGGTCACGGGCATGGTGCCGTATTTCAAATTGAACAGCGCCCAGCCGGTCGCGGTGGCCCTGGAAGCGTACCCGGCGCTTTCCCTGGTGAGTAAGCTCCTCATCGTCGGGATCATCGTCGGCATGACCTCCGTGATTCTGACTTCGATCCTCGGTCAGCCGCGGATCCTCCTCTCCATGGCCGATGACGGGCTGCTGCCGCCGTCGATGAGCCGCTGTCATCCGCGTTTCAAGACGCCGCACGTCGCGACCGCGATCACCGGCATCGTCGCAGCGCTGATTGCGGGAGTGTTTCCGCTCGATGTGCTGGCGGACCTCATCTCCATCGGGATCCTGCTCGCCTTCGCGGTGGTGTGCATCGGGGTTCTGGTAATGCGCTTCACCCGCCCGGACGTCCACCGTCCCTTCCGCGTTCCGGTGGCCTGGCTGTTGTGCCCGCTCGGAGCAGTCGTGTGTGCGGGCATGACCTACTTCCTCTCCGATGCCACCTGGATCCGGCTGGTCCTCTGGACCCTGCTCGGCGGGGCGATCTACGTCTTCTACGGATTCAAGCACAGCAAACTGCGCCGATGAGTGAGCAGGGGCGCCCGGAGGCGATCGGCTCCGCGCGGGCGGGGACGCCCGCCGCGGACGGCTTCTGGATGCCCGCCGAATACGAGCTGCACGAGGCCACTTGGCTTCTCTGGCCGACGCGTCACGACAATTGGCGCGAGCAGGCGCGGCCGGCGCAGGCGGCCTTCGCGCAGGTAGCCACGGCGATCCGGCGCTTCGAGAGCGTACATGTCGGTGTGATGCCGCAGCTCCTGCCCGAAGCACGGGCGATGCTGCCCAAGGACATCGAGATCCACGGCATCGAATACGATGACTGTTGGATGCGCGATGTCGGGCCGACTTTCGTGGTGAGCGAGCAGCCGCAGACGATCCGCGCCGTGCACTGGCGCTTCAACGCCTGGGGCGGTCTTTACCATCCGTTCGATCGCGACGAACGGGTTCCCCTGGAAGTGCTGGCCGCAACCGCGCTGCCGATGCGGGATCGCTATCGCGCTCCGATCACGCTCGAAGGCGGCGCCTTTCACGTCGACGGCGAGGGCACGGCGCTCCTGACCGAGGAATGCGAGCTCGATCCGAAGCGCAATCCCGGTAAGACTCGCGCGCAAGTCGAGGGCGTGTTGCGCGATCACCTCGGCGTCGGGCATTTCATCTGGCTGGGCAAGGGCGTCTTCAACGACGAGACCCATGGACACGTCGACAATCTCGCCTGCTTTGCCGGACCCGCCAGGGTGTGCCTGGCGTGGACCGATGACCGGAGCGATCCTCAGTACGCGATCTCGCTCGATGCCTGGGAACGCTTGAGCGAAGCGCGCGACGCGAGGGGCCGCCGTCTCGAGATTTTCAAGCTGCCGATTCCGGGCCCGCTTTACATGACAGAGGTGGAGGCGCGAGGTCTCGTGCCGAGCGGGTCGATGAAGCCGCGTCGCGCGGGCGACCGGCTGGCGGGAAGCTATGTCAATTTCTATTTCGCCAACGGCGCGATCATCATGCCGCTGCTCGATCCGCGCACCGATGATGCGGCCGCGGCGGTTCTGAAGCGCGCCTGTCCCGGCCGCCCCATCGTCGGCGTCTCCGCCCGCGAGATTCTCTTGGGCGGCGGCGGCATCCACTGCATCACGCAGCAGGTTCCAAGCTGGAACACCCGCCGCATCCGCCCCCCGAACGAACATCAGCGAGCGGTGCGGCTTGCAACGGCCGGTGAGTGAGCCGGCAACGGTCGCCCGAACGTTTCAGCCCGCGATTCTCTCCGCCACATCGAGCCAGGCGCGCTGCGCGCGCCGGTAATGTCCGGGGGCGATGCGCGCCTGATCAAGGAGCTCGCGCGCGACCCGCTGGGCCTCGTCCCGCCGGCCCTGGGTGTCGAGGAGCTGCGCGTACCGAACGGCCGCCTCGGCGCCCGGAAAGGAGTTGGCGAGCATCCGATACTGCTCGAGAGCCTTCGCGGTGCTGCCCTCGCTCTCGAGCGCGCGGGCGTAGAGAAGATGTGCTTCCGGGGAGCGGAAATCGGTATTGTGCCGGAAGAGCTCCTCCAGCGTGCCGCGCGCCGCGGCCGCGGCGCCGCCGCCGAATTGCGCCCGCGCGAGGCCCAGCATCAGGTTGGGATCGTGCACGTAAAGTCCCGTGAGCCCCTGCCGGTACTGATCGATCGCTTCCTCGTAGCGGCCGTGGCGCGCGAGCTCATCGGCATAGCGTTGCCGGGCGGCGACGTTGCCCGCGAGGCGCGCCTCCTGCTCGTAGCGGCGCAGGTCCGCGAACGGATCGACGGCGCGCTTCAGTCCGCGAGCGGTGCGCTGCGCGGTATGGCTGCGGAAGAGATCGGGAATGATCTCGATCGCAATGTAGGCGAGAGCGGCAATTGCGCCGATCCCCGGCCAGATGAGCACCCACACCCAGAGCGTATTACGGCCGGTCTTGATGCAATGGACGATTGCCAGTGCCTGGATGAGATAAGGCAGTAGAAGATAGATGATTCCCATACCCGCAATCGTAACGCATCTCGCCGCGCCGACCGCCGCCGGACCTCGCCGCTGTCCGATGCGATATGCTCGCCGCCATGGGGTGGTCACGATCGATCGGGCGCCGCCGCGAGCCGCGGGGTGTGCGGACGCGGCTCATAGGGGTTTTGCTCTGGCTCGTGTATCCGATGCTGGCGGCCGCGCAGCAGCCCGCCGCACCGCAACCGGTAATGGCAGCCGGTGCACGGCCGCTCGCAACGGCACCGCACCGCTTGCGGATCGGACTCGTGCTCTCGGGCGGCGGCGCGCGCGGCATTGCGCACGTGGGTGTGCTCAGGGTGCTGCAGAAGCTGCACGTGCCCATCGATGCCATCGCCGGCACCAGCATGGGTGCCGTCGTCGGCGGGCTCTACGCGAGCGGCATGTCGCCGGATCAGATCGAGGCGACGGTCCGGTCGATGAACTGGGAGGAGGCGTTTCGCGATCGACCGCCGCGCGAGGACCTGACGCTGCGGCGCAAGCAGGAAGACGAGAACTTCCTCGTCAAGTTTCCGATCGGCATCAAGGGCGGCCGGCCGGTGCTTCCCATGGGACTCATCGAGGGACAGAGCCTGACCGAGATGCTGCGCCGGCTGACGCTGCCGGTCGCGCGGATCACGAATTTCGATGACCTGCCGACGCCGTTTCGAGCCGTGGCGACGGACCTCGAGAGCGGACGGGAAGTGGTCATGCGCTCGGGCGACCTGACCAGCGCGATGCGCGCCAGCCTGTCCGCGCCCGGCGTGTTCGCGCCCGTAGAGCGCGGTGGCCGGCTGCTGGTCGACGGCGGAATATCCGATAACGTTCCGGTGGATGTCGCGCGCGCGATGGGGGTCGACGTCGTGATCGTGGTGGACGTCGGGTTCCCGCTGCTGCCGCGCAAGAAGCTGACCAGCGTCACGGCAATCTCCAACCAGATGCTCGCGATTCTGATACGGCGCAAGTCGCAGCAGGAGCTTGCGCTGCTCGGACCTCACGACATCCTCATTCGTCCGAATCTCGGGGATACCTCCTCCTTCGACTTTGGCAACGTCCATAACCTACTGGGGGTCGGCGCCGCCGCCGCCTGGCAAATGCGCGGACGCCTGGCCGCGCTCGCGGTGTCTCCCGCGCGCTACGCGCGCTACGAGCGGCGGCGCGAGGCGCTCCGCCGGCCGCCGCCGCGCATCGACTTCGTCAAGGTGCAGACCGGCTCGGAGGCCTATTCGCAACCGGTCGGGAAGCTCTTCAAGGACATGGTCGGCAAGAAGCTCGATCCGGATGCCGTCGGACGGCGGATCACCACGATTTACGGCGAGGGCGGCCTCGACACGTTGGACTATCGTGTCATACGTCAGGATGACGAGTACGGGCTTCTCGTCGATGCCCGCGGCAACTCCATCGGACCGAACTATGTGCGGTTCGGCCTGAGCTTGCAGGATGACTTCGAGGGCGACTCCACTTATGACGCGGCCGTCCGCTACGTGATGTCGGAGATCACCCGCACCGGAGGCGAGTGGGTGAGCGATGCGCAGGTCGGCCAGACCTCGCTGTTGTCCACCGAGGTGTTCCTGCCGCTGTCGCAGTTTTCCGGCTGGTTCGTCATGCCGCATGCCGCGGTGGAGGCTCGCAACCTGCCGTTTCTCATCGGACAGACCGAGCGCGCGCAGTACCGCGTTGACACGTTCGACTACGGGCTCGACTTCGGCAAGCAGTTCGGCAACTGGGGGGAGATCCGCACCGGGGTGTACCGCGAGGAAGGCCATTCGCGTCTGACCATCGGCGATCCTGACGATCCGGAGCTTCCCTTCCCCGCATTTCAGATATTCGGCTCGCGCACCTACTTCGCCCGTTTCACCTACGATACCCTGGACGACATCAACTTCCCGCACTCCGGTGAGCAGGCGATGCTGCAGTGGAGCGGGGAACGCAACGTCGTCGGCGGTGAGCCGAACTCGAATCAGGTGACGTTGGATTTTCTTGCCGCCCACACCTGGGGGGAGCGGGATACCCTTTCGCTCTCGATGTCGGGAGGCAGTGATCTCGATCGCGTCACGGATCTGCGCCTGGAGTTTCCGCTCGGCGGTTTTCTCAACCTCTCGGGACTGAAGGAGTATTCGCTCTACGGGCCGCACTACGGCATCGGGCGGCTGATGTTCTACCGCAAGATCGGGCGGGGAGGGCCGGGGTATTTCGATGTGCCGGTGTATCTGGGCATGTCACTCGAGGCCGGCAACGTCTGGCAGAACACGAGCGATGCCAAGTTCACCAACCTGCATGAGGACGCGAGCGTATTCCTCGGGCTCGATACGTTCCTCGGGCCGGTGTACCTCGGGAGCGGCTTCGATGACCATGGGAATCAGGAGTTCTACCTGTTCCTCGGCCGTACGTTCTAAAGAAGCTACAGTCCGCGGCTTTCGGCCAGATTCTCGACTTTGTCGAACAGCAGCGACGGTCTGTCGCCGGCGCGGGAGTATTGGTGCCGGCGGCTCATTTCGGCAAGCGCGGCGTCACGGTCATCGGGCGTGGGGTACCAGTGCAAGCGGTGCCACTCGGGGCCGAGGATCTTGCGAAACGGGTCGCCGGGGGGAAGGCTGACGCGGATGCCGTAGGGGCGCTGGCGCTCGACGGGCGGAGCTCTCAGGTTCTGTAGCTGGCTGATACCCATAGGGGTGGAGAGCTTAAGGAGCGAGCGAGCCGCGATCAAGCGGCCATGCTCTTGGCCATGCTTGCATACCACGAGGCTGAGCGCAGCGCTTGAGTTGCGGCTCGGTGGTCCCCACACTCATGCTCGGATTGCCCCAGGAGATATTCGCCATGGCCCTGCTTCGCAAGAAGACCACTATGCCCGCGGCGGCGGATGCGCTGCCCGGCCGCAGCACCCCGCTCGAGGTGCCGCAGACGCATTACGTGAACGGCCATCGTATCGTGCCGCCCTATCCGGGCGGACTGCGTGAGGCGGTGTTCGGACTCGGCTGCTTCTGGGGCGCCGAGCGGCTTTTTTGGCAACTCCCGGGCGTCTACTCGACGGCGGTCGGTTACGCCGGCGGCTTCACGGAGAATCCGACATACGAGGAGGTATGTACCGGCCTGACCGGTCATGCGGAAGTGGTGCGCGTTGTGTACGACCCGGCAAAGGTCGACTACGAGGAGTTGCTCGAGGCGTTCTGGGAATCCCACGATCCGACTCAAGGCATGCGGCAGGGCAATGACGTCGGCACCCAGTACCGATCAGTCATCTTCGTCGCTGACGCCGAACAGCATCAGGCCGCCGATGCATCCAGGCGCGCCTATCAGGCCCGACTCAACGCGGCGGGGCTCGGGGAGATCACTACCGAGGTCCGCGATGCGCCGCGGTTCTTTTACGCCGAGGACTATCACCAGCAGTACCTGGCGAAGAATCCGGATGGGTACTGCGGGCTGGGCGGCTGCGGAGTTCCCTTTAGATCCGCGGAGTTGCAGGTGGGGCAGAAGGCGTAAGCGCATGTCGACTCGGCTTTTGACCTACGGCATAAATTCGTCCACCGACATGACTCTGCGACCCGCGATCGCATCCCGACCGTTGGGTGACTCGGAAACAGGCGACCGACCTTTATATTCCGCCTAACAAGGGATCCCTGCCCCTCCAGGTACTCTGCGATCACGCCGCACTCCGGTCGCTGGAGGAGTCAACCGAAGCCGAGCGGATTCAGCGCTTGCCCCAGCACGGGGTGAATTATCTTCATTCATGCCACGCAGATCCCGGTGACGGCAACCTTCTGGAACAGGTGTGGCGAGGCGACGGTCGAGCTCGGATAAGCAGCGAGGCTGGCGCGGAACTGCGGGTGCGAGAATGCAGCCCGAAAGTGGGCCGTCGACTCCCACACGGCATAGTTCAGGTAAGTGGGGCTTTCGCCCGTAGCGCGATGCAGCTGGGATCATTCCCTATACGACATTATGATGTCAAGTAAGTTTCAAGATGCCACAGTGCCGCGACGCAGCACTAAACCGAGCCCGGCCGGCGAAGCGGTGACCGACCTCATCCTCAACCTTTTCAGACTGAATAACGTGCTGCTCACTGCAGGGGATCGATTAGTCCACGGACTTGGTTTGACGAGTGCCCGCTGGCAAGTGCTCGGCGCAATCGCTTACGCAGACCGCCCGCAGCCAGTCGCCTGGCTGGCGCGCGACATGGGCGCCAATCGCCAAAATGTGCAGAGAATCATTAACGACTTGAACGAGGCAGGACTCGTCACCTTTCAAACAAATCCGCATCACCGGCGCGCTCAACTTGTCGTACTGACGGACAAGGGCAAGCAGACGTTTGAGGCCGCTATGCGATTACAGGGTCCCTGGGTGAGCGATTTGGTTCAGGGACTTGCTGTAAAGGACATCAAGACCGCGCATGGGGTGTTGACCACGTTGCGCCAAAGATTGGATGGAAAGGGCGGAGCCTGAATCGCGCGTGTGGCCGCCGCAAGCGGGTCTACCGAAGTATTGCCGTCATCGCCTACCGGAAGTCGACCGGTAGAGGACGAGCGATGACGTAACGGCGGGTTTTCCGTGGGAAATCGGCGACGTAGTCAGGATTTGCGCGACGGGAGCAGCCGCGACCAGATCGAGCCTGCGTCGGGCTTGTCGTGTTTTCGCTGGAATTGAAGCTTCTCGCGGGCTTGACGCAGAAGTGACGGCGCGGGTGCCGCCAGCTCGATCACGACGTGCCCGTCCCCGCCGCCGACGTCCTTGCGAGCCGTCAGACGTTGCTCTTCGAAGCGCTCGTGTTCCGCGACGCTCACGCGTTTGATGGTCGGGGCGTCGAAGCGGCTCGCCAGGTAGCCCGCCACGGCTGCAGCCGCGGTCTCGCTCGAAAAGAAGCCGAGTCGCAGCGCATGCATGCAGCGGTCCTGGTGGAGGCCGGTCACGGCGTAGAGACGATACTCGGCAAAAATGCTCAGGTTCGGAACCTGGTGCGGGTCGATCTCCTCTTCCGACAACATGAGCTGGATGGCGAACCATGACGAGCTCTGCCCGTCTTCGAGCTCGAGGCGGGTAAGGGCTCGAACCGTTTGGGTGCGGTCGATTTGCGGTCCCTCAGGCGGTCCTGACTCGGTTGGCAGCTCGAGTGTCAGACCTGCCGCGCTGGAGGGATCGGCAACTTCGATCGAGACGGCTGGCGGCGCGGGCTCAGTCGCTATCGATTCTAGCGGTTGCGGCGGTTGCGGCGGTTGCGGCGGTTGCGCAATGATCGCGATCTCGCCGTCGCTGTCGACGCACGACAGGGAGCCCGGCTGCGGTTCGACGGGCTGGGTGACGTTGATCTCTACCGCCATCGGTCCGACGTCCGCCGTCTCGCAGTCGGGGCTTTCGCTCACGCTTTCAACGAGAAGCGCATCGGCGGCTTGAACCACAGGCGGTTGCGACGCTTCAGCCTCGAACGATCGGTCGAATGTGAACAGGAGCGCTTCAACCTGATCGGTCACCGCATTTGGATCGCAGTCCAACTCCTCGTCGATCCGGGACGTTGCGGCTTCCGCCGCCGAAGCCTGCGGGGTTGTTGCGACCGAAGGCTGAGGGGTCGTGGCGATCGGGGGCGGTGGGACCGTGGCGATCGGGGGCGGTGGAGCGGTCTGTGTAGCGATCGAGGACTGCTTGTTGCCGGCATCGGTTGGTGCAGACGGTGCCGGCGCCTGCTCGAGAGGTGCAACTTTCGCGGCAGGGGTTCGGCTTTCACCTCGAGAGGATCGGGGCGAGGTGACTGCGGCAGGGGCCGGCGGCATCGACGGCAATCGTGTGGCAAGCTCCGGCAGCACTTCGTCGATGTTCCAGCGAAACGGCGGCTGCCGGTCCGCTGCAACACTCGTTGCGGCAGGCGGTGAACTCAGCGGAGTCGTGGGTGCTTCAGACCTTCTGGGTCCGGATCTTTGCGTGGCCCGCCTGGCCGTCGCGACTCGCGCCGTGGCGGCGACCGCCTTCCGGTCATCGTCTCCGGCACTCGCCTTGAACGCTCCCGGGTATTCCTCGCGCACGGTCATGAGAATGGCGTCGGCTTCGAGCTCGGTCTCGATGATGCCGACGCGCAGCAGAAACTGCGGACGACCCTCGTGACGGCGCTCGAGTCGATAGACATGCAGGTGCTCGAAGCGCCGCAGTGCGTTTGAGACCCCGCCAATTGGGGTCGAGGACGTGCGTAGATTGATTACAAAAGGGCCGCAGAGAGCGGTCGGCGTGGGCTTCTCGGGCAGCGCCAACAGGTCGCCGATGCCCAGGTGCCAGAGCTCTTCGGAAGCACGTGCTTTGGTTTCTTTGCTCACGAAGCCGCGCCGGGTATTCGACCCCGATGAATCGTATTCTGACGAGGATAGTCCCGCGATGGGGATGACGTGCTCGACGTTTTGGTTGGGAACCTGTCACAAACGTCAAGGATGCAGCCCGGGAGGAGAGCCGGTGTGACACCGGATTGGGACGTCGCTCACATTTGGTACGCGATTAAGTGGAATGCGGAGGCCGCGGCTCGCAAAGCATCCCCGGGCGCGATGTGGACTCGGGGTCTGCGAACAATACGTATGGCTGAGGGGGATTCCCGCTCGGTATCGTTGCTGCAGGTCAGGCAATGGGGAATTTGGGGCGCCCCCCCATGAGCGTTCCTTCGAAACCCAAGAGCATCCGCGGAGCGCGCAAACAACAGCCGCATGTTCGTTCGCCGGCCAGGCGATCGCAGTGGCATGCGGTTTCGCTCGTCCCCGGCAAGGACGCCTGTCCCGCGGTAAAGGAGTTGGGTCGTAAGCGATGGTTATCCGCCGAGGCGCCGCGGTTGCCGGTTCCCGGCTGCACGGCCGCGGAGTGCGGCTGCCGCTACAAGCACCACGAGGACCGGCGAAGCGGGCCCCGCCGCAACGTGGACCGAGAAGGACTGTCGCGGCACTACGACGGCCCCGAGCGGCGTGCCGGACGTCGCGACCGAAGAAACAGTTGATGCTCGGCGGCGATTGACCTGCGGCCATCGCGCCGCTTCCTTCCGCGCGGCGCACTCGCTGCAGTACCGCAAAGCCTCTGCCCAAGCGCGGCCCAACGGCCTCGAGCCCCAGCTCGGCACGCTTCGTGCTGAGCAAACGCCAAAGCCTTCCCTGAAGGGCGATTGAGCGATCCATCGCCGCCGGCTCGTTTCCGGCGGGATGGCGGATGACGATCAACTGTTGCGAGGCCTCTGGTCATGAAAATTTTCGGCTGCGGACTTGTT
>Ga0335074_10008076_pt1 | contig 14623 bp, 15 predicted proteins | sample Lox_Sample_23_FD_206715 | JGI IMG/M metagenome (GOLD analysis project Ga0335074, IMG submission 206715) | Soil microbial communities from Loxahatchee National Wildlife Refuge, Florida, United States - Lox_Sample_2.3 | ecosystem: Environmental > Terrestrial > Soil > Wetlands | place: USA...
ACGGCGCGAATGCGCTCATCGAGCACGGTCCGCAGACGAAGCAACTCGTCGGCGCGCGGCGCGGCCTCGGAGATCACGCCGACTTCGCAGATCCTGCGCAGCGTCTTTAACATCAGAGATCCACCCCGCTGTAGGCCAGATTGAAGGATTTGTTGATGAGCGGGAAATCGGCGACGATGTTGCCGAGGATGGCGTGCTCGAGGGCCGGCCAGTTCTGCCAGGAAGGATCGTGCGGGTGGCAACGCCTCGTGGTACCGGCGGGTCCCGCCTCCAGCGCCACGAATACCGGGCCGCGCCAACCCTCGATGAGACCGGTGGCGAACGAGCGGTCCGCGGGAGCTTGAATCGACCCAAGGTGGTGGCCCGGCGGGAGCGTGGCGAGCAGGCAGCGCGCAAGCCGACAGGATTCCGCGAGCTCCTCGAAGCGCACGGTGACGCGCGCGGCGACATCACCTTCCTGACGCACGACCCTGGCTGGCGGGAGCGCATCATAAGGCGCACAGGCGAAGTCGATGCGCGCATCGAGCGCCTGGCCGCTCGCGCGGCCCACGAGCCCTAGGACGCCGAGCCGCAAGGCGAGCTCCGGCATCAGGATGCCGGCGCCGGTGAACCGATCCCGCACTCCCGCGTGATCCTCGTAGATGGCACGAAGCTCGGCGGACTCGTGGCGGATGGCCGCGATGGCGGCGTCGAGGCGCCTGCAGCCGTCCGCGGAAATGTCGACCGCCGTGCCGCCGGGCACCACCGCATCGAGGAGGTAGCGCTGCCCGAGTGACTGCGACACGCCGCGCAGCAGCTGCTCCTTGAGTCGCGAGAACTGGCTGAGCCCGAAGGCGAAGCCGGCATCGTTGGCCAGAGCGCCGACATCGCCCAGATGATTGGCGATGCGCTCGAGCTCGAGGAAGAGCGCGCGCAGCGCCGCCGCGCGCGGCGGAATCACACAGCCCGCCATCCCTTCGAGCGCCTGACAATACGCCCACGAATGGGCGACCGCGGAGTCGCCGGCGATCCGTGCCGCGAGCCCATGGCCCTCGAGGAGCGGCAGCTCGGTGAAGCGCCGCTCGATGGCCTTGTGGGTATAGCCGAGGCGCTCCTCGAGCCTGAGCACCTTCTCGCCGACGACGGAGAAGCGAAAGTGCCCGGGCTCGATGGTGCCGGCGTGCACCGGGCCGACGGCGATCTCGTGCACGCCTTCGCCCGCGACACGGACGAACTCATAACCCTGGGGCGGATGCCGCAGCCACGGGCGGTGATCGGGATCGCTCGAGCGCATCCCCGACAGATCGAACAGCGCGCGTTGCATGCGCGCGGCGCAGGGAAACAGCGCTTCGATGCCGGGATAGTCGGGGCGCTCGGCCGGCGGCATGAGAGCCCGCCATGCGGACAGCTCGAGAATGAGCACCCCGCGATCGATCAGGAATGCGGCATAGATGTCAGTCGTCGGCGACGCGGCATCGTGAGCCGCTCCCGCGGCAGGCGATTCAGCGTAGATGTCCTCGATTTCCAATGTATCGGCGCCATCCCGCTCATTGCAGGTCGAAGCCCACATCGCGAGCAACCGGCCGCCGCTCGCCGCGACATCGGCGGCACATTGGCGCCACTCCTCCGCCGTTACGCCGAGGCCGCGGGTGCGCGGCGCACCGGCCAACTCGCGCGCTTTGCCCCACCATCGGGTGAGCGGCATGCTCAGGGTCCTCCGATGAGATGGGCCGCCGCGCGATACCAGTCGGCGAGATACGGCGGGATGTAGAGGCCCAGCACGAGCACGATCGCGAGGTGCGCAAACACCGGCAGCAGCGCCGGCGCGTGAGGCAGTCGGCGCGCCTCGCTCTCGCCGAAGACCATCGGCTGCACGCGCCCGAAGATCGCCGCGAAGGCGATACCGAGCGCAAGCAGCAGGATCGGAATCGACCACGGCTGCTCGCGCATGGCGGTCGTGAGGATCAGGAACTCGCTCGCGAATACCCCGAACGGCGGCAATCCGAGGATCGCGAGCGCCCCGAGCATGAGCCCCCAGCCGACCGTCGGCGAGAGCGTGATGAGCCCGCGGATGTCATCCATGAGCTGCGATCCGGCCTTCTGCGCCGCGTGCCCGACCGTGAAGAAGATCGCGGATTTGGTCAGCGAGTGCACCGTCATGTGAAGCAGCGCCGCGAAAGTCGCGACCGGACCGGAGAGGCCGAAGGCGAAAGTCGCGAGCCCCATGTGCTCGATCGAGGAGTAGGCGAACAGCCGCTTGATGTCGCGCTGGCGGAAGAGGAAGAGTGCGGCCAGCGCCACCGACACCAACCCGAATCCCATCAGCATCCGCGAGGGGAGCGATGAGTGCAGCGATCCTTCGACCAGTATCTTGCAGCGCACGACGGCATAGAGCGCAACATTGAGCAGCAGGCCCGAGAGCACCGCGGAGATCGGCGTCGGGCCCTCGGCGTGGGCGTCCGGCAACCAGTTATGAAGCGGGGCGAGCCCCACCTTGGTGCCGTAGCCGACGAGCAGGAAGACGAAGGCGAGCGCCAGCACCGCGGGCTCGAGCTGCGATTTGACCGCATCGAGATGCGTCCACAGGAGCGCCGTCACGCCCTGCGCTCCGAGGACTTTCTCGGCGGCGAAGTAGAGCAGGATCGTGCCGAAGAGCGCCTGCGCGATGCCGACGCCGCAGAGGATGAAGTACTTCCAGCCGGCCTCGAGGCTCTGCGGCGTGCGGTACAGCGTCACGAGGAGCACGGTGGACAGTGTTGCCCCTTCCATCGCGACCCAGAGGAGCCCCATGTTGTTGGTCGTGAGCGCGGTCAGCATGGTGAGCATGAAGAGCTGATACATGCTGTGATAGAGCCGCAGCCGTCCGGGCGTGATCCGGCCGTGGGCGGCCTCCACCCGCATGTAGGGCCTGGAGAAGAGCGAGGTCGTCAGGCCGATGAACGCCGTCAGCGTCACCAGGAAGACATTGAACGGATCAATGAAGAACTCCTCGCGCCAGAGCAGCTGCGGCCCGTGGCCGACGACGCGCAGCGTGAGGGCGCAGGCCGCGGCGAAGGTGCCGAGGCTGAATGCCGCATTGATCTCCGGCGCATCGCGGCGCGCGCCCCAGAACGCCAGCGCGATCGCGCCGGCGGCGGGAATGCCGAGGAGGAAAATCAGTTCCATCGTCAGTGCTCGCTCAGACGCTCGAGGTGGTGCAGGTCGAGGCTGTCGAACTGCTCGCGGATCTGGAAGAAGAAAACACCGAGCACGAGCACCGCGACCAGCACATCGAGCGCCACTCCGAGCTCGACCACCATCGGCATGCCGTAGGTCGCGCTCATGGCGCCGAAGAAAAGGCCGTTCTCCATCGAGAGGAACCCGATGACCTGCGATATCGCCTTGCGCCGGGTGATCATCATCAGGAAGGCGAGCAGCACCACCGCGACCGCGATGCCGATCGCGTTGCGGGTCGAGGTGCTCGCGAGATGGCTGATCGGCTGCGCAAGTCCGAAGGCGAACACGACGATCATGATCCCCGCCAGCATGGTTCCCGAGATGTTGAGCAGCGGTTCGGTGTCCCAGTAGACCTCGAGCCGTCGGATCAGCCGGTGCAGCAGCCAGGGAAGGAAGATGACCTTGAGGGCGAGGGTGAGCAGGGCGGAGAAGTAGAGGTGTCCCGCACCGGTGCGCCAGGCAATGAGGAGCGTCGCGGCGGCGAGCACGCCGCCCTGCACGGCGAACAGGTTCACCAAGCTCACGATGCGCCGCTGGGACAACATGGCGAAGGACAGGAGGAGCAATAACGCCGCGCAGGCGTTGAGCAGCTGCTGGTCGAAGGGAATGTGCGTCATTGGCGGTCTCAGAAGCCTCCGAGAAGGACATGGACCAGGAGCCCGAGGACCGCGAACAGGAATGCGGTCGCGAGGAACTCGGGGGCGCGCATGACGCGCAGTTTCGCGGAGACGGTCTCGATCACGGCGAGACCGCCGCCGGCGGCGGCGAGCTTCAGCGCGAGTATCGGAACGGCGAGGGTGAGGCCGAGCGGTCCGATGTCCCCGGCCGCAATTCCCCAGGGCACGAACAGCGCGAAACCGATGCAGGCGTAGTTGAAAAGGCGCAGCGCCGATGCCCATTCCATGAGCGCGAGATGCCGGGCCGAGTACTCGAGCAGCATCGCCTCGTGAATCATGGTGAGCTCGAGATGCGTCGCCGGGTTATCGACCGGGATGCGCGCGTTCTCGGCGAGCAGCACCAACGTGAAGGCGACCGCGGTGAACGCGAGGCTCGGGTCGACCTCGAGCCGCTCGGCGGCGAGATGCGCCGAGATCGCCGGCAGCGCCGTCGTCGCCGATATTAACGAGGCGACGAAGATGACCATGAGCAGCGCCGGCTCCGCCAGGAATCCGACCATCATCTCGCGACGCGCTCCGAAAGTGCCGAACGCCGTGCCGACATCCATGGCGGCAAGGGACAGAAATACGCGCGCGGTGGCGAACAGCCCCACGAGCGCGATCGCGTCCGCCGCCACGACGAGTGGCAAGCGGCCGGCGAGCGAGGGGATGATGCCGGCGGCGACCACCATGGTGCCGAAAACGATGTAGGGAGCGATGCGAAAGAGCGCCGACGCGTTCTCCGCCAGCACCGCATCCTTGTGGAACAACTTGCCGATGTTGCGATAGGGCAGCAGGATGCTGGGCGCGCCGCGGTTGGCGAGCCAGGCGCGGCATTGGTTCACCCAGCCGAGGAAGAGCGGCGCGGCGGCGAGCGCCACCACGATCTCGAGTGCCTGGGCGATGAGCGCGCCGGGTCTCATGTCGCGAGCACCACCGCCAGCAGGACGACGAGTGTCGCGAAGCTGTAGAGGAGGTACGCCGCGATGCGGCCCTGCTGCAGGACTGCGACCGTGGCGGCGAGCCGCCGCACGAAGCCCGCGACCGGCTCGTAGAGACTGCGCCAGATGCGGTCCGTGATCGCGATGCGGTAGCGGGGCGCCGCGTCGAAGGGCGTCGGCAGCTCGCGCTCGATGTCGAAGAACGACTGGAAGATGTTGCGGATCGGCTGACCGAAGCCTTCCGCCGTGTCCTGCATGCGCGGGCTCAGCTCGCCGAAGCCGCAGTCCCAGGGGCGCGTCCGCCGGACGCGCCGGTGATAGAAGAGCCGCACGAGGAGTACCGTCAACAGGATGACCGCAGCGCCGGCCAGCAGAAGAACGAGCGGGGAATAAGAGACCGTCCGGGTCGGCACCGGCGCGAGCAGCCACCAGGAGCCACCCTGGGGCACGGCGCTGCCGACGAGCCGGCGCGTGACCGAGGTCAGCGCCGAGATGACCTGCGCCGGCGCGAGTCCCAGCGCCACGCAGAGGGCGGCGAGCCAACCCAGTCCCAGGCGCTCGAGCACGCCGCAGTCATGGGCGTGCGCGAGCGTGCTCTCACGCGGCTGACCGAGGAAGATGACACCGTAGAACTTCACCATGACGTAGCCGGCGAGGGCCGCGCAGAGCGCGATGACGGCGGCGCCGAGCGGCAGCAGCAGATTGACGAAAGTGCGTGGAATCTCATCGGCGAAGAGGAACGACTGCAGCAGCAGCCACTCGGAGACGAAGCCGTTGAGCGGCGGCAGGCCCGCCAGCGCGAGGGCGCCGATCAGCGTCAGGGCCGCGACCCACGGCATGCGATGGATGAGTCCGCCGAGGCGTCCGAGGTTGCGCTGACCCGTCGCATGCAGCACCGAGCCGGTACCGAGGAAGAGCAGGCTCTTCATGGCCGCGTGATTGAGTGAATGGTAAAGCGTCGCGATCAGCGCCAGGGCCGCGAGCGCCGGCATCCCGGCGCCGAAGAACACCACGCCGAGACCGAATCCGGTGAAGAGCAGGCCGACGTTCTCGATCGAGGAGTAGGCGAGGAGTCGCTTCATGTCGGTCTGCACCGCCGCGAACACCACCCCATAGAGCGCCGTCAGCAGGCCGACGGCGAGCGGGATGAGCCCCCACCACCAGAGCGGGTGGCCAAGGAGGTCGAAGGTGACGCGCAGCATGCCGTACACCGCGGTCTTCAACATCACGCCGGAAAGAAGTGCCGAGACCGGTGACGGGGCGGCCGGATGCGCTTCCGGCAGCCAGACGTGCAGCGGAACGAGTCCCGCCTTCGCGCCGAAGCCGGCGAGCGCGAGGAGGAATGCGCTGGTCGCCCAAGCCGGTGAGAGCTGCGACGCGCGCATGGCATCGAAAGTGAAGTGCCAGCTGCCGCCCTGCAGAATGCCGAACGCGAGCAGGATGGCGAGCGCACCGAGATGCGCCATCAGCAGATAGAGGAACCCCGCGCGTCGGATCTCCGGAATCCGGTGCTGGGTCGTGACGAGGAAGTAGGAGGAGAGCGCCATCAGCTCCCAGCCGACCATGTACGCATACGCATCGTCCGCGAGCAGCACCAGGCCCATGCTCGCGAGGAACACGTGGTACTGGAGGCAGAGCAGCCCCGGCGCCACCCCCTCGCTGGCGCGGAAATAGCCGGCGGAAAAGAGCGACACGCCGGCCGCGGCCGCGCCGAGCAGGAGGAGAAAGACGCTGGCAAGCGCATCGAGCCGCAGATGAAACGGCAGCTCGGGCAAACCGATGGGCAGCACCCGGGTCTCGGTCACGCCGCTCACCAGAGCCCAGGCGGCAACCGCCGCGAGCGCGAACCCCACGAGCGCCCCCAGCACGAAGAGCGCGCGGCCCGCGTAGCGGACGCTTCGCGGGCGAGCGAGACCCGCAATGCCAATGGCCAGCCAGGCCGCGATGAGGACGAGGCAGTCGATGAGAGGTGATGAAAGGCCTGCGATCACTGGCGCCAACGGAACTCAGGGCGAGCTGCGGCGCCGATGACGGCGGCGCGGCGTCTCATGAGGGTTCACCTCTGATGTGCATCGTATTATCATACGATGTCACTCGAAGACCGCACCGCCCGCCTGACGATCCTGATCGATCCGCGCAAGAAAGCCGTGTTCGAGCGCCTTTGCGCCGAGGAGGACGCGACGCCCTCGCAGGTCGTGAGACGTCTGATCCGCACCTACATCGAGGAGCGCGCCGGCACGCCTTGGCGGCCGGAAGAGGTGGAGCTGCCGCCGCGCAGGCGCGCAGCGAAGCGACCCTGAGCCCCCGCTCCCGACGCCGGCCCGCGACAGTGCTGTCAGCTACTTGGTGGAAGAGCCGGATGGTTGATCACCGCTCTTCTCCGCCTCCTCGCTCGTCTCCCCCTCCTCTTCCGGAATTTCCACTCGCTCGTTGGCGCCAAGGTCGCGCGTCCAGTCGGTCGGACGCTCGAAGGGGTTGAGGATCGGCTCCTCTCGCACCCGAGGCTGCCACGGTTTGCGCTCGCTCATAGAATCGACCTCTCGAAAGGCTTCGACCACTTTGCACGTTGAAGTCTGCCGTGCCTCTCGAGCCAAGAATATAAGCACAATCACGCATGGCGGGCGGCGGCCGGGCGACGGATCCTCACGCGAAGGAGGATGCAGTCATGAGCGCATTTCCGTTCGGCCATTCATTTGGCGGCGAGCAGCGCGTGTTGGAGCAGATGCGCGGCAAGCGCAGCCGCGAAGAGAAATTCGCCCGCGCCCGCATATCCGACCCCGTACGACGACATGCCATGATCGCCGAGGGAGCCTACTATCGCGCGGAGCGGCGCGGTTTCGCGCCGGGCCACGAGATGGATGACTGGCTCGAGGCCGAAGCGGAGCTCGCGCGGCTTTCCTGAGTCAGACCGCGCGGCTCCAGGGCTCGGGGTCGAGGGGAATTCCCGACATCGGGTCGACCCAGAGAAGGTGATCGACCACGCCGCGAACGCCCGCGGTGCTCTCCGCGAGCACCCGCAGGGCTTTGCGCTGGCGCTCATCGGTGACGATACCGAGCAGCTCGACCATGCCGTTCTCGACCTTCACGTCGAAGGAAGCGCGCGGCGCCCAGCTCTGCTCCGCCAGTGAGGCGAGCAGACGACGGCGCAGCTGCGCATCCGCCACGGGTGGCGCATCCACGGGCGGCAGGAGCCGCTCGAGCGCCCGCATCAAATCGTGCCGCGTGAGCATGCCGACCAGGTGTCCGTCCCGAAGCACGGGCAGGCGTTTGATGCGGCGCGACTCCATGAGCGCCGCGACCTCCGCAAGGTCGGTTTCGGGAGTCACTGAAACAACCGGCACCGTCATCACCTCACCGACCGTGAGCGCGTGCGAGCGGGCGTATTCGCCCGCCGCCCGCCCCTGGCCCGCGAGCCAGCGAAGCCAGCCGGGTACCGTCGCCTCCGTGCCCAGCTCCACTCTTCTGAGGAGATCGCCCTCGCTGAGAATCCCCACCACGGCTCCCGTTGCATCGACCACCGGCAGACCGCTGATGCGATGGTCGACCATGCGCCGCACGGCATCCTCGATCGTCATCTCCGCAGTCGCGGTGATGGGGTCGCGCTGCATGACGTCCCGAACCTTCATTCAACCTCTCCCGGCACTTGCATTCGTATTTCTGCGGATGATGCCGCGATCCGAGCGCCGCGGTCGCATTCGATCGAGGCGTGAGCGGCTCATGTCCGAATGGTGAGCTCGTTCCTGACGCTGGTGACTCCGGGTGCGGACCACGCGATCTGCTGCGCCTGGTCGTGCTCGGCCCATGACCTCACTTCGCCGCGCAGGACCACCTCTCCACCTTGCTCATACACCGTGATTCCGTGTGCATCGAGGGCCGCGTTTCGACGGTAGGCCTCTTCGATCTGGTGCTTGATCCCGGCCGTGAAGATCATAGCTGACCTCTACTGGCGATGGGGGTCGCCCGCTGTCGCGACGGCGGTACTTCGAGAGCATCGAGCAGCGCGAGCACGGGCGGCGGCCCGAATTCCCGCCACTCGATGCCTTTTCCGCGCGTGCCCCAGCGGTGCTCCATGTGGATGCTCAGAAGCCGGACTGAACGACCGAGAGAGTCATGAGCTGCGGCCCGCGCCGCGCGCGCGGCACGCGGCTCGCGAAATGCTTCGGTTTCACCACCAGCACATCGCACGGCAGCTCATCGAACACCCGCTCGGCCGTGTTGCCGAGGACCAGGCGCTTCAAGCCCGAGCGGGAGACCGCCCCCATGACGAGAATGCCGCAGCCGATCTGCGCCACCGCACCCTCGATGGCATCGATGGGATGGCGTGGCACGATGTGGCGCCGTGAGGCGGGGATCGCTGCGCCATTCAACACCCGAGCGAGCGCTTGGCGCGCATGCGCATCAGCCTCGCGCGCGATCGTCTCGGTCGCGCCCATGAGTGCGAGGCCGGGCTCCACCACTCCCGCGGGGAGTGGATTGTAGGCGAAGACCGCGTGCAGCGAGCCCCGCAACGCCTGCGCGAGCTGGGTGGCGCAGCTCAGGATCTCGCGGTCGAGCCTCAGCGGCTTGGAAAAGGAGTGGCTGGGATCGACGGCCGCGAGAATGGTCGGATGGTCATATACCCGTCGCGTCTTGACGAGCAGCACGGGCATGGGTGCGAGGCGCAGCAGCTCGAAGTCGGTGAAGCGCAGCACCCAGGCGAGGTGATGCGCGCTCGCATGACGCTCGGCGACGATGAGGTCGGCGCCGAACTCTCGCGCGGCGCGGATCACCGCCTCGTGCGGCGGAAAGTCCCACTCGACCGCTGATTCGGCGCGGACGCCGGCCTTGCGCAGGCGTCGCGCCAGCGTCTCCAGGCGGTCTGCGGCGCGGGCGTGTGCCGCCGCCTCGAGGCTCGGCAGGCTCACGCCCTCGGCCTCGGCCACATCGATGTAGAGCGGATCGGCCAGAGCGGAGAAGAGCCGTACCCGCGCTTTGAGCGCGCGGGCGAGCTGAGTCGCCTTGTTGATCGCGGGCAGCGATCGCGCCCAGGGGTCTTTGACCGCGACCAGGATGCGGCGGATGGCGGGCATGGCTCATGACTCCCGAGTGTGGATCTCGCAGGCCATGCTCGTCGCGAGCCTGGCGGCGCGCCATCCGTACCTACACCTATGCACCATGGAACCCGCCCTGCCCTCCGTATTATTGCGGAGTGCGCTGCGGCCGCTTGCGTGCAAATCTTTCCATGTCCCGTGGCTTCGCGCCATGGGCATGGGTGAGGAGAGGAGCACGATCATGATGAGAGAATCGATGGAAACCTGCCTCGGAAAGCGCACCGCGCACGAGATACGCGCGGCGGCGATCCGCCTCGCGCGGGAGCGGGCGGAGCAGGATGCCGACCCTTCACTGGCGTACGGTTGCGTCGATTGGTTCCGCTACGCCGTCAGCCCGCCGTCGCAGGAGGCGGATAGAGCGCTGCCGCCCGCGGCTGCTCGGCCCGGTGCCGGGCGAGACGGCGCGTCGTCGGGTCATTGACCAGGTGCAGGACGCGTGAGAAGAAGCCGCCCTTGGGGTCGGCGCGGCCGATATAGATGAGCCCGGAATGAGCGAGCTCACGGGTGAACATGTCGGCGATCCGCTCGCGCGTGTCCACATCCATGGAATCGAGCGCTTCGTCGACGAGCACCCAGCGGGGTGAGTGCAACAGCAGGCGCGCGAACGTGACCGCCTGCTGCTCGTCTTCACTCAGTGCGTGGTCCCAACGGCGCTCGTCATCCAACTGCGGCACCAGGCGAGCGAGCCCGAGCCGCTGCAACACGGCCGCATAGTCTCGTCCCTTGAACCGATCGACGGCCGAAGGGTAGGCCAGCGCCTCCTTCAGCGTGCCCGGTGGCAGATAGGGCGTGCGCGGAATGCAGTAAAAATGCTCTCCCGGGGGCAGGATGATGCGCCCCGCACCCCACGGCCAGAGGCCGGCGAGCGCACGAAAGAGCAGCGTCTTGCCGACGCCGAGCTCCCCGAGCACGAGCACGTGATCGCCCGGCTTGATCTCGAGCCGCTCGCCCTGAAGCCGGATGCATCCGGAGGGTGAGGCGATCTCCAGGTGATCAATCGTCAGCGCGTGCGCCGCCTCCCCATTCCGATCCGGCTCGCCGACATCAAGTTGAATACGGCTTTCCGACCGGTGAAGGACTTCGGTCCCGACCACCGCCCGCCGGAACATCGCGACCCGCAGCAGCGTCGCGCGCCAGTCAGCGATGGTGCTGAAGTTGTCGACAAACCACCGCAGCGAGGACTGCAGCTGGGTGAAGGCCGCCGCCGCCATCATGAGGCCGCCGAAGGACAGGCTGCCGGCGAAATAGAGCGGCGCCGCAACCAGGATCGGCACCACCAGCGTGATCCAACCATACCCCGCGGTCACCCAGGTGAGGCGCGTCAGGCCGGTCACCAGGCGCCGCATGGCGGCGAGCACCGCCGCCAGGTCGAGCTCGATGCGGCGCGCCTCGTCGGCCTCGCCGGCGGCGAGGGTGATGGCATCGATATGCTCGTTCACGCGCACCAGGGTGTAGCGCAGATCGGCTTCGCGCGCATAGCGGGAGGCGTTGTCGGGAATCAGTCTGCGACCCGTCCAGTACGTGAGGAGCGATGCGGAGAGCGCGTAGAGGAAAGCGGCCCAGACCATGTAACCGGGCAGCGCCAATGTGGTACCGCCGATCTTCAAGGCAAAGCCGCTCGAGATCGACCAGAGGACGCCGACGAAGCTGACGAGCAGAGCGGAAGCCTGCACGAGCCCGAGCGCGAGGTCGCTCGAGAGCTCGGTAAGATGGCGGGCATCCTCGTGCATCCGCTGATCCGGATTGACGCCGATGGGACCCGCGCTTTCGAGGTGAAACGCGCGACGCGGCTGCATCCACCCCTCCACGAGGTCGTGCACGAGTCCTTCGCGCAGCTTCACTTTCAACATCTCCCCGAGCCAGCGCTGCGCCACGTTGAGGAGGAGAAGGGAGCCGGCGATGACGGCAAACACGAGGAGCTGAATCGCGAACCCGTGTAGATTGCGCCGGGACAGCGCATCGTAAAAAGGCTTGTTCCAGCGGTTGAGACGCACCTGAGCGTAGGCGGTGAGGACGACGACCGCGGTCGCCACCGCCGTGAGTGCCACGATTGCGTTGCGGGGCGGAGATGCCCACAGCGCCCGGATCATCATGTCGAGTTGCGAGACGAGCCTCGCCTGCCCGGTGGCGGTCGTCTGCCCGGGCGATGTCGCGGTGTTTGCCGAAGGTTCAGCCATGCTCGATGCTCCCGTAGCGGCCGCACGGGCGTGCCGATCCGCAGAAATACGCATGCGCAGCGCGCGCCAAAACCGCACGATACCAGCCCATGAGCCTCGGGTTCCGCCGTACTGTCATGCGATTGCCGGCTCCCAGGCAGCTGAGGGCATCGCTCGCGCTCGCCGCCGTCCTGCTGGCCATCTCCGCAGCATCGCTCTGCCAAGCCGCCGGCGTCGCCGACTCCGATACGGAACTCTCGCAACTGATCGCCACCGGGCGCTCGGCCGTCCGCTTCAGGGCTGACGATCACGGCGCGTTGCGAGCGCTACGCGCGGTGTATGCATCGCGACGTGCGCTCCTGTGGGTGGCTGATGGGCGCCCCACGCCGGCTGCTCTGGCGCTGTTACGGACACTGCAACAGGCGGATGCCTATGGCCTCGAGCCTCAGGACTACGACGCGGCGGGTCTCGCGGCTGTCGCCGCCGGCACGGTCGGCCCGGGGCTCGCAACCGGCGGGCGGGTCAACACGGGCGATGTCACCGGCGGCGAGACCGTGCAGCGCTGGGCGACCTTCGACGTGAATCTGTCGGCGGCGGCACTGAAGCTCCTCTGCGACCTCCATTATGGCCGTATCGACCCGCATGCCGCCGGGTTCGATCTCGGTACGCGGCGCACGGACGACCTGGATCTCGCCCGTGAGCTCCTCTCACTCGCCGCCACCGCCGATATCGGACCGCGGCTGGCCGCCATCGAGCCGCAGTTCCTTCATTACCGGTTGCTCGAGCGGGCGCTTCCGCGTTACCGCCTGCTCGCGGTGAGCGAGCCCGCGGCAAGCGTGCAGGTGCGCAAGATCGAGCTCACGCTCGAGCGCTGGCGCTGGCTGCCCCCTTTCCGCACACCACCCATCATCGTCAACATTCCGGAGTTCCGTCTGTTTGCCTTCCGCACGACGGCCGATCGGTCCGCCGACATCCTGCAGATGGATGTGATCGTAGGGCGCACGTTCCCGCGCGCCCGCACGCCGGTGTTCGTCGCCGACATGACATCGGTGATCTTCCGCCCGTACTGGGACGTGCCTCGCGACATCATGCTGCGCGAGGAGCTGCCGAAGATCCGCGCCCACCCCGGCTACCTCGCCGCGCAGCATCTCGAGATCGTCAGCGGCGCCACCGATGCGGCGACACCGCTGCCGCCGACGCCGGCCACCCTCGATGCGCTGGCGAGCGGGGCGGCGAGGCTGCGCCAGCGCCCGGGACCCGACAACGCGCTCGGCCTCATCAAGTTCGATCTGCCGAACCGCTACGACGTCTACCTGCATTCGACGCCGGCGCAGCAACTCTTCCTGCGCCAGCGCCGCGCCTTCAGCCACGGATGCATCCGGGTCAGCGATCCGGTGGCGCTCGCGGCGCTGGTGTTGCGTGACACGCCGGGCGACTGGACGCGCGCCCGGATCGTTGCCGCCATGAATGGCACGCAGACCTTTCGGGTGAGACTCGCGCAGCCGGTGCGCGTAATCATTCTCTACGGCACCGTGCTCGCGAAGGAGGACGGCGAGGTGCTCTTCTTCCGCGACCTTTACGGCCAGGACCGCCGGCTCGCGCGGTTGCTCGGCCTGCCGCCCCCGGGGACGCAGCGCCCGCGTATGCAGGTGAGCAAACTTGCCACCCGCGATTGAATCGCCATCGATTGCGGCGGCGAGCGCCGCCGGCGCGCCCGACCCGCAGACCGGGCGCGTGGTGGCCGCGCAGGGCTCCGTTCTCGATATCGAGTTCGCGAGCGAGCTGCCGGCCATTCGCGAGGCGCTCGCCGTCGACTGGGATGTCGGCGCGCCGCTCATCGCCGAAGTGCAACAGCATCTCGAGCCGCGGCGCGTCCGCGCGGTGGCTCTGCAGGGCACCGCGGGCTTGAAGCGTGGTACCCGTGTCCGGCGCCTCGGCGCGTCGGTGCGGGTTCCCGTGGGGCAACCCGTGCTCGGACGCCTGCTCAACGTGCTGGGCGATGCCATCGACCGCCGGCCGGCACTTCCGGCCGACCTCGCGCGCCGCCCGATCCATGGCTCCGCCCCCCCTCTCGAGCGCCAGAGCGTCGCCCGCGAACGCTTTCACACCGGCATCAAGGCCATCGACCTGCTCGCGCCCCTGGTCGCGGGCGGCAAGGCGGCGATGTTTGGTGGTGCCGGGGTGGGCAAGACGGTGCTCATCATGGAGCTCATTCGCACTACAGTGGAGCGACATGCCGGCATCTCCGTGTTCTCCGGCATCGGCGAGCGCTCGCGCGAGGGGCACGAGCTGCTCGGTGAGCTCACGGCTTCGGGCGTGCTGGCGCGGACGGCGTTGGTATTTGGACAGATGAACGAGCCGCCGGGTGCCCGCTGGCGTACGGGTCTCGCGGCGCTCGCCATCGCCGAGCATTTTCGCGACGAGGAGCATCAGAACGTATTGCTGCTCATCGACAACGTTTACCGGCTGGTGCAGGCGGGCTCGGAGGTGTCGGGCCTCCTCGGTCGGCTGCCTTCGCGCGTGGGCTACCAGCCGACTCTCGCCGACGAAGTGGCGGAGCTCGAGGAGCGGATCGCCTCCATCGC
>Ga0335074_10008077_pt1 | contig 14623 bp, 10 predicted proteins | sample Lox_Sample_23_FD_206715 | JGI IMG/M metagenome (GOLD analysis project Ga0335074, IMG submission 206715) | Soil microbial communities from Loxahatchee National Wildlife Refuge, Florida, United States - Lox_Sample_2.3 | ecosystem: Environmental > Terrestrial > Soil > Wetlands | place: USA...
GCGGAACGACGGAGACGATGGGCAGCCCCCCAGCGGCCGGGCAGGTGAACGCTCTCAGCATCGCACGACTGAGTTCACAGAACGTAACTGAGGGCGTCCCCAACGGCTGGCCTGCCCGGGCAGCGGCCCTAACAGCAGTAGCTGGTGCAGGCCAAGGCGCTGGCTAGCCGGGGCGCTGGCCCGCCGGGCGTCATTCGGTTATCGCGGCTGTGCGCGAAAAATGTGGCAGCAGCAGCACTTTGCGCGCACAGCAGCGGGTTGCGGACAGTTCATCAGCGTGCCCGCGGGATCCGGACGGCCGTGCGCAGCCCTCGGCCTGACCGAAACCGGAGCGGGCTGCCCGCACCCCGGCCTCAACCCGGACTGTCGCATCCCCGGCGTTGCGCGCTCTAGTAGGCGATGGAGGGGCTGGTGGCGTTGTCCATTCCGAGGGAGGTCGGGTTGACGGAAACGCCGGCGCCGATGTGGACGGTGGCGAGGTTGTCGTTGTTGGCCTCGAAGGCGCCCCAGTAGGTGCCGTCGGGCTCAGCGGTGAGGGCGGGGCTGGTGCCGGCCTTCATCCCGAGGGTGGTGATGAAGACGCCGCCGGACGAGTTGTAGCCGGCCAGCACGTTGTCGTTGTCCTGGAACACCACCATGAAGGTGTCGTTGGCCTGGACCGTGACCGCCGGGTTGGTGTCGCGGTCCATGCCGAGGCTGGTGGGGTTGACGGAGATGCCCGTGCCGATGTGGATGGTGGCGAGGTTGTCGTTGTTGGCCTCGAAGGCGCCCTCGTAGGTGCCGTCGGGCTCAGCGGCCAGGGCGGGGCTGGCGCCAGGCTCCATCCCCAGGGTGGTGGCGAAGTTGCTGCCGGAGGAGTTGTAGCCGGCCAGCACATGGTCGTTGTCCTGGAACACCACCCGGTAGGACCCGTCGGCCTGGACAGCGATCGCCGGGCTGGTGCCGGATGCCATCCCCAGGTCGGTGTTGATCTGGTCTCCCGAGGAGTCGTAGAGGTACAGCTTCCCGGCGTTGTCCTGGAACGCCGCGATCCAGCCGCCGCCTGGCAGCGCGGCGATCGCGGGACTGGTTCCGGCCTCCATCCCCAGCGAGGTGTGCAGCGTGCCGCTGCCGAGCTGACTCAGCCCGAGGTTGTCGTTGTTGGCTTCGAACGCCGCCATGAACGTCCCGTCTGACAGTTCCGCCACCGACGGGCTGGTCCCCGCCTTCAGCCCGGACGTGATCGAGAAGTTCGCCCGGGATGAGTTGTAGCCAGTCAGCACGTTGTCATTGGACTGAACCACCGTCGTGAACGCTTCCTGTGGCGTGCCGGGGATCGGCGGGCCGTAGGTGCTGCCGGGGTCGGAGCTGTTGTTGGTGCCGGCCGGGGCACCGTTGATCGGGTAGTACTGGCCAGGGTCGGTCAGGTTCGTGTTGGGGGTGGAGGTGTACTGCAGGAACCCCAGGTAGTCACCATCTACATATGTAGTCCAGGGCCAGAAACCACCGGCGTCGTCGTACTTGGAGACGGCTGCCTCGGCGTTGTTCCACGGGTCCAGAAGCTGGTAGTCCTCGCCTAATGCCGGGACCGAGTCCCCGGGGGTGATCTGCCACAGGCCCCAGCCGGTCAGGAAGTACGGCATGTCCGGCTGGATGATGCCGGGCAGGAACGAGGACTCCGCGCCGGTGATCGCTTCTGCGGTCTCGGCCACTGACGACGGGCCGCCGGCCAGCTCCCAGTATCCGCCGATGGCGGCGGTATCCAGGGTGCCGTTGGCCGCGGCCGTCACCGGCTGGAGAGACCGCGGGGTTGGTTCCGCCGGCCCGGCCAGCTGACCTGGTGCCTCGCTGAAAGTGACATCGCGGATGAACCTGGGTGGCGTGGCTCCTGTCACCCGCAGGTTCAGCTTCGTGAACAGGACCTGCCCGCCGGGCTCGCGCACCGGGCTGGACAGAATGATGTCCGCGGTGGTGTGGTCCTGGACAGTCGCGCTGGCCGGCCAGGTAACGATGGAGGTCGCGCTGGCCTGCGCTGCGTTCCAGTTTCGCCAGCGCAGCTGGATGGCGGCCATCCTGCTGTCGGCGCAGGTCAGGATCAGACTGCTGGGACGGGTCAGCGCCGCGCCCGTCCCGCAGTCCCGCACCGCCGGGTTGGCGTTAGCACCGGCCACCGTGCTCGCGTCCGCGGGCATTCCCGTCACCATCGCGATCCCGGTGGCGGCTAGCGAAACGGCCAGTATGGTCGTGAGCTGCTTGACGTTCTTGCCTGGAAGCATTGTCTTCCTGCCGTCCCGGGGTTTTGCTGCCGAAGACTGGAAAGCTAGGGCGGTTCGTTATCGCCGAGCAGAACGCACTTTCCGCTTAGCCGCGCTCACTGGTTTGATCAGCAGCGTTTCGGTCTGCCCTACCGGGAGCGTCACGTTAACGCCGCTGAAGCTGGTGGTCTCGTTTTTCCAGACGTTGTAGCCCTGCGCGATGGATGCGCTGACCCCGAGCTGGGACAGGGTGAAGTTGCCTGTGCCTGTGCCCGTGCCCAGGTTCGCGAACAGGACCGCCGTGCCGCCGTCGGCCTTCTTGAACAACGCTTCGATGTGCCCGCTGGTGATGGCCGTGGCTGCCTGTGACCCGCTCTGGTCGATCGCGATGATGTCGGGGTTTTTCAGCGCGGCTAGCTCGGCTGAGGTCAGCGTCGTCAGGTTCGTGGAGATCAGCAGCGGGCTAGCTTCTTCTGCCCACACCGACAGCTGGCTCTCCTCGTCGGTGAGCGACCAGTCGAACGGGTGCGCCGCGGGCGTGCCCGGTACCAGCATGTCCAGGTCATTCCAGTGGCCCGGGCCGGCGAATGCGTGGAGGTGCAGGTCCGCGGCGAGATGGCCGAGGATCGTGTCCGATGCGGAATCCGCCGTCGATTCGTCGGGCGCGACCCGCCACATGTTGGCGAAGGTTGATGAGGACTGGACGGACTGCGTGAAGTCGGACTGCCCCATCGTGTAGATGGGCAGCTCCTCGCTGTAAACGACGTTGGGGTTGGCCGCGCGCAGGTCTGCGCCGTACTGCTGGAACGCGCTGGTCAGCGAGCTGAGGGTGGTGCCGGACGGGAGGCCGCCGCATTCGTCGATCTTCACGAAGTCAACGCCCCAGGCAGCGAAAGTCTGGGCGTCTTGTGCGTAGTGGTTGTCCGATGCGGTCGTCCCGCCGCTGCCAGGCAGACCCAGGCACGTCCGGGTGCCGATGGCCTCGTAGATCCCGAACTTGAGGCCAAGCGCGTGGATCTGGCTGGCCAGCCAGGGAATGCCGTGCGGGAACTCGGCAGTGTTCCAGGTCAGCGAGCCGCTGCTGGTGCGCGAGGAGGCCAGCCAGCCGTCGTCAAGGTTCACCGTGTCGTAGCCCGCGGCGGCGAGCCCACTGCTTACGAGGAACTGGGCTTGCTGCAGCACTGCGCTTTCGTTGACTCCGGCAGCGAACTGGTACCAGGTGTTGTAGCCCATCACCGGGAGCTGCCCGAACGCCGACGTGTCCGCATGCGTGACCGAGTCCGCACGCGTGACCGAGTCAGCGTGCGCGGCGGGTGCGGTCACGGACACGGCACCTGCAACGGCGGTAATCAGCGACGCGGCAACCGCCGCGATGCGCTTCCTCACGATCAACCATCACCTTTTCCTACGCCATGCGCCAGTGGGCGCAACCGTAATCCTGCATACCGGGGGAAAGGCCCCCCGGTATGCAGGGTGAACATGTCATCAAGCCATCGGCTCGCTGACTGGACAGCGGCGGCCGCGGGGCTTCCAGGAAAGACGGAGACTAGTGAAGTGTGTTTGCCGTCTTGGTCTTGGCCCGTGAAGACGGGTTCGTCGCCTTCAGGCTGTGCATCCGGCCAGCCGAAACCGGAGGCAGGAATGCCCTGAGCCATTTGATCTGGATATTGCCGGCAGCCCCAACACCGAGAGTTCCGTTGTCGCATTCGTTGGGGCCGTTCGGGTTGCTTGAGGTCTGATCGTCGCACGATCCCGTAGAGAACGTGATCCACATCGGGTCATCCGTTGTGGCCGTAAGTGTCTCTGGAAGCGTCACGTAAGGCTTGCCGTCATAGAAAATCTGAATCCGATTCCCGCCGAAAGCGATATCGACGATGTGCCAGCCCGGTGAGATGTTGGCGCTGGTCGGCTGGACCACCTGATTGTTCCACGGCCCGGTACCTTCGGTGGTGTTGTTCGTCCCGTAGTGCCAGGTGACGTAGTTCGCGTTGTAGTTGGCCTCTACGCTGTCGATCTCACCCTGCTGAGGCCAGTCGTTCCCGTACATCCAGAAGGATGACCAGTTCTCCCAGGTCGAGAAATAGATGTCTGCTTCGTAAACGTACCCGTCCACGGTTGGGTATTCGTGGGGCGACTCGATCGACACGCAGTTTCCAGGCTCGCCGTTGGTGTCCAGCTCGGCGTAGCCACTGGAGTTAACGAATACCTGAGATGGGTTGGGCGCGCAGTTACCTGGATCATTAGTGGGGTCATTCCACTGGCTTGACGCCAGCTCGCTCGGATCCCACTGCTTGGCGAACGGGTGGTTCACCAGAGCGGCCGGGAGCGGAACGGGGGTAGCCGCACTCGCAGCCTGAGTGCTCCCTGCCATCACGGACACCGTTGCTGCGAGTGCCATGGGAACCGCGGCTGTAATGCGCCAGCGCACCCGTTTGCCTTTCATGAAGGCTCCTTTCCTGCTTTCCTGAAATCTGGTGATAGTCGGCGGCGGCGCGCTATCTGGAAGCCAGAACGGCCAGACAGGATGAGGCAGCGGGGCAGGCGCACTAGGAGCGGGGCTGCTAAAGAAGAGAAAGCTGTCCAGTTCATGCCGGTCCCTGAACACAGGCAGATGCCTTAAAACGGCAAGCCGACGCCAAGACAGAGATCAGGTCAGACGACTGACCCAACCCAGACATAACACGTAATAAGTGCGAAGCATATGTTATTATGGCATCTCAGCACATGTCAAGCCCACAAGATGCAAGATGTCACGTCAAGACCTCAAGGTGTGACAGCCAAGCGCCCTTGGAGATCAAGCACCTATGGGACAAGTGTCTTCACGCTGCGGCCTGCCGCTGGCCGGTGAGCCCTCCTGGATGGACCTTCGCACCGGAATGCCGGAGGCCAGACGCCAACGGAGGCAGTAATGGAGGCCCAGGCCAGCCGTAACAGGTGGCTGCTTGTGGAGACGTTCAGCGGGGACAACCGCGAGCCATCTGTCATCGCGAAGGGCCGGAACGCAATCTGGATGGTGCCGTTTGGGTCAGTGATGCGCAAGAGCCGTTACGTCGAGGAGGTTCGGTCGCTGGTTCTGCGGGCCGCGAGCGAGGGCACCCCGCTTCAGACCGCTTCAAATGACGGGCTGCGCAAGCTGGCCGTCTTGCCGCTGCACCCCGTCAACGGCCGTGTACACGGGGTCCACGCGTGGATCGGCGGGCAGGCCGAGCAGCCGCCCGCCCGCGACGCCGCCGGAGCATGGTGCCTCAATCTGACGTCCGGCCGCCTTGACGCCTCGGGCGAGCTCTGGGAACTCTACGGCGTCAGGCCGGACGACCGGGCCAGACCGCGGCTTGCGTCCGAGGCGTTCGAGCGCCTGCTGCCTCAAGCCGACGAGGGCCGCGCCCTTGGGGTCCTTGTCCGGGAGCGGTCCGGCGACGAGTACCAGGGCACGTGGACTGTCCGCAGGGACGACGGGGACCTGCGCCAGGTCACGATCAGCTGCCGGACCGTCAGGCAGCCCTTGCCGGGCGGCGACGCGGAAGTCGTCATCCGGGGAATCTCGCACGACACCAACCTGGGCGGCGGCGCGCCCGCTCCCGGCCGGCTGCTGCTTGAACGGCAGGTGCTCATTGCCGAGCAGCGGCCGGGTATGCACCGGGTGATCGTCCACCCGCGGACCCTGCGGGCACTGCGGTGGATCGATGATCCGCCTACTGACCTGGCCTGCACGGGCCGCGGACCATACCGGCCAGCTATTCACCCTGACGACATGCCCGCGGCCAGGAAAATGGCTGACAAGGTAGCCGCAGGCGACCGGGCTGAAGGGACACTGAGGCTGCGGGATGACGCCGGCGGATGGATGCGTGTCGGCGTGGCCGCGAGCCAGGTGCAACTGGACCAGGACACCAGCGCCGCGCTGGTCACGCTGTCCGCCGACGGCATCTGCTGAGCCCGATGAAGCAGATGCGGCGCTGATACGCACCGGCCGGGCCGGCGCAGGCTCAGCGCGCGGGTTCGTCCCATGCCAGGTCGGCGCCGAGCGCCCGGGCGAGCTGGGCGATTGCCTCGCGTGTGGTCTGGTCGCTGATGCGTTCGGGAAGCCACGCGCAGGCGATGCAGGCGGCTCTCACGTCGGTGCAGGCGCAGACGGCGGCCAGGCATTCCGCGATCTGGGCGACGGAGGGTCCGGGGCCTGCGGGGAAGCGCAGGCCGGGCAGTTGCGTGCTGTCGATGACATCTACGTCGAGATGCAGGTAGGCCGGTGTGCTGCCCAATCCGCCGAGCGCGGAGGTGATCGCGGCCGGGTCGGCGGGCACGCGGCGGACCTCGCTCACGGCCAGAGCGTCGCGCTCGGCTGGGTCGAGGTCCCTGGCGCCAGCGAGCACGACGTCGGCGTCGGCCACCGGCCGCAGCCCGAGCGCATCGCAGAAGAGCTCGGGTGCGCGGCCGGTCAGCATCGCCAGCGGCATGCCACCGAGGTACCCGCTGACCGTTATGGCTGGGGTGTTGAAGTCGCCGTGCGCGTCCAGCCACACCACTGCCACGTCGCGGTAGCGGCGCTGCAGCCCAGCCACCGCGCCCAGAGCAGTGGGGCAGTCGCCAGACAGCAGCAAGGGCCTGGCGGTCCGCTCCACCGCATCGGCCACCGCCTGGTACAGCAGCGTCATCCGGCCGGGCACCGGGCCGGCCGGCAGGGCTGGCCAGATCGTCTCGGCCGGGTTGGCTGGGACCGGGAACGACGGGATGTACTCGTCCAGGTGCCAGGGCGTCACGATCGGATCCCAGCCGGCGTTACCTTGGTCAGCCACGGGTTGCCTCCCTTTTTTTCCGAACGGCAAGACGCTCAATCAGCCGTTGCAGCCCGGCCGTGCCGGCCTCCAGGTGCGCGGTGAGCTGCGCCCGCGCGGCGGAGCCTCGGGTGACCTGGTCAGGCGGCGGCGCGCTCGCTGACCGGGCGGCGGCGCAGATCCGGGCGCTGGATGGCCGGGGGCCGGTACGCCATGTCGAGTGTGCCGACATTGGTGCCGGGCGGGACGATCTCGTCGATCTGGTCGAGGATCTCGTCGGTAAGCGTGACGTCCATGCCAGCGAGCACGTCGTCGAGGTGCTCCATCGTGCGCGGCCCGATGATCGCGCTGGTCACACCGGGATGAGCGATCGCGAACGCCATCGCCAGGTGCGTCATAGGCAAGCCCGCCTTTTCAGCGAGCGGGATGATCTGCTCGACGGCGCTGAGACGCCGCTCGTCGGTTATGTGCCTGAACATGGTGGCGCGGCGCAGGTCCGTCGGCTGGCCCTTGCGGATGCGCCCGGTGAGCATGCCCTGCGCTAGCGGGCTCCACACCAGGGTGCCCATCCCGTAGCGCTGAACGACCGGCAGCACCTCGGCTTCGATGCCCCGGTCGAGGATCGAGTAAGGCGGCTGCTCGGTGCGGAACCGTTCCAGGCCGCGCCGCTCGGCCACCCACTGGGCCTCGACGATGTCGGAGGCCGGCATCGTCGACGACCCGATCACCCGGACTTTTCCGGCGTGGATCAGGTCCGAGAGCGCGGAAAGCGTCACCTCGATGTCGGTGTCCGGGTCTGGCCGGTGGATCTGGTACAGGTCGATGTAGTCGGTCCGCAAGCGACGCAGCGAGTTCTCGACCTCGGTCATGATCCAGCGCCTTGAGATTCCGCGCTGATTGGGATCATCACCCATCGGCATATACAGCTTGGTCGCGAGGACGACGTCGTCGCGGCGCCCCTTGAGCGCCTGCCCCACGATCTCTTCGGACTCGCCGCGGGAGTAAGCGTCGGCGGTATCGACGAAGTTGATCCCGGCGTCCAGTGCCTTGTGCATGATGCGGACCGAGTCATCGTGGTCGGGGTTGCCGACGGCCCCGAACATCATCGCGCCGAGTGCGTAGGGACTGACCTTGATGCCGGTCCGGCCGAGAGTGCGGTACTGCATGCGGATTCTCCTTAAGGCTGCGGACGGGTGTAGTGAGCGCTCGGCTGGTGACGTACCCTGATGGCTAAGCGGAAAGCTCTTCCAGAATTATACGGAAAGGCTTTCCGTTTAGCAATCAGGGAGTCGCGCGGTGACGGAGAAGATGGCGCCGGTCGCGGGTGGGCTGGCGGGCCCGGTCACAGGCGGCCCGACGGGTCCGGGTGCGGGTGGGCTGGCGGGCCCGGGCGCAGGTGAGCGCGCGCCGCGCCGGCTGCGCGCCGACGCCCAGCGCAACATCGCCTCGCTGCTTGCGGCAGCGAAGGCCGTCTTCGCCACCTCAGGCGTGGACGCTCCGGCGAAGGAGATAGCCGACATGGCCGGCGTCGGTGTCGGAACGCTGTACCGGCACTTCCCGCAGCGCTCGGACCTGGTCAAGGCCGTGTTCCAGCACGAGGTGGACGCGTGCGCCGAGGCGGGCGCGGTACTGGCCGCCGCGCACGAGCCGGGAGCGGCACTCGAGCAGTGGCTGCAGCGGTACACCGAGTACCTCACGACCAAACGAGGACTGGTTCCGGCCCTGCACTCCGGAGACCCGGCGTTCGAGGCCCTGCCCTGCTACTTCAGGCAGCGGCTCGGCCCCGTCCTCGAGTCCCTGCTCGAGGCGGCGACAGCGAGCGGCGAGATCCGGACCGACATCAGCGCCACGGAACTGCTGCACGCCGTGGCCAACCTGTGCGGGCCCGGAGCGGACGAGGGAACCGCCTACAGCCAGCGCATGGTCGCGCTCCTGGTCGACGGACTGCGCTACGGGGCCGGCGCGGTCAGGCCACTGGCCCGGTAACCGTCACCAGCGTTCCGTATGTGATCAGATTCCAGACGTTCTCGGCCACGCTGCCGGAGGACGGGAGTTCGACGCAGCCAAGCGACTGGTACCAGCCGTAGCCGCCGCGAGGGAACGCGTGCACCGCGTCGCCGCCGTTGAAATAGGACACCCAGTAGACGGTGTCGTTGTAAGGCGTGCCATCCGGGTTGTTGCCCTGCATCTGGGTGACCGTGTAGCGCAGGTAGACGGGGAAGGTGCCGTCCGCGGTGGGGCTCTGGGCGATGCCCGTGTTCACCGCCGAGGTGATCGCCAGCTGGCCGTTGTGGTACAGATCCAGCGTCTCGGTGCCTGCCTGTGTCACCCACACGTACGTGTAACCGTGCTGGTTCTGCTGGTTCTTGGCGATCGCGGTGAGCAGGGCTGACCACACCTGCGAGCCGGCGTCGCCGTCCATGGTCAGGCCCTGGTCGAACTCGAACGTGCGGACCGCGCCGTCGATGATCTCGTTGTTGGTGCCAACGGACCACTGGCTGGTCAGCGCGGCCGGGTAGCCGGAGGCGAAGGTGAACGTGCCGGCCGGCGGGTTGTAGGCGGCGGCGAGCTGCGCGCTGGCGTCGGTGGCCGCGATGTAACCAGTGGTGCTCGTCGGCGTCCAGTTCACCGGGATGTACCCGAGCTGGGACAGGAGCTGCTCAAGCCGGAGGACAGAGTACTGGCCGGTGGTGAAGCTGACGCTCGTGGCCGAGGTCGTGGCCGTGCCGGCCGGTGCGGGCACGGCCACGGTCACCTGGGTGTTTTCGGTGAAGCCCACCTGCGGGGTGAAGGTCGCAGTGTCTGCCGAGACCTGCCAGGTCCCGGCGATGGCGGGAGACAACGTGGGCAGCGGCGTGTCTTTGGTGATCGGTCCCGAGTACGTGACAGTGATCGGGGTGGTGCCGTTCACGCCCGTCGACCCGTTGCCCGGGCTGACAGAGACCACAGTGACCGGCACTGCCTTCTTCTTGTGGTCCGCCTTGTGGGCCGCGGCCGCGCTCGGCGTGAACGCAACGATGGCCAGCGTGATCACGAGCACAGCGGCAGCACCCGCCGCCGTAGTGATCTTCCACGACGGCCGCCGTGCGCCGCCCATGATGCGACTGAACCAGTGCCCGTTTCCGGCCCCGGCGCCCGCGGCAACGGGCTCGGCGGCCGGGGCAACGGGCTCGGCGGCCGGCACTTCGGCCTCAGCCTCCGCGCTTGCGGGCTTATCCTCCGCCACGGCGGGCTCAGCCTTCGCGCCGGCTGACCCGCTCACGTTGGCCGGTTCAGCAGCCGCTGGCGCTTCGGCGGGTGCCGTAACGCTGGGCGTGCCGTCAGCCTCTACCGCGTCCTCATCGGACCTTTCGCCCTGTAGCGACACCGCACCGTCCCGTCGCGCGCATGACCCCGCGAAGCCTTCGCTTAAATAGACGTCAGGAAGCGCGCTTGAGTTTCCGTCGCAGCCACTTATTCCGTCCGCTGCGCGGTCCCAATTCGGTTACGGGACCGTGGCCAGCGCTTCGGTCGGCCGCGGCCCGGTGATCCTCCCGGCGAGCGCACTGCCGCCGATCCCGACAAAACACGCATTGATTCGTTATCCTCGCATTCCAGGTAAACCCGGCCCGCTCGGCTGCGACAGGCATGCCCAGCGGCAGTAGATCGGATGACTGACTGTAATGGCTACATATGTAGTCGCAGGATAGGTCACGCTGACGAGCGGAAAAACTGAGGTAAACAGGACTCTATCGTTTAGGTTACGGTCTTCGCGAACGGCGCGGCCGACCGTTGACACCGCCATACATCGGATCTATTTTCCAGGCACGTGCCACGCGGACCCGCTCGGGGACCGGCGCAACAGGCAGCCGCGGACCCCGGGGAAGTGCACACAGGAGGACCGATGGTGCTTCGCCGACGCTTCGGCGCATCTGCCGTGGCCAGCCTCTTGGCCGCGGCCCTCGTTACCGCAATAGCCGGCTGTGGCTCGAGCACCACTTCTGGCTCGACGACCAGTTCGGCGCCCATCCCTATCGGTATCGACCTCACGTACAACAACACAGCGTTCTGGGCCGCATACATCAACTACGAGTCGCAGTACGCCAAACAGCTGAACATCAAGCTGATCGGCCCGCTGCTGGCGGCGGCCAACGCCAGCCTGCAGAACCAGCAGATCGAAGAACTCGTCAACGAGGGTGCCAAGGCCGTCGTGGTCAACCCGGAGACCGCGACCAGCCTCGGGCCCGCGATCTCCTACGCGGCCGCGCATCACGTGAAGCTGATCTCGGTGGACACCATCGTCGGCGTGGGCAAGGTGTACATGGTCGTCCGCGCGTCCAACCTCATCTACGGCCTGGACGCCTGCGCCTACATCAGCTCGCGGGTGAAGTCCGGCTACGTCCTCGACCTGGAAGGCGACCTCACTTCGTCCAACGGCGCGGACCGGACCAACGCGTTCGACGCGTGCATGGCCGCGAATGATCCCGGTGTGACGATCCTCAAGGACCCCACGGTCTGGGTCGACGCGACAGCTGTTACCGACGCGCAGAACGCCGTCAACGCCTACGGCAGCAAGCTCAAGGCCATCTACTCGCAGTGGAGCAGCCCTGACACCGGCATCCTCCCGCTGCTTCAGCAGCGGAACCTGAGCGGCAAGGTCCTGGTGGTCAGCGACGACGGTGTCCCGTTCGAGATGTGCGACATCGGCAACGGGACCACGAACGCCTCCCAGTCCCAGCCCGCCAACCTCTACGCCGAGTGGGCGCTTAAGTACGCGGTCGACGCGGCCAAGGGCGTCGTCCTCAAGCCGGGCGATCCTGGCGGCGGCGCGCCCGCGCTGCAGATGCTGACGTACCAGGGTGACACCAACCTCGGCGACCCGATCGTCGCGCCGTTCGTCACGAAGTCGGCTCAGACCCTCACGGTCAAGCCGGTTGACGGGCTGTCGGGCACGATCACAACCACCCCGGTCACCGACTCCCAGCTGTGGGGCAACGTCTACGGTTCCGAGCACGGCGGGGTGTGCAGCGCCGCCGCCGCGGCCGGGTAACCGCTGAATGACCGCTTCCGCGGCGCCGGACGCCTCGACGGCCCCCAAGCCGGGCCCGGCCGTCGAGGCGGTCGGTATCTACAAGCAGTTCGGCAGCACGCAGGCGCTGCGCGGCGTCAACCTCAGCCTGCAGCCCGGCCGGTGCCTGGGCCTGGTCGGCCGGAACGGGGCGGGAAAGTCGACGCTGGTGTCGATCCTCTCCGGCATCTACGCCGCCGACGCCGGGGAGGTTCGTTTCGACGGCAAGCCCGCGCCGCCGCTGGCCACGCCGGGCGAGTGGCGCAGCCGCATCGCCACGGTGTTCCAGCACTCGATGGTGGTGCCCGGGCTGACCGTCGCCGAGAACATGTTCCTCGGGCGCCAGCCGGGCCCGGCGGGACTGGTCGACTGGCGGCGGATGCGCGAACAGGCCCGGCAGATCATGGCCGACTGGGGTTTCCACCTGGACGTGAACCAGCCGTGCGCGAACCTCAGCGTCGAGCAGCGGCAGATCGTGGAGATCGCCCGCGCGCTGGCCGCAGGCACCCGGTGCCTGCTGCTCGACGAGCCGACCGCGGCCCTCGAGCGGGCGGCCATGGCGCGCCTGTTCGCCCGGGTCCGGCAGCTGGTCAGCAGCGGCGTGGCTGTGCTGTACATCTCGCATCACCTGGAGGAGGTCTTCGAGATCTGCCAGGACGCTGCCGTTATCCGCGACGGTGAGCTTGTCCTGACTGCGCCGATCAAAGACCTTTCTACAGAACGGATGGTGACGGCCATGGTGGGCGCCAGGTCCAGCGGCCTGGTGCTGGGCGAAACCCGGGACAGGCCGGCCGCGCAGCCCTCGGCCAGCGCGCGGGCGGCCGCGAGCCCGGCCGATGCCCGGCCGGCCGGTCGGCCCGGCCTCGTGGTCGACCACCTGTGGGCACAGTCGCAGCGGGGCGCGGTGCGGGACGTGTCGCTCGAGATCCACCCGGGCGAGCGGGTCGGGGTGACCGGGCTGCTCAGCGCCGGGGTCACCACGCTGGCGCGGGTGGTGGCCGGGGCCGCGCCGTATGAGGCCGGCACCGTGCTGCTCGACGGCAAGCCTCTCGTTCCCGGCCGGCGCGACCTGTCCCTCAAGTCCGGTGTGGGCTACATCCCCGAAGACCGCCAGGCCGAGGGTTTCGTCGCTCTGCTCGGGGTGGCCGAGAACGGGACGATGACGATCGTCGACTGGCTGGCCCGCCGTCTCGGCTGGCTGCGGCCGCGGGCCAGGGCCGCCGCCATGGCCCCGCTGGCCAAGACGCTGTCGATCGTGTCGTCTGGCCTCAGCCAGCCCGTGGGTGAGCTGTCCGGCGGCAACCAGCAGAAGGTCACGGTCGCCCGCGCGATCGCCCGCGGGCCGCGGCTGATCGTCGCGATCGCGCCCACCAGGGGCGTGGACGTCGCGTCGAAGTCATTGCTGCTGGCTGAGCTGGCCGAGCTGACGAAGGGCGGGAGGGCGGGGCTGAGGGGCGCGTGCCTGCTGCTGGCCAGCGACGAGCTCTCGGACCTCGATATCTGCGACCGCGTCGTGGTCCTTGTCCGCGGCGAGGTGTTCACCGAGTTCGCCGCGCCGCCGTTCGACCGTGAGGAGCTCATCGCGGCCACCGAGGGGCTGGCCCGCAATGGCGGCTCCGGTAATGGCAGCGGCGATCCGAAACCTGACGGGCAGGCGCCAGCATGACAGATACATCCGAACGCAGCCGGGCCGAGGTGGAGGCCGTCCTTCAGGGCCGCAGCCGGCAGGCGGCCGCGTTCTCGCTGGTGCGCGAAGCGTCGCTGATCCCGGTGCTGATCGTGCTGGTCGTTGTGGGCACGCAGGTCAACTCGGCGTTTCTCACGGTCTCCAACTTCTCCGGCATCGGCCAGCAGGTCTCCGCGCTCGGCGTGACGGTTGTCGGCGAGAGCCTGATCCTGCTCATCGGCGGTATGGACCTGTCGCTCGAGGGCACGTACGGGCTCGCCCCGACGGTCGCAGCGTGGCTGATGGTCCCGGCCCTGGCGTACGGCGCGGGCATCATGCTCAACCCGTACCTGGCGATCCTGGTCCTGCTCGTTGTGGGCGCGGCCGTCGGCCTGGTCAACGGCCTGCTGATCGTTAAGGGCCGGCTGAACGGGTTCATCGTCACGCTCGGCATGACGATCGTGCTCGCCGGCCTGCAGCAAGGAGTGGTGCGCGGGAACTCGCTGTTCAACTTGCCCGCGGCGTTCAACTACCTGGGGGCGAAAGAGTACGGCCAGCTGCCGGTCTCGCTGATCGTGACGGCGGCCATCTTCGTCGTTACCGGCCTGTTCCTGCGCTATCACCGGGTGGGACGGGCCATCTACGCGGTCGGCGGCAACCAGGAGGCCGCGCGCGCCGCCGGGATCAAGGTCGACCGGGTCAGGATCGGCGTCTACGTGGTCGGCAGCGTTCTGGCCGCGCTCGGCGGCCTGATGGAGGCGGGCCGGGTCAGCGCGGTGACCGGCACACAGGGTTACCAGGAGGGGATCATCTTCGCCGTTTTCGCCGCCGCCGTGATCGGCGGTGTCAGCCTGCGCGGCGGTCGCGGGAACATGGTCGGCGCGGCATCCGGCGTGATCCTGCTCGG
>Ga0335074_10008078_pt1 | contig 14622 bp, 14 predicted proteins | sample Lox_Sample_23_FD_206715 | JGI IMG/M metagenome (GOLD analysis project Ga0335074, IMG submission 206715) | Soil microbial communities from Loxahatchee National Wildlife Refuge, Florida, United States - Lox_Sample_2.3 | ecosystem: Environmental > Terrestrial > Soil > Wetlands | place: USA...
GGGTGACGAGAAAGTACTCCTTGTCGATCACGTGGACGTGCGCACGGCCGTTCAGCGCTGCCAGAAACCCCTCCAGCGCCCCGCCCGCCTGCGAACCGCGGAGGAACCGCGCCGACTTGACCTCGCTGAGCGACTGACCGGACCCGGACCGGAACTTCTGGATAAGCTCGCGCGCCTCATCAACAGCCAGGTCAACACTCGCGTGCGTGAACACCGGTGTGGGCGAGTCCAGCATGTTGGTGCCGGAGAACCCGGACTCGTCACAGGCAATCTCCACGACGGCACCGCTCACCGGCTTGAGCGGCGGCAGTCCACCCTGGGGAGGCAGCCTCCGATCGCCTAGCACGCGACCAATGCTGGCCTGCGCAGGCGGATCGCACCAGCGAATTCCGCTCCCGACCGGGTGCGCGCACATCCGCAGGGCACGCCCGGTACCGAGCGACGTGTCGGTCGCGCGCCTCAACCGCCTGTCGAAGAGCGCGGCTGCTGGCTTGATCGAAGGGGTTCGCCAGGGCTGGCTAATCCCGAACGGTTTCCGCGTAGACCTCGACGGCCGCCGTGGTGCGCGCCACGTCGCCTGTTGCCAGCAGGTCAAGCAGCGCGCCGCGCAGAACCGCAAGCGCGGCGGTGCGCTCCGCCAGCCCTGCCTTCGTCCGGCGGCGCCGGGCCGGCTGGGCGGCAGCCAGCAGATCTAGCCAGTCGGCGACGGTCTGGGCAGCGAACGAGGCCCACGGACCCTCTGGTTCGACCAGCGACCTGGCGTAGGCCTCGACCCACAGGCAGAGCAGTGACCGGTGCTCTGCCGCTGCCAGCCACTCCCATGTCGACAGCACCGCAGTCGAGAGCTCTAGGTGACCGGCAGCCTGCGCGAGAGCAGGGCCGAGAAAGGCCAGCTCATCGGTGCGCGCCCTGGCGAGGAGCGCACGTACCAGCTCTTCCTTCGAGCCGTACAAGTACAGAAGCACCCGCGGGCTCGACCCGATGGCTGCCGCTAGCGGCCGCAGCGAGAGATCCACCAGGCCATGCGCGAGCACGTACTGGTACGCGGCCTCGAAAAGCTCTTCCTGGCGGCGCGACTGGGTTCCGCTGCTCTCGCTCATGCTGATACTGTGCCACTGAAACAGTCGTTTCAGTAAACGCGGTTCAGTGAATGTGAGGTGCGACGTGGCCGACCCTGTCTCCATCCGGCACCTGGGCGTTCCGGGGGATCTGGGCTGGGTAGTGATGGCCCACGGCGAGATGTATGCACGGGAATTCGGCTGGGATGCCAGCTTCGAGGGCCTGGTAGCCGGGATCGTGGCAGATTTCGCGAGCTCCCACGATCCGGCGCGCGAGACAGGCTGGATCGCGGAGCGCGACGGCCAGCGAGTGGGCTGTGTCTTCTGCGTCGCCAAGGACAGTGATACTGCGCAACTGCGGAACCTGCTCGTCGACCCGGCCGCTCGGGGTCACAGCGTTGGCAGCCGGCTCGTCAGCGAGTGCGTGACGTTCGCCCGAGATGCTGACTACCAGAAGATGACGCTCTGGACGAATGACCCGCTCGTGTCAGCGATCCGTATTTACCTTGCGGCCGGTTTCCGGCTCGTCCGCGAGGAAGCCCATCACAGCTTCGGCGTCGACCTGGTCGGCCAGACCTACGAACTGGACCTCTAAACGCTGCGGCCCGGAGTGCACCTCAGCCCGGTGGCCATTGTCCGGCCGGCTTGCCGACCTCCCACTCGTGGCCGAACGGATCAACGACTCTGCCGATACGCCAGCCATGCTCGTCGGCGACCGGTGACGTTGCGACCGCGCCGGCCTCCACGGCGGACTTCACCACCGAATCGGGATCATCCACGACCAGCAGCGTCCTGCTGGTACCGCCACCCAGGGCCTTCGGACTGAACCGTCCCATGTCTGATCCGGCCGCCGCGACCCAGAACATCGCGTCGCCCACGGCAAGCTGGGCGACGTTGTCGTCTCCCTCGCCCGCGCAGTGCACCACCCTCGCGCCGAACGCATCGCCGTACAACGCCAGCGCCCTGGCAGCCTGCTCCACCCACAGCTCGGTCTGAATACTCACCACGGCTACGACTCTCTCAGGTCCGCTACCCAGGGGCGCGCCGATTGCCAGGGGCGCGGTCGAGCCACCCGACGACGCGCCGCAGGACCCGCGCTAGGCGGCGGAAATGCTGATCCGCGGGTGGTCGCGCGGCTGCAGCCAGCGCAGCACCCTGATGAGCCGGCGCCGCGGCAACGACACGCAGCCGGCTGTCGCGCTCCCCGTGCCCACATGCAGGAAGATCGCACTGCCCAGGCCGGGTACACGCGCGGTGTTGTAGCCAATCACGGCCGCGTAGTCGTAGGCGGGCACCTGGTGCATCGGCTCGGGATCTGCGCCGGGGCTGTGCTTGCGGGCATTGACCCACTCGTTGTAGCGCGGGCTGGACGGGTCGTCGTCCCAGAAGTCGTACCGGTAGGCGTGCCGGAACGGGAACGCGAACCCGGGGTTGCGCTGGACCCCGAAGAAGAACCCGAAGCCGAAGGTGCCCGATGGAGTGCGGCCGTCGCCCTCTCGCTTCTGGCCTGGTGGCGCGATGCCGTTGTAGCCGACCCGAGCCGTCCACGGGCCGAAGACCAGCCTTCGGTGGCCGTTAGTGATCTTGTAGACCCGCAGGGTCGCGCTGGTCGTCGAATAGCTGGCTGCCCGCACCGTGATCAGCTCCCGCACAGTACGCCCGGCACCCGGCCCGCGAGCAGTCGCTGCGGCTCGCGCGGGGCCGGTCACCGCAAGCACGGTCACCGCAAGCACGGTCACCGCAAGCACAGTGACCGCAAGCACGGCCATCGCAGGCACAACCGCGACATTGACGGGAATGCACCAGGCCGCGCGCCGGTTCGTGCCAGCGCCATTCCGGCATACCTCCACGTCCGCACACTAGCTCAGCGCAGGTAGCCCGCGATGCGCTCGCGCAGCGATGCTGGGTCCAGACCGTGCGCGGCCGCGTGCTCGGCCGGAGTCCCGTACCGCCGCAGCTCGGCGCGTCCGACGCCGAGACCGAGCACCCGGTGCGGCAGGTCGAGGAGTACCTCGTCGACCTCGCGGCTGGAGGTCCCGGCGAGGTACGGCTCGACCACCACGACGTCTGCGGTTTCCGATGCCAGCACGGCCCGGCGCAGCGCACCGGCGTCGAACGGCCGGACTGTCACCGCGTACAGCACGGTCACGTCCAGGCCGTCGACAGCGTCGAGCACCGGCTGCAGCATCGGCCCGACGGCGATCACCGTTGCCCGCCGCCCGGTGCGGACAGGCAGGAACTGCCCGGGCACGACCGCCTGCGGCGCATCGTTGCTGTCATCCGACAGCCGCAGGTAGACCCGGTCATCGCGGGCAGCGGCATCGCGCAGCAGCAGCTCTGCCTCATCCGGATGGCCGGGAACCTGGATGGTCCAGCCGTCGAGCGTGTCGAGCAGGGCAACATCGCCCGGGGCCTGATGAGTCCGGCCCTCTGCTGACATGTCGTAGGAGCCACCAGTGCTCACCAGGACCGCGCCGACGCCCTGATGGCTGATGTCGAGCTTGACCTGCTCGAACGGCCGCTCAATGAGGAAGGAGGGGAATGTGTGCGCGATCGGCCGCAGCCCGGCCAGGGCGAGCCCGCCGGTCACGCCGATAAGCAGCTGCTCGCGGATGCCAACGTTGATCACGCGGTCTGGGTGGCGGGCAGCGGCCTGCGCGAACTGCGCCGCTGTGATGTCGGCCAGGACAACCGCGATGCGCGCATCGCTGTCCAGAAGCTCGGCGGCAATCGCGACGAAGCGCTCACGCATCGTTTCCATGGCTGGTGCTCCTTAGCGCACGTTGATAGGCGGGCGGCGGCTTGCGGAATCCTTTGGCTCGACGACCGCGATCACGGCATGCGGTCGTCCTGCGTGCGGCGCGGTGAGTGCAGCTTCGAGCGCATCGTGGTCGCGCCCGTCGACAGAAAGGGTGGACCAGCCCTCACGCTCGAAGCGGGTGCCGACGCCCCCGGACCAGCCGAGCGCTGCCGACGCATTGTCGACTACCACGGCATGCAGGCTGTCCAGGCCGATCGCGCCCGCGAACGCGATCGCCTCGTGGTTGGAGCCCTCGTCCAGCTCTGCGTCGCCGACCAGTGTGAAGACGCGCGGCTCGGACCGGGCCTGAGCACGGAGCCCCAGCGCGATCCCGACTGCCAGGCCAAGACCGTGGCCAAGCGAGCCGCTGCCGATCTCCACTCCCCGGATCAGGGTCCGGTCTGGGTGGTGGCCGAGCGGCGAGTCGAAGCTGGCAAACCCGGGCAGCAGGCCCGGATCAATGAAGCCCTTGGCCGCGAGGACGGCGTAGTAGGCGATCGGGCCGTGCCCCTTGGAGAGCACGAAGCGATCGCGCCATGGTGCGTCCGGATCACCCGGATCGACGTTCAGGACCCTGTCGTAGAGCACCCACAGCACGTCAAGCGTTGAGGTGGCGGCAGGGCCGTGCTTCTCGTCGCCGGTCATCAGGGCCATCAGTGGCTCGAGATCGGCGTAGCCATAGCGGCTTAGCTGCGATGTCGTCATGCACAGCATGCTGCAACTTAAAGGGCACTTGAAGTCAAGCGCTACTATCGGCTGATGGCCAGCCTTCCGGACCGGATCACGATCGGCGAGTTCGCCCGGCGTGCCGGCGTCGCCGCGTCAGCGCTGCGCTATTACGAGGAACTGGGTCTGATCTGGTCGGAGCGGACCGCGGGCGGGCAGCGCCGGTACGCCAGGGTGATGCTGCGCCGGGTGGCGTTCATCCGCGCGGCTCAGACCGTCGGGCTCAGCCTTACCGAAGTACAGTCGGCGCTGGCGAGGTTGCCGAACGACCGCACGCCGAACAAGACCGACTGGAATAAGGTGTCCGCTACGTGGATCCGTCGCGTCGACGATCGGATCGCCGAACTTGAGCAGCTGCGGGCGACACTGAACAGCTGCGTCGGCTGCGGCTGCCTGTCACTGCGGACCTGTCGTCTCTCTAACCCCGAGGACACCGCAGCGACCCGCGGCGCAGGAGCACGGTGGCTGCTCGGCGACACCCCTCCCGGCTAGCCGGACGTCATGCCGCCACCACGGAGGGCGGACAGAGCGGTGGCGCGCATTCTCCGCAGAACCCGGTGGGTAACGGGGACGGCGTCGGGGTGGGCGCCTCCGTTAGCCGCGGCGGCGGCGCTCCACGCGGCGGAGCGCCGCTCGAATGTCGCCACGTCATCGAGCTGGAGACAGTCGATCCGGTTCTCATTGACATCGACCACGATCGTGTCGCCGTCCTCGACGAGGGCGATGGGCCCGCCGAGGAATGCTTCAGGGGTCACGTGCCCGATGACAAGGCCGACCGATCCTCCGGAGAATCTGGCATCGGTCATCAGGGCGATCGTGATGCCCTGCTGACGGCACAGACTTGTGATCTTTGATGTCGGGTCAAGCATCTCCGGCATTCCCGGAGCGCCACGCGGACCCTCGTACCGGATCACCACCATGTCTTTGTCGCGGAAGTCGCCTGGTCGTTCGTCGAGAGCACGGATCAGGGCCTGCTCACCGTTGAAGACCCGGGCGTTACCCGTGAAGACGCCGCCGGACATCCCGCCCTCGATACCGGCCAGCTTCAGGATCGCACCGCCGCCGGGAGCGAGATTCCCTCGCAGCAGGCGCAGGCCGCCGGTGTCCTTGAACGGCCTGGCCACCGAATAGACAACCCGGTGATCAGGGACCGGCGGAGCCAGCCGGCCGACCTGCTCGCCGAGGGTCTCCCCCGTGCACGTCAGCGCATCTGGGTCGAGATAGCCCTCTGACAGCAGCTCGCGAACCACTGCGGGCACTCCGCCAGCGCCCTCGACGTCGACCATTGAGTAGGACCCGAAGGGTCTCAGGTTGACGAGTACCGGCAGCCGCCGCGACAGCGCATTGAACTCCGACTGGCTGAGCACCTCGTCCCAGAGGTCGATTCCGGCCGCCCGGGCGATCTCAACGCTGTGCAGCATGACGTTGGTCGAGCCGCCCATAGCGGCGGCGACAGTCAGCGCGTTCCGGAGCGATGCCGGCGTCACGATGTCTCGCGGCCGGATCCCTCGGGTCACCATCGTGATGAGGCAGTCGACAAGCTGGCCAGGAAACTCGGTCATCCTGCGCGGGTCATCGGAGGCCGGGGAAACCATGTGCAGCGGCTCCAGGCCCAGCACGCCGATGAACGTCTGCATAGTGTTGTAGGTGAACATGCCCCCGCAGCTGCCCTGGCCAGGACAGGCATTCAAGGCCAGGCGAGCACGAACCTTCTCGTCCGGATCAGCGGCTGCCTGGAATGCGTCGACGAGATCGATCCGTGCACCAGTCTGCGGGTCAACGCCTGGCCTGATCGAGCCGTCGGACATGATCACCGACGGCGCGTTGTGCTCGAGGAGCGCGGCGACAGTGCCCACCGGCGGCTTGTCGCACGCGACGACGGCGATCAGGCCAGCGACACGGTTCGCGGCCAGGTGCATGGCCGTTGCATCGTTGACCAGCTCCCGGCCCGCGAGGGAGAAACGCATCTCCGGTGTGCCATTGAGCTGGCCGTCAGAAATACCGAGGGTGAACGCTGGCGCGACCAGGCGCACCGGCAGGTCATCGCTGGAGACTCGCTGGGACATCGCCGTCTGCACGGCGGCTACCTTGGCCTGGACGCCTAGATAGCACTGGCTATCACCAAGATTGCCGAGCACGGCCCATACCGGGTCATGGATCTTGCGTACGTCCTCGCCCAGGAACGCCGCCGTGCCGACCCTCTGGACGTCGCGACCCGGATTAGCGAAGCGGACGCCGGAGGCGTCGTCCGAGCCCGCTGGAAGGGACCCGTCAACTAGTGCACTCACGGATTCAGACCGCCTCCGATCGGGATAGCTGAACCTCCGCGAGCGGCTCGGCGCCTGCTCGCAGCAACCCGTACGCCACGCCGTCGGTGAGCGCCTCCCAGGACGCGGTGACCACGTCGTCGGACACCCCGACCGTAGTCCACTCGCCGTCGGCGTCAGCCGAGGTCAGCATCACCCTGGTCACCGCGCTCGTCGCAGCCCGGCCGTCCAGGATGCGGACCTTGTAGTCCACCAGGTGGATGCGCCCGAGTTCCGGGTACACCTCGGCCAGCGCCCGCCGCAGCGCCTGGTCCAGCGCGTGCACCGGGCCGACACCCTCGCCGACCGCGACCATCCGCCCGGTGCCGAGCCGCAGCCGCACGATCGCCTCGCTGCGATCCTCGTTAGCGTCCCGCTCCACCACGACCCGGTAGCCCTCGAGCTCGAACCAGGCGGGCAGCACCCCCGCGCTGCGGCGCACCAGCAGCTCGAACGAGGCGTCGGCCGCCTCGAACGCGTAGCCGCGGTGCTCGGCCGCCTTCACCTCCTCCAGCACTCTCCCGGCCAGGCCAGGGTCTGCGGAGAGGTCGAGCCCCAGCTCGGTCGCCTTGGCCACCACGTTGCTGCGCCCGGCCAGCTCGCTGACGAGCACCTGCGCCTTGTTCCCCACCAGGGACGGCTCGACGTGCGAGTAGGCATCCGGCCGCCGTGCGATCGCCGACGCGTGCAGCCCTGCCTTAGTCGCGAACGCGGATGGACCGACGTACGGCTGCCTCGGCTCGAACGGCAGGTTCGCCACCTCCGCGATCGTCCGCGCCGTGGTGGCCAGGGTGGCGAGGCCGCCATCCGGCAGCAGCGCGTGGCCGCGCTTCAGCTCCAGGCTGGCGATCACCGAGAACAAGTCCGCGTTGCCGCACCGCTCGCCGTAGCCGTTCGCGGCACCCTGCACATGCAGGCTGCCCGCGCCGACCGCGACGACCGAGTTGGCCACCGCGCAGGCCGCGTCGTTGTGGAAGTGAACGCCGATCTTGGTCCGGGAGCGGCCCCCCATGTCAGCAGATACTTTAGCCACGATCCGGGCGACGTCATCCGGCAGCGTGCCGCCGTTGGTGTCGCACAGAACCAGCGTGTCGGCACCCGCCTCGGCGGCGGCGGCCAGGACCTCGAGCGCGTAGCCGCGATCGGCGAAGTAGCCGTCGAAGAAATGCTCCGCGTCGAACACAACCCGCCGCCCGGCGGCGGCCATGTACGCAATCGAGTCGGCGACCATGGCCACGTTCTCTGCCCTGGTGGTGCGCAGCGCCTCGTCCACGTGCAGCGTCCACGATTTGCCGACCAGCGTGACGATCGGCGTCTCGGCCGCGATCAGCGCTGCCAGCGACGCGTCGTCCTCGACGTGCCGGCCCGGCAGCCTGGTGGCCCCGAACGCGGCCAGCGTCGCGTGCTGGAATGCAAGCCCCTTGCACCGGTCGAAGAACTCGGCGTCCTTCGGGTTGGAACCGGGCCAGCCGCCTTCGATCACGTCCACGCCGAGGCCGTCAAGCGCCGCGGCGACCCGCAGCTTGTCGGCAACGGTCAGGTCAAGTCCCACCTGCTGCGAGCCGTCCCGCAGGGTGGTGTCGTAGATCTCGACCTTCGGCGAGCTCTGCTCTTCCGCAGTCCTGGTCATCGTGACCTCCCGAGCTCCGCGAGCAGTGCCTTCTCCCATTCCCCCGTGGTCGCGGGCGGGCCTGCTGCCAGCACTGCGTCGACCGCGGCGTCCAGGTCGGCGGCTGCCGCGGCCTCGCCCAGGTGCGCGAGCATCAGCCCGGCCGACAGCACCGCGCCCGCCGGGTTGGCCAGTCCCTTCCCGGCAATATCCGGGGCGGAGCCGTGCACCGGCTCGAAGATCGACGGCCCGGTCCGGTCCGGGTTCAGGTTGCCGCTCGGAGCAAAGCCGAGGCCGCCGGTCAGTGCCGCGCCGAGGTCGGAAAGGATGTCACCGAACAGGTTGTCGGTGACGATCACGTCGAACCGCTTCGGGTCGTCCACCAGCCACAGGCACGCCGCGTCGACGTGCGCGTAGCTCAGCTCGACCCCGGCCTCAGCGGCCACCTCGCGGGCGATCCGGTGCCACAGGTCGCCGGCGTGCGTAAGCACGTTGGTCTTGTGCACCAGCGTCAGCCGCCCGGACCGCTGCCTCGCCAGCTCGGCGGCATACCGCACGCACCGGCGGACGCCGGCCCAGGTGTTGAGCGACTCCTCGGTCGCAGTCTCGAACTCAGTGCCCCGGTGCACGGTGCCGCCCGCGCCCGCGTACAGGCCCTCGGTGTTCTCCCTCACGATGACGAAGTCCAGATCGGATAGCGCGTTCTTCCCGCGAGTACCGGGGAGCACGGGCCCGCCGACCCCCGGCCGCAGCTTGGACGGCCGCAGGTTGACGTACAGGTCCAGCTCGAACCGCAGCCGCAGCAGCAGCCCGCGCTCGAGCACGCCAGGCGGCACCTGCGGCGTGCCGATTGCGCCGAGCAGGATCGCGTCAGACTGCCGAAGCCGCGCGAGCACCGGGTCTGGCAGCACCTCCCCGGTCTTGAGGTAGTGCTGGCCGCCTAGCTCGCAGGGCCGCCACTCGATGGCGAACCCGCGCCGCTCCGCCACCGCGTCCACGCATGCGCGCGCGACCTCGGTGACCTCGGGTCCCACGCCGTCACCAGGCAGGTGCGTGACGACGTGGGTCCGTACCGCGAGGTCAGAGTCAGCCGCCATTACTCGTCCATCTCCTTCGAGGCGGAGCCGAGCCAGCTCATCATCGCCCGCAGCGGCTTGCCGACCTGCTCCACCTGCGCCGTCTTGGCCTCGTCCCGCAGCTTGGCGAAGTTCGGCCGGCCAGCGTCGTCCTCGGCCACCCACTCGCGGGCGAACTCGCCGGACTGGATGTCGGCCAGCAGCTGCTTCATGGCCGCGCGGGTCGGCTCGGCGATCACCCGCGGGCCGCGGGTCAGGTCGCCGTACTCGGCCGTGTCGCTGACCGAGTAGCGCATCCACGCCTCGCCACCCTCGTACATCAGGTCGACGATCAGCTTCAGCTCGTGCAGGCACTCGAAGTAGGCGACCTCCGGCTGGTAGCCGGCCTCGACCAGGGTCTCGAATCCGGCGTTGACCAGGGCGGTCACGCCGCCGCAGAGCACCGCTTGCTCGCCGAACAGGTCGCTCTCGGTCTCCTCCTTGAAGGTGGTGACCAGCGCCCCGGCCTTCGTCCCGCCGATCGCGGCGGCGTACGACCTGGCCAGGTCCCAGGCCTTGCCGGTGGCGTCCTGCGCGACGGCGATGAGCACCGGCGTGCCGTGTCCCTCGACGTACTGCCGCCGCACCAGGTGGCCGGGCGCCTTCGGCGCGACCATCGCGACATCGACGGTGTCCGGCGGGGTTATGTAGCCGAAGTGGATATTGAAGCCGTGCGCGAAGAACAGCGCGTCGCCCGGCTTCAGGTTCGGCGCGATCGCGTTGGCGTACAGCTTGCGCTGCGTGGTGTCCGGCGTCAGCACCATGATCACGTCGGCCCAGGCGCACGCCTGCGCCGGCGTCGTCACCTCGAGGCCAGCCTCCTCCGCGCGCTTGCGCGACCGCGACCCCTCCGGCAGCCCGACCCGGACGTCGCAGCCCGAGTCGCGCAGGCTGAGCGCGTGCGCGTGGCCCTGCGAGCCGTAGCCGAGCACGGCGATCTTGCGGGACTGAATAAGGCCGAGATCGGCGTCGCTGTCGTAATAGACGGTGGCCATGTCAGGAAGATCCTCTCTGAAGTTCAAAACCCTTTTGACGGGAACGTGGTGGTCAGGCGGCGGTGTCGGCTCGTTCCGTATCGGCCGAATCGGGCAGCTCGTCGGTGATAGTCCCGGCACCGCGGGACAGCGCGATCCGGCCGGTTCGCACCAGCTCGCAGGTGCCGTAGGAATCGAGCATCGCGAGCAGCGCGTCCAGCTTCGCCGGGCTGCTGACCGCCTCAAGAACGAGCGTGCTCGGGCTCATGTCGACGACGCTGGCGCCGAACACCCCGGCGACCTCGAGCAGCTGGCCGCGCAGCGCCGGGTCGACCCGCACCTTGATCAGGGCCAGCTCGCGCTCGACAGCAGAGCCGTCGGCGAGCTCGACCACGGTGAGCACGCGGATGAGCTTCTCGAGCTGCTTCTTTACCTGGTCGACCGACGTCGACGTGCCGTCTACCACGATGGTCATCCGGCTGACCTGCTCGTCATGTGTCGGGCCGACCGCCAGCGACGCGATGTTGAATGCCCGGCGCGAGAACAGGCCGGCCACGTGCGAGAGCACGCCCGGCTTGTTCTCCACCAGCACGGACAGGGTGTGCGTAGTCATCTACAGCTCCATTTCCCGCCGCGTCGCGGCCGCCTGCTCCTCGGCGCTGAAGTTCGGGCCGAGCAGGATGTCGTCGTTGGGGTGGCCGGCCGCGACCATCGGGAACACGCCCTCCCGGTCATGGGTGCGGAAGTCCACGATCACCGGCACGTCGCTCGGCGTGAGGGCCTTGTCCAGCACGGCGTCGACCTCGTCAGCCCGGTCGCAGCGCAGCCCGACGCAGCCGTAGGCCTCGGCCAGCTTCACGTAGTCCGGGATCGCGGTGCCGAGCTCAACCGAGGAGTACCGCTCGTCGTAGAACAGCTCCTGCCACTGCCTGACCATGCCGAGGAAGCCGTTGTTGAAGATCAGGACCTTGATCGGGATCTTCTCGATCGCGCAGGTGGCCAGCTCCTGCGCGGTCATCTGGAAGCAGCCGTCACCGTCGATCGCGACCACCAGCTCACCGGGCCGGCCGACCTGCGCGCCCATCGCGGCCGGCACCGCGAAGCCCATGGTCCCCGCGCCGCCGGAGTTGATCCAGCTGCGGGGCCGGGTGAACGCGTAGTGCTGCGAGGCATGCATCTGGTGCTGGCCGACGCCGGCCACGATGATCGCGTCGCCGCCGGTCATGGCCGACAGCCGCTCGGTGACGAACTGCGGCTTCAGCGGTCCGTCGCTCTCGTGCGTGTAACGCAGCGGGAACCGGCGCTTCCAGCCGTCCAGCACTGAGAGCCAGGCACTGGTGTCGGCCTGGGCTGGTCTTCCGGTAGCACAGTCGCCACTGATCGCGGCCGCGACGGCGTCAGCCAGCGCGCCCATCGTGTACCGCAGGTCGCCGATGATCGCGACGTCGGGGCGGCGGTTCTTGCCGATCTCGGCCGGGTCGATGTCGGCGTGGATGACCTGGGCCCGCGGCGCGAAGTCGGCCAGCTTGCCGGTGACCCGGTCGTCGAAGCGGGCGCCGAGCGCGACGATCAGGTCAGCCTCCTGCAGCGCTGCGACTGCCGGGTAAGTGCCGTGCATGCCGGGCATGCCGAGCGCCAGCGCATGCGTGTCAGGGAACGCGCCGCGCGCCATCAGCGTGGTTGTCACCGGCGCCTTGGTCAGCTCGGCCAGCCGGAGCAGGTCGGCGTGCGAGTCTGACTTGACCACGCCGCCGCCGACATACAGCACTGGCCGCCGCGCCGCCAGCAGCAGGCTGACCGCGGCCTCGATGGAAGCCGGGTCCGGCGGGCCCGGCACGCGGTAGCCAGGCAGCGCCATCTGCGGCGGCCACTCGCCGTCCCCGAGCCGCCATGGCCCGGTGGCCTGCTGCACGTCCTTCGGCACGTCAACGAGCACCGGGCCCGGGCGCCCGGTGGTGGCGATGTGGAACGCCTCGGCAATTGCGGCCGGGATCCGCTCCACGCTGGTGACCAGCTCATTGTGCTTGGTGATCGGCAGCGTGATGCCGGTGATGTCAGCTTCCTGGAACGCGTCGCTGCCGATCAGCGGCCTGCCGACCTGACCGGTGATGGCCACGATCGGCACCGAGTCCATGTAGGCATCGGAGAGCGCCGTGACCAGGTTGGTCGCGCCAGGGCCGCTGGTGGCCATGCACACGCCCGGCCGGCCTGTCGCCCAGGCATAACCCTCGGCAGCATGGCCCGCGCCCTGCTCATGCCGCACCAGCACGTGCCGGACCGAGGACGACAACAGCGGGTCGTAAGTGGGCAGGATGGTGCCGCCGGGAAGCCCGAAGACTACCTCGACGCCCTGTCGTTCGAGGCTGCGGACGAGTGCCTGGGCCCCGGTGAGCTCTTGCACGGGATGCTCCTTGGTTCGGGATGCTGTTCGTGATCTTGAGATAGTGGGACGGCCAACAAAAAACCTCCTTGCCGTCGGCATAGGAGGTAGTAGCGCGAGCCCGCGAGGGGTTCGCGCTACGTGATAATAAGTACGAGGTACTGGCGGAGAGTCACTACTGGTCCTGTCTGCACGTGCGGACGAGCTGATTCTTCTGGCGAGCTTCGCTGCTCGAATGATAAGCGCAGGCCTGGGCCCGCCTCATCGCGGACCCGGCCACTATACGCGGAAACCACAGTATCGCATGGTCAGCGGGCGCCGCTGGCAGACCCGGTTATCTGCGGGCCGGGCCCCGGAAGCAGCCGTCCGGGATCAGGCGCCCCGATCAGGCTCCCGGGGTGAGGTCAGTTCGGACGCCCAGCCGGAAGGACTGCTGGGCCGCCTTGTTCGCCTCGATCCGCCAGTCCTGGTGGTAGATGCCGTCGTGCTGGGCGATGTCGAACCAGATCAGACCCAGCGTCTTGTACTCGGCCATGCCGCGGAACAGGTCCTGGATCTTGGCGAACTGCCCGGCCCGCGGTCCTACTGCTGTCTCGGAGAGCAAGATCGGCTTGTCGGTAAGATGCCTGATCTGGTCAATCGTGGTGCCGAAGACCGCCCCGAAGGTATCCGACGGCCGGTAGTAGTAGCCGTCGATGCCGACCCAGGTGACGTACTGCGAGCCCGGCCACCAGGACCAGACCGGCCCGGTGCCCGGTACCTCTCCCTGGACCGTCCACAGCCAGGTCACGTTGTCAGCACCCTGCTGCCGGAAGATCGTGACGACATGGCGCCAGGCGGCGATGAAGACGGCCGGCTGCACGTGCCCGTATCCCCACGAGTACCAGCGGGCGTTCATCTCGTGCCCGAAGCCGATCACCACCGGGCCGCCGAAGTTGCGCACGCTGTCGGCATACGAGCGCAGGTAGCTGTCGTAGCTTCCGTAGGCAATCCCGGCGACGGACGCGTCCGTCGGGTCAATCTGAACCACGACCGCGATGCCATGCTCGCGCAGCACGTCCGCGAATCCGGTGTCGAACGGCACCGCCCAGCCGCTGTAGTACCCGGCCAGGTCGGGCATCCGGCCGACCGCCCGGCCAAAGGCCGCGATCTCGGTGAACGGCGGCGGAGAGCCAGGCTCATAAACACCGAGGTATGAGTCCCGCTTCGCCGCCAGCGCGGCATGGACCGGCGCTGGCCCGCCAGCCTGGCGTAGTCGCAGGACCGCGGCAGCGGCAAGTGACGCGACGGCTACGGCGATCACCAGAAATATGGCTATACGTGACTTCATGCTCATCTATCTAGAGAGAATAAGCCGAATGCGGTGTCAGTAGCTGAATAGGGTCCATGATGCCGGGGAGAATCCTTGCTGAAAAGCAAATATAGGGGCAGGTCACTGAGAGTTATAGCCGACAGTCACTCAGGGTCATAGCCGACGCTAATACTGAAACGGCCCAACACTAATCAATCTAATGAGTTAGTGTCGCTGCAGCCGCTGCGCTTACGGCCCAGAGCAGTGGTAACCGAACCCGCACGGTAAAGGGGGGGCCGGCTTGGTGGCTGATTTTGTCATGCCGCAGCACCAGGTGGCTGATGCGGCGGTGAGACTAGTCCG
>Ga0335074_10008079_pt1 | contig 14622 bp, 11 predicted proteins | sample Lox_Sample_23_FD_206715 | JGI IMG/M metagenome (GOLD analysis project Ga0335074, IMG submission 206715) | Soil microbial communities from Loxahatchee National Wildlife Refuge, Florida, United States - Lox_Sample_2.3 | ecosystem: Environmental > Terrestrial > Soil > Wetlands | place: USA...
CCCTCCCTAGACGCGCTGGGCGGGCACGGGCTCTGGCTCGTCAACGAGGTCTGCGACCAGGTTGACCTGCGTTCGGACGAGACCGGGACGACGATCCGGCTGCACATGAAGCTGCCCAGGCCGAGGCCGGGGTCATGACGCCCCGCTCGGACGGCTGCGCCTGCGGCGAGGAGTACCTTCACCGAATCAGCCGTGGTACAACAAGGGCGTGGAACTGCTGACGATCTCGGTAGCGGCCAGCGAGGCGGCTGGCGAGCCCTACACGCTCGTGGAGATCGCCGGAGAGGCCGACGTGACGAATTCGGATGAGTTGCGGCGCCTCCTGGAGCAGGAGGTGTCCAAGCAGCCGCACACGATGATCCTCGACCTATCCGGCCTGCGCTTCATGGACTCATCGGCGTTGCACGCGCTGCTCCTGGTGAACCGGGCGCTAGACCGCCAGGGTGGGGTCCTGGCGCTGGTGTCCCCGCAGGCGGCCGTGGCCAAGATCCTGCGGCTGACCACCGCCGACCGGCTGATCCCCGTCTTCGACAGCGTGGCCGACGCCGCGGTCGGCTAGGCCAGGCGGAGCCCCGGCAGAAGCCAGGCGTTTGAGCTTCGCCGGTTAGGGATATCCTTACCCGTAGGTGGTGTCCACGACGGAGGCACACACCGCGATTGACTGTTGTCGCGGAGTGTGCGGATCGGGACCCCACCGTTTTGCTTCTCGGCGACATCGTAAGGAACGCCTTATTGTCGGCGAGGAGGCCACTGATGAAGATCGCCCTGGTAGCCCAGCACGCAACGCCCCTGAGCCCGCGCGCGGGCACTGGACCAGACAGCGATGACCTCGGACTCAACCAACTCACCCGGATGCTCGCGAGGCACGGGCACCACGTGACCGTGTACGCGCAGAAGCAGCTGGCCGGCCAGCCCGGGCAGGCCAGGCTCCACGACGGAGTGCGGGTTGAGCACCTCAGTGCCGGATCCGTGCGGCCGGCTCCGGGCCACGGGGATCAGGGCGACGCGGGCCTGCTGGAGCGGGTGCCTGCCTTCAGCGGCCCGCTGCGCAGCCGGTTCGAAAGCGAGCGCCCCGACGTGGTGCACGCGCTGCACTGGACGAGCGGCCTGGCGGCGCTCGCCGCCGCGCGTGATCTGCGCATCCCGGTCGTCCAGGAGTTCAGCTCGCTCGGCGTCACGGAACGGCGCGTCCGGGTGCGGGCGGATGGCGCGGCCGCGGCCCGCATCAGGCTCGAGCCGGCCATCGGGCGCAGTGCCGCCGCGGTGGTCGCCACCCACTCGGCCGAGGTCTCGGACCTGGCCAGCCTGGGCGTGCACCGGTCCGCGATCAAGGTCGTCCCCTGGGGCGTCGATGTCGACACGTTCACGCCCGAGGGCCCGGCCGCCAAGCGGAACGGCCGCCCGCGGCTGCTCACCGTGGCTGACCTCAGGGAGCGCGAGGCGCTGCAGACGCTGCTGCGGGCGCTGACCCGGGTACCCGGAGCCGAGCTCATGGTCGTGGGCGGCCCGGCCCGGGCCGAGCTGCCCAGGGACGGCGAGTACGCCCACCTGGCCCGGTTCGCGGGGGAACTGGGCCTGACCGAACGCGTGATCTTCACAGGCGCCGTCCAGCACGGGGCGCTGCCCCCCCTGCTGCGCTCCGCCGACCTGGTCGTCAGCACCTGCCAGTACGAGCCCTCGGGCACGACCTCACTGCAGGCGATGGCCTGCGGGACCCCGGTCCTTGCGCCGCCGGTGGGCGGGCACATGGACGCCGTGGTCAACGGGACGACCGGCATCCTGATCCCGCCGGGGCGGCCCGCCCTGCTGGCCCAGCGGATCCGGCAACTGCTCGCGCACCCCATCCTCATCGAGGCCTACGGGGTGGCGGCGGCGGACCGGGCGAGGTCCCGCTACTCATGGGACCGGATCGCCGACGAGACGCTCGCGGTCTACGAGAAGGCTGCCCCCCAGGCCCCCCAGGCCGCCTAGGCCGCTGCGAACGCGCGGGTCCGGAGCTCTGGACTCGACTCCCCCCGGCTCCGGACCCGTGCCACCAAGCTTAAAATACAAATCCATTTTCCCGAACGACGCTGGTGCGTGCCCCGCGACCATTCGCGTTACCGTCGGCCGACATTACCGATCACATTCCGCCAGCGGGCATAAAGGCCACGATATCGCCCGCACGCGCATCTATCATGTGCACGGCCGGGTATAAATGGGCAGGATAAATGGGCAGGATAAATGGGCACATGGAGAATTGATGGCCGAGCGAACGAGGTCGACGTAGATCTTGGTCAGGCGGCCGGCCTGCTGGCGGTAGCGGACGGGCGGAAGGTGGTCTTGATCGACGGCTCGCCACCAGGAGATGCCCTGCCGCACTTTATCCGCGCGCCGCAGCCAGACGAATTGGGGTCCGGGAATGCCGTGCGCATGAACGACAGGGCCGCATCGGTCCCGGCGGGCGCGTGGCGTTCTGACCGGAGCCAGTCACAGTCGTTCCACATCATCTCTGAGCCGAGCACGCCATTTGGTGTCGTGGCCCTGTCCCGCATGGCACGGACATGGCCGGGCCGGCGCGGGACACTCCCTCAGGCGGCCCCGGACGGCCGCTGGGCGCCGGCGGTCCGGGCGAGAGCTTCTTCCAGGTTCGTGAAGTTGGGAATCACGGCACCCAGGCCGGTGAGCGCAAGAATGCGCACGACGGCCTCGCCGGAGACGGCCAGCACTACCTCACCGCCCTCGGTCACGGCGCGCCGGTGGGCACCCACCAGGGCATGCAGCCCGGCCGAATCGCAGAACAGCGTCCGGGTCATGTCGACCACGAGCGTCCCGGACCCGCCTGCCGATGCTTCCAGCAGGGCCGTCCGCAGTTCGGTGGCGTTGGTGATATCGATCTCCTCGGGTGTCACCACCACCGGGATGCCCTGGACCACATCGACAGGGAACCTGACGTAAGGCATCTGGGACAACCTCCTCCTGCGGCTGCGAGGACGTCGCTCGGAGCACTCTCAGGATCGCGGCCGGGCGAGGGCTTGTCAATATAAATGCGAGAAAAATTTCATGTATTCTTTCTCGCGAGAGTCATCTCGCGAGTTATATACTCAGGACTATGAGTGAGCCCGGCGGGAGCGGCGGAAGCTGGACCCTGCTGACCGGGCACGGGCACGTGCTCGTGGAGATCGCCCGCAACCCCGAGGCCCGGATCCGGGATATCAGTACCGCGGCCGGGCTTACCGAACGCTCCGTCCAGGCCATCGTGGCCGACCTGGAGGCCGCCGGTTACCTGACCCGCACCAGGATCGGACGGCGGACCGTATACACCGTGAACCCGGACAGCCTGTTCCGGCATTCCGCCCAGGAGGGGCTCCGGGTCGGCCCGTTCCTCGACCTACTCGCCACGGACGAGGACCGGTCAGCCGCACCCAAGCCGACCGGAGCGCTTGGTCCGGGTGACCCGGGCCAGCCTGCGGTCGCCCTGGCGTCAGGCGATGCGGACCACGACCAGGCAGGCATCGTCGGCGGTGTCGGAGACGGCACTGGCCAGGACGCGGTTGGCCTGAGCGGCGGCGGTCAGCCTCCGGGTCCCCCGGCCGTCTAGCGCGCCTGAGCCCAAGATGGTCACGAACTTGCCGAGCACGTCATCGATCGAATCGCCGCGCTGCTCGATCAGCCCGTCGGTGAACAGCAGCAGCGTGTCACCGCGCTCGAGCGGCTCGCTGGCCTCTTCGTAGGCCGCGTCCGGGTCCAGGCCGAGCAGCATCCCGCCCGGCAGCGGCAGCTGCCTGGCCGTTCTCGGCTGCCCCCGCTCCCCTGTGCGCAGCAAGACGGGCGGCAGGTGACCGGCCCGGGCCCAGCGCAGCATCCGGGAGGCGGGGTTGTACCGGCCGCAGACCACGGTCCCTACCACGCCCGGGGTAAGGTGGCACACCACGCCGTTGAGCATCCGGAGCAACTCGGCGGGCCCGGCCCCCGTGATGGCCAGGCCGCGCAGGGAATTGCGGGCGGCGACCATCCCGGTGACCGCGTCGATGCCGTGCCCTGCTACGTCGCCGACCACCAGCAGAACATCGTTATCCGGCAGCAGCAATGTGTCGTACCAGTCGCCGCCGACCAGGTGACCCTCGCCAGCCGGGCGGTAGCGCACCGCGACGTCGATCCCGGCCGCCCGGACCGGCTGCTTGTCCGGCGGCATGATCGCCCGCTGCAGCCGCAGCGCGAGCCGGTGCTCTTCCGCGACCCGTTGCTCGCTATCGGCGAGCTGATTACGCGTTACCGCCAGGGCGACCTGCGTCTGGTAATGGGCGGAGACATCCTGGAAGGCACCGCGCAGGGCCACGACCGTGCCGGCGGGGTCGGTCACAGGTTCGGCGAAGACGCGGATCTGGCGGACGCCCCGGCCGTCGGGATGGACGACCCGGAAGGTAGCGGTCGCGGCCTCCCGGCGCTCCGGCAGGTCCTGGCGAAAGCGCTGCACCGCGGGCTTGTCCGCCGCCATCACGTAACTGTGCAGGTCGGCCAGCGGGATCTCCGCTCCGGGGTGCGGTACCAGGCCGAACAGCTCGAACGCCGAGTCGGTCCAGCGCACGGTACCGGTGACCAGGTCTTCTTCCCAGCCGCCAAGACGGCCGAGCCGCTGGACATGATCGAGGAGAGCGGTCAGCCCGACGGCCGGGGCGTCGCGCCGCCAGGTGAAGATCACGCCGTCGAAGAACCTGGCCACGCGCAGGTCCGCCATCAACTCACCGGCCGGCCCGGGGACGTGCTGGGCCACGCCGTCCGCCAGGACCTGCGTGGCCCAGGTGAACAGCCCCTGGCCGGCCACGCTGGCCGGGTACGCCTCGAGCAGGGTGAGCGCGGTCAGCTCCGTCCCGGTCCGCCCGGCAGGGTCGCGGAACCCGGGGCTGACGTGCTCGATGCTGAAGTCGATCACCCGCCCGCCGTCGTCCCTGATCGCCCGGACCGCCAGCACCGCCTCGGCCAGGTCGTCGAGCAGCGCGAAGACGGCCGGCTTCGGATGCGCGGCAGCCAGGTTGCCGTGCGCGAGACGGGGGCCGATGACCCGGGCGCTACCCGCGGCCAGAGCCGACAGGTACCCGCGGATCTCGGTACCGAAGGCCGGGAGCGGATCGCGCCAGCCGACCTCCATGACGCCGAGTAGCTCGCCGTTCCGTTCCCGCAGCGCGAGGGCCGCCCGGGCCCCGCCCGCCTGACCGGTCACCGGAGCGCGGTCCCCTTCCGCGGGACCCGCGGGCCACCAGATGTCGGCGGCGCCGCGAGCGACGCGCTGCGCGAGGCAGTCCAATTGCGGCGGGATATGCCACCACCGGCTGGCTTCCCCGAGGGGCAGGCCCGCCTCGCCCAGCAGCGTGAGTGCGCCGTCGGCCCCGAGGAGCCACAGCACCACCGTGCTCGCGCCCAGGGGCGCGAGGACCTGGCTGGCCAGGGTGCCGACCAGCTCGGCGCCGTCGGCCGCCAGCTCGGCCGCGGCCTCGATCAGCAGCGAGCGCGGCCCCGACGGCTGGCCGCCCGGGCTGCGCGCATCGCCTGCGTTGCCCGCGTCATCGGCGGCCCGGGGGGCGGAAGCGGACCACAGCGGTGACAGGACCGCGGCGGCCATCTCGTCCAGCGGGATCCCGGTGGCCGCCGACAGCTCGGCGAGCTGGCTCGCGGCCTCGGCCGGGGACAGGCCGAGGCGCTCCATCAGCGCGCCCCGGGCCATGGACACGACGGCCTCGCCCGCGGCGGCGGCTCGTATGCGGTCGAGCTCGCGCCGCTGGCGGTCGATTACCGTGCTGAGACGCAGCACGTCATCGCTGTCCGTCACAATCACCGCTTTCCCCCACGGGATGACGCTATGCCCCAGAACCCATAAAAGGTCGTCAAATGCTGTTATGGCCTTGCATAAGTCCGCCCCGCGCGGGAAGTCGCAGGACCGCAGCAGGCAGGCATTTCCGGTATTGGCGCGATTATTGAAGTCCATTCGAGCCATGATTATTACATACGGTCTACCATCGGTAGGGATCGCATGCGAGTGCCGGACGCACGTCGCGCTGCGTCGGCAGCAGCTGATGGGAGCGCTTGGTGACTGATACGGTCCAGTCGGGCCCGCGGCTTGACAAGTCCGGGCTTGAGCAACTGCTCGCGGGGCTGACGGCGGTACGAGGTGGTGACTTCAGCACCCGCCTGGCCAAGACCGGGGACCCGCTGATGGACGAGATCGCCACGGTCTTCAACGGGATGGCGGACCAGCTCGACCTGTTCACCTCCGAGGTGACCCGGGTGGCCCGCGAGGTCGGCACCGAGGGCAAGCTGGGCGGCCAAGCCTACGTCCCGGGCGTATCGGGCACCTGGAAGGACCTGACCGAGTCGGTCAACGCCATGGCGGGCAACCTCACCGGGCAGGTGCGCAACATCGCCCAGGTGGCCACCGCGGTGGCCAAGGGCGACCTGAGCCAGAAGATCGACGTGGACGCGCGCGGCGAGATCCTCGAGCTGAAGTCCACGCTGAACACCATGGTCGACCAGCTGTCCTCCTTCGCCGACGAGGTGACCAGGGTGGCCCGCGAGGTCGGCACCGAGGGGCGGCTGGGTGGCCAGGCCGACGTCAAGGGCGTATCGGGCACGTGGAAGGCCCTGACCGAGTCGGTCAACGTCATGGCGGCCAACCTGACCGACCAGGTGCGCTCCATCGCCGAGGTGACCACGGCGGTGGCCAAGGGCGACCTGAGCCAGAAGATCCGGGTGGACGCCCGCGGCGAGATCCTGGAGCTGAAGGAGACCATCAACACGATGGTCGACCAGCTCTCCGCCTTCGCGGACGAGGTGACCAGGGTGGCCCGCGAGGTGGGCACGCTGGGCAACCTCGGCGGCCAGGCCGTCGTCCGCGGCGTGTCGGGCACGTGGAAGGACCTGACCGACAACGTCAACGTGATGGCGTCCAACCTGACCGCCCAGGTGCGCTCGATCGCCCAGGTCGCAACCGCGGTCGAGCGCGGCGACCTGAGCCAGCAGATCACGGTCGAGGCCATGGGCGAGGTGGAGGCGCTCACCCAGACCATCAACCGGATGGTCGGCACGCTGTCCGCGTTCGCCGACGAGGTGACCAGGGTGGCCCGCGAGGTCGGCACCGAGGGACGCCTGGGCGGCCAGGCCGACGTCAAGGGCGTGTCGGGCACCTGGAAGGACCTGACCGACAACGTCAACTCGATGGCCAACAACCTGACCAGCCAGGTCCGCAACATCGCCCAGGTCACCACCGCGGTCGCCCAGGGCGACCTGTCCAAGAAGATCGACGTCGACGCGCGGGGCGAGATCCTCGAGCTCAAGACCACGATCAATACCATGGTCGACCAGCTCTCCTCGTTCGCGGCCGAAGTCACCCGGGTCGCCCGCGAGGTCGGCAGCCAGGGACGCCTGGGCGGCCAGGCCGAGGTCGAGGGCGTGTCAGGCACCTGGAAACGGCTGACAGAAAACGTCAACGAGCTAGCCGGGAACCTGACCAGGCAGGTCCGCGCGATCGCCGAGGTGACCAGCGCCGTGGCCTCCGGGGACCTGACCCGGTCCATCTCCGTGGAAGCCCAGGGCGAGGTCGCGGAGCTCAAGGACAACATCAACGCCATGGTGCAGTCGCTGCGCGAGACCATCCAGGCCAACCAGCAGCAGGACTGGCTGAAGACCAACCTGGCCGGGATCGCCGGCATGATGCAGGGCCACCGTGACCTGGCCGTCGTGGCCGAGCTGATCATGGACGAGCTGGCGCCCCTGGTCGGCGCTCAGCACGGCACCTTCTTCCTGTCCGAACCGACCGATGACGACGACACCAGGTTCCGCCTCATCGCCGGGTACGGGCTCCGCGCAGGCCGGGCCGAGCCCATCCAGTACCGGCTGGGTCAGTCCCTCATCGGGCAGGCCGCGCGGAGCAAGCGGTCGATCGTCGTCTCCAACCTGCCCGAGGGCTACGTCAGCATCTCCTCGGGGCTCGGCGAGGCGCCGCCCGCAAACCTGGCGGTCCTGCCCATCCTGTTCGAAGATCAGGTGATCGGAGTCATCGAGCTCGCCTCGTTCAGCTCGTTCAGCCAGGTAGAGACCGACTTCCTCGAGCAGCTCACCGAGACCCTCGGGGTCAACTTCAACACGATCATCGCGAACGCGCGGACCGACACGCTGCTGACGGAGTCGCAGCGGCTCGCGACCGAGCTGCAGGCGCGGTCGGAAGAACTCCAGGCCCAGCAGGTGGAACTGCAGCGGTCCAACGCCGAGCTCGAAGACAAGGCGGCCCTGCTCGCCGCGCAGAACCGGGACATCGAGACCAAGAACGCCGAGATCGAGCGGGCCAGGCAGGAGATCGAGGAACGCGCCAGGCAACTGGCCCTGGCGTCCAAGTACAAGTCGCAGTTCCTGGCCAACATGTCGCACGAGTTGCGCACGCCGCTGAACAGCCTGCTGATCCTGGCCCGGCTCCTGGCGCAGAACCCGGGGCGGAACCTGACCGCCAAGCAGGTCGAGTACGCCAACGTCATTCACTCGGCCGGGTCGGACCTGCTGCAGCTGATCAACGACATCCTCGACCTGTCGAAGGTCGAGGCGGGGCGGATGGACATCCACGCCGAGCGGTTCGCGCTCAGCGCGCTGCTCGAGGACATCCAGGCCACGTTCCAGCCGCTCACCGCCGAGAAGGGGCTCGAGTTCGCCGTCGAAGCGGACGCCAGCGCCCCGCACGAGCTGTTCACCGACCGGCAGCGGCTGCGCCAGGTGCTCGGGAACCTGCTGTCTAACGCGGTCAAGTTCACGGAGAACGGCCACGTGCTGCTCCGCGTCGGCCTCGATCACCGGACCGGCGGGCGGGCGGACAGGGCCGGCGACGTGCTGGCCTTCTCGGTGGCCGATACGGGCATCGGGATCACGCCGGATAACCTCGGCACGATCTTCGGCGCCTTCCAGCAGGGCGACGGCACGCTCAGCCGCAGGTACAGCGGCACCGGCCTCGGGCTGTCCATCGCGCGCGAGGTCGGCGCGCTACTCGGCGGCGAGATCGCCGCGGAAAGCGAACTGGGCCGGGGCAGCACCTTCACGCTCTACCTCCCCTGTGAGCTCCCGGGCGCGATGGGGGTCAACCTCGGCGCGCGCGACGGCCTCGGCCTCACCGGCAACGGCGACGGATCCGGGGTTCACGCCGGCGCGACCGGGGCCCTCCAGCTCCAGCCGGCGCTGCCGGATGACGGGGCGGCGGGGGGCAGGCGCCTGCTGGTCCTGGAGGGCGCGCGCGGCGGCCTGCTGACGCTGCTCGCCTACAGCGCGGTCTCGGATCTGGTCGGCATCCACGGACCGGTGAACGTGGGCACGGCGGTCAGCCCGGAGCAGGGGATCGAGGCGCTCAGCGCCGCGCCGCACCAGTGCGTCGTGCTGGACCTCGGCCTGGAAGACGCTTCCGCCTTCGCCTTCCTCGAGCGGCTCCAGGAGGAACCCGAGCTGCGGGAAATTCCCGTGCTGGCGCACACGAGGGACACGCTGGACAGCGCGCAGGCCCGGCTGGCGCGGCTCCGGTTCGGCTCCCAGCCGCTTGAGCTGCTCGGATCGCTGGACGAACTGCGCGAGCGCATCACGTTGCACCTGTCCGCCGCCCAGCCCGCGCACGTGCCGGCGCTGATCCGCGAGCCCGCCGACCCGGGGACACGCGTCCCGCCGCAGGCCGAGGGCCACGAGGCCCTGCGCGGCAGGAGAATCCTGGTCATCGACGACGACACGCGGAACGTCTTCGCGATCACGAGCACGCTCGAGCTCCACGGCATGTCGGTGACGCAGGCCGCCGACGGGCGCAAGGGCGTCGAGGCGCTGCTGGCCTCCGACGGCACCGATCTGGTCCTGATGGACGTCATGATGCCGGAGATGGACGGCTACACCACGATGAACGAGATCAGGCAGATGCCCGCCTTCGCCACCCTGCCTATCATCGCGGTGACCGCCCGGGCCATGCCCGGCGACAGGGAGAAGAGCATCGCGGCCGGGGCCAGCGACTACGTCACCAAGCCCGTCGACACCGACGATCTCCTCGCCTGCATGGAGCGCTGGCTCAGCCGCAGTTTACGGACCGGCCGACCGTAGCGCGGCGGCCGCGGCCCACCGTTACGCCGCGACGGTCCGCTTCCGCGCCGCCACGGCCGCGCGCCGCCTGCGCCGCCGGCGGTCTCGTCGGCGGTCGTCCGGGGTGGTGCCGCCCCAGATGCCGTACATCTGATCGTGGGCCAGCGCGAACTCCAGGCACTCGCGGCGTACCGCGCACCCGGCACAGATCCTCTTGGCCCGCGCGATCTGCTTCTCGGAGGGGCCCGTCGTGGAGATGGGGAAGAAGAGGTCAGGGTCGGCGGACAGGCAGGCAGCCTCGGTTTGCCAGCTGGCGGTATTACCTGTGACGGTCATGTCGTGTCCTCGCGGGGGTCTGGCGTAGCGGCCATTGGGCTTCCCCCGGGCTGTCCGCCTACACCTGCGCCCGGCGGAAATTTGCGGAAGAGCGCGGGACCGGGTGGCGCCGGAGTGGCTGATGGTGACACGCCCGGACTGGAATGTGACGAGCGTCACGTTACTAAATGTTTATCCCTCGCGGGCCGGGCACACCCTAGTCGTCCGAAATATCCCAGGTCCAGGGAGACGACCGATGATCAAGGGAACCCTCAGGCAGCCGAGGCGCATCGCCGTCGACACGGCCCTGCCGGAGGTCGGCCTTAACCCCGGGCTCCGCGCTGAGATGCACGAACTGTCCGATAACGCGCTGCTCACCCAGGTCCGCGCCCAGCCGAGGGGCAGCGAGCTGCGCGCGGCGGCCTGCGAGATACTCGTGGACCGCTACGCCAAGCTGGTCCGGGCCTGCGTCCGGCAGTACCGCGGCAGCCCCGAGCCCACCGAGGACCTCATGCAGGTCGGCTACGTCGGCTTGCTCAAGGCGATCAACAACTACGACCCTGAGGTGGGCGACAGCCTGGCGGCCTACGCCCAGCCCTGTGTCTACGGCGAGATCAAGCGTCACTTCCGGGATAAGCGGTGGCAGATCCACGTGCGGCGGTCGGCTCAGGAACTGCTGCTCGAGCTGCGCAAGGCCAACGAGGAACTCACCCACCAGCTCGGCCGGGCCCCCGAGGAAGCAGAACTCGCCGACCGGCTGGGGGTAAGCCAGGACGACATGCAGGAGGCGCGGCAGGCGGACCTGGTGTTCAGCACGTACTCGCTGGACGCCCCGCTATCGGACCGTGATGACCCGGCCCTGCTCGCGGACATGCTCGGCGACGACGACCCGGGCGTCGAGCACACGATCGACATGGAGGCCCTCAACGCCCACTGGGGCGAGCTGCCGGAACGGGAGCAGCGCATCCTGGTGCTGCGCTTCTACGGCAACCTCACCCAGACCGAGATCGGCGCCCGGCTCGGCATCTCGCAGATGCACGTCTCCAGGCTGATGGCCCGGGCCCTGGCCCACCTGCGGAGCAGGCTGCTCGACGCACCTGAGGCATGCGAGGCCGCGTCTGCCACGGCACCTGGCTGCACCGCAGCGACGGCCTGACGAGGGCGCTCAACAGCGGAAGGATTGTCATGAAAACGGGTATGGGACTGGTACTGATCGGGATCGGGGCGATCTTCGCCTTCGCCGTGACGACGAACACCTCGGTCTTCAACCTGCATACGGCCGGCTGGGTGATCATGATCATCGGCGCGTTTGGGCTGGCCGTACCCCGGCGCGGCTACGGCTGGGTCGGCCGGCGCCTGTTCGTGCGCCAGGCCCGCTGGCGCCCGGGCGGCAGCATAGAAGAGGTGACGTATCCGACCAGCGTCAGTCGGAACCCGGCCAACACCCGGGTCAGGGCGGGCTTGCCGGCCCCGGGAGCGCTGGGCAGCCCGGAGGCACGCACCCATCTCGACGCCACCCGCGACCTGGACGCCACCCGCGACCTATCCACGGAGCCCCGGCCCGGCGAGACCGAGATCATCGAAGACATCTACGAGAATTAGTCATCAAGAGGAGAAAGTCATGGCCACCATCACCGCGTCCGTCATCATCGTCTGGCTCCTGATCGGATTGGTGATCGGCGGGCTGGCGCGGCTGCTCGTTCCGGGCCGCCAGCACATCGGGCTGATCCTGACGATCCTGATCGGCATCGTGGCCGCGCTGCTCGGCGGGATCATCACCACGGCCATCATCGGCGCCGGGCACGCCGTGATCACGTTCATCGTCGCGCTGATCGCCGCGGCGCTGCTGGTCAGCGCCTTTACCACCCGCGGCTACGGGCGGTACCGCACGCGCCGGTCGAGCCGGCGCCGGTGGTGGTAGGCACGTAGTGCGCTCAGCCGCCGCGGGCGATGCCGCCCGCGGCGGTATCGCCCGCGGCTGTATCGCGTCGGCGGCGCTGGCGGTGGGCCATCCGCGCAATGAGGCGCAAGTACTATTGAGACGCCTTCGGGCGAGGGCATTCCAGCGGTGACGATGGTCAGGAGACATGTCGCAGGGCAACGGGCCAGGTGGGTCGTACGCCGATCTCGCCGACCTGGCCGGGCGGCTCGAGGCGCTGCGGCAGGCGGCGGGGATGCCCGGCGCCGATCCCCGGTCCCTGCTCGATGCCGCGTTCGCCGAACTGGACGCCGCGTTCGACGTGCTGACGAAGCTGACGGAAGCGGGCCCGGGAGAGTCCGCGCCGGGTCAGCACGATTCGCTCAGTGCGGAACGGGCCCTGCTGCGGGGGGTCTTCCAGGGCGCACCCGCGCCCTTGTTCGTGCTGGAGCCGGACGGCACGGTACGGCGGGCCAACGGCAAGGCCGGTGACCTGATCGGCGCCCCGCCCGGGTACGCCACCGGCAGGCCGCTGACCGCGTTCGTCGACCTCCCCTCGCGGGCCGCGGTGCAGAGCCAGCTGGCCGCGGTCGCGCGGACGGGCACGGCCCGGCAGGTGGAGTGCAAGCTGCTCGGTCCGGACGGGCCGGCCGAGGCGTCCCTGACGGTCGACGCCGTGACGTTGCCGGAGGGCGCGCGGCTGCTCGTGGTCACGGCGGCCCCGGGGAAGCCGACCAAGCCGACGAAACGCCCGAGCGGGACGACGGCGCGCGAGCGCGGCAGCGGGCGGACGGCGGAGGGCGCGGTCCGGGCCATGACGCGGCGGATGGACCTGGTGATCGCCGTGACCAGGCTGCTGCTGGACAACCGGACCTTCAGCGAGGCCCTGACGATCCAGCGGTGCGCCCGGCTGCTCGCGGGCGACACCGCGAGCTGGGTGATCGTCGATATCGAGCGGTCGGGCCTGCTGCGCCGGCAGTTCGTGATCGGGCCGCCCGGCGAGCCGTCACGGGTGCTGGCCAGGACGGTGCGCGGGAACGACCCGCAGCCCGGCTCGACGCCTGAGCAGGTCTACTCCGGCGGCGCGCCGGTCCTGATGGCGCACGTGGAGGACACCGGGATCCTCGGCTCGGCCCCGGACGGAACCCCGCTGCTGATCCTGCTCGGCGCGACCGGGTTGCTGAGCGTTCCGATTACCGACGGCACCACCGTGTACGGTGCCCTCACCCTGGCCCGCACGCCCGGCGAGGGGCGCTTCGACCTCGCCGACCTCGCGCTGGCGGAAGTCCTGGGGCAGCACCTGGGGGTGGCCATCCGGGTGGACCGCATGTTCCGGCAGCAATCCGTCGTGGCCGAGGCTCTGCAGGGCAGCCTGCTTCCGGCCCGGCTGCCTGACGTCCCCGGGCTCGACCTGTCCGCGGCGTACGTCCCGGCGAGCGAGGGACTTGAAGTCAGCGGTGACTTCTACGACGTCTTCCCCGTCCAGGACGACGCCTGGGCGATCACCATCGGGGACGTCTGCGGCAAGGGCCAGGAGGCCGCCGCGATGACGGCGGCCGCGCGGCACGCGATCCGCGTGCTGGCCCGGTGGAATCCGGATCCCGCCGACGTGCTGGCCAAGGTGAACGAGGTCATGCTGGCCGGCGATTACGAGGACCGTTTCGTCACCGCCAAGCTCGCCTATCTGCGGTGGGACGGCAGTCGCCTCGGCGTGGAGCTGGCCAGCGCCGGCCATCCCGGCCCGGCGGTGGTCCGGCCGGACGGGCGGGTCGACGTGCTGAGCGGCGGCGGCCTGCCGCTGGGCCTGTTCCCCGACGCCGAGCCGGCCGTCACACAGCTTGAGCTCACCGAGGGTGACCTGCTCTTCTTCTACTCCGACGGGGTGACAGACGCGCGGAGTGAGGACATGCGGTACTTCGAGGACAGCCTCGCCGACGAGCTGGCCGGGCTGGCCGGGCGGTCCGCCTCCGAGACCACCAGGATGGTCCAGGGCCTGGTGACGGCCTTCTCCCAGGAACAGCTGCGGGACGACATGACGATCCTGGTCGCGCGGGTCATGGACGCGCCGGGCGGGGCCGCGCGCTCGGGCCAGTCCCGGTAACCGCCCGTCCGCGGTCAGGCGGGCCAGCAACTGGGCCAGGTGGAGACCCTCCCGGCCGGTGCGGCCCGCGGCGAGCTGGGTCCGGCACGAGAACCCGTCGGCCAGGATCGCGGTCTGACGGCCGGCCGCCCGGGCCGCCGGCCACAGGCCCCGCTCGGCGCAGGCGGCGGACACGTCGTAGTGCCCCCGCTCGAAGCCGAAGTTGCCGGCCAGGCCGCAGCAGCCG
>Ga0335074_10008080_pt1 | contig 14621 bp, 14 predicted proteins | sample Lox_Sample_23_FD_206715 | JGI IMG/M metagenome (GOLD analysis project Ga0335074, IMG submission 206715) | Soil microbial communities from Loxahatchee National Wildlife Refuge, Florida, United States - Lox_Sample_2.3 | ecosystem: Environmental > Terrestrial > Soil > Wetlands | place: USA...
CCGTCGGCGCCGGAGGGGGGCGGCCGGGCCGCCCCCGCTCATGACGGGAGGAACGAGGTCGCCCAGGCCGGGAACGTCGTCACGTCCGGCTGCAGGAGGCCCGGCACCGCCGTAGGATGGTCGGCCCAGCCGGGGAAGATCGGGGTCCACGCCCCGCCCTGCGCCAGGATCGCGCTGCCCTGCGGGGAGAGGAGGAGGTGGAGGAACAGGGCGCCGAGGGCCGCGTTCGGGGCGTTCGTCGGCACCGTCGCCGCGAAGACGATCGGCGCCGGGTAGACCGGCGCGAGCGCGCCGGACGACCCGATGATCTGCGTCGACAGCTTCGCGTAGTCCGCGAGCGCGGTCGAGTTGTTCGCCCCGAGCCCCACGATCGGATCCAGCAGCACGTAGGGGAGGTGGTTCTGGATCGCGACCGCCTTGTACGTGATCACCGCCGACACGACGCCCGTCTCGACCAGGGACGCCGCCGCCGACTCGTGCTCGTTGACCGTCGTGGAGGGGTTGGGCGTCGCGTAGGCGCCGGGCGCTCCGCTGTAGAAGTGGCCGTACACTGCGGAGAGGTCGTTCCCCTCGTACAGCATCCCCTGCAGCATCAGGCTGAAGATCTCGTTGTAGCCGTTCGGGTCGGTGGACGCGTTCCAGATCCCGAGGCGCGCGGTGCCGCCGGCGCTCGTGACGTTCACGAGGTCGAATCCCCAGTTCGCGGGGGTGATGCCGGCGAAGCCGGGGAGGCTCGCGTTGTACATCAGCACCTCCTGCGTCTGGGCGAAGGCGATCTCGTACGCCGCGAACTGCGGCTCGAGCAGCTGCGGAATGAGCCTGAAGTCGGCGAGCGCCGCGACATCGACCTTCAGCGAGAGCGCGGCGATCGCGGACGTGACGTCGAGCGACCCCTCGTAGTTCTGGGCGGCTACGGGCGCGGTGATCCCGGGCGTCTGGTTCACGAGCTCGTTCGCGAGTTCGGGGAACGTGACGGTGAGCGTCCCCGCGGCGCCGATCGCGAGCGTCGAGTTCGCGGTGGCGCTCGGCGAGGCCGCCGGCGAGCCGCGGTACTCGTACCCGGCGTAGAAGCCGAGGCCCCCGACCCCGGCGGCGACCACGATCACGACGACGATCCACACCGGCGTGGCGGCGGCCATCGATGTGGACAATTCCCACATCGCTTAAGGGTTGCGCCCGAGGACCGTTCAGAGGGCGCGCCGCCGATCGGGCGGAAAGTAGATCCGGACCGCGCGGCCGACGATCCGTTCGACCGGCACCGGCCCGAACCGGCGGCTGTCGCGCGAGACGTCGCCCGCGTCGCCGCGCACGTCGACGGTGCCCGCGGCGGGATCGACGCCGGCGACGCGCTTGACGAGCCAGCGGCCGGGGTCGTCGGGGTCGACGAGCACCACGACCTCGCCGACGGCCGGCCGGCGGGTGCGGTACGCCCCGCGATCGAGGACGAGACGATCGCCCGGCCGCAGCGCCGGCGCCATGCTCGCGTCGGCGACGACGACCCGGCGGCGGCGCCACGGGGCCACCCACCCCGGCGGCCGCGCCCCGGCCGCGACCGGCTCGGTCGAGCCCGCCGGCATCTTTATCGTGCTCCCCGGGCTCGCGGGGGCATGTCCGCCTCCCCCCGTTCGTTCGGCTGGCTCGACCGTCTCGTGGACGCCGTGCATCCCCCCCGCGCGGTCTACGCGCACTGCGACATCCCGTGCGGTATTTACGACCCCCACGAGGCCCAGATCGGCGCGCTCACCGTGATCCGGATGGACCAGCTGATCGGGGAGCTCGCCGCGCCGGCGATGGACGCGAAGCCCGAGGACCGGGCGGCGTACGTCGCGAAGCTCGCCCGGTACACCGCGGTCAAGGAGCAGCACGCGGAGCGCGTCAAGCAGGAGGTCCGGGTGATCTGGGGCGACTACTTCACGGCCGACCACGTGAAGCAGTTCCCGCAGACCCACGACCTCGTCTTCAAGATCCTGAAGCAGGGGTCGAAGGCCCGCCAGGGCACGAACCTCGCGGACGCCCAGGAGCTGCTGAAGCAGGTCCAGGAGTTCGCCGAGATCTTCTGGCAGACGAAGGGCGCGAAGACGCGCCGGGTCCCGTCGCTCCAGAAGTCCGGCGGCGAGCTCGTCGTCCCGGCGTAGGGCGGGGACGGGTGCGGCCTCGCTCGCCCCCCGGGGGCGACGGAGCTCCGCGATGACCGAGCCGCTCGCGATCGACGGGAGCTCCCTCTCGCTCGCGGCGCTGGTCGAGGTCGCCCGGGGCGATCGGCCGGTCGCCCTCGCGCCGTCGGCACGGGCGGCGGCCGAGACCGGGCGCCGCGCGGTCGAGCAGGCCGTCCGCGACCGCCGCCCCGTCTACGGGGTGACGACGGGGTTCGGGGGGCTCTCGCACGTCGTGATCGCCCCCGAGCGGGCCCGCGAGCTGCAGACGTCGCTCGTGCGCAGCCACGCGAGCGGCACGGGACCGGCGCTGCCGCGCGACCTGGTGCGCGCGCTCGTCCTGCTCCGCCTCAACGCGCTCGCGACCGGCCACTCGGGCGTCCGGCCGGTCGTGCTCGACCGCCTGACCGACCTGCTCAACCACGGGCTCGTGCCGTACATCCCCGAGCAGGGCTCCGTGGGCGCCTCGGGCGATCTCGCACCCCTCGCCCATCTGGCCCTCGCGCTGCTCGGCGAGGGCGCGTTCGTCGACCCCGGCACCGGCGCCCGCGCACCGGCCGCGGAGGTGCTCGCGCGCGAGGGGATCCCCCCGCTCGAGCTCGTCGAGAAGGAGGGGGTGTCGCTCCTCAACGGGACCGCGCTCATGGGCGCGTACCTCGCGCTGGGCGTCGCCGACGCCCGCGGGTTGCTCGAGGCCGCCGTGATCGCCGCCGCGCTGGCGTTCGACGCGCTCGAAGGGGAGCCCGGGGCGCTGGACGACCGGCTGGGGGTCCTCCGCCGCTCCCCCGACCACCGCGCCGTCGCCGCCGCGATGCGCGCGCTGCTCGACGGCAGCGGCCTCGCCGTCCCGCGGACGGTGTGGGCCGGCCAGGACGCCTACACGCTGCGGTGCGTCCCGCAGGTGCTCGGAGCGGCCCGGCTCGGGATCGGGTTCGCGGAGGGCGTGGCGGCGGCGGAGCTCAACGCGGTCACCGACAACCCCGTCGTCTTCGAGCCCGCGACGTTCGTGAGCGGGGGCAACTTCCACGGCCAGCCGCTCGCGCTGGCGCTCGACACGCTCGGCCTCGCCGTCCAGTACCTCGCCGGGTTCTCCGAGCGCCGCATCTCCCGTCTCCTCCACCCCGCGCTCAACCATGGGCTCCCCGCGTTCCTCGCGCCGGAGCCCGGGGTGAGCTCGGGGCTCATGGTCCCCCAGTACCTCGCGGCCGCGCTCGTCAACGAGGGCGCGACGCTCGCGCACCCGGCGAGCGCGGTCAGCTTCCCGACCTCCGCCGACCAGGAGGACTTCGTGAGCATGGGACCGTGGGCCGGGGCGAAGCTCGCCCGCCTGCTCGCGAACTCCCGTCGGGTGGTCGCCGTCGAGTGGATCGTCGCCGGCGAGGCGCTCGAGCGGCGCCGCCCGCGCACGGGGGGTCGGGGGAGCGAGGCCGCCGCGCGCGCGCTGCGCGCCCGCGTCCGCGCGTGGACCCGCGACCGCAGCCCCGCCGACGACATCGAGCGGGTCGCCGAGGCGATCCGGACGGGCGCCCTCGTTCGCGAGGTCCGCGCGGCGGTCCCGTTCTAGCCTAGGCCATCGGCGCGATCGGCGCCGGCGGCTCGGGCGCCTTCGGGAAGGCGACCGTTTGTCCGCACGCGGGGCACGCGTACTCGCCGATCCCCCGGTGGCGCAGCGGGGTCCGGCACTTGGGGCACGGGATCGGCCGGGCCGTCACCCACGCCGCGAACATCTCCTGCGCCCGCCGATCGTCGAGCGACGGGGCCGACGCAGGCGTCGGGCGGGGGGCGGGAGCGGCGGCGCGCGGCGCCGGGGCCGGCGGCGGGAGGTCGGGACGGGCGGTCGGATCCGGCGCGCCCAGCCGGGCCGATGCGAGGCGACCGCATCGCGGGCAGACCGCGAGGCTCCCGGACCCGGTCGGCTCGAGCGGCACGTGGCAGGTCGGACAGAGGGTCTTGAGGCCGGTCGAGGTGACGACCGGGGCGGGCGGGGGCGGGAGCCGCATCGTGAGCGAGCGTACCGGCGGCGCCGGACCGGCCGCGGCCGGGGGCGACGCCGCGGTGGGAGCCTCGGCCCACCGCACGGTGCGGCGGCCGGGGTCGTAGACGAGCGGGCTCAGCGGGCGGCCGAGCTCGTGGGCGAGCAGCTTCTCGGTCTTCCGCTCGCGCCAGGCGAGCGCGGCGGCGAGGCCCGGCACGCTCGTCGTACCGAGCTGGCGGACGGTCGATCGCAGACGCTCGAGGTCCTGCTCGGACGGTCCGAAGAGGCCGGCCATCGCCGTATCCCCGGCGGACGGTCAAAAGAACCTATCGCTCGAGGGGCACGGGGGTCGGGGAGGCACCGGCGGCGGCTCCAGGTCTCTTGGACGGTGCCACCAAGAGCCGGTCCGCCGATGCCCGAGGCCATCTATGGTAATCCCCACCACTCTATATAGCTATCTGGTCCCCCCGAACGGTGAAACCCGCCGCCGGAACGGCCCGGAACGCCGGTCGACGACCCATACTGGCTTAAGCCCCCGGCTCGTCGTACGCTCGGCGGTCCGGGTCCGCCGCGACGTATGGTCGTCGGGAGCAGCGAGAGCGCGTTGGCGAGCCCCCCGGCCGCGCTCCCGGAGCGGATCGCCCCGAGCACGACGGTCCCGTCGATCCTGCTGATCCCCGAGCCCGACACCCGGCTGCTGCTGAAGGGGCTCCTGCGCCTCCACCGCCACCCGGTCGTCTTCGAGGCCGACGGGATCGCCGACCTCGCGCGGTTGCCCCCGTCGCCGGAGCCGAAGATCGCCCTCGTGGAGGTCGACCTCGCGGACCCGAACTGGACGGACGCCCTCGGCGCCCGCCTCGCGGAGCGCCCGGACGTACGGGCGGTCCTGGTCACGACCGACCGCTCGCCGCGACTCGGGGAGCAGGCGCGCGCCGCCGGCTGCCGAGCGGTGCTCGTGCGGCCGTTCCAGATCCGGGACCTGATGGGAGCGCTCGACGCCGCCGCCCGCGCGCACGACGGGCCCGCGTAGCGGCCGCGTCGCTATCGGTAAGGGGCGCCGGGGCTCCGGTCCCCCGTGCCGCCGACCGATCTCGAGGCGCTCCGGGGGGCGGTCCGCGGCCCGGTCGAGGAGACCGCGGCGGCCCGCGAGCGGGCGGGGCGGGACGGCTCGCACCTGAACGGCCGGCCGCGCGCGGTCCTCGCGCCCCGGGACGTCGACGACGTCGTCGCCGCGGTCGCGTGGGCCCGGTCGACGGGGATCCCGCTCGTGCCGCGGGGCGGTGGGACGTCGCTGGACGGCGAGTCGGTGCCCGCGGACGGCGCGGTGGTCGTCGACCTCTCGGGCTGGCGGACGATCCGCGAGGTCTCGGCGCTCGAGCGGTGGGCCCGGGTCGAGCCGGGCGTCGTCAACCTCGACCTCCAGCACGCGCTCGCGCCGCACCGGATGTTCTTCCCGCCGAACCCGGGGTCGTGGGCGACGTCGACGATCGGCGGCCATGTGGGCACGAACGCCTCGGGCCCCCGATCGTTCCGCTACGGGCCGACGCGCGCGTGGGTCCGCGCGCTCGAGGTCGTCCTCGGCACGGGCGAGCGCGCCCGGCTCGGCTCGATCGCGCCGAAGCGATCGGTCGGACCGGAGCTCGGCGAGCTGCTGGTCGGCAGCGAGGGAACGCTCGGGATCGTGACGGAGGTCACCGTGCGGCTCGCCCCGCGGCCGGCGGTCCGCTGGGGCGCGGTCGTGCCGGTGCCGCCCGGGGCGAGACTCGGCGCCCTCGCGGGCCGGCTCGCCGCCGCGCCCGGCACGGGGCTCTCCGCGCTCGAGTTCGTCGACGCCGCGTGCGCCCGCGCGCTCGTCACCGGCCGGGGGGTCGACTGGCCGGCCGACGGGCCGCTCGTGCTCCTCGAGATCGAGGCCGACGACCCCGCCGACGCCGATGCGCGGCTCGGCCGCGTCGCCGCCGTCCTCCGGGCGGCCGGAGTCCCCGGGATCGCCCGGCGGTACGACGATGCGGACCGCCTCTGGTCGGAGCGGGGGGCGAGCGGGATCGTGCTCGACGAGCAGTACGGCGAGCGGATCCGGGAGGACGTCGCGGTCCCGCTCCCCGCGGTCGATGCGCTCGCCGCCGCGATCGACGGCATCGCCCGTGCGGAGGGCGTGCCGGTCTACACGTTCGGCCATCTCGGCGAGGGGAGCCTGCACCCGAACTTCGTCGTCGACCCGACGAGCCCGCCCGCCGACCGGATCCGGTCCGCGTTATACGACGCTGCGCTCGGCCTCGGCGGCACCATCAGCGGCGAGCACGGGGTCGGGCGCGTGAAGCGCCCGTTCGTCGCGCGGGAGCTCGGGCCGACCGGGGTGCGGCTGCTGCGCGCGATGAAGGCCGCGTGCGACCCGGACGGGATCCTGAACCCCGGGAAGCTCTATCCGCCGTGAGACGGGCGACGATCCGCTGCGTCGCCTTCGGAACCGGGAGCCCGGCGAGGGCGCGGGGCGTCACCCAGCGCCGATCGGGGCCCCATCTCCCTGGGGGGACTCGGGCGTACGATCCCGCGAAGAGATGGAGCTCGACCGTAAAGTGCGAGTAGGCGTGTCGAACGACCCCGAGGGGGCGGAGGGGCGGGGCGCCGAGCCCGGTCTCCTCGCGCAGCTCGCGGACCGCGGCGTCGCGGGGCCGCTCGCCTCGGGCGATCTTCCCCCCCGGAAACTCGAAGAGGCCCCCGAGCAGCCCCTTCGGGGGCCGCCGCTGGACGAGCCAGCGCCCGTCGGCCTCGATCGCCGCGACCGCGGCCCGGACGTGGGGTGGTCGCCGGCGCGGAACGGAGGCCGGGACGACGCCGGGGTCCGGGAGCTCCCGGTGGGCGCGGCAGTAGGCCGCCACGGGGCAGACCGGGCACTGCGGGGCCCTCGGGAGGCAGACCGTCTCGCCGAGCTCCATCACCGCCTCGGTGAACGCGCCGGCCCGGGCCGGGGGCAGCGCGCCCGCGAGCGCCCGTTCCAGGCGCCGGGCCGTGGCGGGGCGCCGCACGTCCCCGCGCTCGAGCGTCCATCGGGCCGCGACCCGCCGTCCGTTCGCCTCGAGCGCGACCACGGGCGTGTCGAAGGCCAGGGCCGCGATCGCCCGGGCGGTGTACGGGCCCACGCCGGGCAGGGCCCGCAGCTGCTCCACGGTCGTCGGGAGTCGGCCCCTGTACCGATCCCGGACGATCCGGGCGGCCGCGTGGAGGTGGCGCGCCCGGGCGTAGTAGCCGGCCCCGGCCCAGACCCGCAGCACGTCGTCCGGGTCCGCGGCGGCCAGGGCGCCTACGTCGGGGAACGCCGCGACGAACCGCACGAAGTACGGGACCGCCTGGGCGACGCGGGTCTGCTGGAGCAGTACCTCCGAGACCCAGGTGCGGTACGGATCGCGCGGGGCCCGCCACGGGAGCGGACGCCGATGGCGATCGAACCAGCGCAGGAGCGCGGGCGCGAGCGCGGGCGGGAGCCGGACCGGATCGGACGCGAACGGAGCCGTAGGCACGGTGGTCGGCTTCCTCACGAGCCGCACGTTTAAAGAGAGCGGGGAAATCGCACGCGCCGGGAGGCCGCCGATGTACGAGACCGCGAACCCGGTCCCCGTGAACGACGCGACGTTCGAGGCCGAGGTGCTCCGCTCGGAGCTCCCGGTCGTGGTCGACTTCTACGCGGAGTGGTGCCGTCCGTGCCGGGTGACCGAACCGATGGTCCGGGACCTCTCGGCGCGGCTCGCGGGGCGCGTCAAGTTCGCGACGGTCAACGTCGACGAGGCGACGCAGGTCACGCGGTCGTACGGGATCCACTCGATCCCGACGTTCCTGTTCTTGGAGGCCGGCCACGAGCGGGGCCGCGAGGTCGGTCCGCTCGACCCCGTCGCGTTCCGCGAGCTCCTGAAGCGCGCCTTCGTCGCGCCCCGACCCGCCCGCGCGGCGGCGGTCAGTGGCGGAAGACCCGCCAGCCGGTGAAGTAGAGCGCGATCCCGTAGCGCTGCGCGACCGCGATCACGTCCGGGTCGCGGACGCTGCCGCCCGGCTCGAGGATGGCGGCGACGCCCGCCCGGCCGGCCGCCTCGACCCCGTCGGGGAACGGGAAGAACGCGTCCGAGGCGAGGACCGCCCCCTTCGCCCGGTCCCCCGCGACCTCGACCGCGAGCTCGACGGCCTTCACGCGGGTCGGCTGGCCCGACCCGATGCCGACGGTGCGCGATCCCTGGGCGAGGACGATCGCGTTCGACTTCGCGTGCCGGACGACCCGCCAGGCGAAGTCGAGCGCGCACGCCTGCTCGGGGGTCGCCGCCGGTCCGCCCGAAACGAGGCGGAAGTCGGCGGGCTGAAGCTGGCGCCGGTCGACCTCCTGGAGCAACAGCCGTCCGAGCGCGCTCTTCGCCTCCCAGCGCGGGGCGGTGATCGACGGCGGGTCGGCCCGCACGACCTTGAGCTTCGGCCGGCGTCCGAGCGGGTCGAGGGCGCCGGCGTCGAACGCGGGGGCGGCGAGGAGGTCGACGAAGATCCCCTTGAGCGCCGCCGGGTCGTCCGGGCCGAGCGGGCGGTTGACCGCGACGGCGCAGCCGTACCGCGCGACCGGGTCGGTCGCGATCGCGCGCTCGAGCGCCTCGCGGACGGTCGCCCCCGAGGCGACCCCGCACGGCGTCGCGTGCTTGACGACCGCCGCGGTCGGCGTGGGGAACTCGGCGACGATCCCGAGGGCCGTGTCGAGGTCGAGGAGGTTCGTGAACGACAGCGCGTCCCCCTTCACGAGGTCGAACGGGGCGGGGACGAGCCCGGCGCCGGCGGGAGCGGCCGTCCCGTACGGCGCGGCGTGCTGGTGCGGGTTCTCCCCGTAGCGGAGCGTGAGCGGTTCCCGGCGCAGGACGACCGTGCGGGGGAATCCGTCGGCGGGCGCGTCCGGTCCCTCGATCCCGGCGGCGATCGCCCCGTCGTACTCGGTGCAGCGGGCGAACGCCCGGACGGCGAGCCGGCGACGCGTCCGGTCGCTCACCGAGCCCCCCGACCGGTCGAGCTCGGCGAGGAACGCCGCGTAGTCGCTCGGGTCGACGAGCACCGCCACGGCCGCGTGGTTCTTCGCGGCCGCCCGCGCGAGCGCGACGCCGCCGATGTCGATGAACTCCTCGCGCGCGCGGTCCCCCGGCGCCTCGGCGACGTGCCGCTCGAACGGGTAGAAGTTGACGACCACGAGGTCGAAGGCGCGCAGGCCCCGCTCCTTGAGCTCCCGCTCGCCCTCGACGGTCCGCGGCGCGAGGATGCCGCCGAACACCGCGGGGTGGAGCGTCTTCACCCGGCCGTCGAACCAGGCGCCGACGCCGGTCAGCTGCTCGAGGGCCTGGACGGGCACGCCCGCGGTCGCCAGCGCCCGGCCCGTCCCGCCCGTCGACCAGAGCTCGACCCCGTGGCGGACCAGTCCCTGGGCGAGCTCGACGAGCCCGGTCTTATCGTCGACCGAGAGGATCGCCCGTCGCGGACGGAGCTCCCGCCCGCCGTCGTCCGTCACTCCCCGTACCCCCAACGGGGAGGGAGGACGAAAGATAAGGTGCGCGGAATGGGCGGAGGCCGGCGGGGCGGGGCCGCGCGGCCGGAGCGGAACCCTCAAGAGGGGGGGCAGGGCTATTTTCACCCCCGCGGAGTGCATGCTCGCTCGACGCTCGGTCCGTTCCTGGCGTCGTCGCGGCCGGTTCGCCCAGGTCTCGGCCGTGGCGACGATCCTCGGGCTCCTGCTCGTCGTGACGTTCATCGCGAACTACCTCACGACGACGTTGCCGAACCAGATGCAGGTCAACGACCTCAACCACGAGCTCCAGGTCGAGAACCAGCTGGGGCGGCTCCAGGCCGTGCTCGAGGCGGCGAGCGCCGCGAACGCGATCGGGGCCCAGCTCTCCCAGCCGATCTCCCTCGGCTCGGTGGGCGACCCGCCGTTCGCCAATCCGGACGGCGCGACGCTCTCGGGGGTCCCGGGGTACGGTCCGACCGCCGCGAACTCGTCGTACGCGCTGACCGTGCTGGGCGGGATCGGGTACTTCGCGCCCGGAGGGTTCGGCGCCGTGAACCCGACCCCGCCCGGGGTCTGCACGGTCACGGCGACGTCGCTGAGCTGCGGCTACCTCTCGAGCCCGCTGCGGGTCAACTACTCGCTCGCCGCGAGCTCGACGTTCGCGCCGACCCTCGACGACGGCTCGTCGCTGGTCGAGCTGAACATCTCGACCAACTCCTCCACGCTCTCCTTCGGCAACATCCAGGGGATGAAGTTCCACCTGTTCGTCATCGGGAACGGCAACACCGTGACCGTGACGAGCAACGGGGCGGTGACCCCGACGGTCACGATCCTCGGGAACAACAACACGCTCAACCTGGTGGCGAGCGGCGGCGGCAACGACTTCGTGGTCGACCTCGTCGGCAACGACAACCACCTGAGCGGGCCCGGGACGGCGGGGAGCACCACGATCGACCTCACGACGTTCGGGGTCGGGAACACCTGGGCGATCTCGTCGGGCGGGAGCGATCGCTACTACGTCTGGTGGAACGGGTTCAACCCGAACGCGGTCACGTCGGCGAGCTGCCCGTACGGCGGGACGTCGACCTCGAACTCGGTCTCGGGGTTCACCGGCGCGAACGCGGCGACGCTGCACGAGTACTACAACAACTCCTCGGCCGCGAACAACCCGTCGACGCACTCGGGCACGGGGCTCACCGTGACCTACCAGACGGTCTCGCTCGCCTGCCCGTACGTCGAGCAGGCGTCGATCCCGCTCTCGCGCACGCTCGCGCCCGGCGCGGTCGTCGTCGCGGCGCTCGCGAACACGTACATTCCGTCCGCGGAGATCGCGCTCGACGAGGGCGCCGTCACCTTCGCCCAGGAGGGCGGCTACCCGGTCATGTACGAGAGCCCGTCGATCCAGTACACGGGGAGCGCGCTCACCGTCTGGTTGCCGCAGTTCACCGGCGCGATCGGCTCCACGTACGGGCTCGGCACGGTCGACCTCACGTTCCGGCTGCTGAGCGTCCAGTCGTTCGACCTGCCGGCGACCGGCATCTCCGTCCCGAGCTCGGGTAGCTTCGTCCTCACGATCGTCTCGCCGTACGCGGAGGCGTGGGCGGGCTGGGCGTCCGGCATCCCGAGCCTCGCGAGCCTCTACAGCTGCACGCCGTCGTCGGTCTGCACCGGGGCGTACCAGGCGCCCGGAGCCCTCGGCACGTTCACGCTCTCGATCCCGATGGCGGGGCTCTCCACGCTGCGGCTCTCCGTCGCGAACTTCGCGATCGGGATCACCTAGGGGCCCGCGTCCGCCCGCTCCGGTGGCGGGGCGCGCAGCCACCGCTTCGCGCCGACGAGCGTCCCCCACGTGCGCCGCGTGGCGAGGACGATCCCGTCGCGCGGCCCGTTCCACGCGCGTCGGGCGTCCGCGACGGCCGCGTGCTCGACCTCCACGATCGCGCGGCGCCCCGCGAAGCGGACGAGCCGGAACGGCAGCGGACCGGCGGGGCGGAGCGCCGCGGCGGCGCCTGTCAGCGCGCTCTCCCACCCGCGGGGCGAGAGGGGGGGAAGGTGTTCCCCCGCCGCCTCGATGCCGAGGTAGCGGGGGCGCGGTCGCGACCTACCGGACGAGGTCGATGACTTCCTCGGACTCACCGGCGGCGTAGCCTCCCTTCTGGCCAAGGAGGCTCGTGGCGCGCACGCCCGTGATGATCAGGAGCACCTTGATGGTGTTCTCCATCTCGGGGGAGTTCTCGACGGAGCAGCCCCAGATGATCCGGGCCCGCTTCGAGATCTTGGCGCCCACCAGGGCGGCCGCCTTCTCCGCCTCACTGACCGTCATGGTCGGGCCGCCGATGACGCGGACGAGCGCGCCGGTGGCGTCCTTGAGCTCGACCGAGCCGATGAGGGGCGACGTGAGCGCCTCGGTGACCGCCTCGGTGACGCGGTCGGTCGCGCTCTCGCTCTCGCCGAGCCCGATCAGGGCGACCCCGCCGTCCTTCATGACGGTCAGGATGTCGGCGTAATCGAGATTGACGAGGCCGGGCCGGGTCACGATCTCCGTGATCCCCTTGATCGCGGTCATGAGGACCGCGTCGGCGAGCTTGAACGCCGCGTCGAGCGGCATGCGCGGGACGAGCTCGAGCAGCTTGTCGTTCTGGATGACGATCGTCGTGTCGCAGACGCGCCGCAGGCGCTCGAGGCCGTCCCGGGCCTGCTCCATGCGCGCCGCGCCCTCGCCGGCGAACGGTAGCGTGACGACGCCCATCGTGAGCGCGCCCGCCTCCTTCGCGATCCGGGCGACCAGGTGCGCGGAGCCGGTTCCGGTGCCGCCGCCCATGCCGGCCGTCACGAAGACGATGTGCGCCCCGTTCAGGAACTGCCGAAGCTCCTCCTCGTTCTCGCGCGCCGCCTCCTCCCCGATCTCGGGGCGGGCGCCGGCGCCGAGGCCCTTCGTGGCCCGGCGGCCGATCAGGATCTTGCGGGGGGCGTGGATGGTGAGCAGATGCTTCGCGTCGGTGTTGATGGCGCACATCTCGGCGCCCTGGATCCCTTCCTCGACGCACCGGTTGATCGTGTTCGATCCGCCGCCGCCGCAGCCGACGATGCGGATGTTGACCTTGAGCGTCTCCGCCAGCTTCGCGAGCTCCGCGTCGTCGGGGTTCGCGTAGGTCGGCGCGGCGGGCTTCTTCTCCTCGACCAGGGTCTGGTTCTCCTGGTGCTTCGCGATCGCTTCCTGGATGATGGACTTCATCGCTAGTTCCTCGTTCCGTTTGTCAGACGAGCGTCATACGCTCTGGGGTGAGACTTCAGAGATTCGTACATAAACGTTTGCGTAGAGCAGCAGCCGTCCCGTCCCGCCCGCCGTGGACGCACCGGCGGGTGGGGGCCTCTAGTGGGCCGCGATCCCGCACGGGCAGTCGGGCGCTTCGACCTGGACCGTCGCGTGCCGGATGCGGAAGCGCCGGCGCACGAGCTCCTGGACGGCGTGGATCACCCGGTCGTCGGCGGGCGGCGCGTCGAGCACCACGTGCACGCTCATCGTGTCGGATCCGGAGCCGACGGTCCACAGGTGGAGATCGTGCACCGACCGGACGCGGGGGAGCTCCCGGATCGATCGCTCGACCTCGGCCGGATCGAGGCCGGGCGGGGTCCCTTCCATGAGGATGTTCGCGGTCTCGCGCGACAGCCGCAGCGCGAAGATCGCGATCAGCGCCGCGACGGCGAGGGTCGCGAGCGGGTCGGCGAGCGCGAACCCCCAGACGTAGATCACGACCCCCGCCGCGACCGCCGCCGCCGAGCCGGCGCCGTCGGAGAGGAGGTGGAGCGACGCGGCGCGCACGTTGAGGTTGCCCGCCGCCTCCCGCCGCAGGAACCACGCGAGGCCGACGTTCGCGCCGAGCGTGCCCGCGCCCACGGCGATCACGATCGGTGCGTCGACGCCGACCGGGGCGCGCAGGCGGAGGTACGCTTCGACGACCAGCAGCGCCACGATGCCCCAGAGCAGGATCGCGTTGAGGAACGCGGCGAGGATGCCGCCACGGGCGTGGCCGAACGAGTGGCGCGCGTCCGCGGGCCGCAGCGCCCAGGCGGAGGCGGCCAGCGCGAGGCTCACCGCCGCGAGGTCCGTGAAGTAGTGCGCGGCATCGGCGAGCAGGACGAGCGAGCGCGCGACGAGGCCGGCGACGAGCTCCACGGCGGTGAGGACGGTCCCCGCCACCAGGACGAGGGCGAGCCGCCGCCGGTCCCCGGGCCCCGGCGCCCCCGGGGGCGTGGGCTCCTCCCGTTCGGCCACGCCGGAGAACAGCGCGGACCGGGTCATCACCTTGAACCTCGGTCGGCACGGGCCGGACCGAGCCCGCCGCGCCGGGGGTGATGGGTCCCGTCGCGGGGTCACGCGGCAGGGCCCGGTGGGCGGTTCACCGACGCCGACCGCCGGACGCCACGCCCCGCGACAGGTCGAGGCGCATGTGGTTGGTCGGGCGGAAGCCGAGCCGTTCGTACAGCGGGCGCCCCACGTCGGTGGCGAAGAGGTCGACGCGCGGGTACCCCGCGCGTCGGACGAGCTCCACGAGCGCCTCCGTCACGGCGGAGCCGATCCCCCGCTGCCGGGCGGACGGCTCCACGTAGATCGAGAACAGGTACGGGCTCTCGGTGCGCGGGTACCGGGCGCTCGGGGTCCGCGGCTGCAGCCACAAGAGGCCGCCCCCGAGCGGGCGGCGGGTGGCGGGGTCCTCCGCGACGTATCCCCAGAGCCGGCCGCCCCTCAGCTCGCGGCGGAGCCAGGCGAGGTACCGGGGCTCGTACGCGGCGATCGCCGGCTCCGGCACCTCGCCCATCTCGCGAAAGAGGGCCGCCCGGAGGCGGACGAGCGTCGCGGCGTCCGGCGGCCGGACCGGGCGGAGGACGAACCCGGTCGGCCGGCGCGCGCGGATTCGCGCGGCGGCCCGTCGACCGGATCGCGGCGTCACGGCGCGCGCCGGGACGTTCGCCC
>Ga0335074_10008081_pt1 | contig 14619 bp, 13 predicted proteins | sample Lox_Sample_23_FD_206715 | JGI IMG/M metagenome (GOLD analysis project Ga0335074, IMG submission 206715) | Soil microbial communities from Loxahatchee National Wildlife Refuge, Florida, United States - Lox_Sample_2.3 | ecosystem: Environmental > Terrestrial > Soil > Wetlands | place: USA...
GTGACGACGATCACCACTTTGACCTCGGCGACGGATGAGCGCAGCGTCGTGGCGGCGTGTGCGACCGCCTCAGCCGTCGGGGTGCCGCCGCCGCCGCTTTCCGACAGCACGAGCAGCGCCCGATCAGCCCGACCTTGCGGGCTCTTGAACTCGAACAAATTGACGTAGTCCCCGTAGCCGCTGAAGCCGAGGATCCCGACCCGGTCACGCTCCGAGTCGAAACTCGCGAAATGCCATGCCAGGATCGACTGCTGGCCCTCGTCGCGGTCAAACAACACCGAACCCGAGCGATCGACGAGCAGCCAGCACTCGAGGTGCTGCTCCTCACCCACTCCGAGAGCGACACGCAGCTCATCAACGCCGGGGGTGAACCGCTCCTCGGGTACTTCGCCGTGGGCATCGGCAGCCAGCACGCAGAGCTCCGCGTGCGAGTGCAGGGTCACACGCGGGCGACGATCGGTCGAAGCTGCTCCGTATGGCATGCGCGCAAGGCCCTCCGCTGGCGCGCCGATGCGCGCAGCTTGTGGTGTGGAGAGCCCGATGCTTCCAACTCGCGCGTGGTTTGACATCCGCACCACCCCCTCGCCGCAATCCGCAAAAGGCTGCAGCGACATGAACGAACTAACTCGCGCCGATGAGCTGCCGGGCGGCTTCGGCCACCGCCGCCGGGGTGATGCCCAGGTGGGCCAGCACCTCGGCCCCGGGCGCCGACGCGCCGAAGCGCTCGATCGACACGCTCGCGTCGACGTAGCGAGACCAACCCTGGGCCACGCCGGCTTCGACCGATAGCGCCGGCACCTCGCGCGGCAACACCGCCCGGCGGTAGCGCTCGTCCTGTCCATCGAACAGCTCCCATGACGGCATCGATACGACGCGCGCCCCCACGCCGTCGCCCGCGAGCCATTCCTGCGCCTCGAGCGCGACGCTCACCTCCGAGCCGGACGCGACGAGCACGACGTCGAGCCCGGCGCGGGCGTCTCGGAGAACGTAGCCGCCGTGCATCACGCCGTCGGTGACGTGCGTGGGCTCGAGCACCGGGACGTCCTGGCGGGTGAGCAGCAGGCACACGGGACCCCGGAGGCGCTCGACCGCGAGCCGCCAGGCTTGCGCGGTCTCATTCGCGTCGGCCGGCCTGATCACGGTCAGCCCGGGGATCGCGCGCAGCGCCGCGTAGTGCTCGATCGGCTGGTGCGTGGGCCCGTCCTCGCCGACCGCGACCGAGTCGTGCGTGAACACCCACACGACCGGCAGTCCCATCAGCGCCGAGAGGCGGATCGCGGGGCGCATGTAGTCCGAGAACACGAGGAAGGTCGAGCCGAACGGCTTGACGACCCCGCCGTGCAGGGCCAGGCCGTTGACCGCGGCGCCCATCGCGTGCTCGCGAATTCCCCAGTGGATGTTCCCGCCGGGCGCGGCCGCGCTGAACGATCCGCGTCCGGGAAGCGTGGTCTTGGTCGACTCGACGAGATCGGCCGATCCACCCACCATCGTGGGCAGGTACGGAGCGACCGCGGCCATCACCGATGCGCCGGCGGCGCGCGTCGCCAGCTTCGCTCGCTCGGCGGGATCGAACACCGGGATCGCGGCGGCGAGGCCCGGTTCGGCTTCCCCGGCCCACGCGCGCGTCCACTCGGACGCGCGTTCGGGATACGCCCGCGACCAGCGCGCAAAGCGCTCGCTCCACCGGCGGTGGGCCGCTGCGCCGCGCTGACGGGCGGCGGCGAACACGGCGCGGACCGGTTCGGGCACGACGAAGCGTGCCTCGGGATCCCAGCCGAGGACCTCCTTGGTGGCGCGGACCTCGTCCTCCCCGAGCGGCGCCCCGTGCGCCGCGGCGGTGCCCTGCTTGTGCGGCGCCGGATACGCGATCACCGACCGCACCCGGATCAGCGACGGGCGGCTCTCCTCGAGGATTGCCTCTTCGATCGCCGCCGACAGTGCCGCCACGTCGTTTGCGTCCTCGACGGCACGGGTGTGCCAGCCGTAGGCTCGGAAGCGCGCCTCGACGTCCTCGCGGGCAAAGCTGAGCGAAGTATCGCCGTCGATTGTGATCCCATTGTCGTCGTACAGGTACACGAGCCGCCCGAGACCCACGTGGCCCGCGAGCGACGCGGCCTCGGCCGAGACCCCCTCCATCAGATCGCCGTCGGAGCAGAGCGCGAACACGCGATGATCCATCACGTCGCGCCCGTAGCGCTCGCGCAGGTACCGCTCGGCAAGCGCCATTCCGACGCCGTTGGCGAACCCCTGGCCGAGCGGCCCCGTCGTCGTCTCGACCCCGGGGGTCAGGCCGCGCTCCGGATGCCCCGGAGTACGCGCGCCCCATTGCCGGAACCGCTCGATCTCACTCAGGGGCAACTCATAGCCGGACAGGTGCAGGACGCTGTAAAGGAGCATCGAGCCGTGACCGGCGGACAGGACGAAGCGATCGCGGTCGGGCCACGCCGGGTCCGCGGGGTCGAACCGCAGGAACCGCGTGTAGAGGACGTACGCCACGGGCGCCATTGCCATCGGCAGGCCGGGATGACCGGAACGCGCCTGCTGCACCGCATCCATGCTGAGGACGCGAAGCGTGTCCACGCACAATCGGTCGAGTCCCGCGTCGAGGACCGGCGCCGGCCGCGCGTCGAGCGCCACGCTCACGCCGGCACCGGCACCGGGGTGAGCGTGCGCGTGCCGTGGCCGCCGACCGCGACCGCCGCCTTGGCCGTAACCAGGTGGTAGAGGATCAGCAGCTGGACGAGCGCGAGTGACTCCGAGCGATGAAGCTCCGTGCCGATTGTGAACTCGCCGAGGCGGCGCGCGCGCAGGTGCGTGGCGAAGTGCATTCGGGTCCAGATCATCTCCTCGATCGCCGCCGCGTGATCGGGATCCATCCGGCCCGGGATCCGTAGCACGCGCTCGCCGCCCCGCTCAACGAGCGTCAAGCCGTCGGGCTTGCCGTTGACGAACGGCGAGAGATCCGGATGGGGTAGCCCGTCATACAGGGTCAACTCGGCCTCGAGGTGGGTCTGATCCTCGGCGGACTCTCCGTCTCCGGGCCGGAACGACACGAGCATGTCCGCGTAGCGGCGCTGGGGGCGGATGAAGGCCTCCGAGTCGGCCTCGCGCCGGTCGAGCTCGGCCAGCACCTGGTCGGTCGTGTACCCGCGGCGCGAGCAGTCGCGCTGCACCTTCCAGCGCCGGCGCAGCTCCTCCGGCGGGTTGAGGAATACGCGCACGTCGTATATGTCTCGCATCTCGGGCAGGTGGTAGCCGAGCAACCCCTCGATCACGGTGAACCGCTCGGGCTGGACGTACACCGGGGGACCGAAAGTTCCGTCCTTGTGGCGGTAGACGGGCTTCAGAATCGCCTCGCCGCGACGGAGGTGCGCGAGATGCTGGGCGATGATCTCGACGTAGTTGCAGTCGGGGTGGAGCGGAGTGATCCCGAGTTCCGCTCGTTGCTTGCGGTCGTAGCGGTGGTAGTCGTCGGTACAGATGTGGGCGACGTGCTCCTCGCCGAGCACGCGCACGAGGCCGCGCGTGATCGTCGTCTTGCCCGCCGCGGAGTCCCCGACGACGCCGAGGATGACGGGCCGCGCGGTCCGCCGTTGGCTTGACGTCGGTGCCGTCACGCCGCTTGCCGTTCCCGTTCCGGTTCGCTCCGCCCCTCGTCTTCGAAGACGCTGCTCTTCAGGATGTCCTGGGCCTCGATCTGCCGGAGCATCTCGACCGTCGGCTCCGTCCCCGCCCGCACCGCTTCGTAGACCCGGTTGGCGTGACGCAGGCGCGCGCGCTCGATCCCGTTGCGAACGCTGCGGGCGTGCGCGAAGCGCGGGCGGCTCATGCGCCGCACGATGTACTGACGGAACGCCTGCTCGGCGTCCGGCGAGAGCGCATAGTTCTCGGCTGACAGCATCAGCCGCCCGATTCCCAAGAGCTCGTCCGGGGTGTAATCCGGGAAGTCGATGTGGTGGGCGACGCGCGAGGACATCCCGGGGTTGAGCCGGAAGAACTCATCCATGCGGTCCTTGTAGCCGGCGAGCACAACCACCAGCCGGTCGCGCTCGTTCTCCATCACCTGTAGGAGTATCTCGATCGCCTCCACCCCGTAATCGCGCTCGTTCTCCGGGCGGTACAGGTAGTAGGCCTCGTCGATGAACAGCACTCCGCCGTAGGCGCGCTTGAGCACCTCCTTGGTCTTGGGCGCGGTGTGCCCCACGTACTGCCCGACTAGGTCGTCCCTCGTCACGGCGACGACGTGATTGCGCTCGATGTAGCCGAGGCGATGGAGGATGTCGGCCATCCGCATCGCGACCGTCGTCTTGCCGGTGCCGGGGTTGCCGGTGAAGCTCATGTGAAGCGTGGGCCTGCCGGCTGCCAGCCCCGCGTGTCGGCGTAGCTGGTCGATCACCAAGAGCGCCGAGATCTCCCTGATCCTCGTCTTCACCGGCCGGAGCGCCACCAGGTCGCGATCGAGTTCGTCGAGGACGGCCTCAATGTTCGCCTGACGGACCACGGCCGCGATGTCCGCGGACTCGGGGGCGGCGACGTCGACGACGCTCATCGCGACGATCCGTTCAGGTAGCGATTCCCCACCGGCCGATCGGCCGCGTACGGGTACAGGCCGTAACGCATCACGCGATCGTGGGCGTCGGTGCGCTCGAGGCGGAAGCCGGGCTCGTGCGCGGGCCGGTTCACGATGAAGCTCAGCGCCGTCGTCTGCCGGCCGTACGACGCGTCGTATGCGATCACCTTGATGTAGTGCTGGGGGTGTGCCTCACGGCACGCGCGCACGTCGCGCATGATCACCTCGACGTCCTCCACCGGCAGGTCGAACATCGGCAGCCCCCACATCTCCCAGTACGGGCTGCGTGGATGCGGGTCGTCGGTGAACTCGATCGAGATGGCCCAGCCGTGCTCGAGGGAGTATCGGATCTGAGCGGCGATCTGCTCGTCGGTCAGGTCGGGAAGGAACGAGAACGTCCCCTGGGTTATGCGCATGGTCGCTCTCCCTCTCTCAGGCCAGCGTGGGCGTGACGACGTAGTCCGGGGTGTCGGTGGACTGGAAGTCGAATGTGACGTCCTTCCACACCTGCAACGCGGCGTTGAGCTCAGGGCACCCCTTGGCGGCCTTCTCCAGGATGTCGGGGCCTTCCTGGAAGTAGTCGCGGCCTTCGTTGCGAGCCTGAATCATCGCCTCGACGGCGACGCGGTTGGCGGTCGCGCCGGCGGCGACGCCCATCGGGTGGCCGATCGTTCCGCCTCCGAATTGGAGAATGACGTCCTCGCCGAGGTACCGCAGCAACTGGTGCATCTGGCCGGCATGGATGCCGCCGGAGGCCACCGGCATCACGGCCGGCAGCGACGCCCAATCCTGGTCGAAGAAAATCCCATTCTGCAGGTTCTCCGGCACGTGACTCAGGCGGAGCGTGTCGTAGTAGCCCGCGATCATCGACGGGTCACCCTCGAGCTTCCCGACAACGGTGCCCGCGTGGATGTGATCGACCCCGAGCAGCCGGCACCACTTCGCGATCACGCGGAACGACACTCCGTGGTTCTTCTGCCGCGTGTACGTGCCATGTCCGGCCCGATGGAGATGAAGGATCATGCCGTTGCGCCGCGCCCACTTCGACATCGACTGCATCGCGGTGTAGCCGACGGTCAGGTCCATCATGATGATGACGCTGCCGAGCTCCTTGGCGAACTCGGCGCGCTCGTACATGTCCTCCATCGTCGCCGCGGTCACGTTCATGTAGTGACCCTTGACCTCGCCGCTCGCCGCGCTGGCGCGGTTGACGCCCTCGATCGCGTGCAGGTAGCGATCGCGCCAGCGCATGAACGGCTGGGAGTTGATGTTCTCGTCATCCTTGGTGAAATCGAGGCCGCCGCGCAGCGCCTCGAACACCACGCGTCCGTAGTTCTTGGCCGACAGACCGAGCTTCGGTTTGATGGTGGCGCCGAGCAGCGGTCGTCCGAACTTGTCCAGGTACTCGCGCTCCATCACGATCCCGTGCGGCGGGCCCTGGAACGTCTTGACGTACTGCGTCGGGATCCGAAGGTCCTCGAGCCGCAGAGCCTTCAGCGCCTTGAACCCGAACACGTTGCCGATGATCGAGCTCGTCATGTTGGCGATCGACCCTTCCTCGAACAGGTCGAGGTCGTAGGCGATCTTCGCGATGTACTCGCCCTCGCGTCCCGGCACCGGCGCTACCTCGTACGCCTTCGCTTGGTAGTGCTCGTGGGCGGTCAGACGGTCGGTCCAGACCACCGTCCAGGTCGCCGTCGAGGATTCGCCGGCGACCGCCGCGGCCGCCTCCACCGCGTCCACGCCGGGCTGCGGCGTGATGCGAAACGCGGCAAGAATGTCGGTGTCCTTGGGGACGTAGTCCGCATCGAAGTAGCCCATCTCGGCGTACGGCGTGACACCGGAGGCCCAGCGGTCCTTCTTGAGGTCAGTGGTTGGAGTCGCCATCGTTCATTTGACCTTTCGCTCGATGGCGGTAGGGTAAGCCGGGCAATACATAAACATCAAATTCTGATTTGTCGTATCAACATAAATGTCTCTCTATAGATCGCTCGGATGATCGACGTTGCCCTGAACCCGGCCGACGTCGGTGAAGCCGATGTCGCAATCGTGATCGACGTCCTGCGAGCGACGACGACGGCGACGCAGGCGCTGGCCACTGGCTACCGGCGGGTGCTGTGCACCGAGAGCGTCGAACGTGCCCGGGGGCTCCGGGAACCCGGCCGTGTGCTGGCGGGCGAACGAGAGTGCGTCAAACCGCCCGGCTTCGACCAGGGAAACTCGCCGCTCGAGGCACTCCGCCGCTTCGGAGACGAACTGGTGTTGGCCACCACGAACGGGACACCGGCGATCGCCGCGGCAGCCAAGCATGCCGGTACGGTGGTGCTGGCCTGCCTGCTCAATTTGGACGCCGTTGTGCGAGTCGTACTCGAGCGGATGTCGGGCGCCGACCTGCACGTGCAGATGGTGTGCTCGGGCACGAACGGTGCGGTGGCGGTCGAGGATGTGTACGTGGCCGGCCGGCTCACCCAGCGGCTGCCGGGTTCCCGCACCGACGCGACGCTCGTCGCCGAAGCCGTGGCGCGCGCCTTCCGCACCCCGCTCGAGCCGCTCGCCGCGAGCACGGACGCTCGCGCCCTCGAGAAGGCCGGGATGAGCGAGGACATCCGCTTCTGCGCGCAGGAATCAATCCTTACCCTCGTCCCCACCCTGGAGGCGGTGAGCGAGGGCGTCGCGATCGTCGTGGCGGCGCAAGACGCGGCGGCGTTGCCCGGTGGCGCCTCGGTGGACGGCCTCGATAGGGTCAGCTCCTGATGCCACGCCCGATTCTGCTCGGCATCGCCGGCGATTCCGCCGCCGGCAAGACCACGCTCACCCGGGGTCTCGTCCGCGTCCTGGGCGAGGCCCAGGTAACTCACGTCGCGACCGATCACTACCACCGGTACGACCGCAAGCAGCGCGGCGAGCGAAGACTGACACCGCTGAATCCGGCCTGCAATTACCTCGACGTGCTCGAGCACGACCTCGCCCACCTACGCGCCGCGGAGGCGATCCTCAAGCCGGTGTACCGCCACCAGGATGGAACCTTCGGTCCCACCGAATACGTTTCACCCGCCACGTTTGCCATCGTCGAGGGACTGCTCGCTTTGCACACCCCCGCGATGCGGGAGCTTTACGACGTCCGCGTCTACGTCGACCCGCCCGAGGACATCCGGCGCAAGTGGAAGGTGCAGCGTGACTGCACGCGCCGCGGCTACACGACAGACCAGGTGCTGGAGGAGCTCGATCGCCGGGAGGCCGACGCCGAGATGTACATCCGGCCCCAGCAACGGCACGCCGACCTCGTGATCTCGTTCATACCCGGCGACCGCGGTGACCAGGAGCACCTGGACGCCAAGGTCACGATGCGGCCCGGCCTCGTCCATCCCGACCTGTCGGCCCTCGCCGACCGCTACGAGGGGATCGTGCTGGTGGCGCGGGGCGCCGAGACATGCCTGTCCGTGCCGGGCGCGATCCGCCCCGAGCAGAGCGAGGCGATCGAAGAGGCGATCTGGGAGGGCATGCATTTCGCCAGTCACCTCCGGACCGAGCGTCTGGGTGAATTCACGGTTGGGACTCGGCTCTACCGCTCGGAGTCGCTCGCCATCATTCAGCTCCTGGTCCTCTACCAGCTGGTCACGGCGCGAGCTGCGGTGGCCATCGGAGCGGTCGACGCCCGAACCGACCGAACGCCGGCCGCAGCAGCGACCGACTGACTCGCGGCACTAGCCCCGGGCGGCGACTGCATCGAACGACCCCAGGTGCCGGACCTCGGCGCGGAGAAAGTCGGTGAACGTCCCAGCGGGGCCTCGCGCGGGACCGACCGCAGAACGCAGCACGAACCACGGCCTCGGCGCCGGGCCATCACTGAGCGTGATCGCCCCGAGCCACCCTGCCGTCAGTTCGGGCTCGACCGCGGCGCGTGACAGTAGCGAGACGCCGAGACCCGCCCGGGCTGCTTGCTTGATCGCGCCGTTGGAGCCCAGCGTAAGCGTTCTGGGGGTGAGGCCCCGTTCCTCCAGGAACTGCTCACCGAGGGCACGCGTGCCCGAGCCCGGCTCCCGCAGGAGCCAGACGCGGTCCGCCAGGCTCTCCGCCTCGACCGCGCCCTCGGCTGTCGCCGGGTCGTCCGGGCTGGTGATGCATGCGATGCGGTTCTCGAGCAGCGATTCGGCGACGAGGCGCTCGTCCGCGGGGGGCTTTCCCGACACGGCGACGTCTGCGAGGTGGCTCGTCACCCGCTCGAACACGTACTCGCGGTTGCCCACGTCGAGCGTCAGCTCGATGTCGGGGTGGCGCACGGCGAACTCATGCATCAGCGGCGGCACGAATGACTCGGCGGCGGTGGTGACCGCGGCGATGCGCAACCTTCGCGCGGCGACGTCAGCCGCTTCCCGCGCCGCCTGCCGCCCTTCCTCCAGCAGCCCGACGACGTCCGCCGCGAACGGCCTGAACGCGCTGCCCGCCTCCGACAGGCGGATGCCGCGCCCCGCCCGCTCGAACAGCTCACACCCGAGCTCGCGACCGAGGGCTGCGATCGCGGACGACACCGACGGCTGGGTGACCATCAGCTCGTCGGCGGCCGCCGTCACCGAGCCGCCACGCACGGTGGCGAGAAACGCCGTCAGCTGAGTGAGAGTTATAGCCAAGAATCAAAGCGTATCCGTAATTGCATTGGTTTTTCCTTTGCACGGGTTTCGCTTCGTCAGCGATTCGGGTATGGTCCGGCCTCGGTATGGGGAAGAAACTCGTCGCGCGTCGCGTGGGGATCGCCGCGCTGCTCTTGACGCCGCTGATCGCGATCGCCGGCGCGAGCATGGCCGGCTCCGCGAGCGCAGACTCGGTTGACTACTGCTCCGAGATCCCGATCGTGTACGGGACTCCACCCTGGGGCTTCCACACCGGGCAGCCGATCTCGGGGGCGACGGGCAGCTACGCCCGGGGACATGGGGAGATCAACCTCGCGACCAACGCTGTCTCCGGGATCCTCTGCCAGGTCTTCCGTGTCCCCAATCAGCCCGACCGCCTAATCGTCATGACGGTCAATCACCACCTGGTCTACCACTCGCACTACGCGAGTATGTGGGGCTACCCGGGCAACATCATGAAGATCATCGTGCGCGTTCAGAGCAGCACCGACCCGGGATGCAAGGTTGGCACCGCCGGCCACGTGACCCTGTTCGCGAGCTACAACGGGGTCCGCAGCGACAGCGTCCAGTTCTTCTTCCCGGCGACTTGCAAGGACCACAACCACCTGTACCACGGCTCGCAGGTCAATAACCAGGTGCCGCCCCTGTAGGGGCTACGCGGTCTCGGCGGCGGCCCGGTCGGGTATGGGTAGGGGTACGGGTGCGGCGTCAGCCGAGGAGCCGCCCGTGAAGAACCGTCGCGGGTTGGCGATCATGAGCTCGTCGATTTGTGCCTGCGTGACGCCGTCGCGCAGCAGCGCGGGGACGACCTGGTTGGAGATCAGCAGGTAGTCGGGCCTCTCGTTGGCAAAGGACGGGTCGCCGACCATGAAGTCGTAGAAGCAGGCGGCGTCGTGCGAGAGATGGATGCGAGCGCCGTATCCCTCGGCAAGTAGGGCGAGCAGCGTCTTGATCCGATCGGGCAGCGGGTTGAAGTGCTCGATGCCGAAGCGATCGCAGCCGAGCCAAGCGCCGCTGTCGGCGATCGCGCGCAGATAGCCGAGGTCGTTGCTGTCGCCGGCGTGGGCGATCACGATCCGCTCCGGATCGACCCCCTGGCCCGTCAACGCCTCGAGCGCATCGATGCCGGTCCGCGCCGCGGCGTTCGTGTGCACCATGATCGGCGCCCCGGTCTCGACGCCCGCCGCCGCGACCGCGGCCAGGATTCGTGGCACGTCGCCGATCACGCCGTGCCTCTCCACCGCGCACTTGATGAAGGCCGCCTTGACCCCGGTGTCGTCGATGCCCTCGGTGATCTCGCGAACGAACAGCTCGGCGATGGCATCAACGCTGCGGTAGGCCAGGAAGTTCGGCAGCTCGAGGAACGCGTAGACGCCGGTGGCGACGATGATGTTCACCTCGACGGCAGCGTTGAGCCTCTGGATGCGAGGGATGTAGCGGCCGAGACCCGGCGCGGTTGGATCGACGATCGTGCAGATGCCCGCGTCCCGGACGGCGCGCAGCTTAGCGACGGCGTCGTCGAGCCGTTCTTGCTCGTTCCAGTAGCCGCGGCCGAACATGTGGCCCCAGTTCTGCAACGCCTCGGGCTGCATGATGAAGATGTGCTCGTGCATCAACGTGGTCCCGAGCCGGCTCGCGTCGACCGGGCCACGGACCGTCTCGACGGTTGACATCGTCTCCCTCCTCTGTGGTTTGCATGGCCTTGGGGCGGGCTCGCCTCCCGCCCGTGGAGCGCCAGACCGCTAGTCCTCGGGGCGGTAACGAAGGCCGTCGAGCGCGATCCGGAGGATGTGCTCAATCTGGCCGGGATCGCTGGCCGGGATCTTCGCGATTCCCATGACCATCTGCATGACCTCGGGAAACTCGACGTCCGCACGGACGACCCCGGCCTCCTGGGCGCGCGCGAGCAATGGCTCGCCCGCGGCATACAGCGAGGTACGGCACATCTGGAAGAGCGGTGCGTCCCGCTCGACGTAGTTGAGCAACTCCCCGGCCAGCGCCTGCTTGGTAGCGAGGTAGGCGATCAGGCTCTCGAACCAATCGTTCAGCGCCTCCCACGGATCGGCGCCCTCGAGTTCGGCGGCTGAGCGGCAGACCTCCTCGACCTCGTTGACGTAGAGAGCCTCCAGTAACGCCTGCCGGTTGGGGAAGTGGCGGTAGAGGGTGCCGATGCCCACCCCCGCGCGGCGAGCGATCTCCTCGAGCGCCGTCGACTCGCCGCCCTCGGCGAAGGCCTCGCGGGCAGCTGCGAGCACCTTCTCGTAGTTGCGCCGTGCATCCGCGCGCTTCGGGCGGGAGATCAGCGTCTCTGCAGTTGCGTCGGTGGTGCTCATGGCGATTTCGGTTGACAAACGGAGGCTGCCTCCGTATATTAGGTGGAGGCTCCCTCCAGATATTTCGGAGGAGGCCTCCATTTTAGCGCCTAATCGAACCCCCACACAAGTCTGGATCCGCATGAACCTCGTCTTTTCACAATTTCCAAGGCGCCGCCGCCAGGCGCCGCCGACAAATCTTCTAAGGCGCCGCCGCCAGGCGCCGCCGACGAACGTTGATTCCTCCGAGAGCCGTCGCTGGACGGCGCTCATGGTCGTTTGCCTGGCGCAGCTGATGATCGTGCTCGACGTCACGATCGTGAACGTCGCGCTCCCGTCGATCCAGCACGACCTCCACTTCAGCCAGTCGAACCTCACCTGGGTCGTCAACGCGTTCCTCGTGACCTTCGGCAGCCTGCTGCTGCTCGCCGGGCGGCTCGGCGACCTCGCCGGACGTAAGCGCGTGTTCCTCAGCGGCCTGGTCACGTTCACCGCCGCCTCCTTCCTGTGCGGCATCGCTCCGAGCCAGGGGTGGCTCATCGCCGCCCGCTTCGTCCAGGGCATCGGCGCCGCCGCGCAGGCCTCGGTGATCCTCGCGATCATCATCAGCCAGTTCTCCGAGCCCAGCGAGCGCACCCGGGCCATGAGCGCGTACGTCTTCGTGTCCGTCGCCGGGGGCTCGCTCGGGCTTCTCGCCGGTGGCGTCCTCACCGAGGTGCTGAGCTGGCACTGGGTCTTCTTCGTCAACCTGCCGATCGGCGTGGCCACCTGGGTCCTCGGGCAGAGGTTCATCGACGCCGACCGCGGGCTCGGGTTCGAGCACGGGGTCGACTGGATCGGCTCCACCCTCGTCACCGCCTCGCTGATGAGCGCCATCTACGCGATCGTTCAGGCGACTGCTCACGGCTGGATCTCCGAGCAGGTGCTCGGGTTCGGCGGACTCGCGATCGTCCTGATGACGGCGTTCCTCGCTCTCGAGGCGAGGATCGAGAACCCGATCATGCCCCTGCGCATCCTCCGTCTGCATGGCCTGATCAACGCCAGCCTCGTCCGGAGCTTTCTCGTCACGGGGATGTACTCGACGTTTTTCCTGGGCTCGTTGTATCTCGAGCACGTCCGCCACTACAGCGCGTTGCAGACGGGCGCGGCTTTCCTGCCCTGGACGCTGACCGTCGCCGTTCTCTCAAGGGGCGTCACCGCGCGTCTGGTCGACCGGTTCGGAACGTTTCCCGTTCTCACCGGGGGCATGGTGAGCGCGGCCGTCGGGCTGATCCTGTTCAGCACCGTCGGCCCCAATACGGCCTTCTTCCCGACGGTCTTCCTCGCCTGCTTCGCGCTCGGCCTCGGCATCGGCAACGCGTTCATGCCCCTGCTGACCATCGCGATGGCGGACGTTCCGCCCGCCGACTCCGGGCTCGGCTCGGGCATCACCAACGTCTCGCAGCAGATCGCCGGCGCGCTCGGACTCGCGGTCCTCAGCACTATCGCGTCCAATCAGACGAAGGGATCGCTGGCCGCTCACCACGGCCTCACCACATCGCTGATCAGCGGCTATCACCTCGCGTTCCTATGCGGGGCCGCGACGATCACCGCCGGGATAGCCCTCGCCTTTGTCCTGCTGCGCTCGCGCGGCGCCCGGCCCGAGCTCCAACTCGCCGCCGAGCCGGACGACATCCCCAGCTTCAACCTCGACATGGAAAGACAAGCTGCATGACTCACATCCATCGGTCCCGTACCCACACCACCACCCAAGCCCAAGCCGGCCGCCGCTCGTCACGCGCCGGGCTGCGATCCGATCGGCGGCCAGACGCCCGTCGCCTCTCTGAGGCCGTCGTGGCCAGCTACATCCACGAGCTCTCGGAGCGGCACCGACGGGAGCGCTCGGTGGCCTCCGCGCTCCCGGCTCGCCGGTAGGCTGGCAACGATCTTCTCGCGCTAGCCGCCCGACGAAGGACACGACCCCGCAGAGGCGCGCTAGCGCGGCACGCCCAGCACGCGGGCGACCGCCTCGGCGCGGTTCGACGAGCGCGTCTTCCTCAGGATCTGCTTGACGTGCCATTTGACCGTCGCCTCGCTGACGAAGAGCCTTCGTGAAATCTCAGCGCTTGTCAGTCCCTCCGCCACGAGACCGAGGATCTCGAGTTGGCGGGATGTGAGCGGTGCGCGCCGTTCCGGTTCGTGACCGGCACCGGTTCGCAGCGCTAGCTCTTGCAGTTCGCTTGCTCGCCGCTCGAGCTCGGAAGACGTGCTTTGCAGCGCCTCCTGAGCCAGCTTGGCATCGGTGATGTCCTGGGCGATCCCCACCACGCGCGTCGGCTCTCCGGCGTCGTCCACGACGACCTCGCCGCGGCTGCGAAGCGTGCGGACTCGGCCATCGGCGCGGACGCCGCGGTATTCAAGGGTGAAAGCTGACCGGTCCGCGATCGCCCGTCGCAGGGTTGCTGACACTCGCCGGCGATCCTCGGGAAAGACACGCTCGTCGGTACCGGTCGCGGCCCCGGGATCGAACTCGTCCCTGGTGATCCCATAAAGCTCGAGCAGCCCGTCGGACCAGCTGACGCGATCGGCGGCCAGGTCCCACTCCCAGCTCCCCATCTGCGCGACACGCTCCGCCTCGGCGAGCTGCTCACGGCTGTGGCGGAGCTCGCGTTCCATGGTCACGCGCTCGGTGACGTCCCGGATGATCGTGCACGTGCGTTTCTCACCACCCGCATCGTGAAAGATCCTCGCGCTCATCTCGACCTCTATTGACGTACCGTCGCCGCGGAGCATTCTCGCGACGCCGCGGGCGTGGCCCGCCCGCTCACGCTCGGCGAGAACCTGCGGCCAGCGCTCATCCCGGAGGTCCGCGAGCCCCTGCCGGCCCAGCGAGCGGATCTCGGCCTCGGTTCGGCCGAGGATCTGACAAGCCGCCGGGTTCGCGGCGAGCACCCTCCCGTCCGGCACCGTGAATAGGACGCCGTCTGGGCTGTTCTCGTACAAGGCCCGGTACGCGACTGAGCCGATCTGCTCGGTTCGGCCGCCGCCCTTATCGACCATCACTACGGATAGTATCGACTATCCCTTCTGGGTGCCCGTCGATCGATTGAATGGGGGCATGAACGACGAC